>Ga0315912_10002797_pt1 | contig 18081 bp, 17 predicted proteins | sample VfabasoilMG_FD_204469 | JGI IMG/M metagenome (GOLD analysis project Ga0315912, IMG submission 204469) | Garden soil microbial communities collected in Santa Monica, California, United States - V. faba soil | ecosystem: Environmental > Terrestrial > Soil > Garden | place: USA: California...
ATCAGTCCACATCGTTCAATCGGTTAGAATGTAAGTTAGTGGCAGTTACGGCGATCTAAAGCAGTGACAGTAATAGTAGCAGTTAGCCGTGCAACTCCACAGCCCGGAATGCAACGAGACGCAACGATGATTGATTGTAACAATATGAAATATCAAGAGTTATTAAGAACAGGTGGCAACTAGACGCAACATATTGAAACAGCTGGAGAAAGTATAGACTAGGTCGGCTCTGACTCCGCTAGTCTAGGTTCGAATCCTAGTCCCCCAGCCAAAAAAACAATGCCGCCGCCCCGCATCGGGGCGGTGGCATTTTTTTTCGGGGAGTCAGGAGACGAGCCTCCGGTTCGACAAAATTGCCGGGACGATTTCGCCTGGCGCGAAATCTGACGTCCGCAGGACGCCCGAACGGCGCGGACCATGGACGGTCTGCGTCAACAATTTTGGACTGCGGAGCGCAGCGACGCCAGCCCTGTGGGGGCGAGCCTCAGGGACGAGGCGAGCGATCCGGTTCCCCCAGCCATTTCTCCCAGCCGAACGCACCGTCCGCGGACCGGCCTTCTCCGACCTTACGCCCACCGGGGCTAGTGCAGATTAGCGCCTGCTTCCAACCACCTCCCGCCTGCTTCATGATCGTCGAACTCCCGTTGGCGCTCGCGCCGGCTGCGATAACCACCGGTGCAGGTTAGGTTTTTTCGTTGTCGATGAGAAGTATTCGCATTATAGAGCGTCCCACGCGGCCGCCGAAACCGGGTTCCCGCACTCAGCCAACGCAGGGCCGGTGCCGATGCAAGGGCCGGCGCGCCCGGGGCGCGCGGTCTTTTGCGCTATAGTTTTGGACAGTCCCCGATCACACCCGCCTCCACGCAAGGACCTGCTGCAGACGCTCCGTGCACATAGCGGCGCCAACATTGAGAGCGAACCTGGGCTGGGGCGCGGCCTACGTGCTGGCGGCCTGGACCGGCTCGCTGCTCACGCATTCGCCGGGAAACATCAGCCCCGTCTGGCCCGCCTCCGGGATCGCGCTCGGCGCGCTGCTGCTGCACGGCCGCCCGGCGATCCCCGGCGTCCTGCTCGGAATATTCCTGGTCAAATTCCACACGCTGTTCGATGGAACCGGAACCGGAACTCCCGGCGCAGCCGCGCTCGCCGTGCTCGGCGGCACCGCCGGACCGTTCCTGCAGGCGTGGGTCGGCGCCGAACTGATCGACCGACACGTCGGCCGCCGCGATCCGCTGATCGAGAACGGCAGGATCGCGCAGTTCCTGCTGCTCGCAGGCCCGGCGAGCTGCCTGATCGGCGCGACGCTCGGCACGGCGACCTTGTACTTGTCCGGCCTCATCGGCCGAAACGAACTGCCGCTGACCTGGGCCGGCTGGTGGGGCGGCGACGCGATCGGCGCGATCACCTTCACGCCGATCGTGCTGATCCTGTTCGCGCGGCCCCGGGCCGCGTGGCAATGGCGGGTCAAGACCGTCGTCTATCCGCTGCTCGCGGTCGTGGCCGCCGTGATCTTCCTGTTTCATTCGGGCTACCGGCAGGTATGGCAGGGACTGACGGCGGAGTTCGCGCGCCAGGTCAACCTGCTCCATCTCACCCTAGACAACCGCATCCAGGCGGTGGTCGATCAGAACCGGGCGCTGAAGGCGTTCTACGACGGCACGGAACTGGTTAGCGAGCACGAGTTCGAGATCTTCGCCTCGACGCTGCTGCAGCGGTCCACGGGCATCAATGCGCTCGAATGGATCCCGCGCATTGCGCGCGGGGAGCGCACCGCCTTCGAAACGCACTGGCTGGGCGAGCGCTCGATCCGCGAAGGCGACGGCTCGGGCGGAATGGTCCGCGCCCGCGAGCGCGACGAACACTTTCCCATCCGCTATCTCGTTCCCCGCGAAGGCAACGAGTCCGCCCGCGGCTACGACGTGGCCTCGAACGCCGGCGCGCTCGAATCGATTGGAGAGGCCCGGGACTCCGGACAGATCGCGGCCACGCCGCCGATCCGGCTGATCCAGGATCCGGACCGGCTGCCCGGCACGGTGCTGTACTCCCCGATCTACGAAAAGGGCGACTGGCACACGGTCGAGGATCGGCGCGCGCATTTCCTCGGCATCGTCGCGAGCGTGTTCCGCGTCACGGACCGGATTGCCGAGGTCCGGGACCCCGGCGTGGAGTTGCAGCTCGATGTGCTGGTACAGGACGGCGACACGATCATGTACGGCAGCCGGTACGAGACGAAGGCGTCCCGGTCGCTGTTCCTGGAGCGGCGGGCCGACATCCGTGTCGCCAACCGTACGTGGAGCGTGACCTACCGGCCGTCCGAGACCTTCTTCGAGCAGCACTTCCTGTCCAACCTCTGGTGGCTGCTGCTCGGCTCGTTCTCCTTCACGGGATTCGCCGGCGCGGGGCTGCTGATGCTCACCGGGCAGACGCTGAAGACCGAGCGGCTCGTCACCCAGCGCACGCGCGAGCTGATCAACGAGGCGGCGGAGCGCAAGCGCATGATGGAGATGCGCGAATTGCAGAACCAGGTGCTGGCGCAGATCGCGGGCCAGGAAACCCTCGAAAACGTGCTGGAGTCGCTGGTGCGAATGACTGAGGCGGCGCACCCGGGACTGATCTGCTCCATACACATCCTCAACAAGGAGAAGAAGCGCTTCTCGCTCACTGTCGCGCCGAGCATGCCGCCGGAATACGGCGAGACGGTCGGCAGGTATGACATCGGTCCCGGCGTCGGCTCGTGTGGAACGTCGGCCTCGACCGGCGAGCGCGTCATCGTCGAGGACGTCTATACACACCCCTACTGGAGCGGGTTGACCGGCCTCGCCCGCCAGGCCGGCATCCGCGCCTGCTGGTCCGAACCCATCCTGTCCGACAAGGAAATCCTCGGCAGCTTCGCGTTCTATCACCGCGAGGCGCGGCAGCCGGGAGCCACCGATCTCGAGTTCATCCGCGACCTCGCGGCGCTGGCCAGCATCGCGATCGTCCGGCGGCGATCGGAAACGCAGATCGAGCGGCTGGCTTTCTACGACGTGCTCACTGATCTCCCGAACCGCCGCCTGCTGCTGGATCGCCTGGAGCGCGAGATGGCGAGCGCGGCGCGGCACGGTTCGTACGGCGCCCTGCTCTACATCGATCTCGACAACTTCAAGACGCTGAACGATTCGATGGGGCACTTCGTGGGCGACCTACTGCTGATACAGGTCGCCGACCGGCTGCGCGATTGCATCCGCCGGGAGGACACGGCCGCGCGGCTCGGCGGGGACGAGTTCGTGATCGTCCTGCGAGAGGAGGATCCGAACATGGAGAAACTCTCGGACAAGGTCATGGTACTGGCCCGCCGCATCCAGACCGCGCTGACGCGCCCTTACGACCTGAACGGCTACCTGCACCACATCAGTCCGAGCATCGGCATCACCTTCTTCTCCCGCGAGGTCGGCAGCGCGGACGAGGTGCTGAAGCAGGCCGACACGGCCATGTACAGCGCCAAGGCCATAGGCCGCAACACGATCAGCTTCTATCACCCCGACATGCAGAAGCACGTGGACGAGCGGCTGATGCTGGAGCGCGAACTGCGCGGCGCGCTGAGCCTCGGTCAGTTCCGGCTGGTGTTCCAGCCGCAATACGACCAGGACATGCGCATCATCGGCGCGGAGGCGCTAATCCGCTGGGAACACCCGGAACGCGGCGTAATCCCGCCGAACGCCTTCATCCCGGTGGCCGAGGAGAACCGCATGATCGGGCCGATCGGCGATTGGGTGATCGAACAGGCCTGCCGGCGGCTGGAACAGTGGCCGGGCCTCGACCACATGGCCGTGAACATCAGCCCCGTGCAGTTGCAGGACGCGGGCTTTCTGCCGGCCGTGCACCGGCTGCTGGACGCGCACCCGGGCGCGCGTGGGCGGCTCATGCTGGAGATGACCGAGAGCATCATGATCGGCGACGTCGAGGCCACGGCCGCGACGCTGCGCCAGCTGCGCGAACGCGGCGTCGGCATCTCCATCGACGATTTCGGCAAGGGCTATTCGTCGCTGGCGTATCTCAAGATCCTGCCGCTCAGCCAGTTGAAGATCGATCGCGCCTTCGTCAACGACATCAGCCTCGACGCGAGCGGCAACGTCATCGTCGGCACGATCATCGCGATGGCGAGGCACCTCAAGCTGAGCGTGATCGCGGAGGGCGTGGAGACGCGGCAGCAGCTCACGTTCCTGCAGGAACAGGGCTGCCAGGGCTTCCAGGGTTATTACTTCAGCAAGCCGCTCGGGGCGGAAGCGTTCGGGGAACTGCTGAACCGCGCGGCTCTGGCGACGACGGCCTGACGCCGCCCGGCCTCAGCCGAGCAGGTTGAGGGACAGCGTGATCAGCAGCGCGTTGACGAAATCGATGAACAGCGTGCCGACGATCGTCACCACGAAGAAGGCGCGCGGCGCGGGCCCGTAGCGGCGCACCAGTTCGTTCATGCACGCCATCGCGTTGGCGGTCGTGCCCATCATGAAACCGAAATAGCCGCTGGCCATGACCGCGGCCTGGTGATCGCGGCCCATCAGCCGGAACACGACCAGCCAGCAGATTGCGAGCAGCAGCGCGATCTGTCCGCAGAGGATGACCAGCACCGGGACGGCGAGATTGGCGATCTCCCAGAGCCGCAGGCCGAGCAGGGCCATGACGATGAACAGCTCCAACGACATCGTGCCGATCTGATCCATCTTCGCCGGGGAGATCCGCGAACCGCCGAAGGCGTCGTCGAGGTTGCGCAGCAGCGCGGCGCAGATCATCGGCCCGATGTAGATCGGAAACGTGGCGCCGAGACCGGTCATCAGGCGATTCACGACGATCCCCAGCCCCATCGCCAGGCACAGCATGAGCACGTTGTCGAACCAGCCGCCCGCACCCGCCTCGTCCGACTCGCGCGGCTCGGGAACGCCGGGATCGACGAAGCTTTCCATGGCCCTGAGATCGTGCTTCCGGATCAGGCTGCCGCCGACGTAGCCGCCGATCAGCCCGCCGACGACGATCCCGAACATGCCGGAGCCGACGCCGAGCGCGGTCGCCGAAGCCACGCCCTCGCCTTCGAAAACGGGACCGAAGGCCAGCGCCGTGGCCGGGCCGCCGGTGAGCGCGACCGCGCCCGGAATGAGGCCGATGCGGGGATCGAGTCCCATCAGACCCGCGGCGCCGACGCCCCACACGATCTGCAGCAGCAGGCCGCCGACGGCGGCGGCGAAGAAGATGGCGACCTGCACGCCGCCGATCTTCAGCAGCCGCAGGCTCGCGTTCATGCCGATGGTCGCGAAAAAGGTCACCATCAGCACGTCGCGGACCGTCGTCTCCAGCTCGAAGTTGAGGACCCGATCGCGCAGCGCGAGGGCGAGCAGCGCGTAGACAAACCCGCCGACAATCGACGCGGGAATGTTCAGTCGATCCAGGACCGGCAGGCGCTGCTTGATCCAGCGGCCGGCGAGGACGCCGAGCGCCGCCAGCCCCAGCAGTTCGAAGGCGCCCAGCTTGAGCAGGACGACGCTCATGGCATCACCGCCGCGCGGGAACCGATCAGAACGCCACGATCGTCGTGACGTAGGCGACGTACAGCGCGCCGTTCACGAACAGGTGCCAGACCTGGATTTGTCCGCGGTGCGCGAGCACGGTCAGCCACACGGCGGCGGCGTAAGTCACCAGCACGCCGGACAGCACGACCGGCGACGGCGTCCACGGCGTCAGCGTGATGCCTAGCGCCGGCAGCAGCGAGCCCTGGAAAACCATGGCACCGGTGATGTTGCCGAAGGCCAGCGTGTCCTTGCGGCGGCGGATCCACAGGATGCTGTTCACCTTCTCGGGCAGCTCGGTGGCCACGGGAATGATCAACAGCGACAGCACGAGCGCCGACAGGCCGACCACCTCCGAGATGCCGTGAATGCCGTGCACGAAGCCCTTGGCGCCGACCACGAGCAGGACGAATCCGGCGACCAGCTGCGCGCCCAGCACCATGCGCGTGTCCGGCAGTCCCAGTCGGCACAGGAACAGCGGGTTGTGCGCCTGCGTCGCGTGGCCGTCCGCCACCAGGTCCGCGGACACGCGCAGCGTCATCATCACGTAGAGGAAGTAAATGACCACGAGCCCGATTGCGAGCCCGGCACGGACGACGGGGACCTCGTGCGGTATGAACATCGCGGCCAGCGAGAATCCGAACGCGACCAGGAAAAAGTGCAGATCGCGCCGCAGGCCGCCGCGTTCCGGTGAAAGCGCGCCGCGCAGTCCGCGCTGGTGGAGCGCCGCAATCGCCATGAGGCACAGCGCGAGCGTGGACAGCATCAGCGGCGCGCCGAGGATCGCGCCCACGCCGATCTCCTCGTTGACGTGCGCATCATCGGTACCCGCGAGGATCGCGACCAGCGGCACCATGCTCTCCGGCATCGCGGTCGCCACCGCGGCGAACAGCGAACCGGTCACGCCTTCCGAGATGCGCAGGCGCTCGCCCAGGTGCTCGAGCGCGTTCGTGAATACCTCCGCGGCGATGACGATCAGGACCAGCATCGCCAGCAGCAGCAACCATGTGCTCATGCGCGGACCTCCCTGTTTGCGCGCCGCGCGGGGCGATGAACCCTCGGGGGAAATTCCGGAAGCGCGGACATGGCCGCAAATCCTATCACAAGCGATTGAATTTCCTGTCGAATCTCCTTAAGGTCCGAATGGATGGGGCGGCAGTTGCACTTTGTGCAGTGCAATATGACAATCCGCTTCCTGTTCGTGTCCGGGGGAAAGCGTTGAACCAGTCGACGCAGGCGCGGCGCACCCGCGCCGCACTGACCATCGCCGCGCTCGGTGTCGTGTACGGCGACATCGGCACGAGTCCGCTGTACGCAGTCAAGGAAACCTTCAATCCCGCCACCGGTATCCCGCTGACCCCTGAGACCATTCTCGGGGGACTCTCCGCGATTTTCTGGGCGCTGATGCTGGTCGTCACGCTGAAATACATCACGCTCGTGATGCGCGCCGACAACCGCGGCGAGGGCGGCGCGTTTGCGCTCTTTGCCCTGGCCACGACCGCCGTCCGCGAACGCCCGCGCCTGCGCTTCACCGCGCTTACGCTGGGATTGATCGGCGCCGCGCTGTTCTACGGCGACGCGGTCATCACGCCTGCCATCTCGGTCGTCTCCGCCGTCGAGGGCCTGCAGGTCGGCACGAGCGCGCTCGAGCACTGGATACTTCCCATCACCGTGCTCGTGATCGTCGTGCTGTTCGCCGTGCAGAGCGCGGGCACCGGCCAGGTGGGTGCGTACTTCGGCCCCGTGTGCGCGGTCTGGTTCCTGTCGCTGGGCGCGGTCGGCGTGTGGAACATCGTGAAGCACCCGTTCGTGCTGGAGGCGATCAACCCGGTGCACGCGCTGGGCTTTCTCACCGGCCACGGCTTCGTTTCCTTCGTCGTCATGGGCGCCGTGCTGCTCGCCTTCACCGGGGCGGAGGCGCTGTACGCGGACATAGGCCACTTCGGGAAACAGCCGATACGCACGGCCTGGTTCGGACTCGTAATGCCGGCGCTCGTTCTCAATTATTTCGGGCAGGGTGCCGTGCTCATCGCCGATCCGGCGGCAATCACCAATCCGTTCTACCTGGCCTACCCTTCGTGGGCCCTGTACCCGATGGTCGCGCTCGCGACGGCGGCGACCGTCATCGCCTCGCAGGCGATGATCTCGGGCGCCTTCGCCCTGACCAAGCAGGCGATCCAGCTCGGCATCCTGCCGCGCATGAACATCGTGCACACGTCTTCGCGCGAGATCGGCCAGGTTTACCTGCCGGCGCTGAACTGGTTCATGCTCGCCATGGTGATCGCCGTCGTGCTGGGATTCCGCACGTCCAGTGACCTGGCCGCGGCTTACGGCGTGGCCGTCACGGGCACGATGCTGATGACGACCCTGCTGTCGTTCATCGTGCTGCGCTACCGCTGGAACTACAACCTGCTGCTCTGCCTTTTCGCCACGGGATTCTTCTTCATCATCGACGGCGCGTTCTTCTCGGCCAGCCTGCTCAAGATCCGCGAGGGCGGCTGGTTCCCCATGACGCTGGGACTGGTGGTGCTGATCACGATGCTGACCTGGATCAAGGGCCGGGAGATCATGTTTGCCCGCCTGCGCAGCCTCGCCATTCCGCTCGAATCGTTCATGGAGTCGCTGTTCCGGGAACCGCCGCACCGCGTGCGCGGCACCGCCGTGTTCCTGACGGCGACGACGGGCACCGTGCCGCACGCGCTGCTGCACAACCTGAACCACAACAAGGTGCTGCACGAGCGCATCGTGTTCCTCACCGTCGTGATCCGCGGCGAGCCCTGGGTGCCGCTCGAAGAGCGCGTCGAGATCACGCCGCTCGGCAACGGCTGCTATCGCCTGCTTCTCACCTTCGGTTACATGGACCAGACAGACGTCACGAACGCGCTGGTCCAGGATTGCCCGCCGAAGGGCCTCAGCTTCGAGATCATGGAGACCTCGTTCTTCCTCAGCCGGGAGATCGTACTGCCGGTGGCCGGCGGCGGCATGGCACTGTGGCGCGATCACCTGTTCGCCGCCATGTCCAGGAACGCCGGCAACGTCGTCGAGTACTTCAACATTCCTACCAACCGCGTGATCGAGCTCGGTACGCAGATCGAAATCTGAGCGGGCGCGTGCCGTGAGCGGGATCCGATCCATCTGCGTCTACTGCGGCGCGCGCGCCGGCTCGCTGCCCGACTATGCCGAGGCCGCCAGGCGCGCGGGCACGGCGCTCGCGGAACGCGGCACCACAATCGTCTACGGCGGCGGCAGCATCGGCCTGATGGGCATCCTTGCCGACGCGGCGCTGGCGGCCGGGGGAAAAGTGGTCGGCATCATCCCGGAGCACCTGAGCGATCGGGAAGTGGCGCACGCCCGGCTCACCGAGCTGCATGTCGTGGGCTCCATGCACGAACGGAAGGCAATGATGATGGAGCGCGCCGACGCGTTCGTCGCGCTGCCGGGTGGTCTCGGCACGCTGGAAGAGCTGTTCGAAGTCCTGACCTGGTGCCAGCTCGAACTGCATGCCAAGCCCTGCGGGCTGCTCAACGTGCGCGGCTACTGGGATCCGCTGATCGCAATGCTGGATCGCGCGGTCGGCGAACGCTTCCTCCAGGCCCGGCACCGGGAATTGCTGCTGGTCGAGTACGACATCGCATCCCTGCTCCGCCGGCTCGACGCCTGGCGCCCGCCTACGCGGCCGTGAACGAACGCCACCTGCGCATACCCGCTGCGGATGGATTCCCGCTGGCGGCCACCGTGTTCGAACCCACGGGCGGCGCGGAACAGGTGGTCCTGATCGTGCCGGCCACCGGCGTCGTGCGCCGCATTTACGCCGATTACGCGCGCCACCTGGTCCAGGCGGGATTTGCGGCCGTGACCTGGGACTGGCGCGGCACGGGCGAAAGCCGCCCCGGATCCCTGCGCGGCTTCGAAGCGAGCATGCGCGGCTGGGGCCGGGACGACCTGGCCGGCGTGATCGCATGGGCGGGATCGAACCTCAACGGCGGGATGACCGCGGTGGCGCACAGTTTCGGCGGCCAGGCCCTCGGACTTGCGCCGAATGCCGGCGCGGTGCGGCGCATCGTCACGATCGGCAGCCAGATCGGCTACTGGCGACTGTGGCCGGCGTCCGTCCGCTACAAGTACGCACTGCTCTGGTTCCTCGTTCTGCCGATCCTTACGCGCCTCGCCGGCCGGTTCCCGTCGCGCCTGTTCGGACTGGGCGAAGACCTGCCGCGAGGCGTCGCGCTGGAGTGGGCATCATGGTGCCGCTCGCCCGATTACCTGGGCACTTGGAGCGGACATGGCGCCCTGCGCGCGCCGCTGCTTGCGATCGCCTTCAGCGACGACATCTATGCACCGCGCCCCGCGTTCGAAGCACTGCACGCCCGCTACGGAAGTTCCGAGAAATCGCTGCGCTGGATCGCACCGGCCGAAGTCGGCCGGGATTACGTCGGTCACTTCGGATTCTTCCGCAAGGGCCTCGTGCCGCAGGTGTGGGACGAAACGGCGCGCTGGCTGGCGCAACGCTGAGGAAGCTCTGATTTACCGGGAGATTCAGCGCGCGGCAACGGCCGGCACCGGGGACAGCGGAGCGAGCAGTGACAGCAACCGCTCGGCGCAGGAACGCCACGAGCACTGCGCGGCGTAGGCCACGCATTGCGCCGGGTCGAGTTCCAGCGCACCGAGCGCCGCGCGCTTCAGATCGCTGTCCAGCACGCCGGTTACGCCCTGCCGCACGACGTCCACGGGTCCCGTCACGGGGAAGGCCGCGACCGGCACGCCGCAGGCCATGGCCTCGAGCAGTACGATGCCGAACGTGTCGGTCAGGCTCGGGAACACGAACACGTCGGCGGCGGCAAGGTGTGCCGCCAGTTCCTCGCCGAACTTGAATCCCGTGAACACCGCGGCCGGGTAGCGTTGCCTGAGCCGGCCGAGCGCGGGACCGTCGCCGACGACGAGCTTGGTCCCCGGCAGATCGAGATCGAGGAACGCTTCCACGTTCTTCTCCACGGCGACGCGGCCCATGTAGGCGAACACCGGGCGCGGCAGGTCGAGCAGCGACTTGTCGCCGGGCCGGAACAGGCGCGTGTCCACGCCACGCGACCAGATCTCCACGTTCCGGAAACCGCGCGCGAGCAGCCGGTCGCGCTGCGAGACGGTAGGCACGAGCGTGCGCACCGCCGCGCCGTGAAAGCGCCGCAGCCAGGCGTAGCTCCAACTCTCGGGAATCGGCGCGCGCAGGCGGATGTATTCCGGGAACTGCGTGTGAAACGAGGTCGTGAACGGAATGCCCCGGCGCAGGCACAGCGACCGCGCCGCCATTCCGAGCGGACCTTCCGTCGCGATGTGCACGGCGTCCGGGCGGGATTGATCGAAGCGGCGGCGCACCTGCGGCCAGGGCATCAGCGCGAGCCGGATCGACGGATAGCTCGGACAGGGAACGGTGGCGAACCCTTCCGGCGTGATCAGATCGACTTCATGGCCGAGCAGGCGTAACTGCTCGACGGAGTTCTCCCAGGTGCGAACCACCCCGTTCACCTGGGGTCGCCAGGCATCGGTGACGAGCAGGATGCGCATCAGGCGGCGAGCGTGTACGTCTTCAGCGACTCGGTAACCTCGCTCCAGTGCAGGAGCTCGAGCGCGCCGTCGTTGCGCTCGACCAGCGCCGTGCAGCTCTCGACCCAGTCGCCGCAGTTGCAGTAGAGGATCTCCTGGATGGTCGCGATTTCCGCGCGGTGGATGTGCCCCGCGACGACGCCGTCCGCGTCGAACCTCCGCGCTTCGTGCGCGAGAGCGGACTCGAACCGGCTGATGAAGCTGACCGCCTGCTTCACCCGGTGCTTCAGCACGCCGGCCAGCGACCAGTAGGAAAAGCCCAGCCTGCGCCGCACGAAGTTCACCACGGTGTTCAGGTTCAGCAGGAATTCGTAGAGCGTGCTGCCGATCAGCGCCAGCGACCGCGAATACCGGACCACGCCGTCGAACTCGTCGCCGTGGATGACGAGCAGCCGCCGACCGGTCAGGGTCGTGTGCACGTGCTGCCGGCGGACCTCGAGGTTGCCGAGGATCAGGCCGTCGAAATCGCGCAAGGCTTCGTCATGGTTGCCGGGCACGTAGATGATCCGCGTGCCGTGCTTGGCCTTGCCGAGGATCGTGCGGATGACGTCGTTGTGTTCCTGCGGCCAGTAGGGCCGCTTCTTCATCTGCCAGATGTCGATGATGTCCCCCACCAGGTAGAGGTAATCGCAGGTGGTGGACCGCAGGAAGTCGAGCAGGTAGCGGGCACTGCAACCCGAGAATCCGAGGTGCACGTCCGAAATGAAGATCGCCCGGTAGTGTGTCGGGCGGATCCGGCCGGAGCGGTTCGCGGCAGCCATATTCAAGTGGCGCGAAGTGTGGGCCCGCACGATGACGGTTCGGATCGAAACGCATGACGGTTTGATGAAGATTCAGAAGGCCGAATCGCAGCTTGCGCGTGCAGGGCACTGCGCGGCGGGAAACTTTCCAGGCGTCACGGCGCGGTCACGCGGGCGGCGACCTCCGGACATGGCCGTGAGGGAACATGTCCGCCCGCCATGGACCGATGGAGATTAAATAACAATGAATGTTGAATCCCCCGCGCCCGACCCGCGCATCATCGTTTCCGACGTCGATGGATCCCGCTGGCTCCTGCTGCTCGATCCGGATCGCGCCGCCGGCTGCATCCTGCCGCTCGTCCGCGATCCGGCCGCGAACCGGCGCACGTCGGGGTCGGGGCGGTCCGGCATCCAGTTCTCCTGGCGCCGCCGGGGCTGAAAATCAACCGGCGGCACCGGGGTTGACCCGGATCAACGCACGACCCGGCCGGATCGGCGATGCTGCGGGGGTGGCGGAACCCGCCGCAACCGGAGAACGCGCGATGGAACCAACCTGGATCGTCGTGGCGGAATCCAGCCGTGCGCGAATCTTCGCGCTGCACGGCTTGATGACCCCGCTGCAGGAACTGGAAGACCTGGTGAACCCGGCGGCACGCGAGGCGGAGCACAATCTGGTCTCCGACCGGCCGGGGCGGACCACCGACAGTTCCGGCGGGCAGCGTCATGCCAAGCAGGCGCAGGTAAGTCCGCGGGAACAGGTGGCGCTGACTTTTGCGCGCGAAATCGCGGATCGCGTGGAACAGGGACGCACGCACGACCGGTTCGCACACCTCGTGATCGCGGGGGCGCCGGCGTTCCTGGGATTGCTGCGCCGGAGCCTCAGCGAGGCGACGCGGCAGAAGATCCGGAAGGAAATTCACAAGAACCTCGTCCGCGAGGACGAGAAAGCCATCCGCGACTGCCTGCGGGAGGCCTGAACGTCGGCGTCGACCCGCGCTACGGCAACCGCGTCAGCTTCGCGGTGCCTGGCGCGCGATCGACCTCCGGAACCACCTGCGCATAGCCGTACCAGAAGAGTCCGACCGGCGACTCGGCCGCGGGATCGATGCCGACGATCTCGAAGAAGCGCGGCTGCCGCGTGACTTCGCCCGTGGTCCACTTCACGCCGATGCCCTTCTCCCACAGGAACAACATCAGGTTCTGGGCGGCGCAGCAGCACGCGGCAAAGTCCTCCCGCTCGCGGACGGGATCAGCCGACCGCGAGCAGGTCAGCAGCAGCCAGCCCGGCACGGCACGCCAGCGCGCCAACCGGTGCGCCGCCGCCTGCTCTCCGCCCTTCGCACGCACGAGATCGGCCTGCAGCAGGCAGATCCGTTCGCGCGTTTCCGGCCCGAGCAGGCGAAACCGCCAGGGTTGCGACAGATGATGGTTCGGCGCCCACACGGCATGGTCGATGGCCGCCTCGATTGTCTCGACGGGGGGTGTTTCGCCTGCCCGGAAATCGTGGATGGTGCGCCTGTTCCGGATGATCTGCGCCACGCTGCTCATTCTGCTCTCTCCAACGGCATCGTTCGCCTCGCTCATAATATATATGGTATTGGCCGCGCCCCGGGCCGGTGCCGCAGCCGCCGGCGTCAGGCCCGCGATGGCCGGGGATCGATCGCATCACCCGGCATGAAGCAGAGCAGCAGGTCGTTGAGGAAGCGCCGGCCGAGCGGCGTGGGCCGCAGGTGCCCCGCTCCCGCCTCCAGCAGACCGCGCCGCACGGCTTCGCCGATGCCCGGTTCCAGGAAACTCGCGGGCAACCCGGTTGTCTCGCCGAACAGCACCGCCGGGAATCCGTCGGTGAGCCGGCCGGCGTTCAGCATGAATTCCAGGACCAGGTCCTCCGTTCCCAGGCGCCGGGTCTCGACGACGGCCGCCGGCCCGCCCGCGAGTTCCATGTACCGATCAGGCAGTTTGTGCCGCGCCTCGCGGCGAATGCCAGGCTGGCCGGGGGCGCCGAGCTTACCGTGTGCTCCCGCGCCCAGTCCCAGGTAGTCGCCGAATTCCCAGTAATTCATGTTGTGCCGGCAGCGTGCGCCGCTCCGTGCGTGCGCCGATACCTCGTACTGCGCGTAGCCGGCGGAGTCGAGGAACTCCAGACCCGCCTCGTGCATGCGCCAGAGATCTTCGTCCGGCGGCAGGCGCGGCGGCGCGTGGTGGAACTCGGTGTTGGGCTCGATGGTGAGCTGGTACCACGAGACGTGCGACGGCCCGAGTGCCGCGATTCCCGCCAGGTCCGCGAGCGCCTGTTCCGGCGTCTGCCCCGGCAGGCCGTACATCAGGTCCGTGTTGAAGTTGTCGAACCCGGCGGCCCGCGCGGCGGTGACGGCGGCGCGTCCCGCCGCGGCATCGTGCACGCGCCCGAGTACGCGGAGGTGAGCGTCGTTCAGGCTCTGCACCCCGATCGACAGACGATTGATGCCGAGGGCGCGGTAATCCCGGAACCGCCCCGCCTCCGCGGCGCCGGGGTTCGCCTCCAGCGTGATCTCCGCGCCCGCGTCGAGTCCGAACACCCGATCCAGGGCGGCGAGGAAGCGGCCGAGGGCCGGGGCCGGGAACAGGCTCGGCGTTCCGCCGCCGAAATAAATGCTGCCGATGGATCGCCGTCCCGACCTTCCGGCTTCGTATTCCAGATCCCGGACCAGCGCGTCGATGTATCGATCGTCGGGCGGTTCAGCACCGCGCAGGGCATGCGAATTGAAATCGCAGTACGGACACTTGCGGATGCACCATGGCAGGTGCACGTAGACCGACAGCGGGTCGCCGGTCCTCATCGCGCGTCCACGGCACGTTCGCGGAAGCGCCGTTGCAGCGCGCCGAGCAGCGCGTGCATCGCCTGCGCGCGGTGGCTGATGCGGTTCTTGATCTCGGGCGCGAGCTCCGCCGACGTGCAGGCGTGCGTGGGCACCAGGAACACAGGGTCGTAGCCGAAACCGTTGTCGCCGGCGGGCATGCCGACGATGCTGCCTTCCCATTGCGCCTCGACGAGGATCGGGTGCGGGTCATCCGCGGCATCGACCCAGGCCATGGCGCAATGGAACCGCGCCGCGGGACGCACGACACCCGTGCGCGCGATCTCCGCGAGCAGCAGATCGAGATTTCGTTGATCGGTCGCGCCGGGGCCGGCGTAGCGCGCGGAATGAACGCCCGGCCGGCCGCCGAGGATGTCGACGCAGAGACCGGAATCGTCGGCGATGGCCGGCAGACGGGCATGAGCCGCGGCGTGCCGGGCCTTGATCAGTGCGTTCTCCGCGAAGGTCATGCCGGACTCCACTGCCTCCGGGACGCCGACCGCAGTCTGCGGAACGATCTCCAGGTGGAACTCCGCGAGCATGTCGCAGATCTCGCGCACCTTGCCCGCGTTACCCGTCGCGAGCACGACGCGCCGCGGAGGCGGACCGCTCACGGTGCCGCGAGGGCCTGTTCCTGCAACGCAAACAGGCGCCGGATCCCGCCCTCGGCCAGTTCCAGCATGGCATCGAGCTCCGCGCGCGCGAATGCGCGCCCTTCCGCGGTGCCCTGGATCTCGATGAAATGGCCGCTGTCGTTCATCACGACGTTCATGTCGGTCTCCGCGGCGGAATCCTCCGTGTAATCGAGGTCGAGGACAGGCGCGCCCCCGCACAGGCCGACCGACACCGAGGCCACCTTCCCGCGCAGCGGGTCGGCGTCGATTGCGCCGGTGGACCTGCCGCGCTTCAGCGCGTCAGCCAGCGCCACCCAGGCGCCCGTGATCGACGCGGTGCGCGTGCCGCCGTCCGCCTGAATGACGTCGCAGTCGATGAGCACGCTCATCTCGCCGAGCACTTCCATGTCGACCACCGCGCGCAGCGATCGGCCGATGAGACGCTGGATCTCCTGCGTGCGCCCGCCCTGCCGGTTCTGGGTCGCCTCGCGCCGCATGCGCTGGTTCGTCGAGCGCGGCAGCATCCCGTACTCGGCGGTCACCCAGCCGCGGCCGCTGCCCTTGAGAAACGGGGGCACGGTGTCTTCGAGGGACGCGGTGCAGATCACCTTCGTCCTGCCGAAGGCCACGAGCACCGACCCTTCCGCGTGGCACGTGAAGTTGCGCGTGATCGCGATCTCGCGCAGCTGGTCGTTCTCCCTGCCGCTTGCCCGCATGCTTTTCTCCGCGATTCAGGACAGCGGATTATAGCGGCCCGGCCGGTATTTGCCCCGACCTGCCGACCGGTTAACATGATTGCGCCCCGCGCTGTTCGCACTCCCCGCGGATCGCGACGGGCCCTTCGGGGGATCATCGAATTATGGCTTCCAGCATGACCGCATTCGGCCGCGCCGAGAAAGCCGGCGACTGGGGCTCCGCTGCCTGGGAGATCCGCAGCGTCAATCACCGTTACCTCGAGATGGCGGTCCGCCTGCCCGAGGAACTGCGCGCGCTCGAGCCGGCGATCCGCGAGCGCATTGCCGCGAGTGTCGCCCGCGGCAAGGTGGAATGCGCGCTGCGCTACCTCGGACGGCGCGACGAACACGCGGCCCTGGTCGTCAACCGCGAGGTGGCGGCTGGTGTCGTGGCCGCCGTGGAGTCCCTGCCGCTTCGCCAGGCGGCGCCGATCGATCCGCTCGAACTCCTGCGCTGGCCCGGTGTTCTCGACAGCGCCGCACCGGATCCGGAATCACTGGGCGGCACCCTCATGGCCCTGCTCGACGAAGCGCTGGCGGCGCTGGTCGATGCGCGCAAGCGCGAGGGCGCGAAGCTCTGCGGACTGATCGAGGAGCGTTGCCGCGCGTCGCAGGTCCTGGTGACCGGGCTGCGTCCCAGGCTCCCGGAGATCGCCCGCGTGCTTCGCGAGCGCTACCGGGAACGCGCGCGTGAACTGGAAGTGCAGCTCGACCGGGAACGGCTGGAGCAGGAAATTCTGCTGCTGGCTCAGAAATCGGACGTTGCCGAGGAACTCGACCGGACGGACACGCACCTCGCCGAGGTACTGCGGGTACTGCGGCAGAACGAGCCGGTCGGCCGGCGCCTCGATTTCCTGATGCAGGAACTCAACCGCGAGGCCAATACGCTCGCTTCCAAGGCCGGCAGCATGGACCTCACGAATACCTCGGTCGATCTCAAAGTGCTGATCGAACAGATGCGCGAACAGATTCAGAACGTGGAGTAGGAAACGGTGCCCTCACCGGAACGGCACGGCATCCTGTTCGTGGTCTCCGCGCCGTCGGGCGCCGGCAAGACCACGCTGGTGAACGAACTGGTCGCGCGCGATTCACGGCTGCGCGTGTCCATCTCGCACACGACCCGCCCGCCGCGCCCGCACGAGACGGACGGCGTTTCCTATCACTTTGTCGACGATGCGAAGTTCAAGGGCATGATCGAAGCCGACGCGTTCCTCGAGCACGCGCACGTTTTCGATCACCGCTACGGCACGTCGCGGCAGCAGGTCGACGAACGGTTGGCGGGGGGAACGGATGTCATCCTCGAGATCGACTGGCAGGGCGCGCGGCAGATCCGCGCGGTCACGCCGGCCGTGGTCACGGTGTTCGTGCTCCCGCCCTCGCTCGCGATCCTGCGCGAGCGCCTGCTCGGCCGCGGCGACCGCGAGGAAGCCGTCGCCCGCCGCATGCGCGACGCGCGCACGGAGATTTCGCACTTCAACGAGTACGACCACGTGATCGTGAACGACAACCGCGACGAGGCGATCCGCGACCTGGAGGCCGTCGTCCGCGCTGCGCGCCGTTCCTACCGCCTGCAGCGCCGGGACTGGGACGGGTTCGTCGCCGCGCTGCTGAACGCCCCCGGCGGGGATTGACGCCCGGCGGCGCGCTGGACTTGCCCGGCGCCTTGCGGGTAGACTTGCCGCCCTTCGAAACCCCGGATTGACGCTGAAATGGCCCGCCTGACCGTCGAAGACTGCCTGGAACACGTGGACAACCGCTACGATCTCGTCCTGCTCGCGGCACGGCGCGCCCGCCAGATATCCCTGGGTTCCGACCCGATGGTCGAGGAGAAGGGCGACAAGCCCACGGTAATCGCGCTGCGCGAGATCGCCGAAGGCCTCGTGACCGCCAAGAACATCGATTCCATTGCGCGCCCCGTGCCGCAGGACGATCCGGCGAACATCGGCTTCCCGCCGCCTCCCGAACCCCTCTGAACCCCGCGGGGCGCCTGACCGCGCCCCCGTTTCACGGGGCGGAATACC
>Ga0315912_10002798_pt1 | contig 18080 bp, 16 predicted proteins | sample VfabasoilMG_FD_204469 | JGI IMG/M metagenome (GOLD analysis project Ga0315912, IMG submission 204469) | Garden soil microbial communities collected in Santa Monica, California, United States - V. faba soil | ecosystem: Environmental > Terrestrial > Soil > Garden | place: USA: California...
CGCAGTCCCGCTCGCGTCCCTCAGGGTTTGTGCAGCAGGTAAGTCATGTCGACGCGGTTGCGGCCGTCGACAAAGTCGTACGTCGCATCCTGCGTGAGCCCCAGCGCGATGGCCACGCCCAGCCCGCCCACCTGGCGCAGGTTCACGGTGGCATCGATGTCGGTGCGCAGGCCGGCGGCGATGGGATCGTGCCGTGGCGCGGAATCCTCATAGGTCAGGCGCACGCCCGGGCCGGTGCTTTCCAGCGTCACCTGCACCGGGGAATCGCTGTCCCCGCGGAAGCCGTGGGTGACGGTATTGGTGAACAATTCCTCGACAATTAACGTCAGTTTGTGGCGATCCTCGCGCCCGATGGCGGCCATCTCGCCGAAGGCTTCGATCAGCGCCCGGACCTGCTCAAACTCGCGCAAACGCGCAGGAAAGCTGCGACTCAACCGGCTCACGTTTTTTCTTGGCTCGACAGGGAGTTGTCTATCATTGCAAGGTGCGGGCCCGCTGCTATGATAGCAACGTGCATGGAACTTGCTGCATAAGCTCCCGAGCCGGCACCTGCCGGTCCCGATACCAAAAAGGGGCAGAAAATGGTCAAAGCACTGACATTCCAGCGGGATATCCTGATTTTCGCGTTCCTGACGCTGCTGTGCGCCTTCCTGGCGATGCCGCGTGCCATGGCCGCGGATGAGGAAGCCGGCCGGGTCAAGGTTTCCAAGGGCGAGGTGTTCATCGAGCGCGGCGGCAAGCGCATCGCGGCGCCCGTGGGGACTTCCGTACAGGCCAGCGATACCGTCCTCACCGGCGCCGACGGCTCGGTGGGCATCACGTTCCATGACAACAGCCTGCTTTCGGCCGGCCCGAACAGCGAGCTCGTGATCGACAAGTTCGTGTTCGACAGCACCACCCACAAGGGCGAATTCGACACGTCGCTCAAGAAGGGCACGCTGGCCGTGGTGTCCGGCAAGATCGTCAAGCAGTCGCCCGAATCCATGCGCATCCGCACCCCGGCCGCGATCATGGGCGTGCGCGGCACCGAGTTCGTGGTCAAGGTGGACGACCCCGCGACGAACTGAACCCCACTGGCGGCGATTACAATAAGAAGATGCGACCGATCATCCATGCACCCGCGATAATTGCCGCCCTGTTTTTCCTCGGAGCCTGCAGCCAGTCCACGGTGAGGGACTCCGAGGTGCTCTCCCGGTCCGAACCGGTCCAGTTCAACAATGCGCCGCAGCCGATCGAGCCGGAAGCGGTGCAGCCGGCAGCGCCGGCGCGCCGCGACATGGTGGTGCTGCTGCCCAAACCCAACGGCTACATCGGCGGGGTCGTGGTGCGCAGCGAAGGCAGCGAGCCGCTCCTGCTGAACACCGCCTACGCCGGCGCCCGCATCGACGGTCCCGGCCAGGTCCATGCCCTGGCGTACGACGCCGACCGGGCGCGCGACGAGTTCGGCAGCGTCATCCAGTCCCTGCCCAGCCGGCCGGCGAACTTCGTGCTGTACTTCCTGGAAGGCAAGGACGAGCTCACGCCCGAGTCGGACGGCGAGGTCACCCGCATTTTCAGCGAGCTCAAGTCGAGGCCCGATCCCGAGATCTGGGTGATCGGCCACACCGACGCGGTCGGCACCATGCAGTACAACGACCAGCTGTCCCTGCAGCGGGCGGAGCGCGTGCGCGACGACCTGGTGAGCCGCGGCATTCCCGCCGAGAGCATCGAGGTTTCCGGGCGCGGCAAGCGCGAGCCCCTCGTGCCTACGTCGGAAGGCATTTCCGAACCCAAGAACCGGCGGGTCGAGATCAACGTCCGCTAGTCCGCGCCCCACGGCTGCGGCTGTCTTCACCCGACGCAAGGGCGCACAGGTCTTCAAGCGCCGCTCCCGTTCCAGCGCAGCGACAGGATCGTCAGGTCGTCCGAGCTCTCGATCCCTCCCACGAACGCCCGCACGTCGTCGCGCACCGCGTTGACCGCCTCGGCGGCCTCGCGCATTTCCCGCATCGGCTTGAGCGCCGTGAACAGGCGTTGCCGTCCATAGAGATCGGCAGCCTCGTTCATCGCTTCGGTGACGCCGTCGGTGAACACGAAGAGGGTTTCGCCGGGTTTCATCGCGTAGCGTTCCGACACATAGGCAAAATCGTCGATCACGCACAGCGGCGGCCCGGCTTCGCCTTCCAGGCGCTCCGGCGCGCGGCGGTCGGCATGCAGCAGGTAGGGCGCATCGTGCCCGGCATTGCAGTAGTGCAGCTGGCCCGTCCTCAGGTCGAGGATGCCGGCGAACACGGTCACGAACAGCGCTTCCGGGTTGTCGCGCGCGATTTCCCGGTTGGCCGACTGCATCACTTCCGAAATCACGTTGTCCTGCTGCTGCTGGCTGCGCAGGGCGGCGCTCTTGTAGAGCGCCTTGCTCACCGCCATGAAAATGCTCGCGGGCAGCCCCTTGCCGGCCACGTCGCCGACCATGAAGAACAGGCGGTGCTCGTCGAGCTTGAAAAAATCATAGAGGTCGCCGCCCACCGACTTCGCCGTCTCGATGAGCGCTTCCAGGGAGAAGCGGCCGTCCTCGTAGAAGCGGGCCGACGACGGCGGCAGCATGCCCATCTGGATGCGGCGCGCGGCTTCCAGTTCGCCGGCAGCGCGGGCCGCCGCCTCGCGCTCCGCGTCCAGCGCGAGGCGCAGCGCCCTGCGCTGCTTGTCGGCTTCGGCCAGCGTGCCCGCCAGCATCACGCCGAACACCAGCGCGCAGGTGAGCGCGGGCCAGGCGATGTCCATCAGGCGCTGCAGCCAGAAATAGAGCCCGAAGCCCAGCAGCACCAGGCCCGCCATCACGGCGACGAACAGGATCGTGGCCCGCCGCGGCCGCATGACCGGCACGGCAAGCACAAGCAGGGCGCCCAGGGCGAGGATCAGCACGCCTTCCGCATAGCGCAATGCATCGGGGCGGCGCAGCAGGTTGTCGTCGAACAGGCCCTCGAGGATCTGCGCATGGATCTCGATGCCGGGGATGCGTTCGCCGAGCGGCGTGGGCTGGTAGTCCAGCAGTCCGAGGCCGGTGGCGCCGATCAGCGCGATCTTGCCGCGGATCAGCTCGGGATCGACCTCGCCGCGGATGACGTCCACGGCGGGCACGAAGCGGTCTTCGTCGTGGGGGCCGAAGTGCACCCAGATCGCGCCGTCGCGGTCCGTCGGCACGAACAGGTCGCCCACGCCCATGCCTTTGACGCCCTTGCGGTCCGCCTCGATCGTGAACGCGGCATTGCCGCTTGCGAGGCGCAGGGTTTCCATCGAAAGCGCGGGCGTCAGCACGCCGTTCACGGTGGCGGCGAGGGGAACGCGCCGCACCACGCCGCCACGGGGGTCCACGCTCAACAGGCCGTGGCCGCGTGCGGCCGCATCGAGCTGGTCGAGGCTGCGCAGGCCGCCGGCAAACTGCCGCAGGAACGGAGCCGGGTCTTCGCCTTTCACCCGGAAGGGCGCCGCGCGCCCGGCCTGGCGGGCATCCGCATCGTGCTGCTCCACGCCGGCAACGCCCAGCGCCAGCGGATAGCGGCGAAACGCATCGGCGAGAATGGAATCGTTGCTGGGGAGCTGCGAGAGGCGCGCCGCGAGCTTCGGATCCATGCGTTCGATGAGGCGTGCGATGCTGGCGGGCGACATGCGGTCCGCTTCCGGCATCAGCACGTCCACGCCGATCGCCGCCGGTCCGGCTTCCGCGATCGCGCGCACCAGGTCGGCGGTGATGGTCCGGGGCCACGGCCATTGCCCGAGCTGCTGCAGGCTCTTCTCGTCGATGGCGACGATGACCGCGGGGGCCGACTGGCGAACGCGCGGCGCCAGCTTCTGGTAACCGTCGAACACCGCCATGCGCAGGTCGGTAACGGCGTCGACACCCGGGATCACGAACAGGGCGAGCATCGCGGCGGCGACTGCGCCGCCCAGGGGGCGTCCGTGGCCGCCGGTCAGCAGGCGCAGCCAGAGGCGCTCGTTGCGGTGGCCGGCCGGGAGCGGCGGAACGGCGCTCACACGTCCAGTTCCATGCCGTCGTAGGCGGCCGTGATCCGGAGCGCGCGCTCGCCGCGAGTCAGTTCCTCGAAGCGGATGGTTTCGTTGAGGACGGACTGGATGCGCTCGTCGTTGAACGCCGGCTCATGGTGGAACATGCACAGGTGCCTGACGCCGGCCATCTGCGCCAGCTCGACGCCGACGATGTTGCTGGAATGTCCCCAGTCTTCCTTGACGGAGACGGCGTCCAGCAGCGAGTACATCGCATCGAAGATCACCAGGTCGGCGTCGCGGAAGAATTCCACGAATTCGGCGGTCTCGGCCGGGTCCTCGAGCTTGTGCTCGGAATCGGTCGAGTAGACCAGCGACTTGCCGTCGCGCTCGAAGCGGTAGCCGTAGGAGTCGCCCGTGTGCCGCTGCAGCTTCGGCGTGACGCGGTAGCCCGCGATTTCCGTCGCCTTGCCCGGTTCGAGGCGGACGAATTCGATGTTTGCGCCGAGCCGGGCGAAATCCACCGGGAAGCACGGCGCCGACTGCTGCAGCCGGAACGCCTGCTCGATCACCTCGTGGCAGCCGTGGATGCGCAGCCGCGCGCCGGGCACATAGGCAGGCGCGAAAAACGGGAAGCCCATGATGTGGTCCCAGTGCACGTGGGACATGACGATGTTCACCACCGGCGCCGTGCCGGGCCAGGTGTGGCCCATGATGTGGGCGCCCAGCGCGCGTGCGCCGCTGCCCATGTCGCACGCCAGGAACTCGCCGGTTCCCGTTTCGATCTCCACGCAGGGCGAATGGCCGCCGTAGGTCTGCAGGATGGAGAAATCGAGGTCGTTGTCGATGAAGGACTGCAGCTTTTCCGGCGTGTTGACGCCCTTATCCAGCGCCAGCACCAGCGCCCGCTCGATCTTGCGACGAATGTCGGCGGAAGTGAGCGCGACCGGAATGGACCCGCGTGTTCCCCAGAAACGCACCCGCATGGCTGGTCTCCGGCCCGGTCAGGCGCCGGCGTCGAGGGCCTTGAGCGCCGCGGGCGAAAGCTTGGCGACGGCTTCGCGCACCGTGCCGAATGTCGCGAACACCAGCGTGAAGCGGCTGATCTCGAAGATTTCCTTCACCACCGGCTGCATCGCGGCCACCACGATGGTGCCGCCCTGCGACTTGGCCTGCTTTTCCGCCAGCATGAAGCAGCGCAACCCGGCGCTGCTGATGTAGTCGACGCTGGTCAGGTCGAGCACCAGCTTCTTGCCGCCGGAGTTGCATTTCTCCACGAAGGGCGCGAGGCCGTTGCGGAAATTCTCGCTGTTGGCGTGGTCGATGCGGCCCGCGGGCATGAGCACGAGCACATCGCCGTAGTCCTTGTTGCTGATGTCCATATTGTTATCCGGTTGCGACGGGACGAGGCCGGCGCCTGCCTGCGGAAGGCAGCGCGCGGCTGCGCGAACAAGGGCGGTTCGCCAGTGGCCGCGCTCCCTGTTCGCGGCCAGCCGGGCTGAGCAGCCGCTATATTAAACCGGAATCGGCGCCGGACGGGCGCCGCGGGCCCCGCTCAGGCGAAGACGGGGAAGGTTTCGAAGCGCTGGGAGAACAGCTTGTCGCTCTGGCCGTACTTGAGCCAGCCTTCGATGACGCTGGCGTAGACCCGGCGGAAATCCGTCGTGTAGACCAGGTTGTCGCCTTCGTCGAGCCTGGTGAGGTCGGAGGGCGTGCCGTAGTGGCCGCCGCGGACGTTCTTGCCGATCAGGTACATGTGGTTCGCGGTCCCGTGGTCGGTGCCCAGGCTGGTGTTTTCCGGGACGCGGCGGCCGAATTCCGAGAACACCATGACCACGACGTCGTCGGCGCGGCCGATGCGCTCCAGGTCGGCCATGAAGCCGGCAACCGCGTCCGATGCGTAGCTGATCAGGCGCTGGTGCTGGTCCTGCTGCGCGACGTGGGTGTCGAAGGCGTTGTGGCGGTAGGCCACGTAATACAGGCGGGTCGGCATGCCGGCGGCGATGAGCGACGCCACCTTGGGCAGGTCCACGCCGTAGATGCCGTAGTCGACGGGTGTCTTGTACTTGGTCCACGCGTCCTTCACCAGCACCGAGGCCTCGCGCGCGCTTTTCGCGATGTCGGTGAGGTAGCGCTGCGAGGCGTTGCCCTCCACCGGTTCGCCGACATGGTCCAGCAGCGGACGGGTCTGGTAGAGGCCCTTGCGGCCGAAGGTGTTGGGGTCGTCGAACACGACCGGCACGTGGTCCTTCGCGCGCACCGCCAGCGATTGGGTCTCGTCGATGTTGATGATGAAATTGGGCGTGAGCTTGGGATCGATCGCGTCCGCGAGCCGGCCCACCCAGCCATATTCCTCGCCGCTGTTCGGCGCGCCCGTGTGCCAGTAGGCCATGGACGTGAAATGCGAGAACGAAGGCTGGGCGTAGCCGCACCCATGCACCACGGCCATCTTGCCGTCCTTGTAGAGCTTCTGGAAACCGGTCATGCCGGGGCTGAAGCCGAAGCGGTCGTCGATCTTGCGCAACTTGTCCGCCTTGATGCCGATGTGCGGGCGTAGGCGGTAGTAGGCGTCGTCGGTATAGGGCACCAGGGTGTTCAGGCCGTCGTTGCCGCCGGAAAGCTCCATCACGACGAGGATGCGGTTGCCATTGGCGGCGTCGGCCGTCGCGGCGGCGGCGCGGGAGAACACCATCGGCATCCCGCCGGCGCACATGCCGGCCAGTCCCGCGCGCAGGATCTCGCGGCGGCTCCAGGATTTGAGGTTCGGGGTCGTCTTCATGGCGTGGCCTTTATCCGAGCTGGTATTCGGGCAGAGAGAGGATGAGGTGCAGGGCGAGGCGCAGCGGCTCTTCGGCGAAGGTCTCGCTGCCGGTGAGGTCGCTGGTGCCCAATTCCTTGGTCAGGAAGCCGACGATGCCGTCGCGCGTCTGCGCGTCGACCGGCACCGACAGGAAGCGCGAAATCAGGTAATCGACCGCCTCCTGCGTCGTGCGGGCACCGGACTGCTTCACCATCGCAGTGAGGTCGAGCTGCGCGGTATCGCGCGGGATCGGCTTGACCTTCTGCAGCGCCTGCTGCCAGCCGCGGTAGCTCGCGAGACGCGTATTGAATTCCTCGTCGCGATCCGCCTGCATGGACATCGAGGTCAGTTCCTTCGCATCCGGCTTGGTCGCGCTCGTCACGTCGAAGCCTTGCGCGAGCTTGTCGTTGACCTGGGCGATCTGGTAGTCGCCCCCGGGGTTGCGGTCCGGCGGCAGGAAGTTGATGTCCGGGAACAGGATGTCGTAGCCGAAGTTGCCGCGCGTGAGCAGCAGGCCCGGCGTGATCCAGCTCTTGCCGTTCGCCCAGCCTGCGACCGTCGGCGGGTAGAACAGCTTCTGGCCCAGCGCCTCGGTGACGTCGTTGAAATCGGGGACGCCCGGCACTTCCTTGAGGCCCATCTTGCGATAGGTGCTCACGACGAGTTCGACGGGCGGCTTGATGCGCGTGCCGGTGCTTTGCGCGCTGTAGAAGTCCTGCGAGAGGAAAATCGTCTGGAGCAGCGGCGCGATCTCGTAGTTGTTGTCGCGCAGCACATTGCCGAGCTGCTTGCGCAATTCCGGCGAGACTTCCTGGCGCACGAAATACTTGTAGATCTTGGTGGCGAGGTAATCGGCGGTGACCGGTTGCGCGAGGATGACGTCGATCACCTGCACGCCGTCGTACTGGCCGCTCTGCCCGAGCACGTGTTTCACGGAATCGTCATGGCGATCCGGGTTCACCACGAAGGTGAGGTCCTTGTAATTCCAGCCGGTGAAGGCGCGCGCGGCCTCGCGGATGTCGGTCTCGGTGTAGTTGCCCACGCCCATGGTGAACAGCTCCATGATCTCGCGGGCGAAGTTCTCGTTGGGCGCGCCCTTCACGTTCACCGCGGCATCGAGGTAGGCGAGCATCGCCGGGTCCTGCGCGACGCTGATCATCAGGTCGCGGAAGTTGCCCGTGCCCTTGGCCTCGAACAATTGCAGCTGCAGGTACAGCTTGCGGTAGTCGCGGATCTTTTCCTCGCTGTTGGCGAAATGGCCGTGCCAGAACAGGGCCATCTTCTCTTCCAGCGGGCGCTGGGTGACGAGCATGCGGTTGGCCCACCAGTAGGACATGCGGTGGGTTTCCAGGCGGCTCGCGCGCAGCCAGTAGAAGAACTTGTTGGCGACCGGCTGCAGGCGGCGGTTGCCGGTGGGCTTCACCTTGACGCCCATCGATTCGCCGGTCTGCTTGGCGAGGTCGGTGGCGGCGGGGCGCGAGACGGGGAAGGGGTCGAGGCCCGGCTCGTGGATGTCGGACTCGTCGAACGCCGGCAGGTCGTTCGGGATGTCCTTCATGTAGACGAGGCGTTTGACGGCGGCTTCGGGCGTCATCGCGGCGTACGCGGCGACTTCCTCGGGCGTGCCGCCGAATCCCGCGCGCTCCAGCAGGTGCGCGGCGTGCGCGGCGTTCCATTCTTCCGGGGCGATGGGGCCGAGGTCGCCGGCGGTGGCGGCCATGGCGGGGCTGGCGGCAAGCAGCAGGGAAAGGATCAGGAGGCGCGGATTGTTGGTCATCTTCTTCACCGGCAAACTGGGGAAACGGGAGGCCATTCTGAGTGAAATCCATCGCGCACGCCTGCGCAAAAACCGGAAATCGTTTTCATGATTTTCATGACGCGCCTTGACGCAGGCAGGGGCGGGGAGTAGCGTTTCGCCGCACAAAACCGTACACGAACCCACTGGGCGCGGAATTACAGGTCTTCCTTCCACTCCGGCTTCACCGATCACCCCGGTTTCACCGAGCAACCTTTGGTTACGACGTTCTCCCTCCTCGCGGTCGGTTTTTTCCTCGGCATGCGCCATGCCACGGATGCCGACCACGTCATCGCCATCTCCACCATCGTCAGCCGCCAGCGCTCGCTGAAGAGCGCGGCATGGATCGGCGTGATCTGGGGCATCGGCCATACGCTCACGGTGGCGCTGGTCGGGGGCGCGATCCTGTTGTTCGCCGTCGTCATCCCGCCGCGCCTGGGCCTGGCCATGGAATTCGCGGTCGGCGTGATGCTCGTGCTGCTCGGCTTCATGACCCTCACCGGCATGTCCCTCTGGCTCCGCGACAACGTCAACATCGCACCCGGCGGGCATACCCACGATCCGAACCAGCCGCACGGCCATGCCCATGCCCACGGCGACTACGCCCATACCCACGTGCACGGGCATGGCCAGGCGCAGCACGGACACCCCGAGGAGCGCACGCCGCAGGCCTGGCTCGACCGCAAGCTGGGCGGACTCGGCGTCTACCAGGCCCTGCGGCCGCTCATCATCGGCATCGTGCACGGCCTTGCCGGTTCGGCCGCCGTCGCGTTGCTGGTGCTGACCGCCGTCAGCGACCCATTATGGGGGATGGTGTACCTGCTGCTGTTCGGCGTCGGCACCATCGCCGGGATGATGCTCATCACTCTGGTCATCGCCGCGCCCTTTGCCTATTCGATGGACCGGTTTCCGCGCTTCAGCGGTTACCTGCGGGTTGCGTCGGGCCTGATCTCGGTGGTATTCGGCCTGTTCCTGATTTATTACATCGGTTACGTCGACGGGCTTTTCGCAGACAATCCAAACTGGACGCCAGCGGTAACGAACGAGTCCGCTTCGTAACAGAGTCAACGTAAGAATAAACCCCTGAATCGTAATAATTAACTAATGCGCCGCAGCATTGACGACCCCCCGCATCAACCGGTAGATTTCGCGCGATGTTTCGGGATGTAAACGGACCGCAGCGTACGGTCCAGGCGACGCTGAAGATTGCAGGGATCGGCGTCTTGGTGGTCGTGCTGATCGCATTGGTGGCCGTCGCGGCCTACAGGGAGTTCGCCGCGCCGAAGCCGCAGCCGAAAATGGTGGCCGATTCGGGGTATGCAAATTCCGAGCGGCCGGCGATCAGCGCGGAGGAGGAGGCCTATGCGCATTCGCTGTGGCCGATCCATGCCCAGGTGAAGCAGGACGCGGTGAAGATGACCTTCGCCGGCCTCGCTTACAAGATGGGCGACATCAAACGCGCGGCCATGAAGGACAGGGTCGCGCCGCTCACCCCGAGGTTCGAACAGGCGCTCGCGGCGATGGCCAAGCTGAAGCCGCCGCGGGCGGTGCAGGCGCTGCACGACGAATATTCGCAGGCGATCCGCTTGTACCGGGATGCGTCCGTGGTGATGGTGAAGATGGCGGCGGACGGAGACGACCGCCACCTCATGGAAGCGCAGGAAAAAACGGACGAAGCCTCGGGCCTGACGCTGAAGGTCGGTGAAACGCTCTGGCCCGGCGAATTCAAGCCGAACTGAGGAGAGCTTCGCGAGCAAGGGTTTTTCCAGGCCGGTATGGGAGTGCGGGCCTGAAAAAAAGCTGTAATAAGGAAGTCCAACGTCACGGAGGGTAAAAATGAAAAGCAGCATGAAAAAAGCACTTGTCGCCGCCGGCCTCGCCGCCGCCGCGACGCTGGCCGCGCCCCTGGCGCAGGCCCAGCAATGTTCGGTGTGGCTGGTCGAAAACAGCCGCTTCATGGGTGTTCCGTTCGGCGCCTTCATGCCGGACCGCGCATTCGTGCCGGGCGCGACCGCGAAGTCCAACAACATCAATACCGTTGACCTGCCGGTGAACGTCGGCGTGATCAAGTGCGGCAACGAACTGATGCTGTACGACAACGGCTGGAACCAGGTCGAATACCACAAGATGACCGGCACCGCCCATTGGTCGCCCCTGTCCAAGCAGATCGCACAGCTTGGATTCGACGCCAAGGACGTGAGCAAGATCATCCTCGGCCACGGCCACTGGGACCACGCCGGCTCGCTGGATGAGTTCCCGAACGCCGTGATCTACATCCAGAAGGAAGAGCTGCGCGGCATCGAATGGGCGCTGAACTATCCCGGCCACGAGCGCATCCGTGCCGTGAACGACTCGCCCGGCGGCTGCGCCCGTACCCCGGCCTGCGGCTACACGCCCAAGACCGTCGACGGCATCTACTCCAAGGTCCTGCGCGGCAAGGCTGTGATCGTGGACGGCGAACACGAAGTGATCCCCGGCGTGCGGATCCACCCCGCGTTCCGTGCCCACACCGCCGGTTCGCAGCTGCTGGAAGTCCCGACCTCCATCGGCAAGCTGGTGTTCGGTTCCGATGCCTACTCGTCGTGGGAAGCCATCCGCGACTGGAACATCGCCAACCCGCAACAGACCGACACGGTGCAGCAGTTCCTGGCCTACGAGAAGTGCTACAAGATCACCGGTGGCTACCAGAACTGCGTGACCGGCCATGAGCCGCTCTCGTACAGCGATGGCTACCCGATCACCAAGAACGCCTGGGTCGGCATCGGCGGCGCCCGCCTCGCGGAAATCGCGCTGGCCCCGGGAGAAAAGTCGCGCAAGAAGTAATTGCCCGACCGTAAGTAGTAAACTCCGGTGCGAGGAGCCGACTGTTCGGCTCCTCGCATTTTTTTGCACATCCAAACTTCCCACCGCCCAATCGTGCCCGCGCGCGCCGTAGCACTTTTCATGCTGGTCCTTGCGTCCTGGCCGGCCGCCGCCCACGATCCCAGCGCCTGGGGCGGCATGTTCCGCTCGCGCGACTTCGGCGAAACCTGGTTTCCGTCCGATGCCGGCCTGTTCATCGGCGCCGCGCTCGCGGTCGCCGTGCATCCGGACGATCCCCACCAGCTCCTGTACGGCACGGACACCCGGCTGTTGCGCTCCAGGAACGGCGGCCGCGACTGGACCCCGATCGTGCCCGCGGGCCTGCAGGGCGCCGTGTTCGCCGTCGCGTTCGACGCGGACGGCGGGGGCGCGCTCGCCTCGACCGGGTCGAAGATCGTGCGCACCGATGATGGCGCGACGTGGCAGGACGTGATGGCGCCCGCGGGCGCGGCGCCGGCGCGCGCGTTTGCGCGCGGCGCGGCAAAGGATCGCGTCTACCTTGCGGGCGCGCACGGACTTTTCGCCAGCGATGACCGCGGCCGCGCGTGGACGCGCGCCGGCGAAGGCGTGCTGCCCGAATCCGCCGTGCGTGCGCTGGTCGTGGTGCCCGGCAACCCCGATCGCCTGTTCGCGGTGATGGAGGGACGCCTCTGGAGCGGCGGCGACGGCGCCTCATGGCGCGCGCTGCCCGGCCTGCCCGAGGGCCAGGTGGAACATGTGTCGCGGGACGCGGCCAATGAAAAAGGCTTGTGGTCCTTCGCGGCTGACCAGGTCTTCCGCAGCGACGACCTCGGCGCCAGCTGGAAGCCGCATGGGAAACCGCTGCCCGACCGGGGCACTTCGGTGCGCGGCCTTGCCGCGACTGCCGACGGAGCCCTCATCGTGCTCGGCACGCACCGCGGCGCGTGGCGCAGCAAGGACGGCGGCGCGACCTGGTACCAGGTCGAGAGCAACCTGCCGGTGCACCTGGAAGCGGGCATGGTCGTTCGCGATCCGCACGAACCGATGACGCTGTATGCGGGATTCTCGCTCACGCCCTACGGCGAGATGTACCGCGTCGCCGAGCAGGGCGGCTCGGCGTTGTCGCAAATCGACCCGGTGAGCCTCGCCGGCGCCGCGGCGTTCCTCATATTGCTGATCGTCAGCGGCGGCCTCGGCGCGCGCTGGCTTGCGCGTGCCCGCGCCTGAACAACTCTCGGAAAACACCATGACAAGAACACTGAAATTCGGCGCCCTTGCAATCGTCGCGATCGCCGTGCTGTCGGTCGGCGCGATCGTCAAGTACCGCGGCGGCTCGGGCGGCGACTTCGTCGAATACAAGATGCCGGTGGAAACGGACATCCCGACCGCGGTGGCGGTGGGCGCGGACGGCACCGCCTGGTTCACGGTCGATTTTTCCGACGCAGTGGGCATGATCCGGGACGGCAAGTTGCAGCGCCTGCAGAAGCCGAAAAAAAGCGTCGAGCCCGTCGGCATCGGCGTGGATGCGCAAGGCGTGGCATGGTTCACCGATCCCACCGAGGTGGTGGTCTCGAGCATCCGTGCCGACGGCACCATCAAGTCGTATCCGCTGGGCACGCCCATCGCGCGGCTGGCCCGGCTTGCCGTCGCGCCCGACGGCGCGGTCTGGTTCGCCGAAAGCACGTCGTTCAGTTTTACCCGGCTCAAGGACGGCGAACTCAGGCGCCACGTGCCGAAAGCCTCGAGCGGCCAGCCGTACGGCATGGCGGTCGATTCGAAGGGCAATGCCTGGGGCACCCTGCAGAGCGCCAACCAGATCGTGAAAATCACCCCGGCGGGGGAGATCTCCGACTACGAAATCCCGTCGCGCGGGTCGGCGCCGAGCGACATCGCCGTGGACGCCGCGGGCAGGGTCTGGTTCGTGGAGTTCCGCACCAACAAGATCGGCAGTTTCGCCGACGGCAAATTCACCGAATACGATGTGCCGGGCGATTGGGCGGGCCTGACGGGCCTTGCCGTGACTCCGGATGGCGCGGTGTGGTTCGCCATGTTGCGCAAGAACAGCCTGGGACGGCTGCACAACGGCGAGTTCAGGGTCTTTCCGATGCCGCGCCCGAATGCGCGGCCCTATTCGATCGCGGCGGATGCAAAGGGCAACGTCTGGTACGCGGACATCAGCGGCTACGTGGGAATGCTCAAGGCCGCGGCCGCGGCCAAGTGAGCCAGGGGCGTGAATGAGTGAATGAGTGAATGAGTGAATGAGTGAATGAGTGAATGAGTGAATGAGTGAATGAGTGAATGAGTGAATGAGTGAAGGATCCTGACCCCTCACTCCTCACCGCTCTCGCCTCTCGGCTTCCTCGTGCTATCCTCGCCGCGCAAATTCAACCCCACGCCCACCTGACCCGTTCCGGAACGTCCTGATGGAAGCCCTGTTCATCCTCGCCAGCAGTTTCGTCATCGGCGCCATGCATGCCGCGACGCCCGGGCACGGCAAGACGATTGCCGCCGCTTATATCGTCGGCGCGCGCGGCAAGCCGATCGATGCGGTGATCCTGGGCGTGTTCGTCACCCTTTCGCACACCAGCGGCATCGTGCTGGTGGGCGTGCTCGCCTCGCTCGGGTTGCCGGGCATGGTGCCGCAACGCATCGAAGCCTGGCTGGCCGTTGCCACCGGCATCCTCGTCATTGCCATCGGCCTGTGGACCCTCTGGACGCAACGCGACATGCTGCTGCAATTGCAGGGCGTGGCGCCCGCGGCGGGCCGCGCGGACGGCCAAGCGGGCGACGCGCAATCCCGGTATCGGGCCGTGGATGCTTCGCACGGCCACGATCACCTGCATGCACATGACCATGCCCATGGCCACGACCATGCGCACGACCACGATCATGGCCATGCGCATGGCGACGCCGGTCCCCACCACCACCATGGCAATGAGGAGGGCGGCAGCCATTCGCACGGCTGGGGCTTCAAGCATACGCACGACCTCAAGCTCGCCACTACCAACCGGCCCAGCCTCTGGATCCTCATCTGGCTGGGCATCGCCGGCGGGCTGCTGCCCGATCCGGCTGCGCTGGGCATGCTGCTCACGCTGGTGGCGCAGGGCAAGCTGATGCTCGGCCTGGCCATGGTGCTCGTGTTCAGCATCGGATTCGCCCTCACGCTGGTGGTGGTGGGGGTCGTCGCGGCCTATGTGGGCAAAAGGATCCTCGACTGGCTGGCCGGCGTCTGGGCGATGCGCCTGCAGGTCGGCACATCGCTGCTCATCGTGGTGGTGGGCGCCGTGTTGACATTCAATGCGCTCAGGACCCTGAACGCGCTCACCTGAACTCCTTCCCCGTGTCCTGTACCTAACCCCTTGCCCCGGGCACGCCCGGCGGGATTAAACTGACGGGCCCGGCTCGACCGGGCCGCGCAGGGCGTCTGCATTCGATGCCCGCGACGGAATACCGAAACTTATCGGAGGAGATCGAGATGCGACGGATTTTGGCCCTCGCGGTCCTGCTGGCCTTTTGCCATGGCGCCGCAGCCGACACGCACAAGGGCTATCAGGCCTACACCAAGGGCGATTTCAAGACCGCCATCGAGGAATTCCGCGCGTCCGCCCAGCAGGGCGACCCGCTCGCGATGTTCTATCTCGGCGAGGCCTATTACAACGGGCGCGGCGCGGTCCAGGATTACGCCGAGGGCATCAAGTGGTATTCGCAATCCGCCGACAAGGGCCAGGTCGAAGCCCAGGAAACGCTCGGGGGACTCTATTTCTTCGGCAAGGGCGTGAAGCAGGACTATGCGCTCGCCGCGAAGGCCTACGAGCCGGCGGCCGCGAAGGGCAAGGTCTACCCCCAGTACCTGCTCGGCTACATGTACGACCAGGGCAAGGGCGTTGCGCAAGACCATGCCAAGGCCGCCGAGTGGTATCGCAAGGCCGCGGAGCAGGGCAACGTCGATGCGCAGGAAGCCCTCGCCTCGCTGTTGTTCTTCGGGCGCGGCGTGAAGCAGGATTACGCCGAAGCGGCGAAGTGGTATCGCAAGCCCGCGGAAGAAGGCCGGGCCTATCCGCAATACCTGCTGGGCTGGATGCACGAGCAGGGGCGCGGCGCGGCAGCGGACCCGGCGGAGGCCGCGAAATGGTATCGCAAGGCGGCGGACCAGAACGATGCGCGCGCGCAAGCGAGCCTCGGCTTCCTCTATACGAGCGGCAAGGGTGTAGCGCAGGATCCGGCCGAGGGCGTGAAGTGGTTCCAGAAAGCCGCCGCCCAGAACGAGCCGTCCGTGTATGCGAGCCTGGCGTGGGCCTACTACCAGGGCAAGGGCGCGAACGCCGATCCCGCCGAAGCCGCCAAATGGTTTCGCAAGGCGGCGGACAACGGCGACGCGCAGTCGAAATACATGCTGGGCTACCTGTACGAAGACGGCAAGGGCGTGACGGCCGACGGCAACGAAGCCGTGAAGTGGTACAAGCAGGCGGCGGAAGCCGGCGTTCCGGAAGCAAAGGAAAGCCTCGGCGCCCTGTACTTCTTCGGCAAGGGCGTGACGCAGGATTATGCGGAAGCCGCGAAGTGGTACAAGGAGCCCGCGGAGCAAGGCAGCGCCTACGCGCAATACCTGCTCGGCTATTTATACGAGGACGGCAAGGGCGTGCAGCAGGATGCCGCCGCGGCGGCGAAGTGGTACACGCTCGCTGCCGAGAAGGGCGACGCGCGCGCGCAGAGCCACCTCGGCTGGATGCTGTGGGAAGGCAAGGGCGTGACGCAGGATCCCGTCAAAGCCTACATGTGGTCCAACCTCGCGGCGTCGCAGCTTGCCGGCGAGGAAGGCGAGCGCGTCGGCAAGGTGCGCGACTTCATCGCCTCGAAGCTGCCGCCGGACCAGCTCGCCAAGGGGCAGGAACAATCACGCAACTGGCAGCCTAAGAAGTAGACCCGCCCCCTCTCCCTATCCCTCTCCCACCGGGGGAGAGGGAACCTTGAGGAACCTACTTCACCTTATATTTCTTCACTACCTTCGGATCTAATTCGATCCCGAGGCCCGGCGTGTCGGGCAGTTCGATCTCGCCCTTCCTGTCCACGTTGAAGGGTTCCTTCACCAGGTCCGTCATCAGCGCGTGCGCGGGATACACCGTCTCGGCCATCGAGCCGTTGCGCACGGCGCCCAGCAGGTGCACCGCCGCCGCGACCGCCACGGCTGAACCATGGATATGCGGCGCGATCGGCATGTTGGCCGCCTGCGCCATGTGCGCGATCTTCAGCGACTCGGTGAGGCCGCCGGCCCAGGCCACATCGGGCTGCACGAAATGCACGGCGCGCGCCTTGATGTAGTCGTTGAAGTCGACGATGCCGTAGCTGCAGGTCTCGTAGCCGGCGATGGCGATGCCGACCTTGGAGGCGACTTCGGCGCTGCCCGCGACGTCGTCGGGCCACACCGGCTCCTCGTACCAGTAGATGTCGTACTTCTCCATCGCGCGGCCCATCTTGACCGCCGTCGTGACGTCCCACGCGCCGTTGGCGTCGACCATCAGCTTGATGTCGGGGCCGATCGCGTCCCGCACCGCAGCGACCCGCTCGATGTCGTCTTGAAGCGACACTTCGCACTTGCCGCGGTTGTCCATCACGCGCAGCGGCGACATTTCGATGCCGGCGTTGCGGCCCACCTTCATCTTGACGGCGCGAAAGCCGTGCTTCGTGTAGGACTGCATCTCCTTCACGAGTTCCTTGACGCCCTTGCCCTCGGAGTAGAAGCCGCCCGTCGCGTAAGCGGGGACTCGCTTGCGATATCCACCCAGCATTTGCCAGAGCGGCATGCCGGCAATTTTTCCGCGCAAGTCCCACAGCGCGATGTCGATGCCGCTGATCGCGGCGATCACGATGCCGCCGCGCGCATGCTTGTACGCGCGCCGGTGCATCAGCTCCCACAGGTACTCGATGTTTCGCGGATCCTGTCCGATCAGGTAGTTGCGCAATTCATGTTCGATGACTTGTGAAGTCGACGCCATCGGCCCGCCGAAGTGCGCGGCTTCGCCGAGGCCGACAAGTCCCTGGTCCGTTTCGATTTCCACCAGCAGCGCGGGCTTGGTGGCCATCGTGTAGTTGGCGTCGAACACCGGCTTCGGCAGCTTGACTTCGACAGGAATGGTGCGGACATCGGTGATGCGCATGAAAAAAATTCTCCCCGAAAATATTTTTGGTCGCGACGCGCGGCGAAGCGGTTGCGTGACGTTGGTGTTGCTGAAAAATTAAGCAGCCCTAACCGGAGGATAAGCAGCTAAACGGTTTTGCGCAAAAGCCCACGCGCAATCCACAAGGTTATCCACAGAATCTGTGGATAGTTGTGCGCGCCGGATTTCGAAACCGGCGGAAAAATTTTTTGGGAGTCAAGCCTTGTGGCAGAAATGCACCGACTGGAAACCGAGCCAGCTCCACGTCGTCGCGCGTTGCGGGTCGTCGTCCTCGATGCGCCAGGCCTGCGGCCCGAAGAACGGCCCGAAGACCTGGTGGTCGCCCGCGACGCAATCCTTGCCGCATCCAGGTGCATGGTTCTGCGCGGCTTCCAGCGCTTTCTCGCGCCGCGAGTCGCGCGCCTTGGCGTAGGCGTCGAGCGCATCGTCGACGGCGTTCTCGCCGATGCCGTTGCCCACCACCAATTCGTAAAAAAACATTGCAGCCGGCGGACAGGCGAGCGCG
>Ga0315912_10002799_pt1 | contig 18072 bp, 16 predicted proteins | sample VfabasoilMG_FD_204469 | JGI IMG/M metagenome (GOLD analysis project Ga0315912, IMG submission 204469) | Garden soil microbial communities collected in Santa Monica, California, United States - V. faba soil | ecosystem: Environmental > Terrestrial > Soil > Garden | place: USA: California...
ATGCGTTTCGGCAGCGACGCTGCCGTGCGAAACACGATGGCTCCGCCCATGCAGTATCCCGTGGTGCCGATCTTTCGGCGTTTATTGACTGCATTCTGCGCATCGAGCCACTCCACGAACGCTTTCGCGTCGGACACATGCGTGGTGGCATTGAGCATGCCCGCATACTTGAATGCGTCGTCGCGGCTCGCGGGCTGTCCTTTGATGGAGCGATAGAAGGGGTTGACCGTGAGCACTGCATAACCGGACTCCGCGAGCCGCTTGCCCATGGCGCGGAACGCGGGGCGAAGACCCCAGATGTCCGGCCATACGAGCACCGCGGCCGTGGCCTTGGCTGGATGCACGAAGTGCGCGTCGCAGGTGCCGTCGGGGGTCTTGATTTCCACTTCGGACTCGGTGACTTCGGCGGCCGATGCGACCGCGGGCAGCATGGAGGCTAGCGTGGCGCCGAGACCCAGGGCGCCGAACTGGCGACGCGAGAGCTCATTGCCGCGTAGGACATCGTCACTGGAATCACGCTCACACATGGCAGGTCTCCAATGCAGAAAATGCGGGAGGAGTGGATTCTAGCGGGGGCGTGGGCCGGCGAAGAGGCGACGTTGGTCGAGATACACTGCGGCCGGTCATGCAGCTCGGTCTCCAAAACACTTATGCCGATCTGCCTTCGCGATTCTACGCGCGGGTGAGGCCAGCGCCTGTCCGGGATCCACGGCTGGTTGCGTTCAACTCCCGTCTGGCTGAAGAACTCGGCTTCGATCTCAACGCCCTCGAGCGCGAAGGTGCAACACTGTTTTCGGGCAATCAAACGCCCGACGATGCCGACCCGATCGCCTTGGCCTACGCTGGTCATCAGTTCGGCGGCTTCGTGCCTTCGCTCGGTGATGGCCGCGCCATTTTGCTTGGTGAACGGGTGGGGCGCGACGGCGTGCGGCGCGACATCCAGCTCAAAGGCTCGGGACGAACACCCTTCTCGCGCAATGGCGATGGGCGCGCAGCAATTGGCCCCATGTTGCGCGAGTACCTCATCAGCGAAGCAATGCATGCGCTTGGCATCCCGACCACGCGCTCTCTCGCGGTGGTCACGACCGGCGAGCAGGTTGCTCGCGAGGAACTCCTGCCAGGCGCGGTGCTGACGCGCGTGGCTGCCAGTCACATTCGTGTCGGCACCTTCGAATACTTCGCGGCTCGCAACGATCGCGAAGCAGTTAGCCAGCTGCTCGACTACGTTATCTCGCGTCACTATCCGGAAACGCGGAACGCCGACGTTCCTGCGCTGGTGGTGCTCGAAGCCGCCGCGCTGCGCCAGGCTGCGCTGATGGCGGACTGGCTCAGCATTGGCTTCATCCATGGCGTCATGAACACGGACAACATGGCCATCTCGGGTGAGACCATCGACTACGGACCGTGCGCATTCATGGATCACTACGCTGCAAATACCGTTTTCAGCTCCATCGACCATGGCGGACGGTATGCGTATGGCAATCAGCCAGCCATTGCGCAATGGAATCTCGCGCGGTTCGCCGAAACACTCCTGCCACTCATCGATTCGGACGATGGGAAAGCAATCGAGCTCGCGACCGCCGTCGTCAGGGATTTCATGCCGGCTTTCGACGCTCGGCTCCTGGCACGCATGCGGCGCAAGATCGGCTTGGCGAGCGAGAAGGAAAGCGACGCCGAACTCGTCAGCGCGCTGCTTGCAACGATGCAATCCGCCGGCGCCGATTTCACCCTGACGTTTCGCCGCCTCGCGCGGTGTATCGACGCCGATGACGCCTCGCTACTCGAGCTGTTCGCACCATCCTCCGGCATCGCGGATTGGCTGCGACGCTGGCGCGAGCGCCTGGCAAACGAGCCGCAGGATGCCGCGGAGCGCGCCGCGAAGATGCGCCGCGTGAATCCGGCGTTCATTCCGCGCAACCACCGGGTCGAGGCCGCGCTCGAAGCAGCCTCCACGCACGGCAACTTCGGGCCGTATCACGAGCTGCTGAACATCCTCGAGCATCCGTACGACGACCAGCCTGGCCGCGGTGAGTTCGAGCAGCCGCCGGCGCCGGCCGAACGCGTGCTCCGGACGTTCTGCGGCACTTGATAGGCTGGTGCTAGGATCGACCGATGAAAACCAAGAAAGAAATCGTCGACAACTGGCTGCCTCGCTACACGGGCACGCCCATCGAGAATTTCGGCGAGTTCATCCTGATCACGAACTTCGGGAACTACGTCGAACTCTTCGCGCAGCGCACCGGCGCCGAGGTCAAGGGCCGCGACCGCCCGATGCCCAACGCGACCGCCGACGGAATCTCGATCATCAACTTCGGCATGGGCAGTGCCAATGCCGCGACCATCATGGATCTGCTGTCCGCCCGGATGCCAAAGGCCGTACTGCTGTTAGGCAAGTGCGGCGGCCTCAAGAAAAAGGCGGCCATCGGCGACCTGGTGTTGCCGATCGCGGCAATCCGCGGCGAGGGTACCAGCAACGACTATCTGCTTCCCGAAGTGCCGGCGCTGCCCGCATTCAGTTTGCAACGTGCCGTATCCACGGTGATCCGCGACATGGATCTCGACTACTGGACCGGCACCATCTACACGACCAACCGGCGCGTCTGGGAACACGACGACGATTTCAAGGAATACCTCCGCCGCACGCGCGCCCTGGTCATCGACATGGAAACCGCGACCATCTTCGCGACGGGGTTCGCCAACCGGATTCCGACGGGCGCGCTGATGCTGGTCAGTGACCAGCCGATGGTGCCGGAGGGAGTGAAGACCGAGGCGTCTGACCGCAAGGTCACCGACAGCTATGTGCAGCGGCACATCGAGATCGGTGTCGAGGCCCTGCGCCTGATCCGGCGGCATGGCAAGAGCGTCAGGCATCTGCGGTTCGAGGATGGACCCGGCGGCGAGTAGCCAACGCCCTATCAGTAACAACCCCTACGGCGCGTTTCTCGCGCCGGTGTTATCACTGCCGGGTCGGTGCTTGATGCCATTCCTGGAGTGTTTCCATGAATACCCACGCACTTCCGTACGCACTCGGCGCAATCTTGCTAGGTGCCGTCGGCATCTGGTTCCACGATTTCGCCATGCAGTGGCAACCCGTGCCCGCAGGATTCCCGATGCGCGCGCAGTTCGCCGTCGTGACTGGCCTGCTGCTCATCCTCGGCGGCGGCGAGACGCTGAGCGGCAAGTTCGCCCGCGCGGGCGCGGTCCTGCTCTTCACGGTCTATGGGCTGTGGGTGCTGATCCTGCATGTGCCTTTGATCGTGTCCAAGCCTGCGGACCTCGGCACCTGGAACGGCGTCGCCGAAATCGTGTTCATGACCAGCGGCGCAGTCGCACTCTATGCCGGCGCGCGCGGGACTCGTGGCCGGCTCGCGACGACCGTGTGCCTGGTGACCGGGTTCTGCGCGCTGGTGTTCGGCGCCACGCATATCAAGTACGTGCAGTTCACGGCGACGATGGTGCCGGCCTGGATCCCGCCTAACCAGATCTTCTGGGCGTATGCGACAGGTGTCGCGCACATCGCGGCGGGACTCTCGCTGCTGAGCGGCATCCGCGCGCAACTGGGCGCGACATTGCTCGCGGTGATGATGGCGGTGTTTGTGGTCCTGGTGCACATACCGCGGGTTTATGCGTCGCCCGGCGAGCAACTCGAGTGGATCATGCTCGGCGTGGCGTTGTCGTTGTCCGGCGCCGCCTGGCTGGTGCGCAAGTACGCCGCCTGACTCACTTCGGCAAGTGAAATCCAAAAGCTCCGTTGTGCACGTAGACCAGTTTGCAATCTTCAAGGTACTTGGCGTCGTGAATTCTTCCGGCGCGAACGTAGCCAGTTTCTCCTTTGTGCAAGAAGATCCGGTCTCCATCCGGCACTAGTCCCGCAGCTTCGTTGATGAAGAACTGGATCGACATTTTTCCTTCCACGACGACAGTCATGTCGTCGCCAGGATGAAAGTGCGGAGGTTCCTCAGTGCCTGCCTCCCAGCGCTCCAGCATCACCTCAACGCCATCGGGGTTGATGGGGTAAGTGGTACGAACCGTGAAGCCTTCGGGTGTATCGGGGACAGTCACATGATTGCCCCACACAGCGCTGGTGTCGGAGGTAACGTTCTTATCAGGCATAAGGCCTCTCCCGGGTTTGGCAGGTTTTGGATCTTACGCGGGGAGTGTCGAAATGGGCGCCCGCCATTCGACAAGGAATAACCAACCAAGGAGAAACCACCATGTACGTCGACGGATTCCTGTTTCCCATCGCGAAAAAGAACATCGCCACCTACCGGAAGATCGCGAAGCTGGCCGGAAAGGTCTGGAAAGATCATGGTGCCCTCGACTACGTCGAGTGCGTCGCCGACGAACTGGTGTCGAAGCACGAAGGCAAGGTCGTGAAGTCGATCTTCCCGAAGATGGCGGGCACGAAGGCGGGCGAGACGGTCGTTTTCTCGTGGATCACCTACAAGTCGAAGGCGGACCGCAAACGCATCATGAAGAAGGTGATGGCGGATCCGCGCCTCGCGGAGATGATGGACCCGACGAAGATGCCCTTCGACATGGCGCGCATGGGGTGGGGCGGCTTCAAGCCCATCGTGGAAGCCTGAGGCAACGCTCGCGGGACTGACGGCGATCTACGCTTGTGGCCGCTTCGACTGCAAGGCGTGGCCCGCGGGCAAACTGTGGAAAATCACGTAGAACTTGCGGCAGTCTTCGAGGACTTCCCACGTACCTTCGAAGCCGCCAGGCACGATGAAACTGTCTCCCGTCGCGAACTCCCAGTGCTCGCCTGCAGTATCGGTGATCCGCACCCGCCCCTCGGTCATACAACAGAACTCGTGCTCGACATAGTGCACGCGCCACTTGCCTCGCGTGCTGGCCCAAACCCCGGCAAAAAACTGGTTGCTCGGATCCGTGTAGTGATTCCAGAGCGTCAGCTGCGGCTTGCCCGACAACAGATCTTTCGCGACCGGCGTCGTCGCCTCGGCACTGACGGGGTCTCGAAACGAAATGATGCGTGACTGGGATGTTTTCATCGTTTGACTCGCGGGTTGGGTTCAGGCCGCCATTTGCTTTCGCAGCACATATTTCTGCACCTTGCCGGTGACAGTCAGCGGAAACGAGTCCACGAACCTCACGTAACGCGGCACCTTGTAGTGCGCGATCTGGTCGCGACAGAATTCGCGAATCTCCTCGACGCTCGACTGCATTCCCGGGCGCAGGATGATGACGGCGCACAGCTCCTCGCCGTATTTCGCATCGGGCACCCCGACGCACTGAACGTCCAGGATCTTCGGATGCCGATAGAGAAACTCTTCCACTTCGCGCGGATAGATGTTCTCGCCACCGCGGATGACCATGTCCTTGGAGCGGCCTACGATGCGGCAGTAGCCTTGCGCGTCGAGGGTGGCGAGGTCGCCGCTGTGCATCCAGCCGGCGGCATCGATCGACTCGCGCGTCCTTTCGTCGTCGTCCCAATAGCCGCGCATCACGCTGTAGCCGCGCGTCAGTAGTTCGCCCGTCACGCCGCGGGGCACGATGTGGCCTTCTTCATCGACAATTTTCACCTCGGTATGTGCCGACACGCGCCCCACGGTGGATACCCGGCACTCGAACGAGTCGTCCATCGAGCTCTGGAATGAAATTGGCGATGTCTCCGTCATGCCATAGCCGATGGTGATCTGCCGCATGTGCATGCGTTCGATGACTTTCTGCATCAGCTCAGCGGGACAAGGGGCGCCCGCCATCATTCCCGTGCGCAGGCTCGTCAGGTCCCGATGCGCAAAACTCGGATGCTCGAGCATCGCGATGAACATCGTCGGCACGCCATGCAATGCCGTGCAACGCTCGGCTTCGACGGCAGTGAGTACTGACTCGGCGCTGAAACTCTCATCCGGGTAGACCATGGTCGCGCCGTGGGCAATGCAGACGAGATTGCCGAGAACCATGCCGAAACAGTGATAAAGCGGCACAGGAATACACAGTCGGTCGGCTTCGCTGAAATTCATTGCCGCGCCGACAAAGTACCCATTGTTGAGGATGTTGTGATGAGTCAGCGTCGCGCCCTTTGGCTGCCCTGTCGTTCCCGACGTGAATTGAATATTGATCGGGTCATCGAACTGCAATGTCGCGCCGACTGCCGCGAGTCGCGCGAGCTCAGCCTCGCTCGCGTCGCCCAGCAAGGCGTCCAAATTCAACATTCCAGCCGTCCTTTCCTCGCCCAGCCGGATCACGAGCGTGAGTGTGGGCAGCGCCGCCGCCGCGAGCTTGCCCGGTTTGCAGTGGGCAATCTCCGGCGCGAGCTCCCGCAGAATTTCTAGATAGTTGCTCGATTTGAAGCACGGCGAAACGATGAGGGCGCGGCACTGCACCTTGTTCAGGGCATATTGCAGCTCGCTGGCGCGAAACGCCGGATTAATGTTGACCAGGATCAGGCCCACCTTGGCGGTGGCCAGCTGGACTAACAACCACTCCGCGTTGTTCTGCGACCAGATGCCGATGCGTTCGCCGGGGTTCATTCCCAGCCGCAACAGCGCGACGGCGAGATTATTGGCGCGCCGCTGCAGCTCGCGATAGGTCCAGCGAATCTCCTGGTGCCGGACCACGAGCGCTTCGCGCTCGCCGAAGCGTTCCACGATCCGATCGAAGCAACCGCCCAGCGTTTCGCCGAGCAGTGGTTGGGTGCTGCCGCCGTGCACATAACTCAGCTGGTGATCCAGGTGCTCGTTCATTTCAGCCTCCGATCTCGAGCGGACCCATGCCGAAAACCTGCACGATCGCGCCGTGCTGCGTGTGCGCAAAATGGAGCTCGCCCGCGGCCAGGGATGCGAACGAGCCGGAAGTCAGGGTACGCATCGTCGCCGTGCCGGACTCCGCGCGCGAGCCCACCATGATGGAGCCGGCGAGCACGATCACCTGATCTTCCCTGGGTCGCCAGTACGGCGGCAGCATATACCCGGGCGGCAGACGCATGCGCATGACAAACGGGCCTTTCTCGAACGGATCGCCGGATATCACGGCAAACCGTGCGCCCGGCGGCATTCCCGGCGGAGCTTCGTGCCAGGCGCTCTCTTCCAGTGGATAGGCAGCACCCGGAGAAATCCCGAAGTAGTCCTGCGCGACGCCTTGCAGGGCGAACAACGGCAGCATCGAGATTGCGACAGCTATCAAGCCAAAGGCGGCGACGCGAGCCTGGACGAGCCAGCTTCCCGCGGTGACTTCATTGCGGCGCTTGCCGGAATCCACCGCACTAACAAAACGTTCGAAGATCGGGTTGACCAGCGCTGGGTGGGTAATCGGCGCCATGTGACCAGCCGCGACTTCGAAATAACTCGCATGCGGCAGAATGTGGATGAGAACCGACGTCAATCGCTTCGCCAGTTCCGGGCTCCATCGGCCTGAAACCAGGCAGGTTGGCACATCGATTTGACGGTACGCCGCTGCGTTGCGCGCCTCGTTGGCCACCGCACGGTACTCCAGCAATACCTTCGGCACTTGGGCCGCCAGCACCGACTGCCGCTCTTCGCGCAGCTGCGCAAACGCACCCGCGCCGCTCCAGCAATCGACGAAATAGCCCGCACCGCCGTGCGCATTGCCCGCATGCAATCGGTCTGACATCTCGCGTCGGTGTGCCTCGAGCTGCGTGAGATCGGGATCACGGGCCGGCAAGAGATGAAAGGCGATCGGTTCGAACAGGCTCAGGCTGCGCACACGTTGCGGCCCGTCTTGCGCTGCCAGCTGCAGCGCGACGATGCCCCCATACGAATGTCCGATCAGGTGGAACTGCTCGCCGGGTTGCAGCTCGCGGGCGAGTACCGTTTCCACCAGGTGAACTTCGTCGTCGAGACTGTAGAAAACGCCAGGCATGGCAGACTCGCCGTAACCGAGCAGGTCGATTGCGATCAGTCGATAGCGGTCGCGCAGGCTTTCGATCAGCTCCCGCCACTGGCTCTTCGAGCTCATCGAACTGTGCAGCAACACGATCGCAGGGCCACGGCCCTCGATACGCAAACCGATTCCACTCGCGGGCGAAGAATTCAGCACGGCATTTCTCCATTGATTGGAGGGCCATGCTCGCTGCCGCGTTACGTCGCGTCGATTGGCAATCGACGCCCGGGGCTGTGCATCCGTGCACGGTGCCGTGTTGCTAGTGTCGCGGCGTGCCCTTCATCACGTCGGCGTGTTTGCGCATGACATCGATGACGAAGCGAATCACCAGCCGAACCGGTTCGGCGAGCCTGACTTCCCGGCGATAGACCAGCGAAACCGGATGTTTGATCAGCACTTGGGGAGTCAGGCGCTTCAATGCGGGCTCCACCTCGGCGAGGAAGCAGGGGAGTAGCGCGAGCCCCGCTCCGGACACAGTTGCAGTAACCAGCGATGCGCTCGCATTGCTGCGCGATACCACAGTCGCCTTCGCGGCGTGCTCCGCCAGCCATTTCGACGCCGGAGAGGAAGCAGAGTCAGCCTTGAGGGCCACGATCTCGTGTCCCGACAAGTCGTTCGGATCGATGGGTTCGGGTCGTCGCGCAAGGTAACTGTCGGCCGCATACAGGGACCAACCTACTTCGCCGAGTGACCGACTGACGAGATCTTCGTCGATGGCGGCCCTCACCAGGACCGCCAGGTCAACCTCGCCCCGCTTGAGGTCGGGCGGCCGGTTGTCGCTGATGACTTCCAGTGAGACCTCGGCGTGGTCACGCCGCAGTTGCGCGAGGGCCTGCGTGAACAATCCGGTGAGGGCTTGCGGCACGGACAGGCGAACCCGGGCGCACTCCGCCTTTACCGCGGCACGCGCCGCCGACACCGCGCGCTCCACATCCTGGACGAGTGGTGCGATGCGTTGGCCCAGTGGTGTCAGGGTCAGGCCATCGGGTCCGCGCAGGACCAGCGGCGCGCCGAAAGCGCGCTCCAGTGCCGACAGGCGACGACCGATGGTCGTGTGCTCGACACCCATCGAACGAGCGGCGCCTGCCAGAGTTTTCGTCTGCACCGCGCGCAGGAAGTACCGCAGGTCATCCCAGTTGAAATCGTCCACGGCAGCCATGCGCGCGATTGTACGGCTGGAGGACGGCCCGTGCTCCTTGGTGATGATTTCCATCCATCTACAGGAGGTTTTGCCCTTACTCCGGGATCGTGGGCCTGATCACACACGCCCTTGGTTCGGCGAGCTTGTCGCCCTCGAAGCGCCAGACATCGCGGCAGGCGTAGCAGACCAAGGTATGTAAGGGGTGGGGACGCACGTTGCGTCCGGACGTTTAACGTCTAGTAGATAGAAGACCCCCGTCGGGAAAGCGGCGGGGGTCTTTTCAACCAGGGTAGCGGAGAGTAGGTTCGGTGAGCCGACTCTTGAAGGAGTGTTGCGTGAAAAGTCAGAACAAAGATTCGACGAAAGTCGATGCCGGACGTCGCAAGATCCTGGAGGCGGTGGGTGCCTGCGCAGTCGCATCCGCGATCTCCCCCGCGTTTGCCGCGGATCGGCCGCTACGCTGGGGAATCGTCGGCACCGGTGGGATCGCAAATGGCATGGCGTCGAACATCAAGCGCGCCGCGGGCGCTGAATTGGCAGCCGTAGCCAGCCGGAAGCTCGAGACAGCGAAAGAGTTCGCGAACAAGCACGGCGTGACAAACGCCTTTGGCTCGTGGTCAGAGATGTTGTCGTCTAACACCATCGACGCGGTCTACGTCGCTACACCAACCTCCGTCCGCGAAGAAGTTTGTTTGGCGGCTGCCGCCCATGGCAAGCACGTCCTCGGCGAAAAGCCCTTCGCCAATCTGCCGTCGCTACGCCGGATCACGGCAGCCTGTCGCAAGAATGGTGTCGGCTTCATGGATGGCACGCATTTCGTGCATCACCCGAGGACGGCGCAAATCAAGGCCACGCTGCGCGAAAAGATCGGCTCGCCCTGGACCATCGATTCGACGTTTCAATTCCGCATCACAGACGCAGACAACATTCGTATGGATCCCGATCTCGAGCCCTATGGCGCGATTGGCGATGCCGGTTGGTACAACATGCGAGCGGCTGTCGAATACACGGCCCCTGGCGTCAAGATCATTGGCGTGGATGCCTACGTTCGCCGCGACCAGAAAACCAAAGCCGTGATCACCGGCAGCGGCGTCATCGCTTTCAGTGATGGATCAACCAACACGTGGAACTGCGGCTTCGAGTCAGCCGTGGGGAATATGGACCTGAGGCTGTCGGGTCCGAGTGGTCAGTTCAGTCTTCGTGACTTCGTGGTTACTCAGGGCGATCCCGCCGAGTACGAATATCGCAAGAGCGGATTCGGTGCCAACGCACCGTCGGAACGCCTGCAGGTTCCATCCGCGAAACCGGGCGCAGTGCTGATGTTCGAGAACTTTGCGGCCATGGTCGGAAATTCCGAGCTCTTCGAGGCGAGCGTAGCTGCGAGCGAAAAGACTCAAGAGTGGCTGGATGCCATCTGGACCAAGGCGATGAAAAACGAGCGAAGCTGAGAACCGATCTTCGTGCCGGCCTCAGTAAGTCCGCTTCGGCAATTCCGTCGCGGCATTCTCGCGAGTGAACACGGTCTCTTGCGTGACCACGCGCCGCGGAACCGGTTTGCCGGAGGCGGCATCCCTGGCGATGGCGATGAGTTGCGGTCCCAGCTGCGGATTGCACTCCACGCTCACATTAAGTTTGCCGGCGACGATGGCCTCCAGACCCAGGCGGCTGCCTTCAATGGCAATCACGAGAACGTCGCTGCCGGGCTCGAGGCCTGCGGCCTCGACGGCATCGATGCCGCCCAGTGCCATGTCATCGTCGTGCGCGAAGATCACGCGGATGCGGTGGCTCTTGTCCGCCAGATAGTTGGCCGTGATGGAACGCGCCTTGTCGCGCATGAACTCGCCGCTCTGTGACTCGACGATGCGATAACGGGGGTCGCTGGCGATGGCTTGAGCGAAACCCAGCTGGCGTTCGTTCGCCGGCGCGGAGCCCGCAGTGCCACGCAATTCGAGAATCGCGATCTCTCCCGGCTCGTCTCGCGTGTGCTCGATCAGCCAGCGTCCGGCACGCTGGCCTTCCTCGACGAAGTCCGAACCGACGAGAGAAAGATAGAGCGAGGGGTCGTTCACCTCGATGTGGCGATCCATGAGGATCACGGGAATCCCCGCGGATCGGATTTCCCCGAGCACGAGCTCCCATCCGGACTCCACCAGGGGAGCGAACACGATCACGTCGACGCGTTGGCGTACGAAGGATCGCAACGTCGCCACCTGTTTCTCTTGGGCGTAGTGCGAGTCTTCGATGAGCACATCCATATTGGCTTCGCGTGCGGCGTTGCGGACGGAATCCGCACTGGCACCGCTCCAACCGCCCCGGCTCACGACAGGACTGAAGCCGAGCACCAGCCGACGCGCGCGTTCAGTGCCTGCGCGCGGGGAGTGGTCCCCGCAGGCCGAGAGACTGCTGAGCAGCGGTACGAGCAACATCAGCAGCAACGGGAGTCGAACGCGGTGGACCATGCCCTGATCATGGCCTCTGGTATGGAAGGCGTCCACCAACCATACATACGGGGATCGAACGGCAGAGTCGCACGGTGCGCGTCCATGCACGGGTCGAGTGGTTGCTCGCCGCTGGCCAACACGAACGGCTCGTGCAGGAAATCCGCGAGGGCAGGGTGCTGTGTCCATCTACGCGACAGCGAAAACCTGAAGCGCAGGTGCGGTGCAGTACGCAGGTACTCGCCGGATTCCCCTAAGTCGCTCACGCCATCCACGACGCCTAGCTAGCCGTCTTGCGGACTTTTGTCTCACTGCTTGATTCTTCCCCGTCGCCCAACGGATGACTCGCGGGATGCGGAGCGTATAAACGCTTCAACCACCAAAAAACTAGCTACCTATGAAAGCACCACACGCCAGCTACTACGCTGCACGCCGCCTGCTCGTGCCGACTCTCCTGGGTTGTTTGCTCGTGAATTGTGTATCGATCACCGCGCCGCCCAAGAGCGGCAATGTTCTCAACCCCGTGGTGGCGAAGGTCAAAGTCGGAAATGTCTGCGGAACGGCCTTTCGTGCATTCCTGGATGGATTGGACGTCACGGCGCAGTTTTCTCCCGTGGCGCCGTCGTCAGCCACAACACAAGCAACTTTTCCGGGGCTGAGCAGCGGAACGCACACTCTCACCGCCAGTGCCGAAGTGCAGCATTGGGCCTTGTTCCCCTATTGCTCTAACGCCAGCGATACCGCGACCTTCAAGGTGAACGCGGACACGGCATACATGGCCGATTGCCGTGCGCAAGGCGTGCCTATTCCGCCGGACTGGGCCGAGACCGGAACCTCCTGGGTCAACCAGGGCAACCTCAACACAAACGGCGGCGGCACCAATCTACTGCTGGGTGCCGACGATGCCCACGTGTGGACCTACACCGACCCCAATGTTCGAGGCGCTTGCGTCGCTTTGCCACGGGGTAGCGGTGGTCCTGGCAGCCTGGCGGGCATCATCTGCCAGAGCGCCACCACCGGTAAGGCTTGTTTCTGGGACAACCAGCGCAAGACCGATCCCACCAACGTCCTCGGGTGGAGCGGGCAGAGGCTCGTCATCTCGGAATTGGTGGACGGCCCGATCATGGCGGCAGGCGGCAATGTCGGCGGGCGCTGTACCAATTGCCATTCCGGAAACAATGTATTCCTGATTTCTCCGGATGACCCGACATGGGCCAAAGTACTGCGCGGGCCGTTGAACGGCGGCCCGAGCGGCGGCCAGTTCACGACCCAACTAGCTAGTGGCCGCTATACCCCGTTGCCGGTGGGGGTCACGAACTGGGTCAATGGGGTAGCTTCGGGATCCAACTGCGGCGGCGCTTGCCATGAGTTGCCACCCAGCACCATCAGAACGATGCGCAACAACGTCAACGCCATACCGCCTGTGAACCGGATGCCGATGCCACCCGCTTGCGCGGCGGCCGGCTGTATCGGCTCGCCGTGAGGCTGGTCATGAGGAATTCGTCATGAGGAATATATCCATCAAAGGTGCCGCGGCGTTGTTTCTAAGCGCTGCACTCGGATGGTCGAGCGTCACGGGGGCCCAAGCCCCGGAGCCCATCGCATTCATCGGCCATGGCGCGATGTTCGACGACACGGGCAAGCAGATCCAGGCGACCCCGGCCTTCATCGAGAAGGCACAGGCCTATTACATCGAGACCTTGTCCGCGCAACTTCAGCCGTCTCAGAAGGCGAAGTTCAGCGCCGAACGCGAGCGCTATTTCAAGACCTACAAACGCTCGGGCGATGGAGGCGGTCAGGAGGGAGTCAAGCAGGACACCCTCATCATCAATGCTGCGTTGATCGATTGGCTGATCAAAGAAGTCCCCCAGAGTGACTTCGGCGATCTCCAGGGAAAGAACAACCTCATCAAGGCGAAGCTGCGCTATCGACTCTTTCCGCCTGAAGTCGGCGCGCCGTATGCGGCCCCGCAAGAGCTGATGAATCTGCTGAAGCATCCGCTTCCAGACGCAAGAAAGGACTAGCATCAATTGCGCGCGCGGATGCTCCAGCACGCCGCAACGAAGCGCACTTCACTCCCCGCGATGAATGGCGCGAACGCGGCGCGAATCGTTCCGATCACGCGCTCGCGCGTCGCCTCGTCCGCATTGCGCAGCACTAGTCCCACCGGCCCGAGCCGCGTGAAGTAGCGAATCAATCCCGCCTCCGGGAACGCGCAAGGCACGTCGATCGGCGCGATGTCGATATCGGACCAGCCGCTGTCCGCGAGGATCTTCTGAACGCGTTCCAGGTTGGCAAGCGCGAACTGTCCTGGCGCGTCCGGACGTCGCGGGGGCACGTTCGGCAGGAGCGGCGCTGCAGCGCGCTCGGCCGCGATCATGAAGGGATTCTCCGACGCGGCGCGGAACGCGATGGAGCACAGTCCGCCTCCCTTTCGCAGCGAGCGCCTCAGGTTCGTGAGCGCCGCGACCGGATCATCGAAGAACATCATTCCAAAACGCGAGACGATGAGATCGAAGCTGCCGGGCTCGAAGTCATGTGTCTGGGCGTCGGCGAGGATGAATCGCGTGGCGGGGCTTTCGCTCGCGGCGCGGGCGTTCGCGAGCTCGACCAGCGGTGCCGAAATGTCGACGCCGGTGCATCGGGCATTGGGGCCGAGTCGGCGCGCGATGGCGAGCGTAGTCGCGCCAGAGCCGCAGCCGACGTCAAGCACGTCCCGTGCATCGTGCTTCGCGGCTTCATCCGCGAGCAGGTTTTCTATCGGAAGGTAGGTCGCATCGAGCATTGCCTGTTCTTCGACCCAGGCGCGCCCCGCGGTGCCATTCCACAATTGTGACTGTTCGTCGTTGGCGATTGGTTTCATGTCGAGCAATATGCCAATTCAAGTCGACTTGAGGTCAAGCCCATGAAGGATCTGGACATCAATGAAGTGGCGCGGCGTACTGGCCTGCCGGCGTCCGCGCTGCGCCACTATGAAGAGAAGGGACTCATCGTGTCTGTAGGCCGGCGCGGCCTCAGGCGATTGTTCGATCCGTCCGTGATCCAGCGCCTCGCGCTGGTCGCGATGGGCCGCGCTGCGGGATTCTCACTCGAGGAGATGGCGCGCATGTTCGCCGCGGACGGCAAGCCGCGCATCGACAAGAAGCTGCTCGCGGCCAAGGCGGAGGAAATCGACGTCACGATCCGCCATCTCACGCGCATGCGCGACGGGCTACGACACGCGGCGATATGCCGTGCTCCCAGCCACATGGAATGCCCCACGTTTCAGCGCATCCTGCGCGCGGCGACCAAGGGCAAGGTTGGCGCTCGGACCCGCAACGCGCCGCGGCGTTAGCTCGAGGCACCGGCGCGAGACTTCAGCCTCGCGCCGGCACTTCTCGATGCTGGTTCGATCACTCTCCGACGATCATCTTCTGGCGCAGCGAATTGGGTAGCGCCAGGAAGCAGGCCTGCGCCTTGTCGCGCGTCGCGGCATCAGCGACACAATCCAGTTGGCCACGCTCCATTGGTTCGACGCGACCTTTCAACGCGTCGGCCAGGGCCTTGCTCTTGGTCGGGTCGCGCAGCACGGGTTGCATGCTGGTCCAGTAGCGGGCGAAAGCTTCTTCATTCTTCACCTGCACCTGTGCAGTCACGCGGGCTTCCTCGAGCTTGGCGTTGGCAGCGGCGACCTGGGCTTGCACTGCCTCTTCGCCTTTGACCTCCGCGGCGAGCTGCGCCTCCTTTGCTTTCTGCATCAGGGTCGCCTGGATGAACTCGGTGCATTGCGTTTTGACGGCATCCGCCTGCTCCTTCTCGCGGCCTTCGAGTTCATCGGTACCGCTCTTGATGCAATAGAGGAGGAATTCGGAGGCGTCGGAGAAGCTGAACTTGACGATTTCGCGAACCGCGTCGGCAACCTTGGCTACGCAGCAGTCACCGGCGGGATCCGTGCCACCCATGGACTGCGCCGACGTACTGGTGGTCACCGAGCCGCCCAAGGTTGTTGCCATTCGACGCAGATCGGCTTCGTGTGACTGCGCGCGTGCCTGGCGGGCTTTTGCATCCGCGAGCGTCGTGGTGGCGGCAATGCAATCCTGCTTCTTCTTGTCGGCTGCGGTGACGGGCTTGTTCTCCTTGATCGCGGTCGTGATCTCGGCGCAGGTCTGGTCGTTCTCGTCACCATCGTTCTTCTTGTTGAGATTGTCGAAGTCACCTTGAGCCTTGGTCGTAGCGGCGGTGCTCGCTTCGGTTTCCTTGCGGGCATCGTCGACACGGATGATGGCTTCACCGTTTGCCTGCGCCGCGGCACCCGTCGCGCCGATCGCGATCGCTTTGGGCGTCACCGCTCCGGTGAGCTGCTCGATTGCCAGCACCGACACCATGAGCCGCTGGTCGCGCACGGCCTGGATGGGCATCTCGAGTTTCGAGATGTCCTTGTTCAACGAGCGCTCGCAGGTGCGGTACATGAGATCGCGCAGCATGTTTACCGTCTGGGTCCGTGGAATGGTGGTGCCCTGTTCTGCGCTCCCGAACGCGATATTGAGTGCTGCCTGGAGCGACGCCGGATTGGCAGACTTTGCGAAGGTGCCGCCGGTGCTCAGAGACTGGGCAATGACGGCAAACACGTCGGGGCTGGGCTCTGCGCAGACCTTGTCTTTGTTGCCCACGACCGTGCGCTGCTTGGCATCGAGTGCGATCAGGGTCTTGGGTTCGCCGTCGAGCGCGGTCTTGCGGAAAACGGTATGGAAGTTGGCGCTGCACCCGGCAAGGGCTGTCAGCAGACCTAACAGGCCGCCGAGGCGGATTGAAGCAATGGGGCTCATGGACTTTCCTTCTTTTTGGGGCTCTAACCATGTCTGTAAGATCCGGCTGAGCCGTCTCACCCAGTCGTGCATCAGTGTCCAAACTACATGGCGTCGCAACATTCCTGCTGATTGGCGTGGGCCTGGTCGCGCCAATCCAGGCTGCTGGCACCTACGAGCCGCTCGGCGACAGCGTGGTCACGGTGGGAACCTCGAATGCGCCGTATGTGACCCGAGTGCAGGGCAGTACTCCCGGGCATCGACTGATCTCGGTCACGCAGGGTGAGGCGGATGTCGAACTACTGGTGACCGACGCCGGTGGTCGGCACTGGACATTCGATGCGCCCGGCCGCCGCGCCAGCGAAGAACGGGCCTGCGTGTTCGATGATGGACGGGGCCTGTCGCTCGAGATCCGCTTCAAGGGTATGACGTCAGGCAAGTCCGTCCGGCTCCGGATTCTCGGTGTGAGTGGTCGAGGCAATATCGCGCGCGGCAGTTCGCTTGCGGCGGAGTGCCTGGAGTCGCGGGCCGCCATTACCAACGGCGAGGATCCACCGCGGTCCGCCATCCAGCTCGCAGCCGACTTCGAACGCGCGGCAAAGATCTGGGAGGCCCATGATGCGTCTCGGGCCGCGTTTGCCTATCTGCAGTCGGGCTGGATGCTGGCGCGGCGTACCTCGGATCACGTCTCTGCGCTCGCGCGAGGTCAACAAGCCAGGCAAACCTTCCAGAAGGCAAGGGATTCGCGCGGCGAGGCGCTGGCAGTTCTGATGATGACCGTGCCACGTGTCGAACTGCTGAACGCGGGTCTGGATAGCGAAGGACGAAAGGCTTCGAACAATCTCGCCATGGCCGAGACGCTGCGGAATGACCTCAAGTCCGCCATCCAGACTTTCGATGCAGCGGGCGAGTCTTACTTTGGCGCGCAGGCACGCATCCAGCTGGCGACAAGCCATTTCATGAATAACGACCTCGACACTGCCATCCATCTACTCGGCGAGGCGGCAGAGCGCTATCGGAAGGCGGGCGAGCCGGATGGCGAGACACGAGCGTTGTCCAACCGCTCCTTCGTGATCTACCAGCGCGGGCGATATCGCGATGCAGCCGAAGCTTTCGACGCCGTGTTGGCTTCGCGAACGACACGGGATTTTCCGGAAGTTATGGCCGACATCCTGGATAACAGCGCGACCACACATGCGGCCGTGGGTAACTACGACAAGGCGCTATCTCAATTCGTGGAGGCCTTGGCATTGCATGAAAAGGTGAACGATCCCGTCGGCATGGCGCGCAGTCTCAATGGGCTGGCGTCCACCTATCTGAGCCTGGGAAATTCCCGCGCCACACTTGAGTACACCCGGCGTGCACGCAACCTGCTCGAAGCGAGCGACACGCAGGGCCGGCTGACTTCGCAGCCCGCGCGCCTCGAAAGTCTGCTTCTGGCTGGCGAGGCGCACCGGGAGCTGCGCGATTTTGCGGCGGCCGAAAAGGCGCATCGCGAAGTGCTATCGCTGGCAGTCAAGGATCCCGCGAAAGCTCGCGCGCAGCTCGAATTGGCGCGCGATGCCATCGATCGCGGTGACGGCGCCGGCGCGCTGCGCGCGTTGGATGCCGCACCCGCGGTAAAGCCAGGCCGGGGCACGCTCACCCGTCAGTTCGATCTGCGCCGCGCGCAGGCAGCACTGATTTCGGCGCAGCCAGCCACTGCCGGCGAGATCCTGTCGCCCCTGCGCGGCCAGTTCGCGCAACTCGGTGCTCCCGACCTCGAACTCGAGGTCCTCGAGGCACTGGGACGCGTTCAATTGCAACGTGCGGATCTCAAGGGCGCGCTCGCGACCAGTGATCT
>Ga0315912_10002800_pt1 | contig 18072 bp, 12 predicted proteins | sample VfabasoilMG_FD_204469 | JGI IMG/M metagenome (GOLD analysis project Ga0315912, IMG submission 204469) | Garden soil microbial communities collected in Santa Monica, California, United States - V. faba soil | ecosystem: Environmental > Terrestrial > Soil > Garden | place: USA: California...
TGTTGGTGCGCGCCATGGATTCGATTCCGAAGGGCGTCGACGACGCGGATCCGTTCCCGTTCGTAAAGCGTGCGTTTGAGACGATCGCGCTCGCGAAGGTCGCAACGTCGGCGGAAGAAGCCAGAGCGTTGGGCTTTCTTTCGGCGGACGATACGCTCTCGATGAACGCCGATCGCCTGATCGCGGACGCAAAGAAGGAAGTGCTCGCTTTGTCGGCGAGTGGTTACGTTCAGCCGCAACAACGAACAGACGTTCTCGCGTTAGGACAGTCAGCGTTATCGACGTTGAAACTAGGCATTCACCAGATGAAACGCGCCGGTTATATTTCGGATCACGACGCGGAGATCGGCGCACAACTCGCGCGCATCCTTACGGGCGGCGATTTGAACCACCCGACGCGCGTTTCAGAGCAATACTTGCTGGACCTCGAACGCGAAGCGTTTCTGTCGCTCGTCAGCAAACGCAAGACGCAGGAACGAATCGCGCACATGTTGAAAACAGGCAAGCCGTTAAGAAACTAGACCGCGGATTAACACGGATAAGTGGAATATGAGAGACGCAGTAATCGTATCGGCAGTTAGAACAGCAGTCGGCAAAGCACCTCGCGGCACTTTGAGAACCACGCGGCCCGACGAAATGGGCGCGGCCGTGATCAAAGAAGCAGTGGATCGCGTGCCGGGACTCGAAACGTCGCAGATCGAAGACGTGATCATGGGCTGCGCGATGCCCGAAGCCGAGCAGGGAATGAACGTCGCGCGCGCGGCTGCGATTCGCGCCGGTTTGCCGGTTGAGACGAGCGCGATGACGATCAATCGCTTTTGTTCGTCCGGCTTGCAGTCGATCGCGATGGCTGCCGATCGCATCAAGACCGGCAGCGCTGAAGTGATTGTCGCGGGCGGATTGGAAACGATGTCGATGATCCCGATGGGCGGTCACATCATCCGGCCGAATCCTTATCTCGTCGATCACTATCCTGACTTCTATCTCAGCATGGGCCTCGCGACCGAGAACGTCGCGCGCAAGTATGAAGTGACGCGCGAAGAGCAGGACGAGTTTGCGGTGCACTCCCATCAACGCGCGGCCGCCGCTTTGGACGCGGGCAAGTTTACGGACGAGACCGTGCCGCTAAACGTCGTGCTCGAAGAGTTGGACGAGAAAGGCAAGAAGCAGCGACGCGAATTGGTCTTCGACAAAGACGAGGGCGTGCGGCGCGACACTTCGGCGGAAGGTCTGGCGAAACTCAAACCTGCTTTTCATGTGAAAGGCACGATCACGGCCGGCAACGCGTCGCAGATGTCAGACGGCGCGGCGGCGGCGATCGTGATGTCTGATGCGCGCGCGAAAGAGTTGGGCGCGAAGCCGATGGCGCGCTTTATCGCGTATGCCACGGCTGGTTGTCCGCCGGAAGAGATGGGTATCGGGCCTGTTTTCGCGATTCCGAAGGTGTTGAAGTTGGCCGGTCTGACGCTCGCCGACATCGATCTGATCGAGTTGAACGAAGCGTTTGCGGCGCAGTCGTTGGCAGTGATCAAGACATTGGGTCTCGATCCTGAACGAGTAAACGTCAACGGCGGTGCGATCGCGTTGGGCCATCCGCTCGGTTGCACGGGCGCAAAACTGACCGCCAGCATCCTGCGCGAGTTGGAGCGACGCAACGGCCGCTATGGAATGGTGACGATGTGTGTGGGCGGCGGCATGGGCGCCGCGGGAATTTTTGAACGAATCGCAGCTTAATAGTCGATAGGAGGACGAAGTCGATGTCAGCCGTAGCCGAACAAAAGCAGCTAATCAAAGGCGGAGCGTTTCTGATTGAAGAGCGCGCGCCGGAAGAGATCTTCACGCCGGAGGATTTCACCGAAGAGCATCGGATGATTGCCGACACGACGCGGCAGTTTATCGACAACGAAGTCACTCCTCGTATCGGCGAGCTCGAAAAGCACGATTGGAAACTCGCTCGCGAACTCGTGGCCCAGGCTGCGGATCTCGGACTGATCGGCGCGAACATTCCGGAAGAGTTCGGCGGGCTCGGTCTGGATCAAACAAGCGGCGCGTTGATTGGCGAGAACATTGGCCGCTCCGCTTCTTTTGCCACCACGCTCGGCGCTGAAAGCGGCATCGGCTTGTTGCCCATCGTCTATTTCGCCACCGAAGCCGCGAAGAAGAAATACCTGCCGAAGATCGCTGCCGGCGAGTTGATCACGGCTTATGCGTTGACTGAAGCAGGCGCAGGCTCCGACGCGATGTCAGGCAAAGCGACCGCGCGTTTGAGTGACGACGGCAAGGAATACATCCTGAACGGCGAGAAGATGTGGATCACCAACGGCGGTTTCGCTGACATCTTCATCGTGTTCGCAAAGGTTGACGGCGACAAGTTCAGCGCCTTCATCGTCGAACGCCAACCCGGTCTCACGTCCGGCGCGGAAGAGCACAAGATGGGAATCAAAGGCTCGAGCACGACGGCGCTCGTTCTTTCCGACGTTCGTACGCCGGTAGAGAACCTGCTCGGCGAAATCGGCAAGGGTCACAAGATCGCTTTTAACGTGCTGAACATCGGACGTTTCAAACTCGGCGCGATGTGCGTCGGCGGCATGAAGCTGATGGTCCATGAGTCGGTGCGTTACGCAAACGAGCGTCACCAGTTCGGCAAATCGATCTCGTCGTTTGGCGCGATCAAGTCGAAACTGGCCGAGCAGGCAATTCGCACCTGGGTCGGCGAGTCGATGATCTATCGCACGTTGGGAATGATTGAAGAGCGGCTGAACACGGTCGATGCGAAAGACATGGACGCGCGGCTGCGTGCGATCGAAGAGTATGCCGCCGAGTGTTCGATCATTAAGGTCGCGCTTTCCGAGTACTGCGATTACGTGGTTGATGAAATGGTCCAGATCTACGGCGGCTACGGTTATTCCGCCGACTATCCCGCCGAACGCGCGTATCGCGACTCGCGCATCAATCGCATCTTCGAAGGCACGAACGAGATCAATCGGATGCTGATTCCGGGACGATTGATGAAGAGTGCGCTGAGCGGCAATCTCGCGCTACTGCCCGCCGCGCAGGCGTTGATGGACGAAGTGCTGTCGCCGACGATGGCCGGTTTTGACGACGACGATGCGTTATTGGCGGCCGAAGAGAAGTTGACCACAAACGCCAAGAAAGTCGCGCTCATGACGCTCGGCACCGCCGCGCAGAAATACATGATGAAGCTCGGCGACCAACAGGAGATCCTGATGAGCATCGCGGATATCATCATGGACACTTACGCGATGGAGACAGCGATTCTGCGTGCCCGCAAGCTGGCGAACGCGCAGGGCGAAGCGGCAGTCGAACGTTTTCTCGACATGACGCGCATCTTCTGCAACGACGCCGTCGGACGGATTGAATTGAAAGCGAAGCACACGCTCGCGGGCATGTCCGAAGGCGACGAGTTACGCACCCTGTTGGCCGCGCTGCGACGTTTCACGAAGCTACAGCCGATGAACACGATCGCCGCGCGTCAGCGAATCGCGGATGAAATGATCAAGGCGAACAAGTACGTCTATTAGCCACAAAGAGGCACAAGAAGCACAAAAGGCACAAGAACTAAGAACCAGGTACAAAGAACTAAGTACAAAGACTTAAGTCCTTGAAAGCCTGAAGTCCAATCTCCGCATGCGTGTCATTCCCATCTCGCTGCCGACGCCGTTCTACATCGGTCCGGTTAATGTTTACCTGATCGCCGAAGATCCGATCACGATCATCGACACCGGACCGAAGACCAGGCAGACGATCGAAGCATTGCGCGCCGGTCTGCGCGACGCCGGTTTTCGCATCTCCGACATCCGTCGCATCGTTCTCACTCACGCACACGAAGATCATTGCGGGCTCGCGAAGTCGGTGCGCGACGAAGCGAAGGATGCACAAGTGTTTGTGCACGACTGGGAAAGTGGCCTTCGTCACAGCCGGCTGCAATACGACGAACATCGCGTGTTGCTCGAACGCGCGGGCGTGCCGGAAAAAGAGATTCAGTGGATGCGCCACATGTATGAAGGCATGCGCGAGTATGCCGACACACTGGACGACAGCGATTGCGTCCCACTGGAAGACGAGGCTGAACTCGAATTTGAATCCGGCAGTTTGCGCGTGCTTCACACTCCCGGCCACACGCCGGGTTCGTGCTCGTTTCTCCGCGAAGCTGATCGCACGTTGATCGCCGGCGACTGCGTGTTGAAACGAATCACGCCAAATCCCGTGCTCTCGCCGGATCCACTCGATCCGTCGCGACGTTTCCCCTCGCTTGCCGAGTATATGGTGAGTCTTGCCCGTCTGCGTGAGTGTTCGCCGACGCTGGTTTACGGCGGTCACGGCGATACGATCCGCGACTACGATGAACTCTTCCACCGCTATTTCAGGGCGTTTCAGATGCGGCAGGCGCAAGTGATCGGTTTGGTCAAAACGAGTGGCGTGACCGCGTGGGAAGTTGGCCAGGCGATGTTCCCCGGCGCCGACGACGTCCATCGGTTTCTGGCAGTCTCCGAGGCGGTTGCCCACCTCGATCTCGCTCATAGTGAAAGCAAAATCGCCCTCGAACTCTCAGGTCCCACGGAAGTCTACAAACCCGTATCCGGCCACTAGTTATTCCAACATAAATTTTTTTGGAACCGCATGTCGGAGGCCGCGTGTAAGGCGGAAACTCTTCCGGAGGAAATCTGTGTATGAAAATCAAATACTCGATCGGTCTTCTGGTTGCTCTAATTCTGACTACGGGGCTTGTTCTCGCTCAACAACCGGCGCCGGCAACACCACCTGAGCCGCCCGATGAGCCGTTGGTCAATACATTCTCACTCTTCACCGATGGTGGTTACCTGGGTGTTTACGCCGAGAACATCAACCGCGAAAACATGGCCCATTATCGGATGAGCCAGCCTCGTGGTGTCGGCATCACGCAGGTGGTCCAGGGCAGTCCGGCTGAAAAGGCGGGCTTGAAAAAAGACGACGTGATTCTGCGTCTCGACGGCGAGAACATCACGAGCGTGCGAAAGCTCAACCGGCTCGTTGCGGAGATCGCTCCCGACCAGTCGGTGCGAGTAACCGTAAGCCGTGGCGGATCGGAACAGGAAGTCACTGCCACAATTGGTAAACGAAATAACTCTGCCTTCGCTCAGGGCTTGTTCTCGGGCGAGCCTAACGGTTGGAAGTGGGAAGGCAATCCGAAGTCGTTCAAGTTTGAAGGTCCGTTCATCGAAAAATTCGACTTTGACAACGACGGCGACGGAAGCTTTACCTTCATTCTCAACGGCCGCCGCATCGGTGTGAACACGATGCAGCTCAACAAGCAGCTTGCCGATTATTTTGGTGTTACCGGCGGCAAGGGCGTGCTGGTTACGGCCGTTACCGAAGATGGACCAGCCGCGAAGGCCGGCGTGAAAGCAGGCGACGTCATCACCGCAATCGATGGCGAAGCAGTCGATTCGCCGGGCGACATCTCGCGCGTGATCGGTCGTAAGAAAGAAGGCGCGGTTACGCTGACTGTGATTCGCAATAAGTCGCAGCAGACCATTCAAGTGACGCCGACCGAAGGCCGTTTTTCCGGCGCTGATGTCCGGCCGCAGATGGGGCGGCGCATCGTGATTCCGAGAATTGAGATACCGACGATGCCCGATATCGACATCGAGATGCCGCGTATTGCGATTCCGTCAGTTCCGGCAATCGACATCAAGATGCGGCCGATTCGCGTTCGAGCGCCAAGGGTTAGACTCGCACGTCCGGTTCGCGGTCCGATTTAACGCGAAATTCGCGGTCTCTCGGCACTCCGCTTGCGCCAAACAAGCGGGTTGTGTGATGATCACTTGCGATGAAAGCGGTCATTTACAGCCCTGATCTTTTGAGGAGTGCATAAAGAGTGAAAGCGGAATTAGAGAAGTTAATCGCTCTGCAAAATCTGGATACAAGCATACGAAAACTAGAAAAAGACCTCGCAGCAATACCAGAAAGGCGCGCCGAAATCGAAGGAGAATTCGATCGGCGCGCTTTTGAAATTAGAGCCCTTGAAAACCGCCGGGATGAAGCAAAACACAATCGTGCCCGCCTGGAAAACGAAGTAATCGACCAACGAGGACGCGCCGAACGCGCCGAACGAAACCTGATGTCGTCCAAGAAGCAGGACGAGTACACAGCAGCGATTCGCGAAGCCGATGCCGCACGCAAACAGATCTCGACCCTCGAGACGCAAGTCCTCGAACAAATGGAGAGCCTCGAACAAGCGGAAGCCGCACTGAAAGAACGCGCCGATGAAATCGCGACGCTGAATTCGGATCGTGAATCGCGGCTCAAGGCGTTTGACGAAGAAACTACGTCGCAGTCGGATCTGCTCGCCAAACAACGCGTCGAACGAGAACAGTTGTTTGCAAACCTGCCGCCGGCGATGAGTGGCATGTATTCGAGAATTCGCGGTCGCATTCGCGACGGCGTAGCAGTGGCCGAAGCGCGCAATCGTTCGTGTACAGCCTGCTTCATGTCGCTGCGTCCGCAAGTAATGTCGGAGATAAGACGCGGAGAGGACGTGATCACGTGCGATAACTGTGGCCGCATTCTCTTTTACGTCGCAGATTCACCACAGGCAGAGACGGCGGCGTCCCAACCTAACGTCGCGATTACCTGAACCACGGATTTCAAAAATAAAAGACGGATTCGCGAAACAAGAGTCTTATCGTGACTCTTGTTGGAGGTGAGTTGCGTGCGTGTGCTCGTTACCGGCGGCGCCGGTTACATCGGCAGCGTCGTCACCGAAGAATTGGTGAACGACGCGGTGAATGAAGGCCACGAGGTAGTTGTCTACGACAATCTCGTTAAAGGACATCGCGAGGCGGTTGTTTCCGGCGCGCGCTTCGTGCAGGGAGATCTGCTCGATGCCGCGACGCTGAGACAAACACTGAAAGACAATGCCATCGAAGCCGTGATTCACATGGCGGCGTATTCGCTGGTCGGCGAATCGTGCGAACAGCCGTCGAAATATTACACCAACAATTTCGTCGCCGGCCTCGTTTTGCTCGACACGATGCGCGAATGTGACGTGAAGCACATCGTCTTCTCGTCAACTGCGGCAACTTACGGCGAACCTGAGTCGCAACCGATCTTCGAGACCGCGCCAACCAATCCGACCAATCCGTACGGTGAATCCAAACTCGCCTTCGAACGTGCGATGCACTGGTACGAAAGCGCCTACGGACTTCGCTACGTATCGCTGCGTTATTTCAACGCCGCGGGCGCGAGTGAAAAGTGCGGCGAAGACCACGATCCCGAAAGTCACATCATTCCGATCACCTTGCAGGCGGCCACTGGCAAACGCCCGCACGTAGAGATTTACGGCGACGACTACCCGACGCCGGACGGCACCTGTTTACGCGATTACATTCACGTCATCGACCTCGCACGCGCGCATATCCTCTCGCTCGATTTGCTGAAGCAAGGTGAGAGCCGGATCTACAATCTCGGCTGTGGAGGAGATGGCTATAGCGTTCGTGAAGTGATTGAAACGGCAAAACGCGTTACGGGGAAAGACATTCCCGTCCGAGTTGGACCGCGCCGCGCGGGCGATCCGGCAGTCCTGATTGCGGGTTCAGACAAGATCAAGAGTGAGCTTGGTTGGCAGCCTCGTTACCAGGACCTGGAATTGATTATCAAGTCAGCCTGGCTATGGATGCAGTCTCATCCAAACGGCTATCAAGAATAATCATTGCCGGCGGCCGACGATGTCGAACTCAAACTCGATCTCTTTGCTGACGCGCACCATTCCATGAAACGCCGAGGTCGCTTTGACCTTGAAGTCGTTGCGGTCGATGTCAAACTCGCCTACTGCTCGCAATTCATTTCCGTTTAGCGTAACAACCGCGGGGATTGTGATCGGTCGCGTCACGCCGTGCAACGTCAGGTTGCCGTTGATCTTCACTTCATAACGATCCTGCCCCGAAGCCTTCGCCGTGACATTCGTGCTTTGAAAAATGATCTCCGGATACTGATCGGGATGAAGCACGATGTCGTGCAACTCTTTGTTGATGATCTGTTTTTGCTGTTCGGTAAAGTCAGCGCCGGTCTCGTGGAGCGATGCGGCTTTCACCACCAACCGCAGTGACGCAGGCGTGATTGTTTGCGGCGTGATTCCGACCTCGCCGGTGAATTCGCTTGCCGCCAGATGATGATTCTTGCCTTTGAACCACAGCAGTCCACTGCGGTCCGCATGGGCCATGAACTTGCTTCGGCTCGCGTCGAGAGTGTAAGTAATAGTGACCTGGTTCGTGGCGGTCGCGGCCAATGAGAGACAGGCAAAGGTCGCCAGTATCAGTGCGATCGTGATGGTTCGTCTATGCATTACATATACCTCCGAGACAGAACTGCGTCATATACTTACTCACATGACGGTGAAAAGAACGCGACAAAAGGGTGGAATGATCGTCACGGTCCAGGAGTTTCTGAGCCTGGAGCGTCCGAAAGGCGACTTGCTCCTGAAGATTGGGCGCGAACAGGTGTCGGTGACGAGTTTGGACCGCGTGTATTGGCCCGACGAGAAGCTCACCAAGTTTGACCTGCTCTGTTTCTATCTGAAGGTTGCTGATTACATCCTGCCGCACCTGAAGGACCGGCCCGCGATACTTCAGCGATGGCCTCGCGGCATCAACGCGCCGATGTTTTTCCAACAGGACCTGGAAAGCGCGCCGGAGTTCATCAAGACCAAGCAACTCACCAATCAGGAAGGACGCCAGCTCGATTACGCTGTCTTTTCGACGATTGCGTCGGTGCTTCACCTCGTCAATCTCGGAAACATCGAACAGCATCCGTGGCACTCGACCGTGAAACATCTGGACAAGCCTGATTGGATCGCGATCGATCTCGATCCGAAGAGCGCGCCGTGGGAGAACGTATTGCAAGTGGCTTTGACGGTGAAGGAAGTGGCTGACGAGATCGGGTTGGAAGTTTTTCCCAAGACGTCGGGTTCTTCGGGGATGCATATTTACGTGCCGTTGAAGCCGACTAACGAATACGAGCAGGTGGCGGAGTTTGCGAAACTCTTCGCCGGCGAGGTCGCGCGCCGGGCGCCGAAGATCGCGACCGTGGAACGAACGATCGCCAAGCGGAAGAGCACGCAGGTTTATGTCGACTTTATGCAGAACGCGCGTGGAAAGAGTCTCGCGTCTGTGTTTACGGCTCGGGCTAAACCGAAGGCGACGGTGTCGATGCCGTTGACGTGGAAACAGGTCTCGCAGGGCGTAAAGATCACCGACTTTACGATCGTGAACGTGCCGGAGTTGTTGGAAAAAAATGGCGATTCGTGGGCCAACTTCTTTGCGTCTCGGCAAGTGCTTCGTTTTGGGTAATAGGAACTTTAGAAATTCTATTTACATTGACCTCCCGCTAGCGGGAAGCACATGTAAAAAGGAAATCCAAGAAGTCTTTAGTTGACGATGCCGCGAGCCAGCGGTTATTCTGTGGCCTGCATCATGAACCGCAGCCTGTATCGCTATTATTACTATTACGGCCCGCTCTTCACTGGAAGGAGCGGTCGGGCGAGAGGCTGTCGGCGCACGTTAACGACGTAGCAAATTAGACAAGTTTCCTAAAACCGGCCATCAATCCTTCCAGAGGATTGGTGGCCGGTTTTTATTTTGCGAGGAAAAACCGATGACTCCAATCGAAACTCAATCCGTGTTACAGGACCACGTCGAGGTGCGGCTCGTTCACCTCGATCCAGACCATCCAGGCTTCAGAGATCCCGAATACCGCGCCCGCCGCAATGCCATCGCCGAAATCGCCATGAACTACGCGCCCGGCGACCACATACCGTCAGCGCCCTACACCGAACTCGAACACGGTGTTTGGCAAACGATCTGGAAGGCGCTCGGCCCAGCCCATCGCGAGCACGCCTGCGCCGAGTATCTCGCCTGTCTCGATCGCCTCGATTTCGACACGGATCGCATTCCGCAGTTGAGCGAAGTAAGCCGCAAAGTCGAGGCGCTCTCTGGGTTTCGGCTCGAACCCGTCGCCGGTCTCGTCGAGCCGCGTATTTTTCTCGAATCGCTGGCAAACGGCGTGTTTCTCTGTACGCAGTACATTCGTCATCATTCCACGCCGCTTTACACACCCGAGCCGGACGTGGCCCACGAAATCATCGGACATGCAGTGACACTAGCAAGCACGCGACTGGCGGAAATCAATCGCCTGTTTGGTGAAGCCGTGCGACGCACGAAGTCCGCGACCGAAATGGACCGCCTCGCGCGTGTCTACTGGTTCACGATCGAGTTTGGCGTGCTGCGTGAAGACGATCGAGTCAAGGCTTACGGGACCGGTTTGCTTTCATCCGCCGGCGAATTGGCGGAGATGCACAAAGCAGAACTGCGTCCACTCGATCTCGAAGCGGCGGCGAACCACGTTTACGATCCGACGCATTACCAATCGATTCTCTTTTGCGCCGACTCGTTCGACCATATGGACGGCATGCTGCGAGATTACCTGGCCCGTTGGTAGACCTTCTTGTGGCTTTTGGATTGTGCTTGTCGTTTTTGGATTTTGAATTCGGGAACAAAGCGGATTTACTGAGGAAAACTTAGCCGATCCGCTTGTTTACCACGGCATCCTCGTTGCTTGGATGGTTTTCAAAACTTCCTCCCCTAATTGAAAACCAAACCTGCCCACGCTACCTCGGAGGTATTTATGCCAGGCAAAAGGATCGCTTTGTTATTCTCGTTCCTGATGCTGGTAGCCGCATTCCTAGCGACTCCAGCAGCATTGGGCCAGTCGACAGCACTTCTACAAGGTACGGTGACTGACAGTAAAGGCGCCGTGCTTCCAAACGCCACGGTCATCGCTAAAAACCGCGGCACCTCATCCGAACGGACCACCCAAACCGATCACGATGGCAACTATCAGTTCGCGGCGCTGCCCGTCGGCAGCTACAGCGTCGAAGTGAAAATCCAGGGTTTCAAGACCCAGGTTGCCGATCAGGTAACGGTCGAAGTCGCCAAAACAGTGGTCCAGAACTTTCAGATGGACGTCGGCGCGATCTCGGAACAAGTCCTCGTTTCGTCAGACGTTCCGGTGATCGAAACCACGACAACGTCCGTCGGCACCGTTATCAATCAACGCACCGTGCAGGAGATCCCGCTCAACGGCCGTCACTTCGTCGATCTCGGCCTGCTGATTCCGGGTTCCGTGACGCCGCCACAGAACGGTTTCCTAACCGCGCCCCTCCGCGGCCAGGGATCATTCGCTTTCAACACCGCCGGCGGCCGGGAAGATACGGTTAACTTCATGATTAACGGTATCAATCTCAACGACATGGTCCAGAACCAGATCACGTTTCAGCCGTCGATCAACACGGTTCAGGAGTTCAAAGTCGACAACTCAACGGTCAGCGCCGAATACGGTCGAAACTCAGGCGCAATCGTCAACATCGCCACACGTTCAGGCTCGAACGATTATCACGGCGAACTCTTCGAATTCCTGCGCAACGATCTCCTCGACGCGCGCAACTTCTTCGACCGCTCGTCACAACCACCGCCATTCAAACGAAATCAATTCGGCTTCAACATCGGCGGTCCATTGAGCCTGCCTCGCTTTGGCGAAGGCGGCCCAATCCTGAGTTACGACGGCAGGAACCGCACCTTCTTTTTCTTTAGTTACGAAGGTACTCGCCAGCGGCAAGGTCTGACTCTCACAAGCAATGTCCTGACGGATGCGCAACGAGCGTCCGTTACCAACCCCACGGTCCTGCAGTTATTGCCACTGATTCCCCGCGCCACCAGCGTTGTGATCATCAACAATGTTCCCGTCGGCCAGTGGGGAGGCTCAGACACTGCGCCGGTCGATATCGATCAGTGGACGGGCGACGTCAGTCACAACATCAACGCCAACGATCGAATCCACGGTTACTACGCGTTCCAGCGCGATAAACGCGGCGAGCCAAACCTCCAGGGCAACACGATGCCCGGCTTTGGCGACACGCGCCAATCAACGCGCCAGATCTTCACCCTGAACGAGACGCACATCTTTGGTCCAAGCCTGACCAATGAAGCGCGGCTCGGATTCAATCGCGTCAATATCACCTTCACACCGAACGCGCAGCTCAATCCCGCTGATTTCGGCATCAACAACGGCGTCAACGCCGACATCGGTCTGCCGCAAATGAGCATCACCGGTTTCAATTTCAATCTCGGTGGTCCAACGGCGTTCCCGCAAGGCCGTGCCGACATGACCGTCGTTCTATCTGACACCGTCAGCTATCTGAGAGGGAACCACTCATTCAAATTTGGTGGTGAGGCAAGACGGTTCTATAACAACAACTTCACGCTCGACACCGGCTCTTTTACCTTCGCGAACGTGAACAATTTCATCACCGGCAACGGAAATGGGTTCAGCGTCACACTCGGCGATCGTTCCAGTGCGATCATTCAGAACGCGTGGGGCTTGTACGTGCAGGACAACTATAAAGTGCGCCCAAACCTGACGCTCGAACTGGGACTACGTTACGACTGGAACATGACGCCGACCGAGCGTTACGACCGTTTCGTCGTCTTCGATCATGTGACGCGGCAGTTCGTACGCGTCGGTTCGGGGATCGACAAGGTTTACAAGGAAAACAACAAGAACTTCCAACCGCGTGTCGGCATCGCGTGGGATCCGTTCAACGACGGCAAGACCTCGATTCGCGCCGCGTACGCGATCCTTACCGATCAACCGGTGACCAACGTCGTCACGCCTTTGACTTCAAATCCGCCGCTGGCGACACCGCTTACGTTCAACGGGCCCGTAACTTTCACGAACGCACTACTGGTCGCGGGCGCGGCAGGGCTGGGCCCGAATACCGTCGATCCGAATTTCGACAACGCTTACGTGCAGTCGTGGAACCTGAACATCCAGCGCGAACTCGGGCGCGATCTCGGCGTGACCATCGGTTACTTCGGCACGAAGGGAACGCACCTGCGCATCTCGCGCAACATCAACCAGCCCATAAACGGCGGAGCCCGTCCGATACCTAATGTTTCAAATGCGAGCCCGATTCGTCCTGGTGCGACGTTGAATAACGTCGTTCAGATCGAAGGTTCAGGCAATTCGAGTTACAACGCGCTGTGGCTGACGGCGACGAAACGCCTGTCGCGAGGATTTCAGTTCAACGCCTCGTACACGTTCTCGAAGTCGATCGATTACAACTCGCTCAACAGCCAGGGCGTTGTTATTCAGGATAGTTACAACGTGCGTGACAGTCGTGGTCTTTCAGATTTCGACGCGCGTCACCGCTTCGTGATCAGCGGGCTCTACGAGTTGCCATTCCGCGGCAACCGGCTCAAGGAAGGCTGGCAACTCTCGACCATCGTGCAGTCGCAAAGCGGCAATCCGGTGAACATCGTGATCAATAACGGAACGTTCACCGGCACGCTCAATACTGTGCGACCGGACGTTACCGGGCCAGTCGCGATTCTCGGGACGCCGGAGCGCTGGTTTGACATCAACCCCTTTGTCGTACCGGTGGGACGTTTCGGCAGTCTCGGCCGCAACGTCGTTATCGGTCCGGGCTTCAACAACACGGACTTGTCACTGATCAAACGTACGAAGTTGACTGAGTCGCAGTGGATCGAATTTCGCTGGGAGGTCTTCGACTTGTTCAATCACGCGAACTTCGGCCAACCGGGCCGCGTGGTTGGTACTCAGACATTCGGACAGATCACGAACACGCGTTTCCCGACGGGCGACTCGGGTTCGTCACGCCAGATGCAGTTTGCGTTGAAGTACAAGTTCTAAACGCCGAGGATCAGCTTGGCGATGGTGAAGTAGATGATCAGCCCCGTTGCGTCGACGAGAGTCGTAATCAACGGGGCTGAAAGCACGGCTGGATCCACACCAAACCGCTGGGCCAGGATCGGGACCACCGATCCGACGGTTGTCGACCAGACACAGATCGCAAACATCGTTACGGCCACCGTGAGGGCAAGCTGTAATTCAACTTGCCAGAACAGTGCCTGCACAAACGCGATCGGCGCGACCAGCAGACCGACGAGTACGCCGGTAGTCGCCTCGCGTGCCACCACGCGCCACGCGTGTCGCACGCCGACTTCTCCGAGCGCGAGGGCGCGGATCACTGTCATGACCGTTTGCGCACCGGCATTGCCACCGGTGCCGATCAGCAGCGGAATAAAAAACGCGAGCGCGACAACGGCAGCAAGCTCCGACTCGAAGCGGTGCAACACGGCACTCGTCAAAATCCCTGCCACAAACAGCAACAACAGCCAGCCAATACGCTTGCGCACGACGCGAAGAATCGGGTTGTCGAAGTACGGTTTGTCCATCGCGCCGGGTTCGACCGCCGCCATGCGCAAAATGTCTTCAGTCTGTTCTTCGATCAAAACGTCGATCACGTCGTCCACGGTGACGAAACCGACGACGCTTCCATCCTTCTCGACAACGGGAACGGCGAGGAGGTTGTACTTTCCTATCGTCTCGGCGACCTTCTCCTGATCGTCGAGCACATTTACGGTCACCGGCTTGCGGCGCATGGCGCCCGAGAGAGGACGATCCAGTTCCGCCATTACGAGGTCGCGTAACGAGATCGCGCCGAGCAAACGATCTGTTGCCGGATCCATGATGTAGCAGGCGTAGATCGACTCTTTCTCGCGGGCGACGGAACGGATGTGACGCAACGCGTCGGCGACAGTCATTTGCGGTTCGAGCCGCACGAATTCAGTCGTCATGATCCCGCCGGCGGTGTGGTCCGGATACTGAAGCAGGTCTTCCAACTCGGCGCGTACGTCAGGCGAGAACTTGGGCAGGATGCGATGCCGCTCGTGCAGCCCCATTTTCTGAATTACGTCGGTACGTTCGTCGGCGGAGAGTCCTTCGAGAATGGCGGCGACGCGAGCAGGTTCCAACTGTTCGAGGATCGCGGCGCGCCGGCGCATCGTCGGCTGGTCGCAGAGTTCGATACAACGCGCAAGCGGCAGCATCGAGACGATTGCTGCCGCTTCATTGAGACGGAGTTGATTGAGGAGTTCCGCGAGATCTTCAGGCGGCAGATCCGCGACTTCGGAGCCGATACCGACAAAGCTCTCGTCCAGCCGTAGCTGGATCCGTTCCAGTAGCTCTTGCAGATCTCGGGCAGTTGACATGAACGCGGATCATTGCTGAAGAAATCAAACCTGCGAGCTGATCGTTTGGTCGACTGACGGGTTTAGCTCCGCCTGTGCTGCCGCGAGACGCGCGACCGGCACGCGGAACGGTGAACAACTCACGTAGTCAAGACCGATCTCATTACAGAACGCGATCGACTGTGGATCGCCGCCGTGTTCGCCGCAGATTCCGACCTTGAGGTTCGGTTTCACGCTGCGCCCGCGTTCAGCGCCCATACGGACCAACTGGCCCACGCCGTCGCGATCGAGCACCTGGAACGGATCGTCTTTGACGATCTTGCGCTCGATATAATTGGGTAGAAAACGACTCGAATCGTCGCGGCTCAAGCCAAACGTCGTTTGCGTAAGATCGTTTGTGCCGAACGAGAAGAAGTCGGCGTGCGCGGCGATGCGGTCGGCCATCAAAGCGGCGCGCGGCAGTTCGATCATCGTGCCGACGTGATAATCGATCGTCATGCCGTGTTCGCCCATGACCTGACGGGCGACTTCGTGAATCAGGTCTGCTTGCTGGTGTAACTCTTCGCTGAGCGAAACGAGCGGGACCATGATTTCCAATTCGACCTTCTTGCGTTCGCCCTGCACTTTGCACGCAGCTTCGAAGATCGCGCGGCATTGCATGCGAGTGACTTCCGGGAACAAGAGCCCGAGACGGCAACCGCGGAAGCCGAGCATCGGATTGGCTTCACGAATGCGATTTACCTGGCGCAGCAGCGCTCGTTTGTGGTCGATCTCGTCGAGGATTTGATCCATCGCGGAGAGGCTCTGCGCTGCTTTCAGGTCCATCTTCAACTCGGAGAGTTCCGTGCCCAGCTCTTCCGCGTTTGGCAGAAACTCGTGCAGCGGCGGATCGAGCAGGCGAATCGTGACCGGCAATCCGGCCATCTCGCGAAAGATGCCGATGAAGTCGCTGCGTTGCAGCGGAAGTAGTTTTTCGAGTGCTTTTTCGCGGGCGCCCGCGCCGTCCGAAAGAATCATCTCGCGCATGGCGGCGAGTCGCTTGTCGCCGAAGAACATGTGCTCGGTGCGGCAAAGACCGATACCTTCAGCGCCAAACTGTCGTGCTGTCTTTGCGTCGAGCGGCGTGTCGGCGTTTGCACGCACGCGCAGGCGGCGAAACTTATCGGCCCACGTCATCAGTTTGAAAAAATCGTCGCCGAGTGTGGGTTGAATCGTCGGTACCTGGCCGAGGAACACGCGACCGGTTGAACCGTCAACGGTGATCCACTCGCCTTTCGTCACGATTGTTCCATCGACGGTGAACTGTTGTTGTCCGTAATCGATCGTGATCGCTTGCGCGCCGCTGACACACGTCTTACCCATGCCGCGGGCGACGACTGCGGCGTGACTCGTCATACCGCCGCGCGACGTGACGATCGCCTGCGCCGCGACCATGCCGTGAAAATCATCCGGGCTCGTTTCGGAACGCACGAGCACGACCTGCTTGCCTTCGCGCGCCATCTCTTCCGCTTCGTCGGGACTGAAAACAACCTGGCCCTGCGCCGCGCCCGGGCTCGCCGGCAGACCGGTGGCGAGCACCGTTGCGTTTGTTTTCGGATCGACGGTTGGGTGCAGCAGTTGATCGAGCTGTTCGGGTGTGACGCGTTGTACGGCCGTCGCCTTGTCGATCAGTTTTTCGTAAACCATCTCGACGGCGATGCGCACGGCGGCGGCGCCACTGCGTTTGCCGGTGCGCGTTTGCAGCATCCAGAGTTTGCCGCGCTCGATCGTAAACTCGCAGTCCTGCATGTCGTGGTAGTGGTTCTCGAGCAGGGTCGTGATCTTGGAAAACTGGTCGTAGACTTCAGGCAATTCTTTCTTCAGTTGAGTGATTGGGTTCGGCGTGCGAATGCCGGCGACGACGTCTTCGCCCTGCGCGTTCAATAGATACTCGCCGTACAGTTCTTTCTTGCCGTTTGAAGGATTGCGCGTGAACGCGACGCCGGTGCCGCTGCCCGCGCCCATGTTTCCAAAGACCATCGCCTGCACGTTCACGGCTGTTCCCAACGAGTCGGGAATACGATTGACGCGGCGATAATCGATTGCGCGGCGGCCCATCCAGGAGTTGAACACCGCGGCGATCGCGACGCGCAGTTGTTCGTAAGGATCTTCGGGAATCGCCTGTTGCTCGGTAAGAATGATCTGTTTTTCGGCGGCGATGATCTCGCGCAGTGCCTCGGGGTTGAGATCCGTGTCGCGCCCGCCTTGCGTCTGCGCCTTGTAGCGATCGAGCACGCGTTCAAACTTCGCGTGCGCCACACCCATTACGATCTCGCCAAACAACGAAGCGAAACGCCGGTAAGCGTCGAGCGAGAAACGGAGATCGCCGGTTTGCTCGGCGAGTCCCTTCACGGTTTCTTCGTTCAAACCGAGATTGAGCACGGTATCCATCATGCCCGGCATCGAGAACGCCGCGCCGGATCTGACGGAGACGAGCAGCGGGTTCTTCGGATCGCCGAAGCGCTTGCCGACTTTCTCTTCGATCTTTTTCAGGCCTTCTTTCACCTGATCCCAGAGACCATCGGGAAACTGCTTGTCGTGTTCGAAGAACGCGTTGCAGGCTTCAGTTGTTACGACGAGTCCTGGCGGCACCGGCAATCCGGCCTGCGTCATTTCACAGAGTCCGGCGCCTTTTCCACCCAGCAGCGATTTGTCGTCTCCGGGGCCTTCGTCGAAGAGATAAACCCACTTATTCGTCTTTTGTTCAGTTGTTTTGGAGGCTTCTTCAGTAACGGTGCTCATGGACTTGCAAGTTATCGCATTTTTGTTGCTTAGGTAAAGTGGAGTTGGAATTCTCGGTGTCATGGGTTATATCCGTGTAACACACGGAGGGCACGGCTATGGGCAATGTTGGCTCGTTGAGCGTTAACGGCAAAAAACTGCCCGTCAACGCGGATTCGCAGACAAGTTTACTCACTATTCTGCGCGA
>Ga0315912_10002801_pt1 | contig 18069 bp, 13 predicted proteins | sample VfabasoilMG_FD_204469 | JGI IMG/M metagenome (GOLD analysis project Ga0315912, IMG submission 204469) | Garden soil microbial communities collected in Santa Monica, California, United States - V. faba soil | ecosystem: Environmental > Terrestrial > Soil > Garden | place: USA: California...
GGAGCCGCGGGCGCAGCAGCTGCAGACTTGCCCTTCGGCGCGGGCGTGGCGCCCGCCGGCCGCGGCGCATTCACGGCAGCGGCGATGCGCTCACGCGCCAGTTTAGATGCGGCCGCGCCAGGCGCGGCCGCAGCCTGGCGCGAACCGATGTCTTCCACATCGCGCTTCTCGGGCCGCGGACGGTCATCCTTCAGCAGCTCGAAGCCATCCAGTCCCTGCGCCTGCAGCTTCACGTCGTCCTGCGGCTTCTGTGGCGCACCGGCATCACCCAGGCGCGGCGCGACGGCGCTCTTGATCCCGCCCCTGGCGTGATCGCGCTCCTTGACCGCCACGGGCACCACGGCCACGGCCTGATAGTCGGATCGCACGTAGTGCGCGACCTGCGTGGCCGAGTTCGGGTCACTGAAGAAGCCGAGACGCAGGCCATACCACTTGCGTCCCTGGCGGCTGCCTTCCACGTTGTAGAGCGTGTAGGCGTCAAAGATGGCGAGGTGCGGCAGCGAGGCCACATCGATGGGCGTCACGGCCCAGACCAGCTGCACCGCGAAACAGGGTGCGGCATTGTTCTGCGCGTCCAGCCTGATGTCACGCAGCGTCTGCGTGTCTTCCGGCGTGATGATGCGGACGTCGGAGGCTTCGGCCACCTCGTCGTCCATGGTGACGGAGACGACGGGCGACGCCGAAGGAGCCTCGAGCACCTGCAGGGTCTGCGAGGCATCGAGTTCCTTCGCCGACGCGCGCGCGACCGGCGCGGCCGGTGCGGTGGCCACGGGTGCGGATACCGTGGGTGCCGGAACGCTTGCCGGCGCGGAGGCTGTCACCGGCGCCGGTACGCTCACGGGTGTGGAAGCCGGCGCCGACGCGGCGGCAGCCACTTCCCTGAGAGGCTTGGCCACCGGAACTTCCGCCGGGACCGCGCTCGCCGGGGGCGCAACAGGAGCTCGCACAGGCACCGCAGCGGGGACAGGAGTCGCGGCAGCCTGGGAAGGCTGGGGGCGGACAGGAGCAGCGGCAGTTGCCGCTGCGGGAGCAGGTGCAGCCTTCGCCTCCGCCGCGCGTGCAGCAGCCTTGCCGGCGGCCGGCGCGGACTGGTCATCCAGCTGCGCGAGCACGTCGCGCACATTGGACATGGCGTCGAGCACCGGCGCGGGCTTCGCCGCCGCTGCCGGAACTGGTGCAGGCATCGGTGCGGGCGGAGCGGGAACGGGAGCCGGAGCAACGGCTACCGGCGCCGCGGGCTGCGGCTCGGCGACCGCCGTCGGCGCAGCCACGACCAGCGGCGGAACCGCGGTCACGCGCGCGCGACGCGGCATTCCACTGGTCGGCGCGGGACCCGCCCACGCAGCGGGATAGACATCGCGCACCGCGATCAGCAGGGATTCGGCTTCTTCCTGCGACGCGAAATAGCCCATGTGCAGGCGGAAACGTTCACGCCCGTCCTCGCGCTGGCGGCTGACAAAGAAGGTGTAGCGCTTCAGCTCCGGAGTATTCGGATGCGTGAGTGCCATCGGTGATGTGGATGCGCAGAGGTTGATGACGAACAGTGGTGCCGCGTCAGCGGCGCTGTCTGCGTTCAACTTCGAGGCTATGTCCGCGCTCATCTCGTGAAACTCCAGGGAAGCTTCTGCTTCCGGGCGGCCCCGCCATCCTGGGAGATGCATCATCTCCTGTAGATCGGTGGCTTTGCGTCCCCGCCTTTCGACGGGTTTGCCTTGGTCACGTGCAAAGTGTCTGCGCGATGCGACGATGCGTCAACCCAAAAGTCAAAGTGATATGTCATCTCGGGCGTGCGACAACGCAGCCTGCGATGCAGATCAGGGAACGCCTTACATAAGGTCAGGCGGTCGCTGAGCGCTCGGCGCTGCTGTCTGACGGACGGCGACCCTGCAGCAGCTCCGTCATGTCGGAGGCGGACAGCGGCCGCGCGAGGAAATAGCCCTGCGCGACGTCGCAGCCCCGCTCGCGCAGGAAGTCGAGCTGCTCGATGGTCTCGACGCCCTCGGCGACGACGCGCTTGTCCAGCGAGTGCGCCATCACGATCAGCGTGCTGGCCATGGCCGCGGCCGATGTGCTCACGTTCAGCTCCTCGACGAAGCTGCGATCGATCTTCACGGTACCCACCGGATGGCGCCGCAGATTGCCCAGCGCGGTGTGGCCAGTGCCGAAGTCATCCAGTGCCAGCCCCGTACCCAGCGCGCACAGCTCCGCGATGCAGGCCTGGCTGTCGGCATCGGCCAGCGCCGCCTCGTTCAGCTCGAACTCGATGCTGGATGGCGAGATGCGGAAGCGATCCAGGATGCGGCGCACATCGGACGCCAGCGCGGGATCACGCAGCTGCTGCACCGAAAGGTTCACCGCCACGCGCGGCACCGTCATCCCGGCATCGCGCCACTGCGCGATCTGCGTGCAGGCAGCTTCCAGCACCCAGCCGCCCAGGTCCACGATCAGGCCGGACTCCTCGGCGGCCGGAATGAACTCGGCCGAAGCCAGCAGGCCATCGCGGGGCTTCTGCCAGCGCAGCAGCGCCTCGACTCCCACCAGCGACCCGTCCCTGACGCTGTACTGCGGCTGGTAGAACAGCGAGAACTCGCGCCGTTTCAGCGCGCGGTACAGACCACTGTCGGCGACCCGCCCGGCGCGCGTGGTCATCTTCGCGCTGAAGAACATGGCAGTACCGCGGCCCAGATCCTTGGCACGGTACATGGCCAGGTCCGCGTTGCGCAGCAGCTCCTCGAGCTGCACGCCGTCATCCGGATACAACGTGACACCGATGCTGGCGCGCACCACATGGTCGGTGCCGCCGATGCGCATGGGCTGGTTCATCGACTGGATGATGCGGTCCGCCACCGTGGCCGCGGCCGCGGCATCGGCCACGTGCCGCAGGATGACGGTGAATTCATCTCCGCCGAGGCGCGCCACCGTGTCGCCTTCCTTCACGCAGGACCGCAGGCGCTGCGCCACCACGGACAGCAGCTGGTCTCCCGCCGCGTGGCCGTAGGCGTCATTCACCTTCTTGAAATGGTCGAGGTCGATGTACAGCAGCGCGCCGCGGCCCTGCGACGGCGACATGGCCGCCAGTTCCTGTGCCAGGCGGTCGCGGAACAGCAGGCGGTTCGGAAGCTGCGTCAGCGGATCGAAGTGCGCCTGGCGGTAGAGCTTGTCGGCGCGCGCCGTGTTCGACAGCGCGATGCCCAGCCGGCGCGCGCACTGCGTGCCGCAGACCACGACGCTGCCCTGCTCGGGCGCCCCCATGTAACCGATGGCCAGCACCGCGGCGAGCGCGCCGTTGACCATGACCGGCCATACCCAGAAGAACTCGGAGCCTTCCTGCCGCAGCGGCGCCAGAAAGCTGTGCCGCACTTCCTCGCAGCGCACCACCGTCATGCCGGAGGGCGACTCACTCAGCACCTGCGCCATCTGGTCGTCCAGCAGCACACGGCTCACCGGACTGCCGCCCGCGGAGTTCACGGCGAACAGGCGCCCATGCCCCGTCATCGCAGGATCCACCAGCATGAGGCCGACATTGCGGCTGCCAGTGGCTTCGCGCACCCGCTCCAGTATCTGGTCGATGACGCTTTCGTGATCGCCGCCGGCCAGCAGCAGGGTGTCGATCTCCTCGAGGGCTCGCTGGGTCTCGCGTTGCGCGGCGATCTCGACGGCGGCGCGATTGAAGGCATCCACCACCTGCGTCAGCTCGGGACAGGAACCGTCCACCTCGGTCAGCCGGCCCTGGCGCTTCGGCAGGTTGTTCAGTCCGCGCCGCAGCTGCCGGAACACCGGCTGGTAGTTCATGCCGACGATCTGGCCGGCCAGCGCCGCAAGCACCATGAGCGCGGCCAGCAGCGCCGTCTGGGTACGCGCAGCGGACCAGAAGGCCACCGCCCAGGGCCGGTCCGGCTGGGCCGCGATGATGGCGAGCTGGACGGCCGATGCGGCGGCCGGTGCATCGATGCCCGACAGCGCGCCAACCCATGCTGTGCCTTCGGCATTCCAGGAAAGATTCGTTTCGGCCGGCGCCAGGCCATTGGCCTCGGATTCCTGCAGGTGTCGCCCGAACATCTGCGCCAGGTCTGCCGTGTTCCGCAACGTGCCGAAGTATTCGCTTCCGTTGGAGTCGATCGCGGCCATCCGTGCATGGCGCTGCGCCTGCACCAGCGGCGCCCACAGCCATTCACGCGAAAACTGGGCCACGACCACCTGCTGCAGCCGGGGGGTGTCATCCGGCCGCCGCAGCAGGAACAGCTCGCGGCCGCTGGCCGGACTGTCCGCCGCCACCAGCAGCGAGCGGCCGCCGGAGAGATTGCGCATCTGCACGCCGGTCAGCTCGATCGAAATCAGCCCTGCCCGCAGCTTGCCTTCGCCGCTGACCGGCACCGTGGCCCGCCAGTTGAACACGCTGGACTGCGCCAGGCGCGCGCTCGGGGATTCCGGCGAGGCGGACTCGGAAAGAAGCCGCAGCAACATGTCCGCCGACATGAGGCGGTTGCGAATGGTCTGGCTGGCCTGGGCGGCCGATTGCCGCAGCTGCTGCTGGTGCATGCCGCGATACAGGCGCTGCTGCTTGCCGGCCTGCAGCGCCAGGCCCAGGCCGACGATGAGCAGACCGCTCAGCGCCACCGCCAGGGCCACGCGGCGTCCAATGCCACTGAACAGCGCAAGAGAATTTCTGCGCATTGCGTCCGGGATCATCCAGATGAGAGCTCTGGCAGGATTCTGGCAATCCTGTGTGTCAGCAGGATGTGCGCTACGTCACCAATCGGGCGCTTTCAGGCCGCGCGACGTCCTGCCTGCGACAGTGACCGCAATGCCGGGCCCGCGTAGAGATGCATGCCGCCGCGCTGCGCGCGCGCCGCGCCCGCCATGGCGGCAGCCAGCTCCGTGGCCGCTATTGCGCGATGCACGGCCAGGCGTCCGTGCAGCAGCGGATTCAGCGCCGGCCGCAGCACCAGTTGCAGCAGGGCTGCCGCGGAATCCTGCGCGCGCAGTCCCAGCACGGCGCCGGGCTGCAGCACGTCCAGCGCCGGAAAGCGCAATGCGCGCAGCTCGGACTCCATCTCACCCTTGATCTTCAGGAAAGGAGTCGTGGAAGCGACGTCCGCTCCTGCGGCGGACACCACGATGAATCGCGTGGCGCCCAGCGCCTGCGCGGCGCGCGCGAAGGCCAGCGTCTGCGCCAGATCGACGGCCCGCAGTTCCGAGGCATCGGCGGCGCGGGCACGCGGCGCGCCCAGGCAGCAGAACGCGTCATTGATCCGGGTGCCGGCCAGTTTCGCGGGCAACTGCTCGAAAGGAACCACGCGGTTCGCCAGCCGCGGGTGATCCAGCAGCAGCGGCCGCCGCGTAATGGCATGCACCCGGGCATAGTCCAGACCGGCCAGCAGCACCGGCAGCAGCGCGCTGCCTGTCAGGCCGGTGCCTCCTGCCACCAGCGCGACGCGCTGTGCGGGCGGATTGTCGGCCATCGCCTTCACGGTTCCCGATGCACTCATCCGGTTGCATCGTCCGGCGTGCCCGCTGGGAGGTCAAGCGCCGATGCCGCCGCCGCCACAGTCGGGGTATTCTCGATGCCGTGCGAGAACTCCCCGCCAGAATCATCCGGGCCACCTGCCTCCTGCTGGCGTTGACGGGCCTGACGGCAGCATGGGGCGCCGACGCTCCGCAGCCCGTGGACAGTCCGCCCGGACCCGCCGCCGAAAGCGCACCCCCTGAAGATGAGCGTCTCACCGTCTACCGGGCATTCCGCCGCGCCTTCTTCGCCGGCCAGTACGAGGCCGCGCTGCCGCTGGCCACGCAGGTGCTCGAGCTCACCCGCACGCAATTTGGCGCCGATGCTCCGCAGCTCGCCAATCCGCTCACCAACCTGGGCACCACCTACTACCGCATGGGCAATTTCGCCGCGGCGCTGGACAACTACGGCGCGGCGCTGAGGCTTCTGGACCTGCAGGGAGAGGCCGCCAACGAACAGCTGGTGCGGCCGCTGCATGGCATGGGTGCGGCGTTGCGTGGGCAGAAGCGCGATGCCGATGCCATCGCGCCGTTCAAGCGCGCGGTGGAAATCCTGCGCAACCGCCAGGGACTGCATTCGGTGACGCAGCTGCCCCTGCTGGAAGAGCTGATCGCCTGCTACATCTCCACCGGCCGCCTGTCCGAGGCCGGGCGCGAACAGCAGTACGCCTTCGGCGTCGCCGAGGCCGCCTACGGCAAGGACGACGTGCGCATGATCGGTCCGCTCGAGGACTATGCACTGTGGCACGAGGCCGGCGGGCGCTACACCGCCGCGCGGGTGCTGCATGTCCGCGCCATCGAGGTGGCTGACAAGGCGCTGGGCGCCACGAACCTGCAGGCCATACCCGCGCTGCGGGGCGTGGCGCGCACCTACCGGCTGGCCTATGTCTTCGGCGAGGCGGAGGAGCAGGCCCAGACGGCGCTGACCCTGCAGGAGCAGGTGTCACCCAACCTGATCGCGCGCGCCAGCTCCGCGCCCTCGAGCGAAGGTGAACGCGCGCTGCGCAATGCGCTGGACCGCCTCGGCAGCGCGCCGCTGCCGCAACAGCAGGTGCGTGGCGCGGTGCTGATCGACCTGGGCGACTGGTACCTCACCGCGGGACTGCCGCCGCGCGCCATGTCGACCTATCGCGAGGCATGGACTGCACTGGGCCCGGAGGCGGGCATGCGCGCGCTGGGGAACGCCGAGCCCGTGGTGTACCGGCCGCCACCGGTGGCCGTCTCGCGCCACCAGTACGATTCCTCCGACCATGACGAACAGGATGTGCTGCTGCGCCTCCACATCGAGGCGGACGGCGATGTGCGCGAGGCCATCGTCACCAATCCCGCGCCCCAGCGCGAGTCGGCCGAGAAGGCCGTGATCACGGCCGTGAAGCGCGCGCAGTGGCGCCCGGCATTCCGGGATGGCGAACCCGTGGCCTCACCCGAACTGGCATTCCGCGAGCCGGTATTCGTGCGCCGGCCAAAAGAGAAATAATCAGCCGGTGGGTGTTTCGGTGCCCGATTCGATGGGCACTGTTTCGATGGGATCGGCGATGGCGGTGAGATTGCCCGGGCGCAGCACTTCGCCCGCCGCCATCTTCTGCGCCAGCGGCTGACGTGGCAGCTGCACCAGTATCTTGGCTGCCGCATCCCGCATGGCCGCGCGCGTGGCGTTGCCCAGCGCGGGGCCGGAGCTGCCCGAACCCGCCACGCTGCCGTAGCCCGTCAGCACCAGTGAATCGGCCGCCTCGCCCTGTGGCGTGAACACGCCGATCCGGTAGCGGATGGTCACGGCCCAGTATGAACCGCTGGTCTCGTTTGCGGTGGCGAAGGAATACTGCTCGATGTGCGGCTCGATGAGCCCCTGCAATCCCGGAGCGGCGCGCGCCTCATCCAGGCTGTTGAACACCTGCAGGTCGGTGAACGACGCGCCGAACACATGGCGCAGCATCTTCTCGTGCGGCGGACCGAGTTCCACCTTCCAGTCACTGGAGGAGCGGGTCTCCTCGTGCGTGTAGTGGCGCAGTGCTTCGTCCAGCACCAGGCCCACGTGTGCATTCAGCGGCTGCACCAGCGCCTTGGGAAGTTGCGCATCGGGTTTCACGTTCACGGCGCCGCAGGCGGCCAGGCAGGCGGCCACGCCCAGCGTCGCCAGCAGCGGCACCTGCTTGCGTCTCAGCGGCTGATGCACTGGATGGTCCCCAGCACTTCGATGACGTTCTTGCATGGCTTTTCGGTGGTGAGCCCGACGAAGGTGCCGTCATTCTGGGCGGACACCGCCCTCATTAGCGCAGCAAAGCGGATGTTTGTAAACGGCGGCATCCCCGGCCCTTCCGGAAAGCCGATGGCGTGGATTCGCGCGCGCGGGCGACGTCCGTCGGCGGCATTCAGACGGCCGATGCTGTCCACCGCCGCCTGGATGGACTCGCCGGTGAACTCATCGCCGATGACATACACGCTCATCTTCTGCCCGGCCTGGCGGAACTGGCGCAGCGCCGTCTCGATGCCGGGCACGGGATTGGACTGGCTGAAGGGCCGCCACGTCGACAGCATGTTGCGGATGCGGTCGCGGGTCTCGCGGCTGTCGGTGAGCCAGCGGCGGGAGCCCTCGAACATGTAGCGCCCCTGGTCGTTCATCACCTGCAGACCTTTCACCTGCGGGTAGATGTCCAGTGTCTCGCGCATGATGTCCAGCGTCGCCTCCCAATGCATGCTCACCATGCTGTTGGAGGTGTCGATCACGAACACCACGTATTCGCTGTCCACGGGAATGCCGCCCACGGCGGCCACGCGCGGCGTCGTGCGCGCCTGCGGCTGGCGCAGCAGCCGCTCCATTTCCTTCGTGAGATCCTGGTAGGCGGAGACCAGCTCGTTCTCCACGGTATTGGCTACCGCGGCCTCGGTGCGGCTGGCGGCGAACTCGCCGCGCGCCGTGGTGAGATCACCCTGCACGCGCGCCAGCTTCGCCCGCTCCGCCCGCAGCTGTGCGATGCGTCCCTGCAGCTCGCGGTTGAGCTGGTCGGTCTCGCCGCGGATGTCGAAGAGTTCCTCCTGCAGCCGCAGCACCTGGCCGTTCATGGCCTCGGTGGCGCGCTCGATCAGCACCGGCTGGTCCACCTCGGTCATGATCAGCAGCAGGATGATGGCGCCGAAGCCGCAGCAGATGCAGTCCAGGAAGGACATGCTGAACACCTCGGCTTCGCGGCGCTTCAGCCTCATGGCCAGTCCGCCGAGGGCATCATGAAATTGCCGCCGGTGGCGCGCGCCATGTCCCAGAACATGTGTGGCGCGGGCAGGTCGCCCTGCATGGGCAGCAGGATCACATCCACGGGCACCTTGGCCGGGAGCGTCTTCTGCGCCTCCTCGAACAGCCGCGAGCGCTGCGAGACATTCACGAACTTGCGCAGCGGCCGGTCCTTGCCCTGCGTGGGCAGGCCATCGGTGACCAGCACCACCTGATCCGGCAACGGGAACAGCGTGCGGATGACGGCATAGGCGTTGATCAGGCTGGTGCCGCCCTCCGGCGGCAGTGCACGCAGATTGCCGATGGCCTGCGCCAGCAGTTTCGGATCGGCCGGATCGAGCCACTTGCCATCCTGCTCGGGGATCAGCGAGCGCGCCTGCGTGTTGAAGGCGTACATCTGGAACTGGCTGCCGGGCGGAAACTGCGTCGAGAGCCAGTCGGCAATATCCAGCGTCTGGCGCCATTTCGGCGCCGTGCGGCGCGCGGCCTCGTTCTGGTTGCGCAGCTTGAGGATGTTCACCAGGTCCTGGTCGACCATGCTCACCGAGCGGTCGATCAGCACCAGGATGTGCTTGCCCTTGAGGTTGATGCCGGTGATGTAGCGCCGGTTGCCGGTGCCGCGGAAGGAACGCACGTTCTCGCCGGCCGGGCCCGTCTGCAGCGCGCCGGCCTGAAGCCGCTTGTTGCCCTCTTCCATCTGCCGGAGATCGGCCTTCAGCTGGTTGATGTGCTCGCGCTGCGCCATGCTGGTCGCGCCCACGCGCAACGCCTCGGCGCGTGCGGCGGCGATCTCATCGGTCAGCGCCTGCGCACGCGCCGCGGCCTGCGTGCGGTCGATGTCGGTCTTCTCCAGCGTGTTGCGCAGCACGACCAGGTTGCGCGTGCCCACCAGCACTTCTTCCTCCAGCTTGTTCACCTCAGCCTGCAATTCGTCGCTGCGATCGATGCGGCGCACGCCGGCCTGTCCGGCCACGATGGTGTAGAACAGCACGACGGCGCCGAAGCCGCAGCAGATGCAGTCGAGGAAGGACAGGCTGAAGGCTTCGACTTTCTTGCGGCGCATCAGGCCTCCGCGCCGGAGTCGAGCGCCACGAGGTGCAGTTCGACGCCGGGAGTACCCAGCCGCAGCACGCTGCCAGCGGTGAGGAAGGCGCGGCCGCGTACGCGCATGCCGTCGACGTAACTGCCGTGACTGGAGTGATCGATGAGCAGCGCGCGGCCACGTTCGCGCCGCAGCGTGCAGTGGCGGCGCGACAGCCCGGCAATGCCCTCGGGCAGGCGCAGCTCCTGCGGCGCGTTGGGATCGCGGCCGATCACCAGCGCCTCCTGGTTGATGGGTACCGCACGGCCACGATAGATCAGGTGCGTGGCCATGGCGCCACCGCTCTCGCGCGTCTGCAATGCGGGCAGCGACTGCTGCGCCGGGGCGGCGACCGGCCAGGGCACGCGTGTCAGGTACTGCACCGCGCCCGAAGCGAGCGCGGGCGCCGGAGCCAGCAGACTGGCGGCGCATGCCGCACTGCCCACCGGGATGCGCAGCGCATGGGCCACGCGCGCTGCATCGAGCATGGCGTCGGCGCCCGGCGCCATTACCAGCGAATCGCCCACCAGCAACGATGCATCGGGCAATCCGGCGGAGAGGGTCTGCAGTGCCAGCGCCGCGGGCTGCAGTACCGGCTGCGCCGCCTCGGCGAGCTGGTCGCGCGACAGCACCAGGTTCAGGGTCTGCCCCGAAACCTCGATCGAGTATTCGCACTGCCCCTCGCGCGCAGCGGCCTGCGTGAGTGCGGGCAATGCGGCACGCAGCGCGGCCTCGTGGTGGCGGTCGTGAAGAGGATCGAAGCGGGTCTGCTGCACCAGGGTCTGCGCGGCCAGCCGCAGCCATGCGTCATGCAGCCTGGCGCTGCCGCCCGGCAGGCGCACCGTGCGCTGCAGTTCCGTCGCGTGGCCATCGTTGCTGACCACCGAGATCAGCAGCTGCTGCGCTTCGAGCTGCGCGGCGATGCTTTGGCCCGGCAGCCGCTGCCAGCCGGCGACCACGGCAACATGATCGACGAATCCCTGGACGGAGAATTCCGCGGCGCGCAGCACGCGCAGCAGCTCGCCCATGGCTGCGGCATCCAGGCCCGGGCCCGTGGCCACCCACAGCTCGCGCGCCTCATCCGCAGGCCAGACTTCCTTCAGCCACTGCGCCAGCCACGATGCCTGGGAGGAACGGGCGCTGGCGACAGCGGGCGCCTGCGTGGTTAGCAGTTCGCCCTGCCGCGCCAGCGCCACCGTCTCGCCGAGTTCGATGCCGAACATCAGATGTCCACGGGAAAGCTGATGTTGTTGTCCGCGGACACGCGCTCATCCGGCGCGCGATTCTCCTCTTCTGCTTCTTCGGGCTCGGGCGCGTCCGCGTCGGGCTTCGGAGATTCAGCGGCCTGCGCGGGAGGAGGCTCCGGTTTCGCGGGCGCGGTTTCCTGCGCCGCGGACGGCAGCAGTCCCAGTGTCAGAAGCGATGCCGCCATCACGATGCCTGCCAGCCAGCGTCCGATCCTGTTCATGGTGACTTCTCCACATAGCGAGCCACACGGAATCCGATGGTCTGTGACGCCGTCGCAGCACCGTCGCGCGCCGCCAGCCGCAGCCCGGCAATGATCCAGCTGCGCCAGTTCGGACCGCGCACCACATGCGGCCCGTCGATATCCGGACCGAAGGGATCCGTCACGGGCGCCGCCTCTGGCAGCGAGGTATACACATCGCTGGTCCACTCCGAGACATTGCCGCCGAGATCGTGGAACCCTGCCGGCGAGCGTGCATAGCTGCCCACCGGTGCGATCACGGCGTGCTGATCCGTGTAGTCGGGCAATGCCGCTGCCAGGCGCACATCCGGGCCGGGCCTGGTCGGCAGGGATTCCCTGCCACCCAGATTGGCCGCGCCGGCGGGCGGAGGCAAGGTGTCACCCCAGGCGTAGCGCTGCCATTTCTGGCCATCCACATAGCGCGCGGTGTATTCCCACTCGGCCTCGCTGGGCAGGCGGTAGCCATGGTTGTAGGGCTGCACGAGCTGCCAGTGGCCGGCGCGCCGCTCATAGGCGGCCGGCAGGCCCTCACGCAGCGAGAGCCAGTTGCAGAACTCGACGGCGTCGTTCCAGCTCACATTGCTCACGGCCTGGTTGTCCAGGTCCAGCGATTTCTCCAGTGCCAGTCCCGAGCTGTGGCCCGGCTTGAACGCGCGGAACTGCGCATTGCTGACTTCCTTCTCGGCCAGGTAGAAGGGGCGCGACAGCGTGACCTGCCGCAGCACCTCGTTCGAGCGCCTGCCCTGCTCCCGCCGGTCGCTGCCTTCCTGGAATGTGCCGGCCGGCATCAGGATCAGCGTTCCCACCAGCGGACTCTGCACGCGCGCAGCCGGAGGTGGCGGAGGTGGTGGTGGCGCGGCGGGCGCGGCTGGCTCGGCGGGCTGCGGACCTGAAGCCGGGACCGGCGCGGCCGCGGCCATCACGGGCGGGGCGACACCGAGATCGATGCGCCCCAGATCCAGCGTCTGGTCGGCCTGGATGGCGACCTGGCTGTTCCAGGCGCGGCGGCCGGTAGCGGTGATGGACAGGCGGCGCAGCCCCGCGTCCAGTTCCATGCGCAGCGGAGCGAAACCCTGGTCCTGGCCGTCGACGCTGACCCGGGCACCGGCGGGTGAAGTATCGAGCATCAGCCAGCCATAAGAAGGTGGGAGCTGCGCCTTTACCTCCTGGCGATGACCACCTCCCTTCACCTCGACGCGCGCGGTGTAGTCCACGCGCCGCGGCGCACGGATCGACAACTCGTGACTGCCGGGTGCGGCGGAGACCTCGCCGGGCGCCTTGCCGGCTGGCTTGCCATCGATGAACACTTCGGCGGCAATGCCCTGTGTATCCACCACCAGCACATCGGGCAGCAGCGGCAGATCCACATGATCCGGCGCGGGGGCATCCGACGCGGTATCGATCTCGAGCACGCGGGTTTCATGTTCAGGCGCACTGACGGTCACATGGTGCTGGCCGGGCGACAGGAACAGCCTTCCGCCCGAGTGCCAGCTGAACCAGCCAGGCACTTCGATCGCGGCGTTCTCCGGAGTGACCTGCAACGGCAGGTTCACCAGCCGGAACAGCACGAACAGTCCCGCTGCCACCAATGCGGCAGGCAGGGCCGCCCAGACCGGAATCGCGCGCCGGGCCCGGCGCTCGGGCGCCTTCGAACCCTGCCATGCCGCGTCGGCCACGGTTTCCGGCGCGCGGATCTCGGCCGCGCCCGCCGTCACCAGCTCGCCCGGCAGCACCTCCTGCTGCAGTGGCGCGACCGTGGCATTACCCGCCAGATGCCGCACATCCAGCGCAGGTGTCGCGGCGGAATACACCACCTGCGTCTCACCGAGCTGCAGCACATCGCCATCGACCAGCACCAGCGGCTCCGTGTGGGCGACGCCGTTGACCACCACGCGGCCGCCATCAGCGGGCCGGATCCAGAACTGTCCGCCGGCCTGGTCCAGCCGCAGGGAAATGTCGTTCTCACCGGGGATGACCACATCGGCACCGGCACCGCCGAACCGCACCGGGGTGGCCGCCCGGCGCTCTCCCAGCGGTTCGCGGATCAGCAGGCTTGCGGACATGGGGTCTGTCTCCTGCCTCAGATCCGTTCGGTGCACTGCACGGACACGGCCGCGCGCTGCTGGCCCGGAGTGATACTCAACTCCTGGCGCACGTCGCGGAATCCCTCGCGACGTCCGATCACCACGTACTGTCCAGGTGGCAGGTCGAGTTCCCGGATCCGGAAGGTACCGAGGTCGCCGACCGGCGCCATGGACACCTGGGTGCTGTTGTCCGAGGCGATCTCGACGCGAACGGGCGCATCGAGTGAGGAGAGCTGCTGCTTCAGCGACTGCAGCTGTGCCGCCAGTCGCGGAGTACGTGGCGTGGCAGCGTCGCCGCGCGCCAGCGTCAACGTGGCGGCATTGCGGACCGCGGCGGCGGTCAGGCGCTGCGGACGGTCCAGGTAATCCTGCAATTCGCGGTCGAGCGCGGAGCGGCGCTCACTGCGCGCCAGTCCATCCACCGCGAATCGCAGCGAGGCGTCGCGCTGGAGCACGGCACGATAATGCGCGACGGCATCGTTCCAGCGCTCCTGTTCCTCCAGACCTGCACCCGCCGCGAGATCGGCCGCATTGCGTTCGCTGCGGCGGATCTCGGCGATGCGTTCCTGCGCGTCGCGCACGCGCGGATCCTCGGCGCGCATCTCGGCGGCGCGGTCGTAGTAGCGCTGCGCCTCGTCGGTGCGTCCCGCTTTCAGCGAGGTTGCGCCCTGCGCCATCACGTTCTCGAATGCGCGCGACTGTTCGGCCTGCTGTACGCGTGTCAGCGCCGTGCGCGCCGGCTCGAAACCGCCGTCCTTGCGCAGGATGGCGGCGTACTGCGCACGGGCCGCCACCAGATCGCCTGCGGCCTCGGCGCGCATGCCCGCGGAGAACTGGTCCAGCGACTGCTGCAGCGCCAGGCTGGCGGCAACGCCAGCGCGTGCCGCTTCGTTCGCGGAATCGCGCAGCAGTACGCGTTCGAAGGCCGCGCGCGCCAGCGCGGGCTGGTTGTCGCGCAGCGCCTTGTGCCCCGCGGCCAGATCCTGCTGCAGCAGGTCAGCGGCGGCCTGTTCGGCCGCGCTCTCTGCCGCGGCGGCCGCATCCGCTGCCTGCTTTTGCGCCTGCTGCGCAGCCTGGAGTGCAGCCTCCGGATCAGGAGCAGCCGATGCCGGCGCCGCGGTGGAGGTTTCAGCTGCCGGCGGCGTGGCGGGCAGCCACAGGAACACGGCCGCCGCGGCGACGGCGGCCGCCGTCAGCCACACCCAAACGGGCACGCGTCGTCGCGGCGGGGCGATGATCCCATCGGCCGGCGCATCCTGCTGGCCGGCCACGAGCAGCCTGCCGCCCGCCTCGAGGACTTCGGAGTCGGCGCTGAGGCACCACTGGAAGTAGTGCATGACCTGCCGCAGGTCCGGCCGCTGCGAAGCAGCGCGCGCCAGCATCGACATCACGAAATCCAGCAGCACCGGCGGCGCGGGATGCGCGGGCAGCAGCGCCGCCGGCATCTCGCTCTGCACGCGCTGCGCATCGAAGTCCGGGTAGTACGGCGGATAGCGCGACAGCAGTTCGTAGGCCAGCGCACCCAGTCCGTACACATCGTCGGCCGTGCTGGCCGCCTCGCCGCGCAACTGCTGCGGGCTGGCGGAAAACGGCGAGCCATCGGCCAGCGCTGCCGTGGATCCCATGCGCGCCGCCGTGCCGAAGTCGGTGACGCGCACGCGTCCCTGGCCGTCGAACAGCACATTGCCCGGCTTGATGTCCCGGTGCACCACGCCGCGCGAATGCGCGTGCTCGAGCACCGAGGCCACCTGCAGCAGCACCGGCAGCACCTGCCGCCAGGGCGCGCCACGCAGCGCTCGCACATCGCCGCCGCTGGCGTACTCCACCGGCAGGAAGACACGGTCACCGTCGCGACCGGGCGGTTCCGTCTGCAGCACGCCTGGATGCTCGAGCCGCCGCGCCATTTCGGATTCGTGCTGCAGCACGCGCCAGGCATCAGCGGGCGTGCAGCTGTGAAGATGAAGGAATTTCAGCGCGACGCGGCGCTGTTGCTGTGTATCGTCGGCGGCCCAGACCTCGGCGTGGCCGCCGTCACCCAGCCGCTCACTCAGCACATAGCGGTCGGCAAGACGGATTCCGGATTCCAGGCCAGGCGTCCCCATCGCTGTCCATTGTTCGGGCGCTTGCGCCGCCCTCAAGGCGGATCCGCAACGGGCGTCGCTTCGACGGGCGCCGCGCTGGCGGGCGCCGAACCAGCCGGCGCGACGTCAACCGGAACTCCATCCACCGACGCGGCCGCAGCGGTTTCGGGCGAGGCGTACTCGCGCAGCAGGCGCCGCCACTCCAGGTACTGCTCGTCTGCCGTGCCGGTGAGCTTCAGGCTGCGGCCCTCCACATCCACCACCTGCGTCGACACATCGGACTGGAATGAACGCGCCAGCTCGCTGAAAGCCTGCGCATGCGTCTTGGCATCGGCGTATTTCTTCAGGCCCGACATGAACGCGGCCACACCGCCTATCGAGCCGGCGTAGCGCGCGGCGCTGGCGAGGTTGCAGCTCGTGGTGCTGTTGCAGGATCCCGGCGCGAGAATGCTGGCGGCCACCGCGGCCACACCCAGGATAGTGCGCATGCGCGCGCTCGAACGCGCCGCTTCTTCCTTGTCGATCTCGTCGTACGAAGTGCGGCGGAATTCCCCGTAGGGCTGCTGCATCTGCTCGGAGAAGCCGAGGGCGTAACCATCGAGCGTATCGACGACGGCCGTGTCGCGCTCGCGGATGCGCTCCACGCGCTGCGCGACCGGATCATCCGCGGCGGGAAGCCGCGACACCCGCGTCAGCGCGGGCTTGCCCTTCTCGGTGCGCAGGTACCCGCTCAGCGATTCCGGCGCGATGTCCTGTGCGAACTGCAGTCCGGTCACCTGCCGCAGCTCGCGCAGCGATGCTGCCGGCAGCTTCGCGCGCGCGGCCAGCAGGTCGTTGGCGATGCTGGAAAACACATTCTGGAAGGGATCGCGCGCCTTCAGCGCCGCATCGGTCTTGTAGCTGCCGATGTCCGCATCGCCGTCATAGCGCTTGCGGTCCACCCAGGTGCGGCCCGCGGCATCCTTCGCGGTGATCTCGAGCGCCAGGTGCTTGCCGGTGGATTCGATGATACGGCCGCTGACGGCCAGGTCGACGAACTGCACGCTTTCCGGCGCCGCCCGCACCGCGCCCCACTGCGCGCTGCTTTCCATCGTGTTGCGCAGCATGACGGCGAAGTACCTCGCCTCGGCCTTGCGCAGATCCGGATAGATGCGACGCTTCTCCATCGCCTCTTCATCGGCGGCAATCTCCGCCGGAATTCCCGCATCGAAGGTATGCACCACCACATCGAGGCGCTCTTCGGCGGGAATCTCGCGCACCGCCTGCGTGGCGTCGACCTTGTCGAGCGGCCGGGTTTCCTGCACCACGCAGCCCCCGAGGGACAATGCCAGTGCGGCCAGCAGGGACAGGTGATGGATTTTCATTTCACCGGCCTCCCCGCGTGTTTTCCTTGTAGTCGCGATATTCCTGCCAGAGCTTTTCCTTCAGCTCCGGGTCGGTCTCGGCCTCGGCCGCCTTGCGGAGCCGGCGCGCGATGATGTCGTCGTCCTCGCCGGAGGGAATGGGCTTCGCACCCGCGCCGCCACCACCACCCTGGGGCATCGCGCCACCTGCGACGGCGCCAGAGCCCGCCGCTTCGCCCGAAGCGGAGCTGCCGCTCTTGCCGCGGCCCTGCGCTTGCGCCCCCTCGGACTTCAGGTCACCGCTGTGATCGCGGGCATCGCCGGCATCCGAACCGCCGCCTCCGCCGCCGCCAGGTGGGCTACCGCCCTGCGCACTGCCCGCGGCGCGCTGGTCACGCTCACCGGCAGTCTTCTGTTGTTCGGCACGGAGCTTCTCGTCGAACTTGCCCAGCGAGGCGTCGAGCTGGCCATCGACCTGCGCGCGCCGCTCTGCCGGAGTCTGTGCGGGCAGGCCCGCGTCTGCAGTGCCATCACCGCGGCGTCCCGCGCTGCCAGCAGCCACGCCACCTGCCGATGCGCCACCTGCCGATGCACCGCCTGCCGATGCGCCGCCCGTGCCCTCTCCCGTCGACGCAGGCAGAGAAGTTTCGCCGCCGGCACTCTGCCCGCCTGCTGAACCGCTGGACCCGCTGCTGCCCGAGGAAGAACTGCTGCCTGTCGAGGAAGTGCTACCCGACGATCCCGAATCGCCCGAGCCGGGCAACGACGGCGCCCCGCTCGAAGGTGAAGTCGAAGGCGACGGCAGCGAAGGCGCCGGGCTGGAAGGAGTGGGCATGCCCGGGCTTCCGGAGCCACTGGTGCTCGCGCAGGAGGCGAGCATCACCGCCACCACGGACACTGCGGAGACGAGCAGCGGCCGCATCATCGCGAAGCCCTGGCGTGCGAGCCGGTGAGGAAGCCACGCAGCTGGTCACCCAGCCGCTGGCAGGCCGTGCCCTGCACGCGCGCAATGAATGGGAGCGGCACGATGGCGCCGATCACCGCCGACGTTCCGGTCACGCTGGCTCCCACGGAGCCCACGGAGCGCGACTGCTTCAGATCCCAGATGGTGGCCTCGTAGGCGGATTCCTTTTCCCACCAGCCGAAACCGAGGCAGCCGGCGGCGCCGGGCGCGATGCCGCAGGCAAGGCTCCCGCCCCCGTCGACCCTGCGCGTGCCGCCGTCGAGCCACACCACGTAGCGCACACCGGTGGCGGCGACCTG
>Ga0315912_10002802_pt1 | contig 18069 bp, 17 predicted proteins | sample VfabasoilMG_FD_204469 | JGI IMG/M metagenome (GOLD analysis project Ga0315912, IMG submission 204469) | Garden soil microbial communities collected in Santa Monica, California, United States - V. faba soil | ecosystem: Environmental > Terrestrial > Soil > Garden | place: USA: California...
TGCCGGCCAAAGCCCCCAAGGATTGAGCCGTACACGCCGGGCGGCCCGGCCGCGTTATCGTGTCGGCCCGACACCGGAGAAACCGACGATGCTGACCCGCTGGATACTGCTGCTTGCGCTGGCCTTTGCCGCCGCCGCGCCGGCCCGTGCCGAAACCGCGCCCGACGAACTGATCCGCCAGCTGTCGGTGGAGGTTATCGACACCCTCAAGGCCGACAAGGCCATCCAGGCCGGCGACGTGGGCAAGATCGTTTCACTGGTGGACGCCAAGGTCATGCCGCTGGTCAACTTCCAGCTGATGACGAAGAACGCGGTGGGCCGGCGCTGGAACGATGCCAACCCCGATCAGCAGAAGCGCTTGCAGGACGAGTTCAAGGTCCTGCTCGTGCGCAGCTACTCCGGGGCGCTGACCCAGGTGACCAACCAGACCGTGGAAGTCAAGCCGCCGACGCTCAAGCTGTCGGATTCCGAGGTCGAGGTACGCACCCTGGTCGTCGGCGGCAAGGAACCGCTGCAGCTGGCGTATCGGCTGGAGAAGAGCAGCGGCCAATGGAAGATCTACAACGTCAATGTGCTCGGCTCGTGGCTGGTGGAGAACTACCGCACCGTGTTCACTCAGCAGATCAGCGCCGGCGGCATCGACGGGCTGATCAACTACCTGGCCGAACGCAACAAGGGCACGGCCAGAAGCTGAATGAAGCTGCCGGTCACGCTGACGCTCGACCAGGCTGCCGCGGCACTGGCGGCGCTGCCCGCCGACGGCAGCGCCCATGCCATCGATGCCTCCGCGCTGCGCGAGTTCGACACTTCGGCGCTGGCGCTGCTGCTGCAGGCCAAGCGCCTGGCGCAGGCGGCCGGGCAGGGCTTCGAGGTGACCGGTGCGCCGCCCAAGCTGCAGCAGCTGGCGCAGCTGTACGGCGTGGACGAACTGCTGGGCCTGGCCGGCTGAGGCTTACGACGTGGCGTAGCGCTTGGCGCGCAGGTTCTTCTTGATCTCCTGCAGCAGCGGCCGCAGCTCGCCGCTGCCCAGGCGCAGCGCCACGCCGGTGGTCAGGATGTCGATGATCAGCAGGTGCAAAAGCCGCGACACCATCGGGCTGTAGCGGTCGTGGTCCTCGGGGTGGTCGGCGGCCAGCAGGATGCGGTTCGGCCCCTGCGCCTGCAGGGCCAGCGGCGAGCCGCTGGCGCTGATGACGACGACCGTCGCGCCCTTGCGCAGCGCGATCTCGCACACGTCCAGCAGGTCGCGGCTGCGCCCGGAGTTGCTGATGATCACCGCCACGTCGCCGCTCTTGAGCATGGTCGCGCTCATCACCTGCACGTGGCCGTCGCTGATGGCCGCGCAGTTGACGCCCAGGCGGAAGAACTTGTGCTGCGCGTCCTGCGCCACGATGCCGGAGTTGCCGACGCCGTAGAACTCGATGCGCCGGCCCTCGCGCCCGGCCTCGGCCAGCGCGGCGATGGCGCGCTCGAAGGCATGGCCGGCCGCGGCGTTGCGGTATTTGAGCATCGCGCTGACGGCGTTGTCGATGACCTTGACCACGATGTCGGCCGCGCCGTCGTCGTCGTCCACCGCGCGGTGCACGAAGGGCACGCCCTCGTTGACGCTGCCGGCCAGCTTGCGCTTGAAGTCGGCCAGCCCGTCGTAGCCGACGCTGCGGCAAAAGCGCACCACCGTCGGCTTGCTGACCTGCGCGCGCGCTGCCAATTCGCCCACCGGCAGGCTGGCGAAGCCGCGCGCATCGGCCAGCACCAGCCTGGCCACGCGCTGCTCGGCCGGCGGCAGCGCCGAGATGCAGGCGCGGATGCGGTCGAGCATCACTGTTCCTCGGCCCAGGCGCAGCCGTCGCGCGCGATCAGCGCGCTGGCCGCGGCCGGCCCCCAGCTGCCGGCCGTGTAGGGGCGCGGGCCGCTCGGGTCCGTGTCCCAGGCGTCGAGCACCGGCTCGACCCAGCGCCAGGCCTGTTCCTGCTCGTCGCTGCGCACGAACAGGTTCAGCCGGCCGGCGATGGCGTCGAGCAGCAGCCGTTCGTAGCCGCCGACGCGCTCGCTGGAAAAGGCCTTGTCGAAGTCCAGGTCCAGCGACACCGGGGCCAGCAGCTCGCCCGGACCGCTGCCCTTGGCCGCCATGAGGTGCAGCTCCAGCCCGTCCTCGGGCTGCAGCTTGATGACCAGCTTGTTGGCGCGGTTCGCACCGGGGAAGATCGGGTGCGGCACGCCGCGGAAGTTGACGACGATGTGCGCATCGCGCCCGGCCAGCCGCTTGCCGGTGCGCAGGTAGAAGGGCACGCCGGCCCAGCGCCAGTTCTGCACCTCGGTGCGCAGCGCGACGAAGGTCTCGCAGCGGCTGTCGGGCTGCACCTTCTGCTCGTCCAGGTAGCCGGGCACGGCCTTGCCGTCCACCGTGCCGGCCTTGTACTGGCCGCGCACCACGTCGCGCGCCACGCTGTCGGGCGTGAAGGGCTTCAACGACTTCAGTACCTTCAGCTTCTCGTCGCGCAACGCATCGGCGTCGCCCGTCGGCGGCGGCTCCATCGCGATCATCGTCAGCAGCTGCAGCGCATGGTTCTGCACCATGTCGCGCAAGGCGCCGGTGCGGTCGTAGAAGTCTCCGCGCGTGCCCACGCCGATGCCTTCGGCCAGCGTGATCTGGATGTTGGCGATGCTCTCGCGCCGCCACAGCGGCTCGAACAGCGCATTGCCGAAGCGCAGCGCCGACAGGTTCTGCACCGCCGGCTTGCCCAGGTAGTGGTCGATACGCAGCGCCTGCTCCTCGCGGAACACCGAGCCGACGATACGGTTGATCTGCTGCGCGCTGGCCAGGTCGTGGCCCAGCGGCTTCTCCAGCACCACGCGGATGCGCGGTGTGTTCAGTCCAGCGGCGCCGAGCTGTTCGCAGATCACCGGGAACAGGTGCGGACTGGTCGCCAGGAACAGCACCACGGTGTCGGCGCCGCGCGCGTCCAGCCATTCGCGCAGGCCGGCATAGTCGGCCGGCTGCGACAGGTCCATGCGCCGGTAGTGCAGCAGTTCGGCGAAACGCGCGAACTCGTCGGCGCTGGGCCGCTTGGACTCGTCGACGTCCTCGAAGCGTTCCTTGATGAAGGCGCGGTAGGCATCGTCGCTGCGCTCGTCGCGTGCCACCGACAGGATGCGCCCGCCCTCGGGCAGCTTGCCGTGGCGGAAGGCCTGGAACAACGCCGGCATCAGCTTGCGCCAGGTGAGGTCGCCGGTGCCGCCGAAGAGCACGAGATCGAAGGCCATGGTCAGAAGGGGCGACGCCCGGATGTAATTTTGTTACTGACAGGATCATGCAGCAGTTTCATGGACGGGTCAATTGCAGGCGGCTGTGGCGTGAGCCGGCACGCGGGTTTGTCCTGTCGTGGCGTCGGCCCCGGCAGCGCCGGCGCTCGCTACGATGGCCTGCACCGGCGCCGACGCCGCCGGACATGAACGAGGAGACATCGATGAAGAAACCCTGCTTCGCCGCACTGGCGGCGACCGCAATGTGCATCGGCATGGCCCAGGCCCAGGACGCCGGCCAGCTGAACGTCATCTGCTCGGTGCAGGCCGAGTGGTGCAACATGATCCAGACGGTGTTCGCCAAGTCCACCGGCATCAAGGTGAACATGTCGCTGAAGGGCTCGGGCGAGGCGCTGGCGCAGATCATCGCCGAGAAGGCCAACCCGAAGACCGACGTGTGGTTCGGTGGCACCGGCGACCCGCACCTGCAGGCGGCCGAGCTCGGGCTGACCGTGGAATACAAGTCGCCGGCGCTGCCGCAGCTGTTCCCGTGGGCGCAGCAGCAGGCCACGCAGTCGAACTACAAGACGGTGGGCATCTATTCGGGCCCGCTGGGCTTCGGCTACAACCCGGAGCTGCTGGCGAAGAAGAAGATGAACGTGCCGAAAAGCTGGGCCGATCTGCTGAAGCCCGAATACAAGGGCGAGATCCAGGTCGCCAACCCGGCGTCCAGCGGCACGGCCTATACGATGGTCGCCACGCTGGTGCAGCTGATGGGCGAGGACAAGGCCTTCGACTACATGAAGGCGCTGCACAAGAACATCGGCCAGTACACGCGCTCGGGCACAGGGCCGATCAAGGCGGTGGCGCGGGGCGAGACTGCGGTGTCGATCAGCTTCGTGCACGATGGTCCGGGCGAGAAGATGCAGGGTTTTCCGGTCGAGACCATCACGCCGGCCGAAGGCACCGGTGCCGAGATCGGCTCGATGTCGATCATCAAGGGTGCGCGCAACCTGGAGCAGGCGAAGAAATTCTACGAATGGGCGCTGACGCCGCAGGCCCAGCAGTTCGGCGCTGCGACGCGGCAGTTTCAGCTGCCGTCGAACAAGGCCACGCCCATCGATCCGCGTGTGCCGGACTTCAAGAAGATCAAGTTCATCGACTACGACTACGCCAAGTACGGCGCTTCGGCCGAGCGCAAGCGGCTCATTGCCAAGTGGGAGAAGGACGTCAATTCACTTCCCCGCTGATGCGGCATGGTTGAGGCCGCGGCACTGGCGGCGCTGCCCGCGCACCGCGGCCGGCAGCGCGCGCAGCGCATCGTGCTCGGCTGGGCGCTGTCGGGGCTGGCCGCCTTCGTGTTGCTGCCCTGGTACTTTCCGCAGAACCTGAGCCTCTGGCAATCACTGCCGGGCGTCTTCGGCGGCGCGGACACGGCCAGCGGTCTGGTACAGGCAGCGCGGCATCACAAGCCCTGGCTTTGGATCGGCGCGGCCGCTCTGGTGCTGGCGCTGGTGGCCTCGCGCGCGCCGGCCGGCCTGGCGCAGGGCCGGCTGCTGCTGGCCGGGGCCGGCCTCGGGCTGCTGGGGCTGCTGGCCAGTGGCTTCGGCATCGGCGCCGCAGGCTGGTCCTTCGAGTTCCTCGAGGCGGGGTTCGGACCCTTGCCCGGCGGGCAGCTCGGCATCGGTCTCGGCGGCGCGCTGGTGCTGCTGTCGCTGTTGATGCTGCTGGGTGCCGCCATTGCGCGGCTGGGCTACTTCCGCGGTGACCTCTTCGTTGCGGGCGCGGTCGTGTTGTGCAGCGCGCTGCTGCTGCTGTTCGTGGCGCTGCCGGTGGGCAAGAGCCTGCTCGGCGCCTTTCTCGACGATGGCGGGCAACTGTCGCTGGCGGCGCTGGGCGAGCGCCTGGCCAGCGAGCGCGTCTGGGGTCTGGGTTGCCTGGTCGGTGGCGTGCGCTGCGGCGTGGCCTGGAACACGCTGTTCCTGGCGCTGCTCACGGCCGCGGGAACGACGGTGATGGGCACGCTGATCGCGCTGTATGCCGAGCGCGGCACCAAGCACCTGGGGGCTTCCCTGAACGTGCTGGCCCTGCTGCCGATCATCACGCCGCCGTTCGTGGTCGGCCTGGGCCTGATCCTGCTCTTCGGACGCGCCGGGCTGGTCAACCAGTTCCTCGAGGCGTTCTTCGGCATCCCGCCGACCCGCTGGTTCTACGGACTGCTGGGCGTGTGGCTGGCACAGATGTTCGCCTTCACCCCGATCGCCTTCATGATCATGCGCGGCGTGGTGCAGGGCATCAGCCCGAGCATGGAAGAGGCCGCGCAGACGCTGCACGCCTCGCGCCTGAAGACCTTCACCACGGTGACGCTGCCGCTGATGAAGCCGGGGCTGGCGAATGCCTTCCTGGTCGGCTTCATCGAGAGCATCGCCGACTTCGGCAACCCGATCATCGTCGGCGGTCCCTACGCCGTGCTGTCCACCGACATCTTCTTCGCCATCGTCGGCGCGCAGTACGACCAGGGCAAGGCGGCGTCGCTGGCGCTGATCCTCACCGTCTTCGCGCTGACGGTGTTCTTCATCCAGCAGCGCGTGCTCGGCAGGACCAGCTACACCACGGTGTCGGGCAAGGGCGATGCCGGCATGGCCATGCCGCTGCCCGATGGCGTGCGCCGCCTGTGCGTGGGTGTGGCCGGACCGTGGCTGGCCTTCACCGTGGTGGTCTATGTCTTTGCCTTCATCGGGGGCTTCGTGCAGACCTGGGGCCGCGACTACACGCCCACGCTGGCGCACTTCCGCACCGCCTTCGACCTGCAATGGGGCGTGGACGGGCTGGTGTGGGCCGGCACGGCGTGGAACTCGCTGTTCACCACGCTCAAGCTCGCGGGCATCGCCGCGCCGATCTGCGCGAGCCTCGGCCTGCTCATCAGCTGGCTGCTGGCGCGCACGCAGTTCGTCGGCCAGCGCGCTTTCGAGTTCGGGGCGCTGCTGGCCTTCGCGATCCCGGGCACGGTGCTCGGCGTGAGCTACATCCTGGCCTTCAACGTGCCGCCCTTCGAGCTCACCGGCACCGGGTTGATCATCGTGCTGTGTTTCGTCTTCCGCAACCTGCCGGTGGGCGTGCGCGCCGGCACCGCCAGCTTCAAGCAGCTGGACAGGAGCCTGGACGAGGCCAGCACGATGCTGCGCGCCGGCACGGCGACGACGCTGCGGCGCGTCGTGCTGCCGCTGCTCAAGCCGGCGCTGGTGGCGGCGCTGGTCTACAGCTTCGTGCGCAGCATGACCACGGTGTCGGCGGTGATCTTTCTGGTCACGGCCGAGAACGAGCTGGCCACCACCTACATCATCGGCCGCGTCGGCAACGGCGACTACGGCGTGGCGCTGGCCTACTGCACGGTGCTGATCGTGCTGATGTCGGCGGTGACGGCGGCGATCCAGTTCGTGGTCGGCGAACGCAAGCTGGGCCGCAGGAAGGCAACATGAGCATCGAGTTCCGGCAGGTCACCAAGCGCTACGGCGATGCGAAATCGCCGCTGGTCGTCAAGGGCGTGGACCTCCAGGTGCCCAAGGGCACGCTGACCACCATCCTCGGCCCCTCGGGCTGCGGCAAGACCACGCTGCTGCGCATGATCGCCGGGCTGGATGCGCCGAGCTCTGGACGCATCCTCATCGACGGCCGGGACGTGACCCTGCTTGGGCCGGCCGAGCGCAACGTCAGCATGGTGTTCCAGAGCTATGCGCTGTTCCCGCACATGAGCGTGCTGGCCAACGTCTGCTACGGGCTGGTGGTGCAGGGCGTGGCGCAGGGGCGGGCCGAGCAGCGTGCCCGCGCGGCGATGGACAGCGTCGGCCTGTCGGGCTACGACACGCGGCTGCCGAGCGAGCTATCCGGCGGCCAGCAGCAGCGCGTGGCGGTGGCGCGCTCGCTGGTGCTGGAGCCGTCGGTGATGCTCTTCGACGAGCCGCTGTCGAACCTGGATGCGCGGCTGCGTCGCAGCATGCGCGAGGAGATCCGCGCACTGCAGCAGCGACTGAAGCTGACGGTGGCCTACGTCACCCACGACCAGAGCGAGGCGCTGGCCGTCAGCGATCAGATCGTGGTGATGAATGCCGGGCTGATCGCGCAGGCCGGCACGCCACAGCAACTGTACGAGCACCCGAAAAGCGAGTTCGTCGCCGGCTTCATGGGCGAGGCCATGCTCTTCGACGGCCAGGCGCTGGCCGACGGTTCGGTGCGGCTCGGTCCCTTGCTCGTGCAGCCGCGCCAGCCGGTGACCGCCGGACCCGTGAAGGTGGCCGTGCGGCCCGAGGCCTGGCGGCTCAGCCTCGATGCGGCCGCCCCGGGCTTGTCGGGTACGGTACAGAAATGTGCCTACCTGGGCAGCTTCCAGGAGGTGACGCTGGGTACCGCACTGGGCTCCATCTTCGTGGTCTCGCCCGAATTGGATCGACCCTGGAGGGTTGGGCAGGAGGCCTGGTTGTCACTGGCCGGGCATGGCTTGTCGGTGGTCGCGGCTTGACGTGCCGATGACATGAGGATCGTGTTCGACTTTGCCGGGGTGCTGTTCCATTGGCAACCGCTGGAACTGCTGAAGCGCGAGTTGTCGGCGTGGGCCACCGACGACATCACCACCCGGCGCCTGGCCGAGGACATCTTCCAGGGCTATGGCGGCGACTGGGCCGAGTTCGACCGCGGCACGGTCGAGGTGCCCGAGCTGGTGCGGCGCATCGCCGCACGCACCGGCCTGCCGCTTCGGTCCGTGCAGGACGTGGTCGAGGCCGTACCCGCTGAGCTGCAGCCCATGCCCGATACGGTGGCGCTGCTGCGGCGACTGCATGCTGCCGGGCATGCGCTGCATTTCCTGTCGAACATGCCGCGTCCCTATGCCGAGCACCTGGAGCGCGAACACGACTTCATTGGCTGCTTCGAGTCGGGCGTGTTCTCGGCACACGTGCAACAGATCAAGCCCGAGCCGCGGATCTACGCCACCGCGGCGCAGCGTTTCGAGACCCCGCCGGCGCAGCTGCTGCTGATCGACGATGTCCTGGCCAATGTGCAGGCTGCGCGCCAGGCGGGCTGGCAGGCCCTGCGTTTCAGCGGTGCGGCCGACTGCGAGGCGCAGCTGCGCGAGCACGGCTTCGTCTGACGCCCGGCGCGCGGGCGCATTGGTGTTTGTGCGGCTTGCACCGGTGCGTCATGCCGGTGCACAGTCCGGGCCACGTTGCGACGGCCGTGCAAGTTGCGGCCCAAGCCGGGGCACGGCCTCGTTCTTGCTTGAAAGCGTGCAAGACCGCCTTCGGGAGGTCAACCCTTCAACCGATCTGGAGAACTCCGATGCGCCTACTCGCCGTTGCCGCAGCTCTTTCGGCCGTATTCGCCGCCCCGGCCCATGCCGGCAAGACCCTCGATGCCATCAAGGCCCGCGGCCAAGTGGTGTGCGGCGTGAACACGGGCCTGGCCGGCTTCTCCGCCGCCGACAGCCAGGGCAAATGGACCGGCCTGGACGTGGACGTGTGCCGCGCCATCGCCGCCGCCACGCTGGGTGATCCGGAAAAGGTCAAGTGGGTGCCGCTGACGGCGCAGCAGCGCTTCACCGCGCTGCAGTCGGGCGAGGTCGATGTCCTGTCGCGAAACACCACCTGGACGTTGACGCGCGACGCCTCGCTGGGCCTGAATTTCACCGCCGTCACCTACTACGACGGCCAGGGTTTCATGGTGCCGGCCAAGCTCAACCTGAAGAGCGCCAAGCAGCTCAAGGGCGCCACCGTGTGTGTGCAGTCGGGCACCACCACCGAGAAGAACCTCACCGACTTCTCGCGCGCCAACAAGCTCGACCTGAAACCGGTGGTCTTCGAGAAACTGGAAGCCGCCAACGGCGCCTACTTCTCCGGACGCTGCGCGGCCTACACCACCGACGCCTCCGGCCTGGCTTCGATACGCACCAAGGAGGCCAAGGACCCGAAGGAACACGTGATCCTGCCTGACCTGATCTCCAAGGAACCGCTCGGCCCGGCGGTGCGCCGTGGCGACGACGAATGGTTCGCCATCGTCAAGTGGGTCATCTACGGCCTGATCGAGGCCGAGGAGTACGGCGTCACGCAGGCCAATGTCGAGCAGATGCAGAAGAGCAGCCAGGACCCGGTGGTGATGCGCATCGTCGGCAGCTCCGAAGACACCGGCAAGCTGCTCGGCTTGGACAAGGACTGGATGGTGCGCGCCCTCAAGGCCACCGGCAACTACGGCGAGATCTTCGAGCGCAACGTCGGTCCGAAGACCGCGCTGAACCTGCCGCGCGGTGTCAACGCGCAGTGGAACGAGGGCGGCCTGATGTACGCACCGCCGGTACGCTGAAGCATCGGCCCCCGCGGCGCGGCCACAGCTGAGGGGGAGCGATGGCCGAGCGCGCACCGCCCAAACGACGCGACTGGTCGTGGCGCAGCCAGGCCTTTCGCGGCCTGGTCTACCAGGTCCTGGCGGTAGTGCTGGTGGCCGGCGGCTTGTGGTACCTGGCGCACAACACGCTGGTCAACATGCAGGCCCGCGGCATCCAGAGCGGCTTCGACTTCCTGGCGCAGCCGGCGGGCTTCGACATCGGCGAGAGCGTCATCCCCTACGACGCGCTCGACCCGTACTGGAAGGCCTTCCTGGTCGGCGTGCTCAACACGCTGCGCGTGGCCATCGTCGGCATCGTGCTGGCCACGCTGCTGGGCACGCTGCTGGGTATCGGCCGCTTCTCGCGCAACGCGCTGGTGCGCGGCATCTGCTACGCGTACGTGGAAGTGTTCCGCAACGTGCCGGTGCTGCTGCAGCTGCTGATGTGGTACCTGACCTTCACCGAACTGCTGCCGCCGGTGGCCGAGCCGCTGTCGGTGGGCGGGCTGTTCTGGCTCAGCAAGAACGGCTTTGCCTTCCCCACGCCGCTATGGAACCTGGGTCTGGCCATCACCGCGGCCGGCGGCGCGGTGGGCCTGGTGCTGGCGTGGGCCTATCACCGCTGGGCGCGCCGTCATTTCGAGAAGACCGGACAACCGCGCAGCATGGTGCTGGTACCGCTCGCCATCGTCGTCGTCGGCCTGGCGGCGGGCTGGCTTGTCGCCGGCGCGCCGCGCGAGTGGAGCGTGCCGGTGCCCGGTACCTTCACGATGGACGGCGGCGCCTCGGCCACGCCGGAGTTCATGGCGGTGCTGCTGGGGCTGGTGTTCTATACCTCGGCCTTCATCGCCGAGGTGGTGCGCGCCGGCATCCAGTCGGTGGCCCATGGCCAGACCGAGGCCGCCAGCAGCATCGGTCTGAGCAAGAACCTGGCGATGCGCCTGGTGATCCTGCCGCAGGCACTGCGCGTGATCATCCCGCCGATGACCAGCCAATACCTGAACCTGACGAAGAACAGCTCGCTGGCGGTGGCCATCGGCTATCCCGACGTCGTGTCCATCGCCAACACAGCGCTCAACCAGACCGGCCGCGCGGTGGAATGCATCGCCATCATCATGCTGGTGTACCTGACGACGTCGCTGTCGACCTCGGCGTTCATGAACTGGTACAACGCGCGCGCCGCGATCAAGGAGCGGTGAATGAGCGGCGCTGTCTTCAAGTCGATCGAGCCGCGTCCGGCGCCGGTCAGGACCGAGGGCCTGCTGCCATGGGTGCGCGCCAATCTGCTGGCCGACTGGCCGAGCATCTTGGCCACACTCATCGTCATCGCGCTGGCGCTGCGCTTTCTGCCTGGTCTGTTCGACTGGGCGCTGCTGAACGCGGTGTACCGGCCCGATGCCGACGCCTGCCAGGCGGCGCGTGGCACCGGGGCCTGCTGGGGCGTGGTCAGCGAGAAGTACCGCATCATCATCTTCGGCCGCTATCCGTACGAGGGGCAGTGGCGTCCGCTGCTGGCAACGCTGCTGCTGCTGGGCCTGCTGATCGCCAGCTGCGTGCGCAGCTTCTGGCGCCCGTGGCTGGCCGGCCTGTGGGTCGTGGTCATCGCCGCCTTCTTGTTGCTGATGGGCGGCGGCTGGTTCGGGCTGAGTTCGGTGGGCTCCGACCAGTGGGGCGGCCTGCCGCTGACCATCATGCTGGCCGCGCTGGGTATCGTGCTCGCCTTCCCGCTGTCGGTGCTGGTGGCGCTGGGCCGGCGCTCGCAGCTGCCGGCGATACGTACCGTGTGCATCGTCTATGTCGAGCTGATCCGCGGCGTGCCGCTGATCTCGGTGCTGTTCATGGCCTCGTTCCTGTTCCCGCTGTTCATGCCCATCGGCAAGTCGCCCGACGTGCTGGTGCGCGTGCTGGTGGGCATCACGCTGTTTGCGGCGGCCTACCTGGCCGAGACGGTGCGTGGCGGGCTGCAGGCCATCCCCAAGGGCCAGGTCGAGGCGGCGCAGTCGCTGGGTCTCGGCTACTGGCAGACGCAGCGCAAGATCGTGCTGCCGCAGGCGCTGGCCATGGTGGTGCCGGGCATCATGAACATCTTCATCGGCGTGTTCAAGGACACCTCGCTGGTGACCATCGTCAGCCTCTACGAGCTGACCGGCGCCTTGAGCCTGGCGCTGAACTCCGACGCCAACTGGCGGCCCTTCAAGCTGGAAGGCTACCTCTTCATCACGCTGATTTATTTCGCCTTCTGCTTCGCCATGTCGCGCTACAGCCTGTGGATCGAGAAGCGACTGGCGGTGAGCAAGAGCCGTTGAGCAACTTCAGGACGACGAATGAGCGCGCCCATCATCCAGTTCGACAAGGTCAACAAGTGGTACGGCGACAGTTTCCACGTGCTGCGCGACATCGAACTGGGCGTGGCCGCTGGCGAGCGCATCGTCATCTGCGGGCCTTCGGGATCGGGCAAGTCGACACTGCTGCGCTGCATCAACCGTCTGGAGGAGCATCAGGAAGGCCGACTGATCGTCGACGGTGTCGAGCTCAGCGACGACGTCAAGGCCATCGACGCGGTGCGGCGCAAGGTCGGCATGGTGTTCCAGCAGTTCAACCTCTTTCCGCACCTGACGGTGATGGAGAACCTGACGCTGTCGCCGATGTGGGTCGGCAAGATGCCGAAGAAGGAAGCCGAGGAACGTGCGATCAAGCAGCTGGAGCGCGTGCGCATCGCCGAGCAGGCCCACAAGTACCCGCTGCAGCTGTCCGGCGGTCAGCAGCAGCGCGTGGCGATCGCGCGCGCGCTGTGCCTGACGCCGAAGATCATGCTCTTCGACGAGCCGACCTCGGCGCTCGACCCCGAGATGATCAACGAGGTGCTCGACGTGATGATCGAACTGGCCGGCCAGGGCATCACCATGCTGTGTGTGACGCACGAGATGGGCTTTGCGCGTTCGGTGGCCGACCGCGTGATCTTCATGGACCGCGGCCAGATCGTCGAACAGAACGCCCCCGAGGCCTTTTTCGCCAACCCGCAGAACGAGCGCACGCGCGACTTCCTGTCGAAGATCATCGCGCACTGATTGACCCACCCCCGCAGCGCCTGCGGCGCGCCCCCTCGAGGGGGGCAACGCCAGTGGCCCGGCGGAGCCGGATCCACGGCGTTTGCTCGATCCGCTTGGCCCCCTTGAGCGGCCGCGCCTCGCTGCTCAGTGCGACAGGATCTTGTTGAGGAAGTCCTTGGTGCGCGGCTGACGGTTCTCCGGGTGGCCGAAGAACTCCTCCTTGGCACAGTCTTCGAGGATGCGGCCGCCGACATCGATGAAGATCACGCGGTTGGCGACCTTGCGCGCGAAGCCCATCTCGTGCGTCACCACCATCATGGTCATGCCTTCCTTGGCCAGGCCGACCATCACGTCCAGCACCTCGCCGACCATCTCGGGGTCGAGCGCCGAGGTTGGCTCGTCGAAGAGCATGACGATCGGGTCCATCGACAGCGCGCGCGCGATCGCCACGCGCTGCTGCTGGCCGCCCGACAGCTGGCCTGGGAACTTGTCCTTGTGGGCCATCAGGCCGACGCGATCGAGCATCTTCAGGCCACGTGTCTTGGCTTCCTCGGGACTGCGGTTCAGCACCTTGATCTGCGCGATCGTCAGGTTCTCGGTCACCGACAGGTGCGGGAACAGCTCGAAGTGCTGGAACACCATGCCGACCTTCGAGCGCAGCTGCGGTAGGTTGGTCTTGGGATCGTGCAGCGCGATGCCGTTGACGGTGATCTCACCCTTCTGGAAGGGCTCGAGCGCGTTGACGGTCTTGATCAGCGTGGACTTGCCCGAGCCCGAAGGCCCGCACACTACCACCACGTCGCCCTTGTCGATGTCGACGCTGCAGTCGTTCAGCACCTGCACCGTCCCATACCACTTGGACACGTTCTTGATGCGGATCATGTGTTCGGCCATGGTCAACTCCTAGCGAATGATGGCGATCTTCTTGTGCAGCCGCTTGACCATCCAGGACAGCGAATAGCACAGGATGAAGTAGACGACGGCGGCCATGATGTAGGCCTCCTCCGGACGGCCGAAGTTCTTGCCGGCGATGTCGAAGCCCTTGAACAGGTCGTAGGCGCCGATGGCGTAGACCAGCGAGGTGTCCTGGAACAGGATGATGGTCTGCGTCAGCAGCACGGGCAGCATGTTGCGGAAGGCCTGCGGCAGCACCACCAGCGTCATGTTCTGCTTGTAGCTCATGCCCATCGCCATGCCGGCGAAGACCTGGCCGCGCGGAATCGACTGGATGCCGGCACGCATGATCTCGCTGAAGTACGCCGCCTCGAAGGCGATGAAGGTGATGACCGCCGAGTACTCGGGCCCGATCGGCCGGCCGATCATGATCGGCACCAGCAGGAAGAACCACAGGATCACCATCACCAGCGGAATGCTGCGCATGCCGTTGACGTAGATGGCGGCCGGTAGGTCCAGCCACTTCTTGCCGGACAGCCGCATCAGCGCCAGCAGCGTGCCGAAGACGATGCCGCCGAGTGTGGCCACCACGGTGAGGAAGAGGCTGAAATACAGCCCCTTCAGCAGGAACTTGGTGACCAGGTCCCAGTTGTAGAAGGAAAAATCGAGGCCGAACATCTCAGTGCCCCCCCGTGCCGCCGGCGACGACGAAGCCGGGCACGCGAACCTTCTTCTCGACCCAGGCCATGAAGCGGTTGATGACCATGGCCGAGATGATGTACAGCACCGTCACCGCGGCATACATCTCGGTGACGCGCGAGGTTTCCTCGCCGGCCTGCATCGCGAACTGGATCAGCTCGGGGATCGACACCGCGAAGGCTACCGACGAGTTCTTGAAGATGTTCATCGACTCGCTGGTCAGCGGCGGGATGATGATGCGGTAGGCCATCGGCAGCAGCACGTAGCGGTAGTACTGCACCGTCGTGAAGCCCACGGCCATGCCGGCATAACGCTGACCGCGCGGCAGCGCCTGGATGCCCGAGCGCAGCTGCTCGGCGATGCGCGCCGAAGTGAAGAAGCCCAGCGCGAAGACCACCAGCACGAAGGGCGGCAGCCCCGCCATCACCGGGAACAGCTTCGGCACCACGTGGTACCAGAGGAAGATTTGCACCAGCAGCGGGATGTTGCGGAACAGCTCGACCCAGGCGTTGCCGAAGCGCACCAGCCAGGGGCTGTCGGGCAGCGTGCGGATCGTGCCGATGACCGAGCCGACGAGCAGCGCCAGCACCAGCCCGCAGACCGACACCGACAGCGTCCAGCCCCAGGCCGACAGCATCCATTGCCAGTAGGTCGGGATGTTGCCGCCCGGGTCCTCGAAGAAAACCTGCCAGTCCCAGTTCCTCATTGGCACTCCTCGCTGTGTTGCTCTGCGCGACCCGATGGCTGAAAAAGAAGCGCCCGCCTATGAAGGGGCGGGCGCAGCAGGACTCAGCGCGGTCGACTCACTTCTTGGCGTAGTCTTCCATCGGCCGGTTGTTCGGGCTGGCCCAGGCGGCCTTGGTGGCGTCCGACAGCGGCAGGCCGACCTTGGTGTTGGTCGGCGGGATCGGCTGCATGAACCACTTGTCGTACAGTTTGGCCAGCGAGCCGTCGGCGATCTGGCGCTTGATGCTGTCGTCCACCGCCTTCAGGAAGGCCGGGTCGTCCTTGCGCAGCATGCAGGCGATCGGCTCCACCGACAGCACTTCGCCGACGATCTTGAAGCCGGCCGGGTTCTTCGACTTGCTGATGTTGCCGGCGAGGATCTGGCCGTCCATCACGAAGGCATCGGCACGGCCCGATTCCAGCAGCAGGAAGCTGTCGGCGTGGTCCTTGCCCATCACTTCCTTGAAGTCGACGCCGGTGGCGCGCTCGTTCTTGCGCAGCGTCTGCACCGAGGTCGTGCCGGTGGTGGTGACGACGTTCTTGCCGTTCAGGTCCTTGATCGAGGCGATGCCCGAATCGGCCCTGACGGCGATGCGCACTTCCTCGACGTAGGTGGTGACGGCGAAGGCCACGTCCTTCTGGCGCGTGGCGTTGTTGGTGGTCGAGCCGCATTCCAGATCGACCGTGCCGTTGACCACCAGAGGAATGCGGTTCTGCGACGTGACCAGCTGCTTGTTGATGGTCAGCTTGGGCAGGCCCAGCTGCTTGCCGATGTCGGCCGCGATGTTCTCGGACATCTCGGTGTGGAAGCCGACATACTTGCCGTCGCCGATGGTGTAGGCCAGCGCGCCCGAGGAGTCGCGCACGCCGAGCGTGATCTCGCCCTTGGACTTGATCTTCGCCAGCGTGTCGCTGGCCTGGGCGAAGGCGCCGCCGCAGGCCAGGGCGGTCAGGGCCAGGGCAATCACATGTTTGTTCATGGTGTGTTTTCCTTTAGGAGATCGGACGAGCAATGTGCATCAAATTCTAGTGACCTGGCGACCGCGGGCTAACCCCTAAGCGCCGCAACGCTGCTGCGACCTAAGCAGCCTTCGTGCCCAAGCCTTCTACCGCCTGGTACGCGGCCGCCACACCCTGTTCGACGATGCGTGTCTTCCACGCATCGGTGTCGGTGTAGAAGGCGTCGCGGATCTGGCGCTTGATATGCACGCGCTGCGTGTGCGGCGCGTCGGGGTGGTTCTCCAGCCATTGGTCGGCGCGCAGTGCCGCCGTCACCTGGTCGAAGGGCAGCGTGCCGTACTCCATGGCGATGCCGGTGTACTCGGCCTGCGCGCATTCCTGGCCTGCCGCCAACCACATCAGGCCAGTGAGCAGCGCCGACTCGGACGAGCCATCGTAGATCGAGGTCACTTCCTTGCCCCACCACCGGCGCGCACGCGCGATGGCCACGGCATCGTCGGGCCCGGCCCAGATGCGTTCACCGTGGCCGCTGGGGCCCAGGCCGGTGTGCAGGTCCAGCCAGCCCAGGCGCCGGCAGCGCCGGCCGTGATCCTGCAGCACGTGGCGCAGCGTCTGGTGGCTCCAGGTCGGGTTGCGTCCGCCATAGAACAGCCCTTGCGGGTGTTCGTACTGGCCGCTCGAGACGGCGGCCTGCAGCGCCTTCGGCCCGTGCTCGGCGACGAACTGGGCCAGGCCGGCGTTGACCTCCGGCGTCGGCGGCCACTCTGCCGGCACGATCAGGTGCGCCAGCTGGTCGTAGGCGGCGTTGCGCGGCAGCGGTTTGGAAAAGTCCTGGAAGTTGCGGTTCAGGTCGACGTTCTCGTGCGTAGTGCGGCGCAGCCAGGAGAAGCCGTAGGGATTGAGCGCATGGATGTAGAGCACGGCGACGCCGCCGCGCTCGGCCGTGGCATGGAAGCCCGGGTCGGCGAGCAGCGCGTTCTGCACGCCCGAGCCGCAATAGCCTTCGACGCCGTGGCAGGCGCTGCTGATGATCAGCACGGACGGAGCATCGGCCGCGCCGAAGCGGGCCACGTCCATGGCCAGCGTTTCGCCGTCACGCCCCAGCAGCGGGTGCGGGTGCGGCACCGACTCCTGCCCGGCTGCCGTGGCCGCGGCGATGAACTTCTGTCGCGCCTCGGCGTAACTCTGCGCAAAATACGAGGAGGCTTTCATTCGCGTGCTCTCAACGTGCGCTGCCGAGCCACTTCTCGGCCATTCGCACCCAGGCGGTGGCACCGAGCGGGATCAGATCGTCGTTGAAGTCGTAGCTCGGGTTGTGCAGCATGCACGGGCCCATGCCGTGGCCGCCTTCGCGGTGCGTGCCATCGCCGTTGCCGATGAGGAAGTAGCAGCCGGGCTTGGCCTGCAGGAAGTAGCTGAAGTCCTCGGAGCCCATGGTCGGCTCGAACTCGAGCACGTTGTCCGCGCCCACCACTTCGCCCAGCAGCTGGCGCGCGAACTCGGTCTCGGCCGGGTGGTTGACGGTGGACGGATAGTTGCGCCTGAACTCGAATTCGCAGCCGGTCTCGAAGGCCGCGCACGTGGCTTCGGCTATTGCCTTCATGCGCCGTTCGACCAGGTCCAGCGTCTCGGTGGTGAAGGTGCGCACCGTGCCCTGGATCTCGCAGCTGTCGGGCACCACGTTGGTGGCCTCGCCGGCGTGGATCATCGTCACCGAGATCACCGCGGTCTCGATCGGCTTCTTGTTGCGCGTGACGATGGTCTGGAAGGCCTGCACCATCTGGCAGGCCACCGGCACCGGGTCGATGCCGTTGTGCGGCATCGCCGCATGCGCGCCCTTGCCGCGGATGGTGACCTTGAACTCGTTGCTGCTGGCGAAGACCGGGCCGCTCTTCAGCGCGAACTGGCCGACCTTCATGCCCGGCCAGTTGTGCGCGCCGAAGATCGCCTCCATCGGGAACTTGTCGAACAGGCCGTCCTTCATCATCTCGCGCGCGCCGCCGCCGCCTTCTTCGGCCGGCTGGAACACCAGGTACACCGTGCCGTCGAAATTGCGGTGCTTCGACAGGTGGCGCGCCGCGGCCAGCAGCATCGCGGTGTGGCCGTCGTGGCCGCAGGCGTGCATCTT
>Ga0315912_10002803_pt1 | contig 18055 bp, 16 predicted proteins | sample VfabasoilMG_FD_204469 | JGI IMG/M metagenome (GOLD analysis project Ga0315912, IMG submission 204469) | Garden soil microbial communities collected in Santa Monica, California, United States - V. faba soil | ecosystem: Environmental > Terrestrial > Soil > Garden | place: USA: California...
TCGAGCTGCGGCGCGGCGCGGGCGCGTACATCTGCGGCGAGGAGACCGCGCTGTGCGCTTCGATCGAGGGCTTCCGCGGCGAGCCGCGCACCAAGCCGCCGTTCCCCGTCGATTCGGGCCTCTTCGGCCGGCCGACCGCGATCAACAACGTCGAGACGCTCGTCGCCGTGATCGACATCGTGCGCGACGGCGCCGCCGCCTACGCCTCGGTCGGCACCGCCGGCTCGCCCGGCACCAAGCTCTTCTGCCTCAGCGGCCGGGTCGCGCGTCCGGGCGTGTACGAAGTGCCCTTCGGCACGCAGCTCTCGGCGCTGATCGAGCTTGCGGGCGGAGTCCCGGGCAAGAAGCCGATCCGCGGCGTCTTGCTCGGCGGCGTCGCCGGCGGATTCGTCGGCCCGAAGCAGCTCGACCTCCCGCTCTCGTTCGAGGGCGCGCGCGTCGCCGGCACGACGCTCGGCTCGGGTGTCGTGTTCGTGCTCGACGACACGATCGAGCTCTTGCCGATGCTGCGGCGCATCGCGGCCTTCTTCCGCGACGAGTCCTGCGGCCAGTGCGTGCCCTGTCGAGTCGGCACGGTGCGCCAGGAGGAGCTGCTCGCGCGCCTCGCGCGCGACGCCGCGCGCGGCGGCCTCGATACGGAGAAGAAGCTCCTCGCCGAGCTCGGCCAGGCGATGCGCGACGCCTCGATCTGCGGCCTGGGCCAGACGGCCTCGAGCGCGATCGAATCGGCCTTCGTGCAGCTCGAACCGCTCGCAGGAGGCAAGCGATGAGCGAAGCCCCGCGCACGCTCGAGCTCACGATCGACGGCCGCAAGACGCAGGTCGCCGAGGGCACGACGATCCTGCAGGCCTGTCAGGCGCAGCAGATCCCCGTCCCGACCTTCTGCTGGGCCGAGAACCTCACCCCGCTCAATGTCTGCCGCATCTGCGTCGTCGAGCTCGAGGGCGCGCGCACGCTCGTGCCCGCCTGCTCGCGCAAGTGCGAGGCGGGCATGAAGGTCCAGACCGAGTCCGAGCGCGTGAAGCTCTCGCGCAAGCTCGTGCTCGAGCTGCTCGGCTCCTCGGTCGACATGTCGCTCGCCACCGACTTCGCCGCATTGGCGAAGCAGTACGACGCGCACCCCGAGCGCTTCGGCCCGCGCTCCCCGCGCGCCAAGCCGGGAGAACGCGAAGCTGCGCATGCCGGCCACCACCACGTCGGCGACGGCGAGCACGCCGCGAACATGGCGCAGCCCAAGAAGGTCGACAACGACCTCTTCGTGCGCGACTACGAGAAGTGCATGCTCTGCTACAAGTGCGTCGAGGCCTGCGGCACCGACGCGCAGAACACGTTCGCGATCGCGGTCGCCGGCCGCGGCTTCGACGCGCGCATCGCGACCGAGCTCGAGACGCCGCTGCCCGACTCGGCTTGCGTGTTCTGCGGCAATTGCGTCGGCGTGTGCCCGACGGGTGCCTTGATGTTCAAGGCCGAGAGCGATCTGCGCGAGAAGGGCGAGTGGGACGAGTCGCGCCAGAAGGTCAGCGACACGATCTGCCCGTATTGCGGCGTCGGTTGCCAGCTCACGCTGCGCGTGCAGGACAACAAGATCGTGCGCGTGACTTCGCCTGCGGACCACTCGGTCACAGCCGGCCACCTGTGCATCAAGGGCCGCTTCGGCTGGGCGTTCGTCGAAGGCGGGAAGAAGTAGCGCGGGCCGCCGCTTCGAGTACGCTGGGCCCTTCCCAGGAGGTGCCTCATGTCGCTGACTAGGCCGTGGCGATCCGTATTCCTGCTCGTCGCTTGCTGTGCAGTGTCCTTGCCGATCGGCTGCAACATCTTCGGGCCTGAGGCGCACTACTATTACCCCGCGGGGTTGGGGACCGGTGCTCGGCAGGTCTACGCGTGGCAAGCGGCCGGCAAGGATGAGTTCCGGTTCTGCGTGCAGGCCGATGGCTGTGCGCTCGGCGATGCGCATTCAGAGGCCGAGAGTCTGAATGCAGCGCGCGATGGTGCACGCATCGCGGCGCTCGCTTCGGATGCGAGCTCGTTCACGATCCTCATACCCAAGGATGCGGATCCGGGCGCGCGTAGGGATGCGCAAGCGCTGATTGATCAAGCCACGACCGCTCAGCCCGGGCTCTCGACGCACTGCGTCACCATCAAGGGCGATGTGCACTCGATCCTGAGTGGAGCAGACTTGTGCCGAGAACTGGAGCGCGAAGGGGCCTTCCACGAGGAGTCGCGCCCGGCAGGACTCGGGCAATCCGTGATGGGTGCTTTCGGAAAGATGTGGACGATGTCGGAGACGCCGAACTTCGCGGTCGTCCCGCTCGCCTCCGGGGCAGACCGCTTCGCTGTGTACGGCGATCTGCGCGTGAAGGGCGAGGAGGCGCAGAGCGTGGAGTGCAGCCTTGAGGAGATTGTCGGACTGCTCGACACCGGTCTGCGGAATCCTGAGGCCCGCAATCTGACGGGTACCTGGGGCAGCGTCGACGAAAGCGGGAGTCTGACCCTCTCGTCTGCTAACACCGGCAATGTCTTCGTTGCTCTCTACTTGCCGCATGGAATCCCGGCCGAACGACGTTCGCAGTGCGAAGGCCTCAGCGTGCGCGTGTGCACTGCCGAACTCGCGCCGATTGTGGTTGCACAGGTCGAAACGAATTGGGAGTGGAGCGAGTGCGCGAACGGCGAGTTCGTGCGCAGGAAGGTGCCGCTGGACGGCGACAAGAGCTTCATCGTGGGTCCAGTGTGGCAACGCGCAGTGCTGCCGAAACCGGCGAAGAAGGAATAGGCAGCGGCTCAACCCTTCGCGCGAACTGCCGGGGCGAGCAGGGCCGTCAAACGCGCCTTTGCGTGCTCACATTCCCAGTAGAAGCACGTGCCGGCGTACTTCTGGACCGCCTGAAAGGCATCGCGCGCCTGATTCAGGAGCTTGGATTTCTCTGGCTCTTCGGCCGCCGAGGCCTGGTGGTCGTACATCACTGCGCACACGAACCAGGCTCGCACTCGCAAGGCAGCGATCTCTGCACCCGATCCGCCGTGCCTGCGTGCCTCCTCGATGGAGAGGGACTTGAAGAGAGCTTCCGGAGATCCGTTCGCGAGCCCTGCAATCGCGAATAGCTCTGCTTCGGCATCCGGTGCGGCCTCGCGCCAGGAGAGAAAGGCGAGGAGAGAACGATCCCATTGCAGTCCGTGCTCCTCGAACGGGAAGGCGCGAACCATCTCCCACAGAGACCGGGCGATCGCCTTGCGTGATTCCGGAGTGGGCTCGAAGACCCAGCGCCACACCTGAGGCTCGATCGAATAGGCATCTTCGACAGCGCTCTGTGCGGCTGTCTTGAACTCGGCCAGCGCTTCGTCGACTCGGCCCTGGACCATCAGGACATGGCCGAGAGTCCGAGCGATCTCTTCACGCTGCCAGGTGAGGTCGGCGATCTTCAGTGCCTCGAGGGCTTCTGCTGATCTCCCGTAGTCGTGAAGTGCGGCCAAGCTGACGGCATGGTCCAGCCGCGCGCGGCTGAGAATGTCCTTGGCTTCCGGCTGATCCTCGACGCCAGATTGCAAGAGGGCCTCCACCGCCGCCTCGATCGCCTTGGCGAACATCTCAGCCGCTTCCGCAGGGCGGCCCAATGCGCGAGCCGCGATGCCCTTCTTGTAGAAGAGCCAGCAATAGCGTCCGTGGGTCTTCAGTGATTCGTCTGCACACGCAATTGCCTTCGTGAACAGCGCTGTGGCTTCGGAATCGAAGCCGCGGTAGACGCAATCGTTTCCCGCAAGGATGCAGGCATGAATGAGGGCCTCGAGCACGGTATCGCGCTGACGGTAGTTCGCCGGCGCTCCCTCGAGGATCGACTCGTACGATTCGATGGCCTGTTGGACATTGCCCTTCTGTCCGGACGCTTCATCCAGGGACAGGCGCTCGCGATTCTCGTACCGAGGGATCTTTTCGTAGGCCTCGGCGAACTCCCGGTCCCATCGCGCCGCGTCGGACGATCGAACCGCAGTGCAGGAGCTGCAAGCGATCAGGAGCCATGCAGCGATCGGGAACGAGCCCCTCACGGCTCGCTATTCCCGCTCGAACTCGACCAGCGCGCCGCCCCACGCCAATCCAGCGCCGAACGCAGCCAGGATCACGCGATCGCCTGGCCGCACGCGGCCTTCCTTCAACGCCTCGTCGAGCGCCAGCGGGATCGAAGCCGCGCTGGTGTTGCCGTACTTCTCGAGGTTCGAGTACATGCGCTCGGGCGTGACCTCGAGCTCGGCCGCGGCCGCGTCGAGGATGCGCCCATTGGCCTGGTGCGGCACGATCAGGTCGATGTCGCCGAGCTCGAGGCCGTTGCGCGCGCACAGGTCGCGCGCGAGGCTCGAGAGCTTGTCGACGGCGAAGCGGAAGACCTCGCGGCCGTTCATGCGCAGGTAGTGCTCGCGCGCCTCGACTGTCTCGGGGCTGGTCGGCTTGACCGTGCCGCCGGCGGGGACCTCGATCATGGGCGCGCCGCGGCCGTCGAGGCCGAGCTGCATGTCGGTCAGGCGCGCCAGTCCGCCCTCGCGGCCGAGCACGACCGCGCCCGCGCCGTCGCCGAAGAGCACGCAGGTCTCGCGGCTCTGGTAGTCGGTGAGGAGGCTGAGCGCGTCGGCGCCGATCACGAGCGCGTTGGCGTAGGCGCCCGAGGCGACCAGCGCGCGGCCGACCTGCAGGGCGTAGAGGAAGCCGGTGCAGCCGGCGTCGACGTCGAAGCCCATCGCGTTGCGCGCGCCGATCTTCTCCTGCACGTAGGCCGCCGTGCAGGGGACGGGCTGGTCCGGAGTCGCGGTGGCGACGAGGACGACTTCGACCTCCTCGGGCGCCATGCCGCTCTTCTCGAGCGCGCGGCGGGCTGCGTCGGCGCCGAGATCGGAGGTCACCTGGCCCTGCGCGAGGATGCGGCGCTCGCCGATGCCGGTGCGCGTGCGGATCCACTCGTCGGAGGTGTCGACCAGGCGCTCGAGATCGGCGTTGGTGAGGCGCCGTTCCGGAACGGCCGAGCCGATGCCGAGCAGGGAGACCTGGGAGAGCGGGACGGGGCCGCGATCGGCCTCCTCACGCGCTTCTGCCTGGAGCACCTCGGGTTTCATGCTCGGAACGGCTCGATTCTACCCCTGGGGCGGATGGTACCGGATCCCCGCGTGGCTTTCGCGTACCTCGGCCCGCGCAGGGCTCACGAAAGCGGGGGCAGCTGCCCCGCTCGCACGTAGGCGTACTTGTAGGCGTAGAGGCCGGCCGCCGCGCCGAGCGCCGCCAGACCGAGCAGGAGCGGCGCTGCGGGCTGCATGCGGCCGAGGTTGGAGAGGGCCACGAGCGCGAGCGGGAGCACGGTGCCGGCGGAGGTGCCGAGCAGGTGCGCGTTGCGGATCGGACCGAGGCTGACGGCGCGCAGGAACCCGACGGCTTGGCGCGCGTTCTCCGTCTCGTGACGCTTGCGCAACTCGAACGTGACGAGGAGGGCGTGCGCGACGATGCCGATGCCGAACCAGAGCGCGATGCCGGAGTTGAACGGCGCGAAGGGCATCAAGACGCCCGCGCCGAGGAACAGCGCCTGCGCGATCAGGTGGGGGAGCAGCGCGCGCTCCTGCCACAGGTCGCGGCCCTCGCACTGCGCGAAGAGGAAGGCCGTGTAGCCCGCGGTCGCGAGGCCCAGCGGCAGGTTGACCCAGCGCAGCGTGTCCGCGAGCTCGGGGAAGCCGAACCAGCGCGCGCCCAGGATCGCCGTCGTGACCGCGCCGAAGGCTGTCAGGATCCAGCCGCCGCGCACGAGCCAGCTCTTCGTGTTCGGACGGGTCAGAAGTCGGAGGAAGAGCTGCGGCCGGGCGAGGTCGTCGACCAGCAGCCACGTCGTCAGCAGCAGGAAGACGAGCGCGATGATCTCGGGCAGCCAGGCGAACCCGACGAACGGCGCCAGCATCGCCGCGCCGGCCGAGATGCCCTTGGTGACGAGGTAGGCCGCGACGTGCCAGCCCCATTCGACCTTGTGGCCGGCGTCGAGCACCGTGCGCACGTCGGGCGCGGTCGGGACGCTCGCGGGCCAGGGCTCGGGCTTGGTCTTCGGCCGGTCGCTCCAGAGGTACATCTCCGGCCGCTCGGCGAGGCCGGGCTGCAGCGCCTCGGGCAGGACGCCCTTGTAGTGCACGTTGGGCTGCGTCCGCTGCTCGGGCCGGCGCACGAGCGTCTCGTTCTCGCGCAGCATGCGGCTGATGCGCGACTGTGGATCGTGCAGGTCGCCGGCGATGATCGCGTTCTCGGGGCAGACGATCACGCAGGCGGGCTCGAGGCCCTTCTCGACGCGGTGCGCGCAGAAGTGGCACTTCTCGGCGGCTCCCGAGTCCTCGTTCAGGTAGATCGCGTCGTAGGGGCAGGCCTGCATGCAGGCGCGGCAGCCGATGCAGGCATCGCGGTCGAGGTCGACGATGCCGTCCTTGCGCTTCGAGAGCGCGTTGACCGGGCAGATGGTGACGCAGGGCGGCTTGGTGCAGTGGTTGCAACGCAGGACCGCGAAGTGGCGCTTGACGGCCGGGAAGCGGCCCTTCTCGGTGTACTTGACCCAGGTGCGGAAGCTCGCGAGCGGCACGTCGTTCTCGGCCTTGCAGGCGACCGTGCAGGCGTGGCAGCCGATGCAGCGGTGGTGGTCGAGCAGGAAGCCGTACTGCATGGCGGGCGCACATGATGCCGACGAGGCCGTTCCAGGTCACCTCCGCGCTAGGTAGAACGAGGGGATGCACAGGACGAGTCCGCTGCTCGAATGCATCCCCGGCCTGCGGCACGCGTTTGGGAGTGCGAGCGAGCCGATTCCGGAGCCGTTTCTCGGCGTGTGGCCGGAGGGCTTCCCGCGCTGGAAACAGGTGCACGGCGCGCGCATCGCGGAGGCTCGGGAAGCGCGCGGGGAGCTCGGCGAGTGCGACGGGATCGTGTGCTTCGAGTCCGGGCTCCCGATCGCGGTCACGAGCGCGGATTGCGTCCCGGTGCTGATGGCGCGGGTGGATGGCCGCGCGGTCGCGGCGCTGCATTCGGGCTGGCGCGGGACGCTCGCGGGGGCTGCGCTCGAACTCGTTCGCACGCTCGTCGCGCGCGGCGAGGATCCGGCGCGCTGGGTGGCCGCGGTCGGTCCGGCGATCGGGCCGTGCTGCTACGAGGTCAGCGTGGAGCTGGCGGGGCAGTTCGGCTCGCCGCACACGCGCATGCTCGACTTGCCCTGGCTGAACGCGGCGCAGTTGCGCGCGGCGGGAGTCGGCGAGGTGGAGCTGCTGCGCGCCTGCACGAAGTGTGCGCGCGACGAACACGGCGCGCCGCTCTTCGCAAGCTTCAGGCGCGACGGACGTGGACTTCAGCAGCGCTCGGTGATCGTCGCTCGCTAGCGCGCGGCGCGCACCAGCTGCTCGAGCCGGTCGAGGCCGAGCATCAAGTTGTCCATCGGCGGCCCGAACGAGAAGCGCATCCACTGGCGGTAGGGCGAGCCTCCGCGGCGGCGCTTGCCCGGGTTGACGTCGAAGAACTCGCCCGGGACGGTCAGCACCTTGCGCTCGAGCGCCGCGCGGAAGAACGTCATCGAGTCGTTCAGCGGCGGCGGCAGGTGCTCGAGCGTGCCCCAGCCGTAGAACGTGCTCTCCGGGCGGCGGGCGAAGCGCACACCCATCTTCTCCAGGCGCTCGACCATCAGGTTGCGCTTCATGGCGAAGACCTCGCGCAGGGCCTTCGTCTCCTGGTCGGCGCGTTTCGGTTCGAGCACGGCCAGCGCCGCGCGCTGCGCGATGCGCGAGGGGCCGCCGTCGATCGAGCTGGCGGCGCGCGCGAGCGTCTCCATCAGCGGCGCGGGCCCGAGCGTCCAGCCCACGCGCCAGCCCGGGTAGCGGAAGCTCTTCGTCAGGCCGTCGACGACCAGCACCGGCTCGCGCTCGACGTCCTCGACGTACTCCGCGGCGCTGACCGGACCGGCTCCGGGCTTGCCGTCCTGCGTGTAGATGAAGTGCGAGAAGAACTCGTCCAGGAGCAGCGTCGTGCCGGGCGAGCGCGCGAGCTCGACCAGCGCCGCGAGATCGCGGCCCTGGATCACGTTTCCGGTCGGGTTGCAGGGGTTCGAGACCAGGAAGGCGGAGAGCCCCTTCTCCTCGATCTCGCTGGCGATGCGCTCGATCGGCAGCTGGAAGCCGTCCTCGGCGCGCGCGCGGATCGGGACCGGCTGCACGCGCGAGAGCTGCAGCGCGAACATGTCCTCGTAGGCGGTGTAGTCGGGCAGCTGGTAGCCGACGCTGCCCTCGCCGAGCGCGGCGAAGATGCGCGTCAGCGCCAGGCGCCCGCCCTGCGCGACGCACACGTTCGCGGCCGTGTACTGCGACTTCTTGCCCTTGCGGTAGAGCCGGTTGTAGTGCGACGCGATCGCCACGCGCAGCTCGGGCGTGCCGCCGAGCGGGCCGTAGGCGTGGTCGCCGGGCTCCAGCTCGATCGAGGCGTGGCGCGGCGGCGCGCCGGCCATCTCGCCGACCTCGGGTTGGCCCTGGCCGAGGTTGCACCAGTCCGGGTGGCCGTTGACGAAACCGAGCTTGCTCGCTTCGTGGACGACCCAGATCACGCCCATGAAGGGCACGTCGCGGAAGGCTCCTTGGGTGCTGGTCTGATTCATGGGGGCAGAAGTGTGCCGGGGATCGCCGCCGCTGGCCAGCGCGGGACAATGAGAATTCCTTGAGCAGCTAAAGATTGCTCGGGAGCCAGAGCGACATGTTTGCTGGAAACAGGAGTTTCCATTTTGCGTCCCCCCCGTCCCCGTGTCCTCGCCCTCGTTGGCGCTGCGCTGGTCTGTGGCACGAGCCAGGCCCAGGACGCGCCGGTCTACGGGCTCAGCGGAGATTGGGGCGGCCGGCGTACGAAGCTCGCCGAGCAGGGCTACTCCTTCGACTTCAGCCTGACCTTCGAGGCCAACCGCGTGCTCTCGGGCGGGCTGGAGCAGCGCCTGACCGGCCACGCGCTCTACGACGCCTACGGCTACTTCGACCTCGACCGCATCGCCGGCTGGAAAGACGCGCTGGTCACCGTCGAGGCCTACATCATCGACGGCCACAATCCCTCCGAGGACGTCGGCGACTACCAGTCCTTCTCCGACATCTCCGCCGAGGAGCGCTCGCAGATCGCGCAGGTCTTCTACGAGCAGTGGTTCGTCGAGCGCACGCTGCGCCTCAAGCTCGGCAAGATGGACGCCTACACCGATTTCGGCGCCCCGGCGAACGGCACGGAGAGCCTGCACTCGAGCACGTACTACAGCCCGACGACGTTCACGATGGTCGGCTACCCGAACCCGGCCACGGGCATCCTCGCGGGCTGGGTCCCGAACGAGCAATGGTCGCTGAACGCCGGCGTCTACGACGGCGCGGCGATGGCCGGGATCCCGACCGGCAGCCGCGGCCCCTCGACCTTCTTCGGCGAACCCTCGGATCTGTTCCTGATCGGCGAGCTGGGCCGGCGCTGGATGGTCGCCGACGGGGAGCTCGCGGGCGGGGCCACGCTGGGCGCGTGGAAGCACACCGGGAGCTTCGCCAACGTCTTCGGCGGCACGACGAACGGCACGAACGGCTTCTACGGCACGCTCGACCAGGAGCTCTCGCGCGCAGCGGAAGGGGAAAGCGGCGGCACGAAGTCGGCCTTCCTGCAAGTCGGCCTGGCCGACGAGGACTTCGCGCAGGTCGACGAGCACCTCGGCCTCGGGTTCCACTGGACCGGCTGGTGCGACGCGCGCCCGGACGACGCGCTGGGCGTGTACATCAGCCGCGCGCACTTCAGCTCGGGCGCGGGCTACACGGCCAGCGCGGAGACGGCCTACGAGTTCAGCTACCGCATGCAGGTCTGCAACGGCTTCACGCTGCGCCCCGACCTGCAGTACATCACCAGCCCCGGCGGCGACGCGAGCATCGACGACGCGCTGGTGTTCAGCTTGCGCTGCGAGCTGGGCTTCTGAGTCAGAGAGAGACCACCGACGCGGGTCGGGAGGCAGGAAGAAGAGGGCCGCTCGCGGATGGGGAATCCGCGGGCGGCCCGACGCCAGGGGCAGGCAGATTGGGGAGGCTCAGTGCGACAGGCGCACGCGCAGTTCCTGGACCCCGACGAGTGTCGGTATTTCGAGATCGAAGTGGGCTCGCACCGTGCCCTTGTGCCGGCCGACGGGCGCGGGGGCCTGCGCGCTCACGGGGAGCGCGAAGAGCGGCTTGCCATGCGAGCCGATGCCCTCGACGACGAAGCTCGTGCGCGTGACCGTCGCCGGCCACTGGATTCGGGCTTCGAAGGCGAGATGGTTGTCGCTACGCAGCTCCGCCCGCGCGTCGCGCAGGAAGCCGGCCGGCTCAACCTGCGGGCGCAGGGCGAGGGTGCTGAGGCTGCTCAGGGTGAGTGCGAGGAACATCGACACCCAAACCTACCACGGCCCTCCAACTAGTGCGGGGCAAAGGGCGCGTTGCCGATCAGGAAGCTGCGCATCAGCGCGTCGAAGCGCTCGGGCTCGTCGAGCATCAGGAAGTGCGAAACGCGCTCGAGCATCTCCCAGCGCAGGCCGGGGGCGAGCTTCTCGGCGAAGGCCCGGTAGGCCTCGTCCCAGGCCGGTTGCTTGGCCAGCACCAGCATCAGGGGCACCTTGATCGGCACCTCGCGCCACAGATCGGGGTCGAGCGTGCCCTCGAAGCTCGAGAGCATCACCCGCGGCAGCGTGCCGAGCATGACCTCGCGCACGTGCTTGCGGTCGGCATCGGAGCGCATCGGCACGAGCATCCCGTCGACCAGCTTCGTGGCCCACTCCTTCCAGCCTCGGCCCTTGAGCGGCGCGACGAACTTGCGGCCCTCCTCGGGGCTCGCGAAGAAGGATTTCAGCGGCCCGTCGACGATCACGAGCCCGGCGACGCGCTCGGGATGGAGCTCGAGGAAGCGCCGCACGGTGATCGCGCCGTTCGAGTGGGCGACGAGCACCGCGCGCCCGACGTGCGCGTCGTCGAGCACCGCCAGCAGCGCCTCGACCATCTTGTCGACGGTGTAGACGATGCGCGGCTTGTCCGAAGCGCCGTGACCGGGCATGTCGACCGCGATGCGACGCCAGGGCGAGAGGCTCGCCATCTGCTTGTCCCAGACGCTGCGATCCCCGGCCCAGCCGTGCACGAACACCAGCACCTCGTCCGCGCCGCCGCGGTTCTCCCACGCGATCTCGGAATCGCCCCAGAGCGTCTTGCGCAGGCCGTCGGGCTGCGGCTTCACTTCCGTCACCGCACAGGCGGACAGCAGCAATGAGAGGAGGAGGTGCCTCAAGCGGGCGCCGATTCTATGGCCAGCTCGCGTAGAATCCCGCGCGGAATGCCCGAGTTGCCCGAGGTCGAAACCACCGTGCGCCTGCTGCGCGGACGCCTCGAAGGCCGCACGATCGCCACGGCCGAGGTCTTCTGGGCGCGCACGATCGGCGGCCAGCGTCCGGCCGAGTTCGAGCGCGCGGTCGTCGGCGCCCGCGTCCAGCGACTGCGCCGGCGGGCCAAGTACATCGTCGCCGACCTCACCCGCGGCGGCCGCAGCGCCGGCGCCTTGCTCGTGCACCTGCGCATGACCGGGCGCCTGTACGTCGAGCCCGCGCGCGCGCCGCGCGACAAGTTCGTCAAGCTCGAGCTCGGCCTCGGTGGGGGCCGCGTGCTGCGCTTCCTCGACGTGCGCAAGTTCGGGCGCTTCCTGCACGTGGCGGATGCCGAACGCGAGCTGTCCGAGCTCGGCCCCGAGCCGCTCGAGCCCGGTTTTCGCGCGGCCTGGCTCGCGACGGAGCTGAAGGGAAGGCGCCGCAGGATCAAGCCGCTGCTGCTCGACCAGAGCTTCCTCGCGGGCATGGGCAACATCTACGCCGACGAGTGCCTGCACCAGGCCGGCATCCATCCGCTGGCGAGATCGGACCGCATCGACGGCGAGCGCGTGATTCAATTGCACGCTGCGATTCGCTCCACGCTGCGCGCAGCGATCCGACGCGAGGGGTCGAGCTTCGACACGTTCTACAGGACGCCCGAGGGCCAGCCGGGGAGCTATCAGGACCGCTTCCGCGTCTACGGCCGCGAGGGCGAGCCTTGCAGGAAGTGCGGCGAGCTGATTTCGCGCGTCGTCGTCGGCCAGCGCGGCACGCACTTCTGCCGGCGTTGCCAGAAGCGCTAGTGAGCCGAAAGAAGTCAGTCGAGGACGACCTGGTCGTGCGTCCACTCGATCGGGAGGAATGCGAGGTCCACGATCACTGGCAGCAGCAGGAAACCAACGGCAAGGACCACAACCTGGCCTGCTTCCTTCGCGCCGCCGGACTGCGCTGAGACCGGAGGGAACTTCTCGGGCCCGTCTCCGTAGCTGGCCCTCGTCGCCCCGAAGACCCACTCCGAGTTCCACGCGCACGAGGGCGCGACGCAGAGCAAGGCGAGCGTGGGGAGCACCTTGCTCATGGCGGCACGCCGATCAGGCGCTCGCAGGCGCTCCCGCGCGCTTGCGCCAGAGCTCGTCCAGCGGCTTCACGTCCGGCCACTGCTCGGCGCAGATCGCGAGGTAGATCGTCACGTCCTCGGGCGGATACTTCTTGTCGAGCTCGGTCAGCGCCGCGACGAGCTTGTCGGCCGCCGGCTTCTGCGCGTCGACGTCCTCGATCATGCCGTCCTTGTGCTCGACGCCGGTCGCGTCGAGGAAGCCCGTGACGAGCTCCTTGTGGTGCTTGATCAGGTAGGCGCCCAGGATCTCGTAGGCGAGCTGCGCGTTGTGCGTGGTCTCGAGGATGCGCCGCGCGGTGCGCGCGCGCTCCTCCATCGAGAGCTTGCGGATCGCCTGCGGGCGGAATTTCAGGAGCTTGGCGACCTCGCCGTCGAGCGGGCCGAAGCCCTGTTGCTCGAGGCTCTGGTAGATCGCCAGGAAGCGCTCGGGCGTCATGCTCTGGATCTGCTGGAGGACTTGCATGAGGGGCGGAGAGTGTAGCGGTTGCGCTCGCGGCCGTGGAGGGGATACACCATGGGCCGCTGATGTCGACTGTGAGCTCCCCGCACACGATCCCCGAGCAGCCGGTGCGGGGCCGCCACTACCGCTACTACGACCTCGTGATGGCGGCTTTCGTGGCCGTGCTGCTGTGCTCGAACCTGATCGGGCCGGCGAAGACCTGCCAGGTCCAGCTGCTCGGCGCGACGCTGGTCTTCGGCGCGGGCAACCTGTTCTTCCCGATCTCGTACATCTTCGGCGACGTGCTGACCGAGGTCTACGGCTTCGCGCGCACGCGCAAGGTGATCTGGGCCGGCTTCGGCGCGATGCTGTTCGCGACGGCGATGACGCAGATCATCCTGCGCATGCCGCTGGCGGAGAGCGAGTCGTTCAACAAGGTGCTGCAACCGGCGCTGGAGACCGTCTTCGGCGGCACGTGGAGGATCGTCGCGGGCTCGATCCTGGCCTTCTGGGCCGGGGACTTCGTCAACGGCTACGTGCTGGCGAAGATGAAGATCCTGACGCGCGGGCGCTGGCTCTGGTCGCGCACGATCGGCTCGACGATCGTGGGCCAGGGGGTCGACAGCCTGATCTTCTACCCGCTCGCGTTCTACGGCGTCTGGGAGACATCGACGCTGGTCAAGGTCGTGGCCTTCAACTGGCTCTTCAAGGTCTCGGTCGAGGTCGTGCTGACGCCGCTGACGTACCTGGTGGTCAACTTCCTGAAGCGCGCGGAGCGCGAGGACTTCTACGACGTCGGCACGGACTTCACGCCGTTCTCGCTCGACGACTGAGTTATCATCTCGCGGATGCTGCACCGCGGTCTCCTCCCGGCCCTGATCCTGACGCTGGCGGCCTCCGCGCCGGCTCAGACGCCCGAACCCGATCCGATCAGCGCGGCGCTGGCCGAGCCCGCGACTCCGGCCTGGGACGCCGAGGCGGGGAGCGTGCGCGTCACCTACGGCACGGAGACGCTCTTCGAGGGCGCCGTGAAAGTGCGCGCGGCCGAGGGCGAGGAGCTCCGAGCCGCGAAGCCGGGCGAGGTGCTCTTCACGCCGGCGCAGACGCTCGAAGGTCGCACGGAGCAGCTCTGGAAGTTCGAGCTCGCACCCGGGTCGGGCCTCTTCGAGCTCGCACTCGCGGGCGAGCTGCGCACCAGCGCCCAGGGTCTCGCGGCCGAGACGCGCGGCGCGGCGCAGCAGCGCCTGCCGCTCGTGCGCACCAGCGTCGGCCAGAGCCGCAGCCTGCGCAACAACGCGGTCTACGACCGGCACTGGGACTGGCTCTTCTCCGGACCGGGCGACGGCGCGACGCGCATCGGGCCGGGCCGGCCGCAGGGCGGCGCGTTGAGCTTCCACTGGGAGAGCCACGGCCCGACCGTCGAGCTCGCCTTCCGCCCGCTGTGGTTCCAGCAGCACCGCAACCTGACCTACTACAAGCCCTGGACCTACAAGGTCTTCAAGGACCCGGTCGGCGGCTGGTGCTCGTGGTGGGCCTACCGCGACGCGATCGATGCGCCGCAGCTCGGCGCGGTCGCGCAGGCGCTCGCCGCGCAGCGCATGGCCGATTTCGGCTTGCGCTGGCTGCAGCTCGACGACGGCTACCAGACCGGCATGGGCCTGCCCGCGGGCTGGCTCGAGTGGAACGCGCAGAAGTTCCCCGGCGGCGCATCCGGCGCGGTCGAGCTGATCAAGCAGAGCGGCTTCCAGCCGGGAATCTGGGTCTATTCGGCCTTCAACGACGAAGCCAGCGCGAAGCAGCACCCCGACTGGTTCGTGCACGACGAGAAGGGCGCGCTCATCCAGGGCCCGTGGGTCAAGTACGGCCTCGATGCGAACCAGAAGGCGGCGCTCGACGCCGTCGTCAAGCCGACCTACAAGGGCCTGAGAGAGCTGGGCTTCAACTACGTCAAGGTCGACTCGCTGCGGCACCTGCTCTACGACGCCTACAACCACGCGCAGCCCGCACTCGCCAAGGCGAACGCGACGCCCGCGAGCACGCTGCGCAAGTACGTCGAGACGGTGCGCCAGACGGCCGGAGGCGGCACCTACCTGCTCGCCTGCTGGGGCGTCCTGCCCGAGGTGATCGGCCTCGTCGACGGCTGCCGCCTGGGCGGCGACGGCTTCGGTCCCGCGACGCTGCAGCAGTACAACTCCTGGAACGGGCTCGTCTGGCGCAACGATCCGGACCATTGCGACCTGATGCCGCGCTGGAAGGACGTCGCGGGCAAGAGCGAGGCCGTGCTGGCCGAGGCGCGCAAGGATTCGATCCTGCGCCCGACGCTGGCCTCGATGGCGGGCGCGGCCCTGATGCTCAGCGACCGCGCCGAGGTCTACGCCGACCCGCGCAACCTGCAGGGCGCCAAGTGCGCCCTGCCCGTGCTCTTCAGCGTCCCGGGCCAGATGTACGACTTCGACCCGTCGAAGACCGACGCGCTGCGCACGCACAAGCGAACGGAGATCCTCGCGGGCGAGAAACCGAGCCCGATCGACGCCGACCAGCAGGGCACGCTCGCGCCCTGGTGGCTGCAGGAGATCGACCGGCCCTTCGAGCACTGGAACGTGCTCGCGCGCTTCGACGCGGCCGGCAAGGGACTGGCCGAGGCCGACGTGCGCTTCGAGGACCTGGGCCTCGATCCCGCGCCCGAGTACCTCGTCTACGAGTTCTGGTCGAAGCGCCTCGCGCCCGTCGCGCGCACCGGCTTCCGCGCCCCGGCCGCGGAGAAGGGCGCGACGCAGGTCTTCGCCATCCGCGAGAAGCTCGACCGGCCGCAGCTCGTCTCGACCTCGCGCCACATCAGCCAGGGCGCCGTCGAGATCACCAGCCTGAACTGGATGCCCGGCGTCAACGCCATCGAGGCCGTCAGCAACCTGATCATGGGCGAGACCTACGAGATCACGGTGCGCGCGCCCGCGGGCTGGAAGCCGCGCGAGGTGCGCATCGGCGTGAGCGATACTCCGCCGCGCATCGAGGGCGAGCTCGTGCGCTTCGAGCTCAAGTCCGCGACCACCGAGCCGATGTTCTGGACGATCTCGTTCGAGAAGCCCTAAACGCCTGCCCTAGCTCTCCTCTTCCTCCTGCTCGGTCTCTTTCTCGGCGTTGCGCGCGTCGATCTCTTCCTGCTCGGCCTTGCGCACGCTCGCGACCTTGAGGTCGAAGGTGATCTCCTCGCCCGCCAGCGGGTGGTTGGCGTCTAGCGTGATCGCCTCGGGCGCGATCTCGACCACGCGCATCTCCATCTCGCCCTTGGCCTCCTCGCCGTCCTCGCCGGAGACCTCGATCGAGACCCAGTCGCCGGGGACGATCTCGGCGTCCTCGGGGAACTCGCTGCGCGGCACCGCGACGATGCCGTCCGGGTTGAACTCGCCGTAGGCGTCGGCCGGGGCGAGCGTCACGACCACCTTCTCGCCCACGTCGCGGCCGGCCAGCTCGGTCTCCAGCTTGGGCGGGATCTCCTCGTTGCCGTGGAGATAGGTCATCAGCGTCTCGGGCGTGGACGTCTCGATGACTTCGCCCTTGGAGTTGCGCAGCTCGTATTCGAGCTGGATCAGACAGCCTGCCTCGATTTTCACGCGCTCGTATGTAGGCTGCGCTCCTGGCCGGGGCCAAGAGCCGGACCAGGGGCCGGATTCGTGGAGGCGCCGTTTTCGGGCGTGCCGTTGCCGAGCGGGCCGGGGGGATTGGGCGCCAGGCCGCCCAGGTTTACCTGCGCAGGCCAGGTCGGGAGCGAGTAGCTCTGCTCGGGCTTGCCGTTCTTCTCGCGCACCAGGTAGGTGTAGCCGTGCAGGCCGGCCTCGTAGCGGGCGTAGATCAGGGCCGACTCCTCGAAGGTGATGCGGCCCTCCTCGAGCGAGTTCTCGACCGAGCGGCGCAGGTTCGAGAGCAGGTCGCTCTCGAAGTACTCGACGTATTCGAGCACGTCGTGGACGCGCTCGCCGCGCAGCACGTGCGTCAGGCGCGGGCGGCCGGCCTCGTCCAGGTCGACGTGCACGACGTTCGTGTCGCCGAAGAGGTTGTGCATGTCGCCCAGGATCTCCTGGTAGGCGCCGACGAGGAAGAAGCCCACGTAGTAGGGCTCGTGGCGCGTGAGCGGGTGCAGCTCGAGCGTGCGTTTGACGTCGCGCAGGTCGATGAAGCGGTCCACCTTGCCGTCCGAGTCGCAGGTGATGTCGGCCAGGATCGCGCGCCGCGTCGGCTGCTCCTGGTGGCGGTGCAGCGGCATGATCGGGAAGAGCTGGTGGATGGCCCACGAGTCCGGCACGGACTGGAACAGCGAGAAGTTGAGGAAGTACGTGTCCGCCATGTCGCGCTCGAGGTTGGCGAGGTCGTCGGGCACGTAGTCCAGCGTGCGCGCGATGCGCAGGATCTTCTCGCAGCTGCGCCAGAAGAACTCCTCGACGCGCGCGCGCTCGCGCATGCCGATGTGGCCGACGTTGAAGAGCACCATCGCCTCGTCGCGCAACTGCACCGCGTCGTGGTACGACTCCTGGTAGTTCTTGGCCGAGACGTTCTCGCAGACCGTGGCCAGGTTGTGCACGCACTCGTGCTCGTCGGCCGCGGGCGCGCTGGCGGCGCCGGGCGAGCTGAACTCGGAGGTGCCCAGCACCTCGGTCACGAGCACGGCGTGGTGCGCGGTCAGCGCGCGGCCGGACTCGGTCACGATCGCCGGCTGGGCGATCTCGGCCTCGGCGCAGGCCTGCGCCAGGTGGTAGACCACGTCGTTGGCGTACTCCTGCATCGAGTAGTTCATCGACGACTCGAAGTTGGTCGAGGAGCCGTCGTAGTCGATTCCCAGGCCGCCGCCGACGTCGAACCACTTGATCTTGCAGCCCATGCGCGTCAGCGAAACAAGCGTGTAGGTCGCCTCGCGCAGCGCGTTCTTGAGCGAGCGGATCTCGGGGATCTGGCTGCCGAGGTGGAAGTGCAGCAGCTCCAGGCAGTCGAGCATGCCCTCCTTCTCGAGCTCCTCGACCATCTGCACGATCTCGCGCGTCGTCAGGCCGAACTTGGAGCGGTCGCCGCCGGACTCCTGCCAGCGGCCGGCGCCCTTGCCGGAGAGCTTCGAGCGCAGGCCCATCTTGGGGCGGATCTCGAGCGTCT
>Ga0315912_10002804_pt1 | contig 18054 bp, 15 predicted proteins | sample VfabasoilMG_FD_204469 | JGI IMG/M metagenome (GOLD analysis project Ga0315912, IMG submission 204469) | Garden soil microbial communities collected in Santa Monica, California, United States - V. faba soil | ecosystem: Environmental > Terrestrial > Soil > Garden | place: USA: California...
GACCGAGGCGAAAAGATCGCGCGCTGAAGCGCGCTCCTACAAAGGCCTCGAATGGTCTTGCGATGACTAGGTGCCGAGCTCCGTGCCCACCCAGCGCGCCAGTTCCGCCTTGACGGCATGCCCGCGCTGCGACAGCCAGGTGCGCGTCTCGAGGTAGTCGGGATAGATCGATTCCACGCGCTGCCAGAAGCGCGGGCCGTGGTTGCGCACCCACAGGTGGCACATCTCGTGCGCGACCACGTACTCGAGCGCGGTGGGCGGGGCGAGCATGAGCGCGAGGTCCAGCGTCATGCGGCCACGGACGCTCAGGCTGCCCCACAGGCTCTTCAGCGGCAGCAGCCGCGTGGACACGATGCCGCGCCCGAGTTGGGGTTCGAACTCGCGCGCGAGGCGCGCGACCTCGCGCTTCATCTGCGTGGCCACGTACGCGCGCAGCACGCGCTGCACGATCTGTCGCGCGTCGGGGCGGTCGAGCTGCACGCCGATCACGGCCGCGTCGTCCTCGATCCGTACCCAGGGCAGGCTCGCCATTTCCCAGCGCACCGGCAGCCGCTCGCCGCGCCAGAGCAGCGATTCGCGCCGTCCCGGTGTCGGCGTCGCCAGGCGCTGGCCCGCGCGTTCCAGCTCGCGCAGCTTACGCTCGAGCCAGGGCGCGTTCTCGCGCAGGAACGCCTTCACCTGCGAAGGATGCGTGCCGCGCGGCGTGGACACGCGCGGACCCCCGACACCCATGGTGAGACTCAATCGTTGCGCGCGCGGATGCACCTGGGTCAGCACGCGGACCCGTCGGCCTGTCGGTGTTTCCAATTCCAGCCAGTTTTGCTGCGAGGCATCCATCGGCGTCGACTCATCACAGTCGCACCGTGAGGCTCGCTAGGCGCGGGCCTTCGGGCGCGACAGTCGGAAGGTCTTTTCCAGTTGGGCCAGGATCGGGGTCAGGCTGAGGCACATGAGCGCGAATCGCGCCGCGAATTCCGCGGCCGCCGAGTCCCGTTCCGTTGCTTCCAGCTCTTCCGTCGCCTGCTCCAGAAACCTGAGCTTCCTTACTACCAGATTTTCGTCCAGTGTGAAGCTCAATCGATCCTCGACCACCAATCCCAGGCGGGTGACCTGCTTGCCGGATTTGAGGTGTTCCTGGAGTTCTGATCCCGACAGATCGCTGCGTGATAGCCGCACGATGGCGCCTTTTGGCTGAGGATCGCGCATTTCACACTCGTCGCCCAGGACCCAGCCCTCGGGCAGTTCGCCCCCGGAGAGCCAGCTGGTATAGAGGGCTTGGGGCGACTCCTCGGGGTCGAGGGGGAAGACGGGGAAGGTCTCGAGCGTGTTGCGCAATTCGGTCAGCAGGGCCTCGGCCGGCTTCTTCGAAGCCGTGTCGATCACCGCCCAGCCGCGATCGAGGTCGAGGTATCCGGCGAGCCGATGCGGGCGCGCGAGCGCGCGCGGCATCAGCTCGTTCAGCACCTCCTCCTTGAGCCGCCGACGTTCGCGACCGCCAGGCGGCTTGCCGCGCTCGGCCGCGATCGCGGCGAGCTTCTCGTTCAGCACCGCGTTCACGCACGCCGCGGGCAGCAGCTTGTCCTCGCCGCCGAGCGTGAGCAGCGTGTAGTTGCCCACGCCGTGGTGCAGCGCCTGCTCGCCGCCGAACGGCGAGACCCAGCCGCGCGTCGCCATCTCGAACGGCCCGCACGGGCGCGCGCGATGTGCGGCGAGGCGCGTCTCGAGGTCGCCGTCGATCTGCTTCGCGGCGGTCGTGCTGAATCGGAACAGGCTGAGGTTGCGGAAATACATCGGACGGGGGACCTTTCAGGGAAGCGGGGGGAACGCGGGGATGCGCGCGCGGCGTCAGGGCGACGGATCGCCCGCGAGCCACGCGTGCGCATCGGGGGGAGGCGCGTCGGAATGGCGCGCGAGCCCGACGAAATCGAAGCGCGCGCGATCGGCGAGCTGCGAGAGCCGGATGTCGCCCAGCGCGCGCGAGATCTGGTCGATGCGGCCCGGATGCTGCCGCTCCCACTCCGCGAGCATGGACTTGATCGTCTTGCGCTGCAGCGTCTCCTGCGATCCGCACAGGTTGCACGGCATGATCGGGAAGCGCTGCGCGGCGGCGTACGCGGCGATGTCGTCCTCGGCGCAGTACGCGAGCGGGCGGATCACCACGTGCGCGCCGTCGTCGCTCAGCAGCTTGGGCGGCATCGCGGCGAGCTTGGCGTGGTGGAACAGGTTGAGGAACAGCGTCTCGACCATGTCGTCGCGGTGGTGCCCGAGCGCGATCTTGGTGAATCCCTCGCGCGTCGCGTGCGAGTACAGCGCACCGCGGCGCAGGCGCGAGCACAGCCCGCACATCGTCTTGCCCTCGGGCACGACGCGCTTCACCACGCTGTAGGTGTCCTGCTCGAGCACCGTGTACGGCACGCCGATCCCGGCGAGATAGCGCGGCAGCACGTCGGGGTCGTAGTCCGGCTGCTTCTGGTCGAGGTGCACGGCGTGCAGCTCGAAGCGCACCGGCGCCTTCGCCTGCAGCTGCAGGAGCAGGTCGAGCAGCGTGTAGGAGTCCTTGCCGCCGGACAGGCAGACCATGACCTTGTCGCCGTCCTCGATCAGGTTGTACTCGGCGATCGCGCGGCCCACCTGGTGGCGCAGGCGCTTGCGCAGCTTGTTGGTGTCGTAGGCGCGGTCGGGAAGGGCCGTCATGGCGGTGCGTCGATGGGGCAGCCGCATAGTGTAAGCCCTGTTCGACGCGCAGGCCGCGCCCTCGTGCCGGCCGGTGCCGCGACGTACACTCTGACCCCTTCCCCGAGCGGCCCCGGCCTCGTGTACGAGAACGCCTCCGACATCGCGCGCCGCCTGATCGAACTCCGCGTGGAGCACCGCGACCTCGACGAGGTGATCGACCGCCTCTCGCTCGACCCCCGCACCGACGAGGTCCAGATCAAGCGCCTGAAGAAGCGCAAGCTGCGCATCAAGGACATGATCAGCTATCTGGAGAACAAGTTGATTCCGGACCTGGATGCGTGAGGGCTGAAGGCAGAGGGCTGAAACCAGGGGTTGCCCTGGCGCGGTGACGATTGCGCGATCGCGCCAGGATTCCGGCGCGCTCCTCCCGCGAGGCGGGGCGACAGGGTTGAAGGCTTTGAGCGAGACCGCCAAGTCGCGAAAGCGCAACCCAGTTTCAGCCCTCAGCCGCTGCCCTCACCCCTTCCTCCGCTCCGCAGACGTCAGCTTCAGGATCGAGTGCCTGAGCTCGCGCGAGAGGATCAGGCGCGAATCCTTCGCGATGTTCGCCAGGGCCTCGCCGAAGCCGAGCTTGCCGTTGTTGTCCAGCCACACGACCTTCAGTTCCTTGAGCGCGCCGATGAAGCCGCGGAACAGGTTCTTGTCGAAGTATTCCGGCGCGTTGCGTTCGTACAGCAGCGCGAGGCGCTGCGCGATCAGATGGCACAGGTTCTCCAGTTCGCCCGTGCCCACCGTGCCCGGGCCGTTCTTCACCAGCACCGCGACGGCGATGTAGTAGCGCTCGAACGCCTGCGTCAGGCTCTGCCCGATCACCCGCAGGTGGAAGGCCTCGTCGGTCTGGCCGATGCGACGGCGCACGATGCGGCCGTCGGCGCTGGTGCGCAGCAGGCCCTCGCCCACGAACAGGTCGATGGTGTCGGAGATACGCGTGCCGAACTCGTCCTCGTTCCAGGGCAGGAACAGCTCGCGCTGGATGAACGGGTAGATGAAGCGGCCCAGGCGCACGACGGTGGCGCGGCGCAGGCGGCGGTTGTTGAGGAAGCACGAGGCGACCCAGGACGCGGTCGCGTACAGGTGCAGCACGTTGTTGCGGAAGTAGGCGAGCAGCACCGCCTGCTCGCCCTCGCTCACCAGCACGTCGCCCAGCGCGTGGCGCACGCGCCGGATCACGCCCATCTTCTCGCCATAGGCCACGACCTCCGCCGGCGAGAGCGGCGTGAGGGTGACGCGGTCGGAGTACGGGATGCGCTCGAGCACGAGCTTGCACAGCCCGACCTGGCGCACGAGGTCGGACTCGCCCATCGAATGCTTGGGCATGGACAGCAGCGCGAGCGCGAGCAGGTTGATCGGATTGACGTCGGCGGCGCGGTTGACGTTCACCAGGATGCGGTCGGCGAGCTTGTCCACCGTGCGCGCGAACCACTCGGGACGTTCGGCGCTGCCCAGGCTCGCGCGCCACTCGGGCACCTGCTCGTCGAGCAGGGTGTCGAGCCGGATCGGCTCGCCGAAGCTGACCGAGACCTTGCCGTACTTCTCGCGCAGCACGCCCACGGCGCGCAGCAGGCCGAGCAGCGATTCCTTCTTCTTCTCCTGGCCGAGCAGCTCGCTGATGTAGGAGCGGCCCTCGATCAGCTTCTCGTAGCCGATGTACACGGGCTGGAACAGCACCGGCCGGCGCGACTCGCGCAGGTAGCCCTTCAGCGTCATCGCGAGCATGCCCGCGCGCGGCTCGAGCAGGCGCCCGGTGCGCGAGCGCCCGCCCTCGATGAAGTACTCGAGCGAGACGCCGCGCCCGAACAACTGCGCCACGTACTCGGAGAACACGGCCGAGTACAGCGCGTTCGCGCGGAAGCTGCGGCGCAGGAAGAACGCGCCGCCGCCGCGCAGCAGCGGCCCGAGGATCGGCAGGTTCAGGTTCACGCCGGCCGCGATGTGCGGCGCCACCAGGCCGTTCGTATAGAGCAGGTAGGACAGCAGCAGGTAGTCGATGTGGCTGCGGTGGCAGGGCACGTAGATCAGTTCGTGCCCGGGCGCGGCCGCCTTCATCTTGTCGAAGTGGTGCGTGGTGACGCCGTCGTAGATCTGGTTCCAGAACGGGGTCAGCAGCAGCGAGAGCGAGCGCACGACGGGATCGGAATAGTCCGCCGCGATCTCCCACGCCATGCCGCGCGCGCGACCGAGCGCGGTCTCGAAGGGGACGCCGTCCTTGGCCGCCGCCTGCGCCACCGCCGCCTGCACCGGGCTGGCGTTCAGCACCGCGTCGATCACCGTGCGCCGGTGCGAGAGGTCGGGCCCGATGACCGTGGTGCGCACGCGCCCGAAATGCGAGCGCAGCGCGCGCGAGAGCTTGCGCACGGTGCGCGGATGGTCGAGGCCCTCGGCGACGACCTGGCGCAGGCTCAGCGCGGGGCTGAAGTGCACGATGGTGTCGCGCCCGTTCAGCAGGATCGAGAGCAGGCGCCGGAAGCGGCCCACCATCACCCAGTTCTCGGAGAACAGCACGCGGAACCAGCCGCTCTGCCGGTCGGGCGCGCGCCCGACGAAGATCGAGACCGGCACCAGCTGGATGTCGAGCGCCTCGTCGTTGCGCACCGCGGCCAGCAGTTCGGCCAGTCCCGCCGAGTGCGTGAGCGTGCGGGGGCGGCGGAACAGCGAGCCCTCGCGCCGCGAGAGCGCGAGCATGGCGCGGCCCTTGCTCAGGTACCCCCCGGGCAGGTTCCTCAGCGGCGGCGGCAGGCCGAACTGGCGGCAGGCGTCCTCGAGGATCAGCGCGTTCGACAGGCCGTAGCGCTCCAGCACGTAGCAGGTGGTGATGCCGGAGCGGATCTGCTCGCGCGGGTCCTGCGGTTCGGTTCGCAGCCGGATCCACGGCTTGATCATGCGCAGCAGCCACGCGTGCCAGGGCGAGGCGCGCGAAACGGGTGGCGTGGCGGGCAGGTTGGAAGCGGATGCGGGCATTCGGGATTCCGTCAGCGCAACGATTCGACGGGTTCGGATTCGACCGGCTCGTCGTCAGCGGGGGATTCGGGTCCGGCGGGCGCCGGCGGCTCGGTCGTCGTCGCACCCGAGCCCCCCAGGCTGGCCTCGAGCTGGTTGCGCATGACGCCGAGCGTCTGGCGGCCGTACCAGCGGCCGTCGACGCGCACGAGGCGCCACTGGGCGGTCTGCGGCTCGCCGAACAGCTCGTAGCGCACGCGCACGCGCGCCTCGTCGCCGTCTTCGACCACGTCCTCCACGCGCACCGTATCGAGCGCCTGGTCGAGATCCAGGCCGTAGGCGGCGAGCATGCGCTTGAATCCGCGCACCGCGATGCCGGCGCGCGCGAGCGCCACGTCGAGGTCCATGTCCCGCACCTGGTCGAGCGACTCCAGCTTCAGGTCGCGCGCGGTGGCGCACAGCACCTCGATCGCACGCCGCGCGGCCTCGCGGTCGCCCGGATCGATCCGGCCGAACCAGCGCGCCAGGGCCGAGATGCCGTTCGCCACGGCGTCCTTCTCGGGATCGCTGAGGTCGGCCCGCATGCGCACCGAGGACACCAGCATGCCCTCGAGCAGGTGGCTCCACATGGGGATCTGCGTCCTGAGTTCGGCCTGGTTGCGGACCACCTTCGCCTCGTACAGGGTCTCCAGCGACTTCTCCGCCCCCTTGCCGGTCAGGAGCGCGATCGACTGCGCGAAACTGGCGCGCTCGGCGTCGGTCGCGGGGATGTCCTGCCCCCGCTGCCAGGCCTCGCGCAGGCGCCGGAGGTCGTCCGGCGGCAACTGCACGCGCAACGCCAGGGCGACGTCCGCCTGGCGCATGGCACCCACGAACGCCATCACCGCGCCGGCCGGATCGCGCGTGGGCTTCAGTTCGGGCGCCTCCACCGCGCAGCCGCCGAGCACCACCAGCAGGGCGAAGGCCGCCCCTCGGACGCACGCCAGCAGACCGCCGGATCCCGCTGGGCCCGTCACGGACACAGCCGCCCCGCGCGCAGGCGCGAGCAGGCTACGGACGGCGGCGATGATGCGATCTGCGGGCAAGCGATCGACCTCTGGGGAGTAGCAAGCAGCCGGGGTCGAATCAGCGACCAGGCGGCACGACGGGCACGGGTATCCCCGAATGCGTGCGATCCCACGGCCATCACCCGGCCGCGTCGCCGACCCGCTGCCGCCAATGTAGCCCGTGCAGGCGGTCAGGGGAACCGTGACCGGGGACAGGGGACCGGCAGGGAGCCGCAAAAAGAAAAACCCAGACGGGCAAACTCCGCATCTGGGTCGAATCCGGCACACGCCGGAGGGGGATTCTAGTAGCAGGGCTGGTAACCGCCGATTGCTCGGCAGGGCTCCAGAATAACCACTGAACGAACTTCATGCAAGAGGTTAGATATTCATATCCAACCTGTTGTTTTACATAGCTTCAATCCAGGATCATCCGGATCGCGGCCACGATGGACTCGGCCGCCGCCGCCGGATCCGGGGCATCCCGGATGGGTCGCCCGACCACGATGTAGTCCGCTCCGTTGCGAAACGCGGTGCCCACGTCGACCGTGCGCTTCTGGTCGTCGAGGTTCGCGACCGGGCGGATGCCAGGGCAGACCACGATGAGGCTCGGATCCGCACCCAGGCGCAGGGCGGGGACTTCCAGGCCGGAGGAGACCACGCCGTCGCAGCCTGCCGCGAGCGCGGCTCGTGCGCGCGACAGCACCAGGGCCTGCGGGTCGCACTGGAAGCCGAGGTCGTCGAGGTCGTGCTGGTCGAGGCTGGTCAGGGCGGTGACCGCGAGCAGCTTGATGTCGCCCTTCACCTGCGCCGCGGCGCGCATCATCGCGTCGTTGCCGTGGATGGTGGCGAACGTGATGGGGTATCGCGTGAGTCCCTTCACGGCCGAGGCCACGGTGGCCGGCACGTCGAAGAACTTCAGGTCCACGAACACGCGCTTGCCGCGCCGCACCAGGTCCTCGAGCACCTCGAAGTACTCGCCGCTGGTCAGCAGCTCCATGCCGATCTTGTAGAACCCGACCGCATCGCCCAGGCGCTCGATCCAGTGCGTGGCCTCGGCGCGGGTGGAGACGTCGAGCGCGAAGATCAGGCGCTGCCCGGCGGGAATGTCGCGGTTCAGCGTGGCCATGGGGACTCCTGCCGCTCGAGGTATTCCCGCTTGTGGCGCCGGCTGGTCTCGGCGTCGACGCGCTTGCCGGAGGGGTTCAGCGCCTGCTCCCACGAGCCGTACATGGCGTTCGCGAGCATGAACCAGCGCTGGCCGAACCAGTCCTGGTAGGGCGCGGCCGCGGCGAGGCGCGCGTCGGGCGCGTTGACCGGCAGGTCGATGAAGTCGGCGAGGTGGTCGCCGAACTGGAAGATCACCCGGTGCGTGCGGCCCACGACGATGCGCCGGCAGCCCTTGCCCGACCCCTTGCGGTGGCACTCGGCCGGCTCGTCGAGCAGCAGCACGCCGGAACCGTCCGCGGCGAGGGGGAAGCCCTGCTCGCGCAGGTTGCGCTCGGTGTCGGCGTGCACGCGCGCGGGGCGGTTGGACAGGTAGAACACCGTCACGCCGCGGCGCGCGGCCTCGACCAGGAATTCGCGCGCGCCGGCGAGCGGCTTGGCCACGCCCGCGCGCCACCAGCGGTCGAAGCTGTCGTCGTCGGCGTTCACGCCCAGCGCGAGCAGGTGCGACTGCAGCGGCGTGTTGTCGAGCACCGTCTCGTCGATGTCCAGGATGATCGCGGGCGGCAGGCGCGCCGACTCGGGCGAGCGCTCGGACGGCACGAGCGCATTCCAGGCCGGATCCGCGAGCGCGGCGTCGAGCCGCGTCGCGGCCAGCGCGTAGGTCTGCCGCATGACCACGTCGTGCTCGATCGTGCCCGTGGCCCAGACGACGGCGTTGAGGGTGTCGTCGGCGGGAAGCGTCGAAGGCGCGGGCGTTGCCGCGGTCGGCGGCGGCGCAACCGGCGCGGAGGCGCAGCCTGTGCAGAGCACGATCAGCAGGGACCATGCGGTGGATCGAATCGAGAACATGGTGACCGTCCTGGGCAGGCGCGACCACGAAGTTTACCAGCCGGCGGAATCCGCCTGGCCAGCGCGGACAAGCAGGACCCTCCCACATTGCTCGTCGCTCCCGCGACTGCGCCGGCAGGAGTGCCGGCGCGAACAGCGAAGCTGGCCCGAAGGGCGAGTGACATGGATGTCACGAGTAGGGCGGGAGCGGCGATTCGACGTTGGATCGCGACGCGCGCTTTTTGCAGTCGATCGCCTACCCGCCGAGCAACGCCGCAAGTCGATCGAGATGCGACTTCGCGCGCTCGCGCCGTTCGCCGGCGTCGCGTTCGGGATCCAGTCCGTCGCGGTGCAGGTCGGCGCTGGGCAGTTCGTCGAGGAAGCGGCTGGGGCGCTGGCGCACGGTTTCGCCGTAGCGCTGCTTGGTGGCGGCATACGACAGCGTCAGGCGCTGGCGTGCGCGCGTGATGCCCACGTAGAACAGCCGGCGCTCCTCCTCGATCCGGCCCTCGTCCATGCCCGCCTCGTGCGGCAGCGTGCCGTCCTCCAGGCCGATCAGGTACACGTGGCCGAACTCCAGGCCCTTCGCGCTGTGCAGCGTCATCAGGCGAACCGCATTGCCCGAATCGTCGCGGTCGAGGTTGCCGAGCAGGGCGAGCTGCGCGGCGAGGTCGCCCACGCCGGCGCGCGCGTCGCGCGCGCTCGTGGTCAGCCACTCGACGAGTTCGGCCACGTTCGCGAGCCGGCGGTCCTGCAGGGTCTTGTCGCCCGGCTGCGCACGCAGGTGCTGGGCATAGCCGGTCTCGGCGACGAGCGCGTTCGCGAGCGCCGCCACGCCGCCGCGTTCGGCGATGCCGCGCAGGCGCGAGACCAGGTCGACGAATCCCGAAAGCGCCGCGGCCGGCCTGGGCGCGAGCTGCTTGAGCACGCTCGCGCTCGCCGCGGCGCGCAGCAGTGCAAGCGAGGCGCGACCGGAGGCCTCGCCGAGCTTCTCCAGCGTGGTCGCGCCGATCTCGCGCTTGGGCGCGACGACGGCGCGCAGGAACGCCGCATCGTCGTCGGGATTGGCGACCAGGCGCAGGTAGGCGAGCAGGTCCTTCACCTCCGCGCGCTCGAAGAACGCGGTGCCGCCGGTGACGTGGTAGGGCGCGCGCACCAGGCGCAGCGCCTTCTCCACCGCGCGCGACTGGAAGTTGCCGCGGTAGAGCACGGCGAACTCCGACCAGGCGAGCTTCTCCGCCTGCTGCCGGTGCGCGATCTCGGCCGCGATGCGCTCGGCCTCCACGGTGTCGTCCGGGCATTCGAGCACGCGGATCGGCGCGCCTTCGTCGTGCTGGCTCCACAGCTTCTTCTCGAACAAATGCGCGTTGTGCGCGATCACCGCGTTCGCGCAGCGCAGGATGCGCGCGGTGCAGCGGTAGTTCTGCTCGAGCTTCACCACTTTCAGCGTGGGGTAGGCGCGCGCGAGCTCGTTGAGGTTCTCCGGTTCGGCGCCACGCCAGGCGTAGATGCTCTGGTCGTCGTCGCCCACCGCGGTGAACGCGCCGCGCGTGCCGGCGAGCGCCTTCATCAGGCGGTACTGCGCGCGGTTCGTGTCCTGGTACTCGTCGACCAGCAGGTACCGGATGCGCTCCTGCCAGGCGCCACGCAGCTCCGCATCGGACTCGAGCAGGTTCAGCGGCAGGCGGATGAGGTCGTCGAAGTCGAGCGCGTTGAACGCGGACAACCGGCGCTGGTAGCTCTCGTAGAGGTCGGCCGCCTGCTGTTCGCGCGGCGCGCGCGCGCGCTCGTGCGCCTGCGCGGGCGTGAGGCCCTCGTTCTTCGCGCGCGAGACGAGATGGCGCAGCGCCTCGAGCTGGTCCTTCTTCGTGGCCGCGGGCACGAGTTCCTTCATCAGCGCGAGCGAATCGTCGGCATCGAAGATGGTGAAGCCGCGGCGCAGGCCGGCGCGCTCGTGCTCGATCTGCAGCAGGCGCAGGCCGAGCGCATGGAAGGTGCAGATCACGGGCTTGGGCGCATCGTCCGCGGCGCGCAGCAGGCGCGTGGCGCGCTCGCGCATCTCGCGCGCGGCCTTGTTCGTGAAGGTGATCGCGGTGATGCGGTCGGGCGCGAGGCCCGCGTGCCGGGTCAGGTGCGCGATCTTCTCGGTGATCACGCGCGTCTTGCCCGAGCCGGCGCCGGCCAGCACCAGCAGCGGGCCCGAGACATGGGCGACGGCTTCGCGCTGGGCGGGGTTGAGCGACATCGGCGGGTCCGGGCAAACCGGCATTGTACGGCGACGGTGGCGGCGGGGCGTCGTTGGAGCGCGCGTGAGCGCGCGATGCGGGATCGCGTCCGGTGGCGATTTCGCGATGGCGACCTCTCCCGACGTCGAGGTCGGCGTTTCGCCTTCGACCATGTGCCGTGGTCGCATCGCGCGCTCACGCCGTCCATGGATGGACAAGTGTCGCGATAGGCAGGATGCCGTTAGCGACCGCGCGCTCCTACGAAAAGAACGCCCGCGCTACGATACGGCGCTCGTTCCGAGGCGCCCATGGCCAAGCTCTATTTCTATTACTCCGCGATGAACGCGGGCAAGACCACGACGCTGCTGCAGAGCGCGTACAACTACTCCGAACGCGGCATGCGCACGCTGATCCTGTCGCCCAAGCTCGACGACCGCTACGGCGTGGGCCAGGTGCAGTCGCGCATCGGCTTGAAGGCGCAGGGCCGCATCTTCGGGCGCGACGACGACCTCGAGTCGCTCGTCACGCACGACCTCACCCAGCGCGGCCCCCTGCACTGCGTGCTGGTGGACGAGGCGCAGTTCCTCGCGAAGCAGCAGGTCTGGCAACTCACCGAGATCGTGGACCGGTTGAACGTGCCGGTGCTCGCCTACGGCCTGCGCACCGACTTCCTGGGCGAACTGTTCGAGGGCAGCCAGTACCTGCTGGCCTGGGCCGATTCGATTTCCGAGATCAAGACCATCTGCCACACCGGCCGCAAGGCGACCATGGTGGTGCGCGTGGACGACCAGGGACGCGCGATGACGCAGGGGCCGCAGGTCGAGATCGGCGGCAACGAGCGCTACATCTCGGTCAGCCGCGTGGAGTTCAAGAACATCGTCTCGGGGCACGGGCGCATCGAGCTGCAGCAGCCGCAATTGCCGCTGTCGCCGCCGGACGACGGCACGGCCGCGCGGGAGGACTGACCGGGTGACCGCACCCATCCTGTAGAGCGGAGCTTGCTCCGATCGATGGCGCGGAAAGCAGCCGAGCAAGCTCGGCTCTACGGGGTCGCGGGGATGCGAAGGCTCAGCGCTGGCAAGCCGGGCAGAACGCGCTCTGGCGCGGGCCCAGGTCGGCGAGCCTGACGAGGGTGCCGCAGGTGCGGCAGGCCTCGCCCGCGCGTCCGTACACCATCAGTTCCTGCTCGAAGTAGCCCGGCGCGCCGTCGGGCGCGAGGAAGTCGCGCAGCGTGGTGCCGCCGCGACGGATCGCATGTTCGAGGATCTCGCGCACGGCCTCGGCGAGCGCGCGGTAGCCCGCGAGCGACACGCGTCCGGCGGCGCGGCCGGGCCGGATGCCGGCGCGGAACAACGCCTCGGCCGCGTAGATGTTGCCCACGCCCACGACGATCGCCTGGTCCATCAGGAAATGCTTCACCGGCGCGCTGCGCCCGCGCGAGCGGCGGAACAGGAAATCGCCGTCGAACTGGTCGGACAGCGGCTCGGGGCCGAGCTTCGAGAGCAGGTCATGGGTGTGGCCCGCGGGCTGCCACAGCCAGCAGCCGAACCGGCGCGGATCGTTGAAGCGCAGGAGCTTGCCGCTCGCCATGACCAGGTCCACGTGGTCGTGCTTGCCGGCCGTCGTGCGTTCGGGCAGCACGCGCAGCGAACCAGACATGCCCAGGTGGATGAGCACCGCGCCCGGTTCGGTATGCAGCAGCAGGTATTTCGCGCGGCGGCTCACGTCCTGCACCTGCTGCCCGGGCAGCACGCGCGCGAGCGCGGGCGGCACGGGCCAGCGCAGTCGACGCGTGCGCACGTCCAGGCGCGCGATCTCGCGCCCGATCAGGTGCGGCGCGACGCCACGGCGCGTGGTTTCGACTTCGGGGAGTTCGGGCATGGCGGTACGGCCGGGCCGGTTCGATCCGGACTCAGCGCGGCGCCTCGTCACCGCCCGACAGCAGGCGGGCATCGTCCGCGGACAGCTCGTAGGCGAGCGCAGGCTCGGCGCGCACGAGCAGCCATCCGTTGCCGTACCGGCACAGTTCCAGGCGCAGCGCGCCGCGCTCCGCCCGCTCGACCGTGACCACGCGACCTCGCGCACCGGCCGGCGCCGGCACCACGCGCGTCGCGCGCAAGGCGGTCAACCTGCCCAGCACGTCCGGTGCGACCGGCTTGCCGTCCAGGGTCGCACCCGCGATCGCGCCCTCGGCATGGAACGGCCGCGGATCGACCAGGGACTCGGCCGTGAGGCTGACCAGGCTGCCCCAGCTGTCGGGCACCAGCATGGCCTCGTCGCCGCGGCGCACGTGGCGCTGCTGGCGCAGGGGATCGCGGTCGCCGACTTCCAGCGCGATGCCGCCGATGGTGACGCGCGCGCGCGGCGGCGCGAGGCCGGCGGCGGCGGCGTCGATCTTCCCGAAGTTGCGGCGGTGGGTGACCGGCACGTGGGCGAAGGCGAGCAGGTGGTCGACCTGCTCGCGGTCGGCCGGCATCGCGAACGGACGGGTCAATCGCCATTGCCCGGCGATCTTCTCGAGCTCGCGCGTGGGACAGGCGGCGCACTCGATGGTGATGCGGCGCACGGTCTTGAGATCGAGCGAGGTGATCGGCGTGGGCGCGAGCAGCATGTCGCGCACCTGCTCGGCGAGCGCGGCCAGCCCGAGGGCCGCGACCACCAGCAGCAGGATCATCGTTTTACGCGTGGGGCGCGCCATCGGCCGATGTTAGCGCGACGCGCATGGAGCGCGGCGTCGGTCGATCAGCGCCGACGACCGGGCAACGGCAACCGGTTCACGAGGGACTTGATGCGCTGGCGCACGCGCGCCAGGAACGGGCCCGGCGTTTCCGCCACCGGGGCCGGCGGCGGCGGCGCGGCGGCCTGTGCGTCCGACCCGTTCGCGGCGATCGCGGTCCCCGTCTCTTCCCCGGCACCCCGGCGCCGACCGCGACCGCCGCGGCGACGACGCTTCTTCAGGACGCCGTCGGCATCGGTCGCCGGTACCGCCGCCGGAGGCGCGGCCACCGGCACCGCGGCCACCGGTGCCGCAGGCTCGGCACGTCGCGACGGGCGCTCGCCCGATTCGCGCCGCGGGCCCGACGATGGCTTGCCGCCCGAACGCTCGTTGCGCCCGCCGCCGCTGCGACCGCCCGGGCGCTCGCCCGGACGCCCGCGCGGCGCAGGACCGCGACCGCTGCGCTCGCGCTGCTTGTCGCGCAGCGCGTTCGCGGTCTCGTCGTGCAGCAGGGAGTAGATCGATTCCACCGCCTCCCCGTCCGCGCCCTCGGGGCGCGCGATCGGCGTGCGCGGGATCGCCTGGAGCAACTCGGGCTCCACGTTCGCGCGCGGGATGCTCATCCCGATGTACTTCTCCACGTCGGGCAGGCTCATCGCGTACAGCTCGCAGGCGAAGCTGATCGCGTCGCCCTCGGCGCCCAGGCGCGCGGTGCGGCCGATGCGGTGCACGTAGTCCTCGGCGTCGAACGGCAGGTCGAAGTTGAACACGTGGCTGACGCTGTCGATGTGCAGGCCGCGCGCGGCCACGTCGGTGGCCACGAGGATGTCGAGCTCGGCCTTCTTGAACTTCGCGAGCAGCTTCTCGCGCTTGGGCTGGGGCACGTCGCCCGACAGCACGCCGACGCGGAAGTGCGCGCGTTCCAGCGCACGCGCCACGCGCTCGACCCAGACCTTGGTGTTCACGAAGATCATGGTGCGGTGCGCATCCATGCGCGAGAGCAGCCCGATCAGCAGCGGGATCTTCTCCTCGTTCGCCGGGAAGTACACCACCTGGCGCACGCGGTCGGCGGTGACGCTGTCGGTCTCCACCGTGATCTTCTGCGCCTCGTTCATGTGCTCGTACGCGAGCTCGAGCACGCGATGGCTCAGCGTGGCGGAGAACAGCAGGCTCTGGCGCTGCTCGCGCGGGGGCATCTTGCGCAGCAGGAACCGGATGTCCTTGATGAAGCCGAGGTCGAACATGCGGTCGGCCTCGTCCATGACCACGATGTCGACCGAGCCCAGGTTCACCACGTGCTGCTTGACGTAGTCGATCAGCCGGCCGGGCGTGGCGACCACGATGTCGCAGCCGGACTTCAGCAGTTCGCGCTGCTTGTCGTAGTCCACGCCGCCGTAGATCAGGGCGATGCGCAGGCCCGTCTGGCGCAGGATGGAGACGGCGTCCTTCTCGATCTGGATGGCGAGCTCGCGCGTGGGCGCGAGCACCACGGCGCGCGGGTCGCTGGCGCGGCGCTCGGCGTGCGCGGGCTGGCTGAGGAGCCGGTTCAGGATCGTGACCAGGAACGCGAGCGTCTTGCCGGTGCCGGTCTGGGCCTGGCCGGCGATGTCCTTGCCCTCCAGCGTGAGCGGCAGGGTCAGGGCCTGGATCGGGGTCAGTCGCACGAAGCCGGCGTCGGTCAGGCCCTGCAGCAGCAGCGGATGCAGCGCGAAGTGGTCGAAACAGACGTCGGTCAGGGGCCGGGTGTCGGTGCTGGTGATGTTCTCGGGTGCTGCGTCGGTCATTTCGAGTGCTGCGTTGCTCATTGATTTCGTCTCGGTCGTCCCAATATGCCGGTCTTGCGGAATTCGCCGGAGTGGTCCGGGTCCCAGGCAGCGAGCGGATCGCAACCCGGGTAATGTGGACCCATCCGAGGGCGTTCGACCGGTTTCGGGACGCGGTTCGCTTGAAAGCAACCGCCCGATGGTCTGAGAATTCGGTACGACCGTGCGCGCCGGGCGGGGGCATGGGCGCTAGGTGCAGTGTAGCCGATTCAGCCCTGTGAACGCCGGAGCGGGGTGTGACGCCACCCCGGATGCCGCAGACCCCACCCTTCAGGAGTAGCTTGTGAGCGAACTGATCACCCACGTCAGCGATGACGATTTCCAGAGCCAGGTGCTCGATTCCGACGCCCCGGTCCTGGTCGATTTCTGGGCCGAGTGGTGCGGCCCCTGCCGGGCCCTGCAGCCGCTGCTGGACGAACTGGCTCAGACCTACGACGGCAAGATCAAGATGACGAAGCTGAACGTGGACCAGAGCCCGAAGACGGCGCGCATGTTCGGCGTCCGCGGCATCCCCACGCTGATGGTGTTCAAGGGCGGCAAGGTGCAGGACACCAAGGTCGGGCTGCCGAACAAGTCCCAGCTCTCCCAGATGCTCGACAAGGCGGTCTGAGCACCGGCAAGCGCACTCGGCACGATCGGTGCCGGGTGCGGGGCGACCGACCGGCGCTTGTCCGGTCAGGGCGCCGATGTTAAGGTCACGCAACTCTCCGGCGCCGCGACGGCTCCGTGTATCCCGTTATCCCCCTCCCCCGTCAACACCGCGCAGGACGCGCCCATCCCCCCTATGGCCATGGCCGAAAGCCAACACCCTTCCGACGCCGCCCCTTCGGCGCCCTCCAACGAATCCAGCGAACGTGCTGCGCCCTCCGGCGCCGAGTCCGCCCCCCCCGCGGCCCCTGAAGGGGGCGGCGACTCCTCCGGCGGCGGCGACGCGCCCGGTGGCGAGGGTGGCGGCGAAGGCGGCGAGGCGCGTCCGTTCCGCGAACGCCGCCGGCGCCATCGCGACCGCGACCGCCCGCGTGGCGATCGCGGTCCCGGCCAGGGTGGACAGCCCGGCGGCGGCGAGCGACCCGATCGCGGCGACCGCGACCCCGCACCGCCCGGCATGTCGAACGAACCGCGGGAATTCCGCGGCGATCGCCAGCCGCAGGCCCCGCTGCCACCGCTGCCGGCGAACGCGCCGACCTCGCTGACCGAGCTCAAGCGCATGCCCGCCCAGGCCCTGATCGACCTGGCCGAGCAGTGCGGCATCCAGGAGGGCGTGGCGCGCGCGCGCAAGCAGGACGTGATCTTCGCCCTGCTCAAGGTGCTCTGCCGCACGGCCGAGGGCATCGGCGGCGAAGGCGTGCTGGAGATCCTGCAGGACGGCTTCGGATTCCTGCGCTCCCACGAGGAGAGCTACCTCGCCGGTCCCGACGACATCTACGTCTCGCCCAGCCAGATCCGCCGCTTCAACCTGCGCACCGGTGATTACCTGATCGGCAAGATCCGGTCGCCCAAGGACGGCGAGCGCTACTTCGCGCTGCTCAAGGTCGACACCATCAACGGCGAGCCGCCGGAGCACTCGAAGAACAAGGTCCTGTTCGAGAACCTCACGCCGCTGTTCCCGCGCGAGGCGTTCCACCTCGAGAAGGGCAACGGCGCCACCGAGGACATCATCGGCCGCGTCATGGACCTGATGTCGCCGATCGGCAAGGGCCAGCGCGGCCTCATCGTCTCGCCGCCCAAGGCCGGCAAGACCATGATGATGCAGGCGGTGGCCACGGCCATCACCACGAACCACCCCGAAGCGCACGTGATCATCCTGCTGGTCGACGAACGGCCCGAGGAAGTGACCGAGATGCAGCGCACGGTGCGCGCCGAGGTCGTCTCCTCGACCTTCGACGAGCCCGCCACCCGCCACGTGCAGGTCGCCGAGATGGTGATCGAGCGCGCCAAGCGCCTGGTGGAGCACAAGCGCGACGTCGTCATCCTGCTCGATTCCATCACCCGCCTCGCGCGCGCCTACAACACCGTGGTGCCCGCCTCGGGCAAGGTGCTGACCGGCGGCGTGGACGCGAACGCCCTGCAGCGCCCCAAGCGCTTCTTCGGCGCCGCGCGCAAGGCCGAGGAAGGCGGCTCGCTCACCATCATCGCCACCGCGCTGGTCGACACCGGCTCGAAGATGGACGAGGTGATCTACGAGGAGTTCAAGGGCACGGGCAACATGGAAGTGCACCTGGACCGCCGCATCGCCGAGAAGCGCGTCTACCCCGCGATCAACATCAACCGCTCGGGCACGCGCCGCGAGGAGCTGCTGATCGATCCCGATCGCCTGCAGAAGATCTGGATCCTGCGCAAGCTGCTCCATCCCATGGACGAGCTCGCGGCGATGGAATTCATGCTCGACAAGCTGAAGAACACGAAGACGAACGACGAGTTCTTCTCGTTCATGAAGCGCGGCTGAGGTCGCGCTTCCGATTCCCGCGACTTACCCGCGGGAACGCGCCTAGGTATTTGTAGGAGCGCGCTTCAGCGCGCGATCTTTGCGCCCCGCCGCCGCCATTCGGCGCCTCGAAAAGATCGCGCGCTGAAGC
>Ga0315912_10002805_pt1 | contig 18048 bp, 15 predicted proteins | sample VfabasoilMG_FD_204469 | JGI IMG/M metagenome (GOLD analysis project Ga0315912, IMG submission 204469) | Garden soil microbial communities collected in Santa Monica, California, United States - V. faba soil | ecosystem: Environmental > Terrestrial > Soil > Garden | place: USA: California...
CACCTTGGGTAAAGTGGACATGAGTGGTATCAATGCCACGAAAGGCCGATTTGGCTTGGATGTTGGCAATCAACCAATGGGGCAAATGAAGTTTGATTCTGTTGGTGGAAATTTTGCAAATGCGAATTTTGAAGGTGCCGATTTAAATATTGCCGCGTTCACTTTTGGTAATTTAAGCGGGGCAAACTTGCGCAACACTAATTTATATCGAGCAGATTTAAACAGCGCCGATTTAACGGGTGCAGATTTAACAGGCGCAGATTTAACTAACGCTGAAGTGGATGCCGCAAACTTTAAAGATGTCAAAGGTCTTGAGACTGTGAAAGGCTTTAACAGTGTGAAAGGTAAATGCAACAATTGTAAAATTTCTAATTAATAGCACTAGCCTTAATCGATTAAGCTTTTTATCATTTCCAAACCGAAGCCGACACCAAAGCCATTAACATCACTCTGCACTGCACCTAAGCCCTCTTTACGATTGGTGCTAGATAGATCCGCATGCAGCCAAGCTACATCATGCTCGATAAATTTTCCCATAAAGCGTGTAGCATGCATGTGATCACCACCGCCTTCTAACGTGCATTGTTTAATATCGGCAATGTCACTCTCGAGATCGCTATCCATATCTTCTTCGTAAGGGAAAGCCACAATACGCTCGCCAGCTTTGTTACCGGCCTCCACGGCTTTGCCAGCCAATTCAGGACGATTCGAAATGACACCACTCATACGGTCAGTCACCGCGACCGCCATACTACCGGTAAGCGTAGCATAATCTAAAATCACATCGGGTTTTTGCCGGGAAGCAAGCGTGAGCGTATCTGCCAACACCATACGCCCTTCTGCATCAGTGTGCACAATCTCTATCGTCATGCCATTGAGCGCTGTGACCACATCGTTTTGTTTATAAGCCAATGGGCCAATATGATTTTGTGCGATAGCGAGCCAGCAATCAAGCTTGACTGGTAATTTCATTTCGCTTGCGGCTAACAATATTCCCAGAGCTACCGCAGAACCATTCATGTCTTCATGCATGCCTTGCATATACTTGGCTGGCTTAAGATTGTGCCCGCCCGTATCAAAACAAATACCTTTCCCCACAAGTGCCACTTGCTTCTTTGCACCTTTTGGTGAGTAGCTCAAATGCACAATCGCCGCATCTTGCGGATCTGAGCCTTGTCCCACCGCAACAAATGCACCAGCACCCATCTTTTTAAGTGCCTCCATGTCGAACTCTTCATGCTTCCAACCATGTTGTTTAGCCAGATCAATCACTTTTTTGCGATAAATAGCAGGTGTCAGTTCATTCGGAGGCAACATAGTTAAGCTGCGACAAAGTGTATTGCCTGCCACTCGGGCATTCACATTCCCGTAATCATGTTTCGCTTTATAACCGTAAATACTGATATTCTTAAGAGGTGCATCTTTAGACTCTTTTTTCTTTCGACTCGGCAAATCAGCAGCATTAACCGTCATCACATAATAAGCAGCGCAAGCATTGATTTCTCTTAAGGTATTATCGCCAAACACACAAATTGTCGCAGCTTCTGGCTTTTCATTTAAAAGTGGTTTTACTGCCTTCCTTAGCAAAGTATGCTTTTGAAACATGCTCAATTTTGCCGCTAATATCACATAACTGGCTAAACCTCCGCTGGGTAATTCAATACTCACCGGTGTTTTATTAAGATCTTTAAATTCAGTTTTGCTCCGTTTTAGTTTGTTTTGTAGTAACTCTAGAAAAGGGATGTCTTTTTTAGTTTTTTCATCCAACACAAAAAGAATATGTTTTTCAGAAGATAGTGACTTTTCACTACCCATTACTGCACTTTGTGTTAATTTTAACGACATTTAATTATCTCCAACTCTTAAAAATACTCAACAAATTTTGAGTAAATCTTTACTGTATATCAAGTTCTGAGCCTGTTTAACTTGACCAAAAAGCTTAAAAAAGCGACACTTACGCCTTTACGGAGCAATCCGAATCACGTAGTTGCTCGCTTAGCATAATTGACTTATAAGCTAAATGCTAGCCGTAGCAATCGCACTTCTGCTTTAATTACGCGCAATTTGCGCGATGGAGAAATCTCACGCATGGTAATGAATTCGCAGACTGGTTTGACTGAAACTGACGCGGAAGAAACACAAGAGTGGTTAGATGCTTTAACTTCAGTGATCGAGAACGAAGGTACTGAGCGCGCCCACTTTTTGCTCGAAGCAATGATTGACCAAGCTCGTCGTTCAGGTAGCAACCTGCCATACAACGCAACCACCGCCTACGTTAACACCATTCCAACCCACTTGCAGGCAAGATTGCCAGGCGACCCTGAAATGGAGCGCCGTGTGCGCGCACTTGTACGTTGGAACGCAGTAATGACTGTATTACGCGCCAACGAGAAATCACCGGGTGTAGGCGGTCATATTGCCAGCTTCCAATCTGCTGCAACGCTTTATGACACTGGGTTTAATTACTTTTTCCGCGCCCCGAATGAGAACTTTGGTGGCGATTGCGTATATTTCCAGGGACATTCGTCACCAGGGGTATATGCGCGCGCCTTTTTAGAAGGCCGTATCACTGAAGAGCAAATGGATAATTTCCGTCAAGAAACGGGCGGCAATGGTCTGTCTAGTTACCCGCATCCTTGGTTGATGCCAGATTTCTGGCAGTTCCCCACAGTTTCGATGGGGTTAGGGCCAATCGCAGGTATTTATCAAGCTAGATTTCTGAAATACTTGCACGATCGCGGCATTGCAGATACATCAGATCGCAAAGTATGGGTGTTCTGCGGCGATGGCGAGATGGATGAACCTGAATCACTCGGTGCAATTTCGTTGGCCTCTCGCGAAAAGTTAGACAATCTTATTTTCGTCATCAACTGTAACTTACAGCGTTTGGATGGCCCTGTGCGCGGCAACGGCAAAATTATTCAGGAATTGGAGTCCGACTTCCGTGGTTCAGGTTGGAACGTGCTTAAAGTGATTTGGGGCTCCTATTGGGATCCGCTTTTGGCGATGGATAAAGACGGCTTGCTGAAAAAACGAATGGAAGAATGCGTAGACGGTGAGTATCAAAACTTTAAGGCCAAAGGTGGCGCCTATACGCGTGAAAATTTCTTTGGCAAATATCCCGAGCTAAAAGCAATGGTTGCAGCAATGTCTGATAGTGACATTTGGCGTTTAAATCGTGGCGGACACGACCCGCATAAGGTGTTTGCAGCTTACCATGCTGCGGTGAATCACAAAGGTCAGCCCACAGTGATTTTAGCGAAAACCGTTAAAGGTTATGGAATGGGTGAAGCAGGGGAAGGTCAAAATATTACCCATCAGCAAAAGAGCATGGATATTGAATCACTAAAAAAATTCCGTGATCGTTTCGATCTGCCATTGACCGACGCACAAGTAGAGAGCCTATCTTTCTACAAACCTGCAGAAGATAGTCCCGAGATGAAATATATGGCAGAACGTCGTACAGCCATGGGTGGATTCGTACCCCAACGCCGTAGAAAAGGCAATGATTTAAAAGTACCGGGATTATCCGCTTTTGAAAACATGTTAATCGCCACTGGCGAGCGCGAAATATCCACTACCATGGCGTTTGTGCGCATCTTATCCACCTTGGTACGCGACAAGGAGATCGGTAAATTTGTTGTACCTATTGTTCCGGATGAAGCGCGTACTTTCGGCATGGAAGGCATGTTCCGCCAGCTTGGTATTTATGCAAGCCAAGGTCAGCTGTACGAGCCACAAGATTCTGACCAGGTAATGTACTACAAAGAACAAAAAGACGGACAAATTTTAGAAGAAGGTATTAATGAGGCTGGCTCATTCTCTAGCTGGCTAGCTGCCGCCACGTCCTATTCGGTCACTGGCGTGCAGATGATTCCGTTCTATATCTTCTACTCGATGTTCGGCTTTCAACGCATTGGCGATTTGGCATGGGCAGCTGGCGATAGTCGTGCACGCGGCTTTCTGCTCGGTGCGACCGCAGGCCGCACTACCTTGAACGGTGAAGGACTGCAACATGAGGATGGCCATAGTCATCTTATGTCAGCCACGATTCCGAATTGCGTGTCTTACGACCCGACCTTTGCTTATGAGTTAGCAGTGATTATTCAAGAAGGCTTACGTCGCATGGTGCAAAATCAGGAAGACGTGTATTACTACATCACCTTGATGAATGAAAACTATAGCCATCCCGAAATGCCAAAAGGCGCTGAGACTGGCATACTTAAGGGCTTGTACAACTTTAGCAAATCAAAATCCAAAGGTGAGAAGGTACAGCTGATGGGTAGCGGTGTGATTTTACGTGAAGTGATTGCGGCTGCTGAATTGCTAGAAAAAGACTGGGGAGTTTCTGCTGATGTATGGAGCGCAACCAGCTTTACCGAGTTGCGTCGCGAAGCTCTGGATTGTGAACGCTGGAATTTGTTGAATCCGGAAAAAACTCAACAGGTGAGCTATGTTGCACAAAGCTTGAAAGATGCAAAAGGCCCTGTCATCGCTTCAACCGATTATATGAAGAGTTATGCTGAGCAAATTCAACGTTTTGTGCCAAATAAATTTGTCGCACTTGGTACGGATGGTTTCGGACGCTCGGACTCACGTGAAGCTTTGCGTGATTTCTTTGAAGTAAATCGTCATTACGTGGTAGTTACAGCCCTGAAGGCTTTAAGCGATGAAGGTAAATTGCCAGTAACAAAAGTGACTGAAGCAATTAAAAAATATAAGTTGAATCCTGACAAACCGAATCCAACATTGGTTTAGGCTAAACGGAGCAAATAATGAGTTTAAAAGAAGTTTTAGTGCCGGATATTGGCAATTTCGATTCGGTCGATGTCATTGAAATATTGGTCAAAGCCGGGGATACGATCGATAAAGATAGTTCTTTAATTACGGTCGAATCGGATAAAGCCTCCATGGACATTCCAGCCCCTTTTGCTGGCGTGGTCAAAGAGGTCAAACTAAAAGTGGGCGACAAAATCGCACAAGGTAACTTGATTTTAACGCTTGAAGCAAGTGATGCCGCAACCGAAAAAACTGCTGTGCCTAAAGCACAGCCAGTCGCTGAAACTACTAAAGCACCACAATCAATCCCCGAACCAAGCCGTCCCGCACCTGAGCCGCCGAAAAAAGTACAGCCCATACACCAACCCTTGCCAGTGGGTGAAAGTGTCGTGATTAATGGTGGAAAAACTTCGCATGCCAGCCCATCGGTGCGCAAGTTTGCACGTGAGCTTGGGGTGAACTTGAGCTTAATTAACGGCTCTGGTCCAAAAAATCGCATTCTTGTATCTGATGTACAAGCGTTTGTAAAAGGTGAGCTTGCAAAACCGCGCACCGAAAACATGGGCGCAGGCCTAGGCGCACTCGCCACCTTGCCTATGCCGGTGATTGATTTTAGTCAGTTTGGTGAGATTGAAACCAAACCACTCTCGCGTATCAAAAAATTGTCTGGTGCTAACTTGCACCGCAACTGGGTCACCGCGCCGCATGTCACCCAATTCGATGAAGCGGATATTACCGATTTGGAAGATTTTAGAAAATCGATGATGGCTGATGCAGAAAAACGCGGTGTAAAACTGACTTTATTAGCATTCTTGATTAAAGCCTCGGTTAACGCGCTTAAGGCATATCCAAATTTCAATTCATCACTCTCCCCTGATGGAGATAGCCTGATTCTGAAAAATTACTGCAACATCGGTTTTGCATGTGATACACCGGATGGCTTGGTAGTGCCTGTAGTCAAAGATGTTCAGCAAAAAGATGTGTTGGATATCGCCCGTGACTTAGGTGAACTCTCTACCAAAGCCCGCGAACGCAAACTTAAAGTAGAAGAGATGCAAGGCGGGTGTTTCACAATTTCCAGTCTAGGCGGCATTGGTGGAACCATGTTCACGCCAATTATCAACTGTCCGGAAGTTGCCATTCTAGGGGTATCGCGCTCTTCAATGAAGCCCGTTTATAACGCGAAAACCAAAGAGTTTGAACCGCGTCTCATTTTGCCGCTTTCTCTCTCATACGACCACCGCGTGGTGGACGGTGCTGATGGTGCACGGTTTACTTCGCATATGCGCATGATGTTAAGCGATGTTAGAAGATTACTACTTTAAGGTTTTTGAATGAGCAATTTAATTGAAGTATTAGTGCCTGACATTGGCAATTTTGATAGCGTCGATGTGATTGAAGTGTTGGTGAAGAGTGGTGACGTTATCGCCAAAGAAGATTCATTGATTACGGTAGAGTCTGATAAAGCCTCAATGGACATTCCATCGTCACAGGCTGGAACCGTAACAGAGGTCAAAGTTAAAGTGGGTGACAAAGTCGCCAAAGGCTCATTGATTCTGTTGCTGAAATCTGAAGTTAGTGCGAGTACGCCTGCTTCCACTGCAAATAAAGAAGAAAAACCACCCACGCCAGAGACCGCGCCGATATTGGCCTCCAAGGCATCCGTTGTAACTGGTAACAATGATATATCTACTGAAGTCGTCGTACTTGGCAGCGGCCCCGGTGGCTACACTGCTGCATTTAGAGCGGCCGATTTAGGGAAACAAGTCGTGCTTGTCGAACGCTACGCCAGCTTGGGCGGCGTATGTTTAAACGTCGGTTGCATTCCTTCTAAAGCACTGTTACACACCGCAAAAGTGATCACTGAAGCCGAAGAAACCAATGCTCATGGAGTAAGTTTTGGTACACCTAAAATCGACTTGGAAGCACTCCGGAGCTGGAAAAGCAATGATGTTGTCGCCAAACTCACTGGCGGTTTGGCTCAAATGGCAAAGCAGCGTGGCGTAACAGTGGTGAATGGCGTAGGTAAATTTACCAGCCCTAATCAGATTGCGGTAACGGCTGATGACGGCAAGGTGACAACAGTAGGGTTTGAAAACGCGATTATCGCAGCAGGCTCTCAAGCGATTAAGATGCCAGGCGCACCTGATGACTCTCGTATTATGGACTCTACAGGAGCCTTAAAATTAGAAGACATTCCCAAACGACTACTCGTTATCGGCGGTGGAATTATCGGCTTGGAAATGGGTACGGTTTACGATGCACTCGGCTCAAAAGTTAGCGTTGTCGAAATGGCTGATGGCTTGATTGCAGGCTGTGATCGAGATTTGGTACGTCCATTGCAGAAGCGCATGGATAAACGTTTTGAAGCCATTATGCTCTCTACAAAAGTTTCAAAGATGGAGGCTAAAAAAGATGGTATCCATGTGGTTTTTGAGGGCACTGAAGCGCCAAAAGAACCGCAGATTTACGACCGTGTTTTAGTTGCTATCGGTCGCCACCCCAATGGTAAAAATATCAGTGCAGAAAATGCGGGCGTTACTGTAGATGCGCGTGGTTTCATTGCTGTGGATAAACAGATGCGTACAAACGTACCGCACATTTTTGCCATTGGTGATATTGTCGGCCAACCCATGCTAGCCCACAAGGCGACGCACGAAGGCAAAGTAGCTGCGGAAGTGATTGCAGGTCACAAAGTCGAATTCCAGGCTTTAGCCATTCCTTCAGTCGCTTATACCGATCCTGAAGTCGCTTGGGCAGGCATGACAGAAACCGAAGCTAAAGCAAAAGGTATCGAAATCGAAAAAGCTTCTTTCCCTTGGGCAGCCAGTGGACGCGCACTCTCCATTGCGCGTAGCGAAGGCTCAACCAAATTGATATTCGATAAAACCACACATCGCTTGATTGGCGCAGGGATCGTTGGTGTGAATGCAGGTGAACTACTGGCAGAGGCTGTGTTAGCGATTGAAATGGGCGCAGATGCACACGATCTAGGTTTAACCGTTCATGCCCATCCAACGCTATCTGAAACTATCTGCTTTGCAGCTGAGATGAAAGAAGGCACGATTACAGATTTGTATCTTAAGAAGAGATAAAAATCTAAGGACAAGCAGCCGGCGCCAACTCGGTGCCTACAAACTCCGGTTTAATTTTGTGCAGTTCTAGAGCAGTTTCTGGGGTTACTGCTTTGATCAGCAGACTACTATGAGTTTTTCCGGGGTTACGTAAAGCTTTGGTTGCGCCCTTTACGCCCTTCTCTTGCAGCGACGTCAATAAACTGCTTGCCAATTGCTCATCGCTAAATAGCCCGAACGAGATCGCATTGCGCCATTGCGAGTCCTGCACAACATACAACTCTTCCACGCCCAACGCTTTAATCTCTTCCGCTTTTTGTTGGGCAAGTTCAGCCGTTCTTAATGGCGGGTAATATACCCAAAAGCGTTTTTCCTGTTGTTGAATCGGTTCTTGATTCACTTCCGCTTGCAAACCTAGCCGCACCAAAACCACTTGCGCTGAAGGTAGGTTAGTTGAGGTGAAATTCCCCCATTTATAGCAACTCGCTGCCGCTACTGCTACTGCAGTTGGCTCTGCTATTACTTCAGGAGGTGACACCACCTTTTTAGGCATTGTCTCTAAATCTTTTGCAGATAATATTTTGAGCTTTTCTGGACTGATTTCTTTATTTGCAATCTCAGCTTTAGGCACAGCAGCATTAAAATACGCGAACAAAGCAACATTAGCTAACACTAACAACCACACCCACCATTTCATACGACTTCTTTCTTTAGTAAATCCGATTCAAGCAAAACCAAGCCCTGTAACACCAAACTTTCTGCAATGATAACCCGTTTTAAGCCTAATTTAATAATCAAACTATTTTTTAGGGCATCTCCAATGTTATTCGCGTCGCCGCCGCTCACTATAAGCTTAGGCAGATAGGCGCTCTGCTTTTCAAGTTGCTGCATCATAACGACTATGGCACCCGCAATCGCATTAATGCAGCCCGCTTGCATCGCATCCTGCGTGTTGGTTGGAAATACCGTTGCTTTCCCGTTAAAAGTTGATTTCAGTTGTGCGGTATTGTTGCCAAGCGCCTCTTGCATCAACCGCAAACCAGGCATAATGGTTCCACCGATAAACACCCCGCCTTTAGTGGCAGTATCTCGCGTCAATGCATCAATGGTAATGGCAGTACCTGCATTCACCACAATGGTAGGTTGTTTATACATATGCCAAGCCGCTATTAACGCGGCCCAGCGATCCACTCCAAGACTATTTGGCTGATATCGGTTAAACACACCGCAAGCCTGCAATTGTGCTGTGATAAAAATAACTTGGGCACGTGATGGAATAAGCTCAGAAACTGCCGCCGCCATTGCTTCGCCTGCCACATTGGCAATCAACACTTTCTTTGCACTTTTTAAGGCACGTTTTAACGGCGATGTCGCGATCTCCGCATTCAGACATGACTGCATCTCTTGCAGGCTACCATCATCGCTAACATTTGCCCATTTTGTGCGCGTATTGCCGATGTCCATTACCAATAACATTATTCAGTACTCCTCAAGCTTATCTCGCCAGCAGAAAAACGCTGCAATCCCAGCGTGGTTTCAACCAGCAAAATACCGTCATCTGCCACATCTTTCACAGTGCCTTGCACATCACGGCCATCGGGTAGCAACATGCGCACCGCCTTGTTTTGATAAGCATGGTAACGCAGCCATTCATCGCGCATACCTAAAAAACCACGTTGCTCAAAATCACTCATCACATCTGCAAGGTGTTTTAGCAACACGCCCAGCAACACGCTCTGGTCAATCGGTTTATCGCTCACATTCATTAAATCAATCGCAGGCTGATCGATACTTTTGAGCACATTTTCCGGCAAATCAAAATTTACACCAACACCAATCACTGCCGCGCTTGGGCCATCCAAATCACCCTGTAAATCAATCAAAATGCCCGCGAGTTTTTTATTGTCTGCCAATACATCATTTGGCCATTTTAGCTGCACATTGTGCACGCCCAAGCTTGCCAAAGCACGTATCAACGCCACGCCCACTGCCAAGCTCAATCCGGAGAGCGCCGCTGCGCCGCATTGAAAGCGCCATAGCAACGAAAAAGTCAAACTCGCGCCTAAATGCGAAACCCATGTTCTGCCGCGTCTGCCACGGCCTTTGGTTTGCACATGAGCGGCAACACAAGTCACATGTGCCGCACCTTTCGCGGCTTGTTGCATGAGGTAAGTATTGGTCGAAGCCACTTCATCCAGAATTTCCAGCTTGAACCAAGCGCGCTGCTCACCGATAGATTTTAATACTTCAGTTTCGTTCAGCAAACTGATGGCATGAGGTAATTTGTAGCCGCGGCCGCGCACACTAAAAATCTCGATGCCAAGGTTTTGCGCATGTTGTACCGCGTTCCATATCGTCGCCCGTGTCACGCTAAAATGCGCCGCCAGCGTTTCACCGGAATGGAACTTGCCGTCTGCCAGCACACGCAGAATGGGAAAAGTGTAGTTATTCATTTTATAGCTGAGTTTAGCATAGTAGATACGGTGTAAAATAAGCAAAAATTAACATTTATAAAATTATGTCTGCAGAAAAAACACCTATAGCGCCCGCATCCAACTTCATTCGCGGCATTATCGACCGTGATTTGGCTGAAAATAAATTCGCCACAAAAAATTGGGCAGGCAGCCCGGGTGGTGCCGAGCATCAAGCCACAGGCCAAGTTGATGCCGCAAAAATCCGCACGCGTTTCCCGCCAGAGCCTAATGGTTATTTACATATCGGTCATGCAAAATCCATCTTTTTAAATTTTGGTCTGGCACGTGATTACAGCGGTATTTGCCATCTGCGTTTTGATGATACCAATCCGGAAAAAGAAGAGCAGGAATACGTCGACAGCATTAGCGAGATGGTGCAATGGCTAGGCTTCGGTTGGAACAACGAAAGTGAAAACAATCTTTATTACGCCAGTGATTATTTCGAATTTATGTACGAGGCGGCAGAAGCGCTGATCGAGCACGACAATGCTTATGTCGATGCGCAAAGCGCTGACGAGATGCGCATCAACCGTGGCACCTTAACCGAGGCAGGCAAAGATTCACCTTACCGTAATCGCACAATCGCAGAAAACCTGCAATTGTTCCGCGAAATGCGCGATGGCAAACACGCCGATGGCAGCTTGGTGTTACGCGCCAAGATCGACATGGCCTCGCCCAACATCAACATGCGCGACCCTGCCATTTATCGCATCAAACGTGCGCATCATCACAACACCGGCGACAAATGGTGCATCTACCCTATGTATACCTTTGCGCACCCGATTGAAGACGCGTTAGAGCAAATCACACATTCCATCTGCACGCTGGAATTCGAAGACCAACGCCCTTTTTATGACTGGCTGCTGGAAAAGCTCGCAGATGCTAGCTTGCTAGCACGTCCATTGCCGCACCAATATGAGTTTGCACGGCTTAACCTCACTTACGTGGTGCTATCAAAACGTAAACTCATTCAACTGGTAGAAGATAAACACGTGAGCGGCTGGGATGACCCACGCTTGCCCACGCTGGCAGGCGCGCGTCGTCGTGGTTATACGCCGGAAGGCTTTAAACTGTTTACCGATAGAATCGGTGTGAGCAAAGCCGATTCATGGATCGAATACACCATACTCGAAGACTGTATGCGCGAAGTTCTCAACGAGGCCGCAGAGCGCCGCATCGCCGTGCTAGATCCGATCAAGCTGGTGATTGATAACTATCCCAAAAGCCAAAGTGAAGACTGCTTTGCACCTAACCACCCGCTAAAACCGGAACTAGGTAAACGCACCGTGCAGCTCTCAAAAGAGCTTTGGATTGAACGTGAAGACTTTATGGAAGAGCCTGCCAAAGGCTATTTCAGGCTGTTTCCTGATAATTTAGTCAGATTACGTTATGGCTACGTGGTGAAATGCACGAGTTGCGAAAAAGACCCTAACGGCAACGTCACCGTAGTACATTGCGAATACCTGCCCGATACCAAATCCGGCACACCGGGTTCAGATGCCGTGAAGGTGAAAGGTAATATCCATTGGGTTTCTGCGGCACATGCGTATGAATGTGAAGTGCGCCTTTACGATAGGCTATTTAAAGAAGCCAACCCTGGAAGTGGTGACCGTGACTTTTTAAATGACATTAACCCGAATTCGGTACAAACGATTACCGCACAACTTGAGTTGAGTTTGAAAGATGCAAAACCAGCTGAAACCTTTCAGTTTGAACGTCACGGCTATTTTGTGGCAGATAGAAAAGACAGTATTGCGGGTAAACCCGTGTTTAATAGAACAGTGACGCTGAGAGATGCTTGGCAAAAGTAGAGTGTTATTCCACCTGAAGAAGTAATCATTAACCATGACTACTTCCAAAAATTCTAATGACCCCAGTAAATATATCTAAAGCCTATCGTCTTCTCAATCACGGCCCTACTACACTAATAACCTCTGCCCACAACGGTAAGCGCAATATCATGGCGGCAGCTTGGGCATGCGCCTTGGACTTTGACCCACCCAAAGTCACAGTGGTAATTGATAAAAACACCTATACACGTGAACTGATGGAAGCTTCCGGCGTGCTTGCCATTAACCTGCCATGCGTAGCGCAGATTGATTTGGTACAGAAGCTAGGCAGCAGTTCCGGCAGAGATTTACCGAACACAGATAAATTTGCAGTGAATAATTTAACTACCTTTGATGCGCAACAGATTGCCGTGCCTTTGCTAGCAGGCTGTGTGGCTTGGCTGGAATGCAAAATCATCCCTGAACCGCATATCCAAAAGACTTACGATTTATTTATTGCGGAAGTAGTCTTAGCCTATGCAGACGAACGTGTATTCAGCAATGGCCGTTGGCATTTTGATGGGCATGATAAACTCCGGACGATACACCACATTGCGGGCGGCGCTTTCTTTGCAACTGGTACAGCATTACAAGCCAGTAATTAATTAACAGTAACAAAGATATAACTCGAATGTATAACAGGTGAGGCTAGAATTTGTTATGCTGTTTCTTATTTTTTGTGGGTACACATCATGAAAATCGCCAACAACACCGCCGAGCTTATCGGCAACACACCACTGGTCAAGCTCAACCGCGTTGCAGCGGGTATAGACGCCACCATCGTTTGCAAGCTGGAATACTATAATCCCGCACACAGCGTTAAAGACCGCATTGCGGTCTCGATTATTGACGCGCTCACCAAAGCCGGGCAAATTAAACCCGACACTATTATTTTAGAAGCGACCAGCGGCAACACGGGCATTGGTCTTGCCATGGTGTGTGCGGCACGCGGCATTAAATGCGCGTTTGTGATGCCAGAGACCATGAGCCGCGAGCGGAGGCTTCTGCTAAAAGCTTATGGCGCAGAGCTGATTTTAACACCCGGGCCGGATGGCATGCCGGGCGCAATTAAGAAGATGGAAGAACTGGCCGCAGGAGATACGCGCTATGTGATGGCGCGACAGTTTGACAACCCCGCCAATGTGGAGATACACCGCAGAACCACGGCAGAAGAAGTGTGGAACGACACCGATGGTAAAGTGGATATTTTCGTTTCAGGCATCGGCACAGGCGGCACGATTACCGGCGTGGGCGAAGTGTTAAAAGCACGTAACCCGAAGATTCAAATCATCGCAGTGGAACCGGATGCCAGCGCGGTATTATCAGGTGAACCGCGCGGCCCGCACCCGATTCAAGGCATCGGCGCAGGGTTTGTGCCTTCGATACTCAATACTAAAATCTACGATGAGATTATCCGCGTCAAAAATGACGATGCTCTGAACGTCGCACGGCGCTTGCCTGTAGAAGAAGGTCTGTTAGTCGGCATCTCATCCGGCGCGGCAGTATGGGCGGCGCTAGAAGTTGCCAAACGTCCCGAAAATAAAGGTAAACTGATTGTCGTGGTGATTCCATCATTTGGCGAGCGCTATTTATCGACTGTGCTATATAGCCATCTCGAAGTATGATGCCGATATGAAAACCGGCTCTTCACATGCAAGACGCCGTCGCAGCAGGCGCCACAAAAGCCCGGCAATGGCTAGTGATGTAATCGCGACAGCACACCCAAAAGACTCTGCCGTTTTAGTTACATTGTTTGAGTACAATGAGGAAGGCTGTACTGAAAAGACACTTTCCGCCGATAAAATCTCTAGCTATAAAACACCCCCCAAAACCAAGCTCTGGCTGAATGTACATGGCTTACATGATGCTGATTTAATTAAAAAAATCGGTGAGCGGTTTAAATTGCATCCATTGATAGTGGAAGATATCCTTAATAAAGAGCAGCGCCCAAAACTGGATACCTTTGATGATTATCTGTTTTTAGAAGCCAACTATTTTTATTATGACCAGAGCACGCTTGATATCAGCTCTGAACAGGTGAGCGTGGTGCTCGCTAAAAATCATATACTGACGTTTCAGGAGCGCACCACAGGAACGTTTGAATCGATTCGCGAGCGCTTGCGCAAACAATATAGCCAAGTGCGCAAACTTGGCGTGGATTATTTGGCTTACGCGGTAGTAGATGCGATTGTCGATAAATATTTTGGGATTTTAGATAATTTGGCAGATGATTGCGAGACACTGGAAGATGCAGTGATGGTGCACCCTACAAATAAAGAGCTGCAAGATTTGCATCAACTCAAGCGTGTCAGCATTGAGCTGCGTCGTAGTGTATGGCCGTTACGCGAAGTGATAAACCATTTAACCCGCAATGAGACTAACTTTATTGCAGCGCAGACGGTGCCCTACATGCGCGATGTGTATGACCACACCGTGCATTTTATCGAATCGCTAGAAGTGCAGCGCGATATGCTGGGCGGCATGATGGATATTTATCTATCTACCGTAAGCAACCGCGTAAACCTTGAAGTGCGCGCCTTAACCGTGGTCGCCATGCTGTTTATGCCTGCAACCTTGATTGCGGGCATTTTCGGCATGAACTTTGTGCATATGCCGTGGATAGACGATTACGACGGCTTTTGGTATGCGGTCGCGATTATGGCTGGCATCGCGCTGATTATGCTGCTGATTTTCTGGCGGCGGCAGTGGCTTTCCAGCAAAACCTAGTCCTTTAACAGCGCTTTGTACTTGGCGCGTATTTTAGTCACTTTGGGTCCGGCAACCGCCATACAATAAGGCTGATTGGGATTTTTGTCATAATAATATTGATGATAATCCTCAGCCGCATAAAACGGCGCTGGCGCGTTAAGCTGCGTTACAATCGGCGCGTTGTAGATATAAGCTGCGTTGAATTCATCTATTACCTTTTGTGCTGTGGCAAACTGCGTATCATCTTGGCAGAAAATAGCCGAACGATACTGGGTGCCGACATCTGCACCTTGGCGATTCATGGTGGTGGGGTCATGTGAAACGAAAAACACTTCCAGCAAGGTCTCATATGAAATCTGTGCAGGATCAAACGTGATTTGAATCGCTTCTGCATGGCCTGTGTCACCCCTGCAAATATCTTTGTAGGTGGGATTTGTTGTGTGCCCGCCAATATAGCCGGATACCACCTTTTTCACCCCTTTAAGCTGGCTAAATACGGGTTCTGTACACCAAAAGCAGCCGCCTGCGAATATTGCGATTTCGTCATTAGAGTTTGTGTTTGCTTCCATTTAGTTTCCTTGGTCAACCTTTAAAAACCTTCTCACGTTAAACAATAAAAAGTTTACAATTAAGCTTAAATCTAACATAGAAAGATACAACTGCTATGATTAATCGCACCAAACTTACAATCCTTACACTTATCACCACATTCATTTTGCCAATCGCGCCGAGTGTTTATGCGAACCCCCCACCATGGGCCCCGGCACATGGCTGGCGCAAAAAACATGATCCCTATTACGTTGGCTATTCTGGTCGAAAATGGGATCGCGATTACGGCGTAATCAAAGGTGAATGTAACTGGGAAACGATTGGCACTGTGCTAGGTGGTGTAGCCGGTGGCGCAATTGGTGGTTCGGTCGCAAAGGGCGGTGATCGCGCTGTCGCTATCATCATTGGCGCCGCTATCGGCGCAGTGATTGGTAACCGCATTGGTAAAAGCGTCGACGACAACGACCGTGGCTGCATCGGTCATGCATTGGAGCTAGGAAGCGATCGCCAAACCATCCATTGGACAAACCCAAATAACCAATTAGACTATGAAGTGACTCCATTACGCGGGTTTACTGCCAATGGGCAGAAATGTCGCGAATATGAACTTGCGGTAATTAATAACGGCGATCGTAGCATCAGCACAGAAAAGGCTTGCCGCGCAGGTAACGCAACATGGAAGCCTTACTAACGCTGGACGATTCAACCAAGCCATTAGCCGCACTGTACGTCGATTTTAACTCTTACTTCGCCTCTGTCGAGCAACAGTTGCGTCCGGAGTTACGCGGAAAACCAATCGGCGTATTGCCGGTGATGGCAGAAACAACCTGCTGCATCGCCGCCAGTTATGAAGCCAAAGCCTTTGGCGTTAAAACAGGCACCATCGTGCGCGATGCACGTAAGCTGTGCAAGAACATAATTTTAGTTGAAGCACGACCACCACTTTATGTGGAACTTCACCATAAGCTCATCGAAATTGTAGAAAGCTGCACACATGTGGAAGCAGTATACTCAATCGACGAAATGGTATGCAAATTGACTGGCAGCCAAAGAACCAAAGAAAATGCGCTTAAGCTCGCCGCTAAAATCAAACGTGAGATTGCCAAACAATATCCTTATATTCTTTGCTCAATTGGCATTGCGCCGAATATATTTCTCTCGAAAGTTGCCAGCAACATGCATAAACCGGATGGTTGCATAGTGATTGAGCAGCACGAAATTCCAGAGAAGCTATTTACGCTTAAACCGCGCGATTTAACCGGCGTTGGTAGACAGATGGAAGCTCGCCTTGCGCGTTATGGGATTTCGTCTATGCAAGCGCTCTATGCAGCGAATAAAAACCAGTTACGCACAGCGTGGGGTAGCATAGAAGGCGAGCGTATGTACGACAAGTTGCGTGGTATAGAACCTTATTATGTGAAAAATGCTCGCAGTTCGCTCGGACATAGCCATGTATTGCCACCTGAACAACGTACAATAGATGGTGCCAAAGCTGTGTTGCATCGGCTATTGCAAAAGGCTGCCATGCGCATGCGCAGTTATGAGCTTCTTACGGCACACATTAGCGTGAGGATTAAGCTGCGTCACACAGAAACCAAAGCATTTACCTCTTTTTACAGCGAGAGCGACATTAGTGCTACCGATAATACAGTTAAATTAACCCATGCACTGGAAGGCTTAATTAATAAGCTTCCCAAGTCAATTAAAAAGCTAGACCCGATTGCGGTTGGAGTGAACTTTACTGCACTGAGCCGCCTTGATGAAGCTTCTTATGACTTATTCACAGAAAAACCATCTGCGAATGAAAAGCGATTGAATAAAGCGATAGATATGCTGAATTTAAAATACGGTAAAAATACGGTTTATTTTGGTGGTGCATACACTGCGCTAAAGAGCGCACCTATGCGTATCGCGTTTAACTATGTCCCGGATGTGGTAGTAGAGGATTAAGCTAATCTCGGCAACAACGATGTAATACTTCAGTTTCAGAACCGCGACTTAATTCGTCATCTCTAGCCCCGCGTCTCAGAACATCGGCTTCCTTCCCACGCTCAAGCTGGTCAGTATCTTTACCACGGGCCAAACGAGCATCTTCTTTACCACGTGTTAATTGCGCAGCGTCTTCACCTCTTGCTAAACGTGGGTCTTCCTTGCCCCGCGCCAACTCTTCATCCTTTTCGCCTTTTGTTAAAAGAGGGTCCTCTTCACCTGGAGAAAGCTGGCAGTCTTTCTCGCCTTTAACCAGCCGTGGGTCTTCCTTCCCACGCTCAAGATGAGCAGTATCTTCGCCTTTAACCAGACGTGGATCTTCCTTCCCGCGCTCTAATTCCGGCGTAAAACAAGCATTGCCTATTGGGTTACTTTCGGAATTGACACCATCAGCAAATGCGAAGCCACTTAAGGTAAGTAAGAAAATGTATGTAATTACTTGTTTCATTTGGTTTATCTTATAAAAGACAAGTTTTACTATACAACCATTGAGTCAGAAAGAACAACTATTTTTTGGGCCCCACAAACACCAAAGCCCTCTTTGTGAGGGCTTTGATGATTTAATAAATAGCTTGGAGATGACCTACTTTCGCATGCGAAGAGCATACTATCATTGGCGCTGGTTCGTTTCACGGCCCTGTTCGA
>Ga0315912_10002806_pt1 | contig 18047 bp, 20 predicted proteins | sample VfabasoilMG_FD_204469 | JGI IMG/M metagenome (GOLD analysis project Ga0315912, IMG submission 204469) | Garden soil microbial communities collected in Santa Monica, California, United States - V. faba soil | ecosystem: Environmental > Terrestrial > Soil > Garden | place: USA: California...
AGGCCCGCCCGCCGGCACGGCGCCGGGCCAGGCGGTGGGCGGGCCGATGACGGACGAGGGGGGAACCGCGGCCGGCCTCCGGTGGTTTCGTCGCTCTTCCCTTCACGAGTGTTTTGCTCCCTCGCGCCACCACCGCTACCCTTCACGACCCGTGAGCACTCTGATTCGCGTGAGCGGTCTTCGCAAGGAGTTTCGCCAAGGCTTTTTCATGCGTCGCGTGTTGGCCGTGAAGGGCGTCTCGTTCGACGTCGAGAGCGGCGAAATTTTCGGCTTTCTCGGCCCAAATGGCGCCGGCAAGACGACCACCATCAAGATGCTGACCGGGCTGATCACGGCGACCGGCGGCGAGGCCACGCTGTTCGGTGACCCAGTGCCGAGCTCGCGAGCGCTGTCGCGCGTCGGCTTTTTGCCGGAGAACCCGTACGTATACCCGTACCTGTCACCGACGGAATTCGTCGAGCTGTGCGCGCGCTTGTCCGGGCTATCGGCCCGTGCCGCGCGCGATCGCACGCGACGGGTGCTCGATCAGGTGGGCGTGTTGTACGCCGCCGACCGCCCGGTGCGACGCTTATCGAAGGGCATGCTGCAGCGCACGGGGCTGGCCGCTGCCTTGGTCTCCGACCCTGAGCTCTTGATTTTGGACGAGCCGATGAGCGGGCTCGATCCGGTCGGGCGCAAGGAAGTGCGCGACCTGATCTTGGAGGAACGCAAGAACGGTCGCACCATCTTTTTCTCCACTCACATCCTGAGCGACGTCGAAACGATGTGTGATCGAGTCGCCATCCTGCGCCGCGGTGAGGTGGTGGTCAGCGGTCGACTCGGCGATTTGTTGCGCAAAGAGGTGCGGCGCACGGATGTGGTCGTGCTGGGCGCGAGCCAGGAATTTGCGGCAGAATGCCAAGCGGCCGGCTGCAGTGTGCAGCGCGTGGGTGAGCGGCTCGTGCTCGCCGTCGAAGGTGAGGCCAATTTGCCCGTGATTTTGCGGCGCGCCCTGGACCACGGCTTCGCCATCTCGGAAGTCACCCCCCGCCACGAGACGCTCGAAGACTTGTTCGTGCGTGAAGCGATCGAGACCTGAGCGCGCCGGACGCCGGACCCCAGCTCAGGGAGTTGGGCCGCGATTGCTAGCGACGCACGTGCCCATGACGCTCGTGCCCGAGGCCCTGCACTGCGCGTTGGTGACCGCAGCGCAGGCCACGGCCGTGCACACCGTTACGCACTTCTTCTCTTCGATCAGCTTCAGCGTTTTCAGGTACGCCTTGGTCTCGGGCGACTCGCTGCGCTGCACCGGAACCTGGCAGTTGCACGGGGTAGTTACTTTGCCCGTGCATTGCAGCGCATCCACGTCCATGCGGCACTCGCGAGCGGCTTCGAGCTGCTCATTGGCCTGCTTGATGAGGTCGCTACAATCCTCGGAATTGCTGCCGGCTGCGCCTGCATTGGCCGCGCCGCCGTTCATCCCCGGACGACCTCCCGAGGCGCTGCCACCAGCACCGGCATTGCCAGGTGCGCCGCCGCTGCTCGCGCCTGCGCGCCCGCCGGAACTTGCGCCGGCCGCGTGCGCACCACCACTGCCGTCGCCACCCGCATTGCGACCAGCGCTGCCTGGCGCGCCCGCGCTGCTCGGCGCGCCGGCATTGTTTGCAGCACCGGCGCGGCCCGGACTGCCCGAATTCGAGCCCGCGCTCGGTGAAGGGCCCGGCTGATTCGAGCCGCCCGCACCCGCGGTGACCACGTTACTGAAGAACCCGCTGTCGGTTCCGCCGCACGCGTTGAGCGCCAGCACGATCAGGCTGGGCAGCCAAGGGTATATTCGGCGAGCCATACGCGACTCTAGCACTAGCGTGCGCTGCGTTTGCCGACGACTGCGCGCAGAGTGGCTAAATCCGACGCAGCCAATTCGCGGGTCACGAGCAAAATCAGCAGATACGCGAGCGCGACCAGGGCCGCATACACAGGTGTTACAATTTTGCCGGCATGGGGCAGCAATCGACCCAGAGTCGCGGCGCAGCCGACCCCGAACAAGACGCGCACCAACGTCAGCGGCGGCGCCACGGCGCCTGCGGCGCGATGCACGAAAAATGCCGCAGAAAGCGTGGCCACGAACAAGCCTGCGGCGGTGGCCTGCGCCGTGTACAAAAGCAAATGCTCACCGAACGGCGCGCCGCGCACGCGCAGGTAACAGAGCGCGACCACCAAGGTCACCGCAACGGCTGTGACGATCACGCTCTCGCGCTCGTGTTTCAAGCTGTTCAGCACGGTCGTGAGCACGCCGAAGATGGCAAAGCCGCCAAAGCCGACCGCGAGCAGCTGTAGTGAGCTCCCGCCCAGGGTGGCGGCTTCCGAGCCGAACACCAGATACAGCAAACGATCGCTGAGGCCCGCGGTCACGCTCACCATCAACCCGGCGAGCAACAACGCCAAGCGTACGCCCGTGCGCACGTAGCGGGCCACCGCGGCGCGATCGCCGTCGCGCGCCGCGCCCGCGAGCATTGGGAACAAGATGAAGGTGACGGCGATCAGCAGCTGATAGGGGAGGAAAGAAAACAGCTGGGTTGCGCGATACGCTCCGACCAACGGATCGGCCGCCGTAGCCGATAGCCCCTCGGCGAGCGCCGCTTGCGAGGCGAAGCGACGGAGCAACGTGAGGTCCGCCTGTAGCAGCAGGTTGAACAACACCTGGCCGAGCAAGACAGGCACGGCAAACAGCAGGTGCGCGCGCACGCTGATCGAAGACGGACCACGCTTGCCGATGCCGACCACGAACAAGGCCACCAGCAAAATCAGCGTCGCTCCAGCGACGAAGCCGATGGTCGCGCCATCCACGGCCGCAAAGTGGGCGCGCGCGAACACGAACGCGCCGGCGATCAGGCCCAGCGTGCGCAGCGTGCCGGCGATCACGTCGAGCACGGCCTGGGAAACGAACTTGCGCTTCCCATTGAGCACGCCGATCAGCGGCGTGTACAAGCCGTACATCAGCATCACGCCGCTCAAGATGCGAAGCGGAGCCAAAACGTGACGCGCGCCCATCAGGTCCGCAATGGTCGGCGCAAAACCGAAGAACCCGCCCGCGAGCAGCAGCGCGAACACCGCGTGCACGGTGAACACGCGTCGAATCGTGCCCGGCTGACCCTCCGGGGTAGATTGCGCGATGGCGCGGCTGACGCTTTGAATCGAAGTCGTGGTCACCGGGTTGTAGGTGATGCCGGCGATCGACAACGCGCTGGCTAGCGCTCCGTAGCCGTCCAACCCCAGCAAGCGCGGCAACGCGATCTGCTGCACCAGCCCGACGAAGATGAAATAGACTTTGGCAAAAGCGACCGCGAGCCCGCCCCGACCGGCCGAGCGGGTCACGTCCGTCGCAGAAGGCGGCTCCGCCACCGCTTGCGCTGAATGCTCGGCGGCCACTGCCTTCGGCGGTGCCGCGATCTCGGATGCAGGCGTCGTCACCCCCGCGCTATGGCATCCGGCCCGCCGATCCGTCAACGGCAGAAGCCCGCTCAGCGTCGATCGCGCCACCTGTCGGCCGACGCGCGGTCGAATTTTTCGAAATAGCCCCGCCAAATCTCGGGCGATTACGCGCCTTGCGCCGAGAGCGAATAGATCTGCTTGACCTTCGAACTTCGGTGACTAATGTCTCGCGTCCTCGCAGATATTCCGACTTAGCTCAGTTGGTAGAGCAGGCGGCTGTTAACCGCCGGGTCCTAGGTTCGAGTCCTAGAGTCGGAGCCCACGAAATAAGCCGATTCGAGCGCCCAAAAGGGCCGCTACGGCGATCGGCTGATGCGCTCGGTGAATGCCGGGGAATCGCGGCCGATTCAGCGTGCCCGTCTGGTCCTCCTGCTTCGTCGAAGCGCACGCAGGGGCAAGCTGCCTTCCCAGTCACACTTCCCACACGGGGCTCGTCTAAAGGTCACCGGTGCGCGAGCCCGGCAACGACTGGAGATAGACCGTGGACCAAAACGCAAAGATCCTCTCGACCATCACCGATATGACCCACGCCTTCCACCAGGGAGACATCGACGGGATCATGCGCAGCTACGAAGGGGGAGCCGTCGTGGTCGGCCAGCCCGGAACGCCCGTGTCGGGCTCGGCTGCGCTACGCGCCATGTTCGAAGGCTTCGTTGCAGCCAAGGCTCGCTTCACCTTCGCGGGCCATGAGCTGATCCAGGCGGACGACATCGCGCTGCACCTTACTCCGTGGCGCATGGTGGGAGTTGCTCCCGACGGAACGGCGCTGGCAGCGGGCGGATTGTCGGTGGCTGTTCTGCGTCGGCAACCAGACGGGCGCTGGCTGATGGTGATCGACAACCCGCACGGTGATGCGCAGCTCCACTCGCCGACAGCGCGCTAGAGCGTGGTGAACCCAATGGACGAACCCTTGACGCTCGAAGCATGGGCGCGCCGCGCCGTGGACGGAGATCGCGATGCAGTGGCGCACATCGTCCGCGAGTTGCAAGCGAACATGCATGCACTCGCGCTGCGGATGCTGTGGCACCCGGAAGACGCAGAGGACGCCACGCAGGAGATCTTGGTACGCGTCGTCACCCGGCTCGCGCAGTTCGACTTCAAGAGTCGTCTGCGTACGTGGGCCTATCGCGTGGCGACGAACTACCTGCTCGACGTCAAGAAGAGCTGCGTCGAGCGTCAGAAGCTGAGCTTCACTTCCTTCGCCGAGGACCTCGCCGAGGGCCTTTCGGCGGAAGGCCCCAGCGATCACGAGCGATCGGTGCTGACCGAGGAGGTGAAGCTCGGCTGCACGCTCGGCATGCTGCAGTGTTTGGATCGGCCACATCGGCTCGCCTACTTGCTGGGCGAAGTTCTCGAGTTTCCCGCTCCGGAAGCGGCTGACGCGCTCGGCCTTCTGCCGACGGCGTTCAGGAAGCGGCTGCAGCGAGCGCGTGACGCGATTGAAGCATTCACGCGCTCGCATTGCGGACTCGTTTCCGACGTTGCCGCCTGCGCCTGCAACCGCCGCGTTCCGGCGGCGGTTCGACTCGGAAGAGTGCAACCCGATCGACTGCACTTCGCGCAGGCAGGCGCTTCGTTCGCCGAGGCTCGGGAATTCATCCGCGGTATCGAGGAAGCCAAGCGCGTGCTCGAACTGCACCGCGGGACGTGCCCACCCAGCGCGAGTGTGGATTTCACCCGCCGCGTCGTTTCAGCGCTGGAAGCTGCCCGGGACTAAGAGTGATTGCGCCGCCGCCCGCCATCTGGCGTAAAGTAGGCCTCATGGATGCGCGATCACCCACGCGGGACAAAACCAAGGCGAAAGCTGTTCCGCGCGCGAGCAAAGCGAAGACTGCGCCGCGCGCGAGCAAGGTGAAGACTGCGTCGCGTGCAGGTAAACCGCGGCCGCCGGAACTGCTCAGCGGCGGCAATCCGCGTATCGAAAAGGCCGATGGCGATGCGCCGGTACAGGCGTACATCGCGGCGCTGCAAGGCTTTCAGCGCGACGTGGTGCGGCAGCTCGACGCGTTGATCGTGCGTCACGTGCGGGGCGTACAGAAGGCCGTGAAATGGAACTCTCCGTTGTACGGCATCGCGGGCCAAGGTTGGTTCCTCGGGATTCATACGTTCAAGCTCTACGTCAAGGTCGCCTTCTTCAGTGGCGCGTCACTGCGTCCGCTTCCGCCGGGTGCCAGCAAGGGTAAGGACACGCGCTACCTCGACATTCGCGAGGGTGACGAGCTCGACGAGCTGCAGCTTTCGAAGTGGCTGAAGCAGGCGGCCGCCTTGCCGGGCTTCCACCCCTAGCCGAGCGACCGTCCGGGCGCGATTCGACGCAAAGGTTGAATCCTTTTGCCCTCAGCGGGCTTATCCCAGTGAAAGGCAGCAAACATGCAAAAGAACCTGGGTAAAGGCGAGGGCGCCGCGCGCGGACTGGCAGGGGGCGGAGTTTGAACGCGCTTTTGGCTGCGCGTGGCGACGATGAGGCGCTCGCCTTGCTCGTGCGCACCTATCACGATCGCGTGTATCGCTTCGGGGTGCGCGTATGCCGCGATCGTTTCGATGCCGAGGACGCGGTGCAGGAGGCGTTCGGCAAGCTCGCGCGAAGGCCCGAGGTGGTGCGCGATCCGAGTGCGCTGAGTTGGCTGATGACCGTGGTGCGCCATGCTTGTCGGCGCATGCTACGGCCATTCAGTCGCGAACGGCGCGCGCTGGGTGAGCGATCGAGCAGCGATAGCGAGCTCGATGACGCCCCTTCCGAGCAGTTCGATCCCGAGCAGGCGCTCGCGCGCTGGGAGCTCGTGCGCGCGGTGCATGCGGCGATTGCGGCGCTCGATCGCCCGTCCCGTGAAGTGTTGGTGATGCGCGATCTGGAAGGGCAGAGCGGCAACGAAACGTGCTCCGCGCTCGGGCTCGAGCTTGCCACGATGAAGACGCGTCTGCACCGCGCGCGCAGCGAGCTGCGGCGAGCGCTGGCTCGTACGCTCGCTCCCATTGCACGCGAGGAGGCCAACTGATGTTTGCGAGCAAGACCGTACTCGAGCACTTGGCACGCGGGGTCGTGGGGCTGGGCGCCTTCGCGGCCGCCTTCGTATTGATGCCGCTCCACCCGTGGCTCGCGCTCGCGGCGTTGCCTGTCGGCTTCCTTTCACTGCGGGGCTGTCCGAGCTGTTGGCTCGTGGGGCTCGCGCAAACCATCGCTCCCCGGTTGTCCGGCCGCGGCAACTGTGTCGATGGCAGCTGCACGCGGCGCCCGAGCGTCTAGTTGTGCGGCTCGCCCCGGGGGTGAGCGGTTTTTTTTGTTTTGGATTTGGCTCAAAACACTTGCACGGCGCAGCCGTCGCCCTATAGTGAACCATATGGTTCAGTGTTCGGCTCAGCTCGACGGCGCGTTCGCGGCGCTCTCGGATCAAACCCGGCGCGGCATTTTGGAGCGGCTCGGGCGCGGTAACGCCTCGATCAGCGATCTGGCCACCAAGTTCGAAATGTCCCTGACGGGCATGAAAAAGCACGTCTCGATCTTGGAAGATGCAGGGCTGCTCACGACGGAGAAGGTGGGGCGCGTCCGCAGTTGCAAGCTCGGCCCCCGCCGCCTGGAACACGAATCCGCCTGGATTAGCGCCTACCAGCAAATGCTGGCCGAGCGTTTCGACCACCTCGAGGCCTTCCTCGAACGCACGAAAGGAAAATGACCGATGACCGTATCCATGGGCGCGCCGGCGCGCGCACGTCTCACAGTTCCGAGTGATCGTGAGCTGATTCTCGAGCGTATCTTCAACGCCAAGCGTGAGCGCGTTTGGCGCGCGCTGAGCGAGCCTGAGCTGCTCGCGCAGTGGTGGGGCCGCGGCAATCGACTCGTGATCGAGCGCTTCGAGTTTCAACGCGGCGGGCACTGGCGATTCGTCGAGCACAGCGACCACGGCGTGCATGGCTTCGAGGGCCGGTATCGGGAAATCGTGCCGATCGAGCGGATCGTATCCAGCTTCGAATGGGACGGCATGCCCGGCCACGTACTGATCCAGACGCTGACACTCGAGCAGCTCGCCGACGGCCGCACCAAGCTCATGAGTAGCTCACTTTTCCACACCACCGCCGAGCGCGACGGCATGCTGAAAACAGGTATGGAAGGCGGCTCGAACCAGAGCTACGAAGCGCTGGATCGCCTACTGGCAAAGCTCGACTAAAGCAGTTCAGCGACTGCACGAGCCTCGAGCGCGGCTACGGTTTCGCCCCAGGAGAGCACACGCCGGGAAGACATTGAAAGCGCTGAGCGTTGCTGTCGAAGATACACTGGCCCGGTGTGGAGTCACCCGTATTGCAATCGGCCTCACTGCCGCAAACGTCCGTTGGTGTCTGACACGCGTAGCGAATCGGTCCGCAGCCCGCGCCCGCGTCGTAGGAACGACACAAGAAGCCAGGCTTACAGTCAGCATCCGAGACGCAATCCGCGGGGCGGCAGGTACCAATGAATTCACCGCATTCGCAGATCTCGTCGCTCGCGCAGTCGCTGTCCGTTACGCAGCCATATTGGCAAGAAGGCCCCACGCCGCCCCAACACCAGCCGTACGGTTTGTCTACGCACTCGGCGTCGAAGCGGCAGGGCACCGAGCTTTCCGACACCGGCACCGGCCCGGCACGCGGTACCCGTGACGCGCAGGCTTGCACCTCCTTCCGATGCTTGAAGCCCATGCATTTGACGAACGAGTCCCAGAAGCCACCAGACGGTGACCGGCATGGAAAGTTGTTGGGGCCATCGCCGCTGTTGGCTCCTGCGCTGGCCGTGGGAGCACCGGCATTCGGCGCACCGGCAGTTGCTGCGCCGTCTTGGCCGCCGCCCGCGTTGCCCGTGCCCGCGTTGCTCGCTCCATCTCCGGCGCTGCCGCGATGCTCGCTGCCATTCAAGAGCGCGTTACCCCCGCAAGCCTGAGTCGCTCCCAACGTCGACAACAGGACAGCGCTGAACCAATCCACCTTGGTGCGAAGCCTCATGGTAGCACCAGCTTAGCAGCGCCTATCGCAACGCGCGCGCCGAAAAACGCACCCGCGTGGAGCGCCACTGCTAGGCTCTGGCTTCTGCCGTGATGACCAAGCAAAAAGCTCCCAAATCTACGTCGCTTTCGCAACGGGTTCAGGCCGCATTGGCAGCCCTCGAAGCGCTGAGCACGAAGCGCGATCGCGAAAACCTGGCGCGCTTCGGCATCACCGCCAAGTCCGCGTTCGGTGTGTCGATGGCCAACATTCAGAAGCTTTCGAAGCAGCTGGGACGCGACCACGAGCTCGCGTGTGCTCTGTGGGACACCGAGCGCTACGAGGCGCGCTTGCTGATGGCGTACGTGGCCGAGCCCGAACGCGTGACCAGCGCGCAGCTCGAACGTTGGTGCAAAGGGTTCGACAACTGGGCCGTGTGCGACACGCTCTGCTTCTGCTTGTTCGATCGCGTGCCACTCGCTTGGGACAAGATCCGCAAATGGAGTGAGCAGCGCCCGGAGTTCGTGAAGCGCGCGGCGTTCGCGCTCTTGGCGAGCATCGCGGGTCACGACAAGCACGCGACGGATGCTTCGTTCATCGAGGGCCTGGCGCTGATCGAGCGTGAGGCCAAAGACGAGCGCAACTTCGTGAAGAAGGCGGTCAGCTGGGCGCTGCGTCGCATCGGTCGACGCAACCGCGCGCTCAATCGCGCGGCCGTCGAGCTGTCTGCTCGGCTCGCCGCTTCGAGTGACGCAACCGAACGTTGGCTCGGCCGCAGCGCGCACAAGGAATTGACGAGCGCGTTGGTCGAGCGCGCGCTTTCGAAGCAGCCGGAAAGCACGCGCGCGCCGAAGGCCGCAACGAAGCGCGGCGCGCAGAGCACCCCCAAAAAGAAGACCGCCAAGCGAGCCGTGAGCGCGCGAACTCGCGGCCCAAAGTAACCCGGCAGAGCGATGATTTTACAGCGCGTGGAGCACGTGCTGGTACGTTTTCAAGCGTTTTTCGAGCCCCGGCCAGCTCGCGTCGCAGCGACGGCCGCTGTACGAATTGAGCGTGGTGCGCACCCAGTCCGAGTGCGGACGCCCGCCACCGTTGCAGGTGTAGAAGGCGCGGCGCAGCGCGCGCGCGGCCTCTGTGGTCTGAACGCCGATATCGGGCGAGCCCCACGCGCTGTCGTTCAAGCGATTCTTGTGCGCTTGCCAGAGACCCCAAGCGCGGTGCTTCACTTTGCCTTCACGCGTGCGGTACGAATCACCCTCGTAGTCCTTGTACTCGCCACGAGCGATGCGCGCGCTGAGCGCGGACTCGTGTGCTGCAACAGTCAGGATCAATGCTGCCCACTCACGGGTGATTTTGGGCACGCTGGCGATGGCAGTGGCAAGCACGCGTGGATCCACCGGTTCGTCGACTTTCGACTGCAATGGAGCCTGTGCCACAATCAAACGTTCGATGAACGAGGGCGCAGCGGCGCCTGCAAAGCTAGTGAACCAAAGGCCGATGGCAAACGCCGCGCACGCAGCCATGATGGCGCGCCGCAGGCGATCGAGCCCGGAAAGGCTCGCTTCTGTGCTGTTTCGTTCGCGAGACACGATAACTTCCGCTTCCGCTAGTAGTCACTCGTAAGAAGGCTAAGGTCGCTGAATAACCGTCACCGCATCGGAAGACAAGTGCTCGTGTACGAATGTCGGGTGTCATTTCGGATCTGAAACACAAAAGCGACACAGTATCGGGTAGTTCGCTCGATAGTAGAATTGACGATTTCAGAAATGCACGAATCTTACGAAAATTGCCAACTGATGGACAAGCCTTTGAAAGCGAAACGGCATAGCGCTCACGGTGAAATTCATCGCAGCCAGCGCGCGGGGTGGCTGCGTGCCGCGGTCTTGGGAGCGAACGATGCCATCGTCTCCACGGCGAGCTTGATGATCGGCGTCGTGGCTTCGAATGCGTCCAAGACCACGGTGCTGATCTCGGGCGTGGCAGGGTTGGTCGCAGGCTCGATGTCGATGGCCGTCGGTGAGTACGTCTCCGTCAGCTCGCAACGCGACGCCGAGCGCGCGGACATCGAACTCGAGAAGCACGAGCTCGAGCGGCAGCCGCGAGCGGAGCTCGAAGAGCTGACGATGATCTACGTGCAACGTGGTCTCGACAAAGAGCTCGCGCGGCGAGTCGCGGAACAACTCAGCGTGCGCGATCGTCTCGGCGCGCACTTGCGTGACGAGCTGGGCATCGATCCACGATCGCTCGCGCGACCGTTGCAGGCCGCATGGATCTCGGCGCTCAGCTTCGCGAGCTCCGCAACGCTGCCGATCGCGGCATTGCTCGCAGCGCCAGCGAGCTTGGGCATACCGGCGATCGCCGGGCTCTCGCTGCTCAGCCTGTGCGCGCTCGGTGCGCTCGGCGCGCGGCTCGGAGGTGCTCCGATGACGCGCGCGGCGCTGCGCGTGTGCCTGGGCGGCGCCCTGGCGATGGCCGTCACGGCCGCCATTGGCAAGCTCTTGGGCGTTTCCCTCGGTTGAGGCCCCAAGAGCGTGCTAGACAGCGACCCCCCATGGCCGGATTCACGAATTTCTACGATTGGTTAGCCAAGCAGAAGGGCCTCCGTTCGCCGGTTGGCGAGATGGCCAGAGACACCGCGCGCGACGAGGGCTTCCCGCGTGACGCGAGCACGCTCGACGCCGTGCTCGAGCACTTGCAAAAGGCGAACGCTTCGACTGCGGTCTTGGCGCGCGCCCGCGCGACTTGGAAAGTGTTCGCGCGCGGCGGTCGCTGAGTCGAGGAGCGCGAGCTCAGTCGTCGAGTTCACCGGTTGGTGAGAGCGAATCTTCCAGCACGCGCAACAGGTGCGCGCGGATATCCTCTGGCCAATCGGCGATCAGCTCCTCGAAGCGCGCATAGTCCGGTGCGAACAGCGCGCGCGTGGCCTCTTCGTAGTTCGGTCGATTGCCCGCAATGGCCGTCATGAATCGGTTCAGCGCCTCGCGGCCCTTGCGCGCACGTTGCTCAGCCGGGTTTTGTTTGCGGGCCTCTTCGACCAAGCGCCGGAGGCCGGCTGAGATGCCCTGCGGTTGCGCCTCCAGCCACTCCCAATGGCGCGGCAACAGCGACACTTCGCGTGACACGACGCCGAGCTTTGGGCGGCCGGGCCCGGTGCGTTCGGGGCGGGGAAGCGATCGTGTCAGCACGTCAGTCAGGCTGCCGCTGAAATCGAACTCCATCTGCCGCCCCGTGCGATCTTCGAAGATGAGCAGCTGCGGCTCCTCTGTCGTGTCGACGTACGCTTTCGCGGCGCTGAGCACGTCGGCCAGCAAACCAAAGGCGATCAAGCGGTCCCCGGAGAAGGCGGAGTAGCTCGATGGGCGAGAAGACATGGAAGACGATTGTGCCCGGGTGAATTGGCGCTGTCAATATCACCCGGGTAAATTGGCTTTTGCTTGGAAAATGGCGCGGTAGCCGTGGCGGTAGGTCGGGTAGGTGAGCTGGATCCCGTGCTCGGCTTTGGTGAGGGAGTTTTCGATGCTGCGGCTAGCGCGGAGCGAGAGTGGGATTTGCTCGCCTTCACTGGCCGCGGGGAGCGCCAAACCGAAGAGCTCGCACACGAAATGGACCACGTCGGCGACTGGACTCGGTTCGTCGTCACCGGCCAAGAGCAGCGAGCCTTTGGGCGCGAGCAACGCGGCGCACACGAAGCGCGCGGCGTCGTCTTCGTGCACGCGTGACACCACGTTGCTGCCGCTACCAGGCATGCGAAAGGTGCCGCGCGCGATGCTCACGTGTAGCCCGGTCGCAACGCCGTAGAACGCGGGCAGGCGCACGATGCTCGCGCCTGCGTCGCGCCAGATGCGCTCGGCGTCGAGGCGCAACGCCGCCCGCTCCGCGTTGCCGCTGACGGCGCTGGCCTCCGTGACCCAGCCCGCGTTCGCCTGATACACCGCGGTCGAGGACAAATAGGCGATGCTCGCCGCGTCGCTGACGAGCTCCGAGTAGACGCGATCGGAGTGCCCGTCGGGCGGAAATGAGACCACGACGTTGGCTCCTCGGGCAGCCACGCGGATCGCCGTCGCGTCGCTGGCCGCGAGCGGGCGGATGGCGTCGAAGCGCTGATCGGGCGCCGCGCGCGTCGTACCTGCCGCCGGCAGCGTCGGCAACGCGCGCCGTACCGCACTGGCAATCGTGCCCACGCCCAGGAAAAGTAAGCGATCCACGCAGCGACATTAGCCGAGCTCGGGCGCTCGAGCCCAGCCGCGCGCGGAAATTTCATGCTACGAGGCCGGCCCATGGCGCTGGACCCTCCCGAACCCTTGCACGACCGCTGCGGCTGCGCGGCCCGTCCGAAGCGCCTGTGTGACGTCTGTGAAGCCGCCGGCGCGAGCTTCCTGTGCTGCTCGCTTTCGTGCCTCGAGCGCCACCAGATAGTCGAGCATGGTCAGCTCGGTGAAGATAGCGCGGCTCGCGCGCGCGGCTACGTGCGTGCGCAGAATCGCGAGCTTTCGCTCAGCTGGGACACTTCGTCGAGTCAGCGCGAGCGGCTCATGGCGCTGATCGCCGAGCTGCCGCAAGGCGCGGAGTTGTGCGTGTTCGGCGCGGGCGACGCCAACGATTTGGAGCTCGAACGGCTTGCCGGCATGTTCAGTGAGATCCACCTAGTCGATCTCGACGGCGAAGCCTTGAGCCGCGCGCGCGATCGCCAATCCGCGGCCGTGCGCGCCAAAATCGTGCTCCACGAAAGTGTCGATGCGAGCGGCTTGCTCGATCAGCTCGACGCCTGGGGCGAGTGTTTTCCCGAACGCGCGGAGCTCGCGCGCGTGGCGGTCGAGGCCGCACAAAGCATCGTGCATCGCGTGGGGCTCGGTTTTCCGGCCGTGGTCTCGACTTGCTTGCTGAGCCAGCTCGCGTTGCCCTTTCAACGCGCGTGGCTCACCTCGCGCGGCAATTGGGCGGATTTGCTGAGCACGCTCAGCGCGATCCACTTGGCCACCTTGGCCGGCAGCACGCGCTCCAACGGCCGCTGCCTGCTCGCGTTCGATGCCGCCTCAGCGCGGGACATGCCCGCGCTCGCCGAGCAACACGGCCGCAGTCCCGATGAGCTCGCAGAGTTCGTGCTCGAGGCACGCGCGGCGGGCGGCCTGCACTTGCGGCCCGATCCCGCCGCCTTGCTCGCGCAGCTCTCGGCGCCGGGCATGAAGTCATTGGTGGCCGAACCTCGCTTGTGCGCACCGTGGCTCTGGCAGCACGGCCCCGATACCGAGCTCGTCTACGGCGTGATCTTCGGTCACCCCTAGCGCCCGCCACGCTTCCGGCATTTTGCGGCGAAGACTGGCGTTTGCCCGCGCTCGCTTCTATGGTTTGCGCGTGTTCCGTCCTTGTATCGATCTCCACGAAGGTAAGGTGAAGCAGCTCGTCGGGGGCACCCTGGGTGGTTCGGCGGAGGCCCTACGCACCAACTTCGTGTCCGAGAAATCCAGCGCTGAGTACGCTGCCTTGTATCGCCGTGATGGGCTTTCGGGTGGCCATGTCATCCTGCTCGGCCCGGGCAACGAACAGGCAGCGCGCGCTGCGCTGTCCGCATATCCCGGTGGCCTGCAAGTCGGTGGCGGCGTGAACGCGGACAACGCGGACGGCTGGCTCGCTGCCGGCGCTTCGCATGTGATCGTCACCTCGTGGGTGTTCCAAGCAGGTCGCGTCGATTTCGAGCGTTTGGCCGAGCTCGAGCGGCGAGTGGGTCGGGAGCGCTTGGTCCTGGACCTCAGCTGCCGTCGCCGCGGTGATGATTATTGGGTGGTCACCGATCGCTGGCAGACTTTTACGGACGTGGCCATCACCCGCCCAACGCTCGAGCGCTTGGCGCAATCTTGCGCTGAGTTCTTGGTCCACGCCGTGGACGTAGAGGGCCTGTGTCGCGGGGTCGACGCGGAGCTCGTGGAAAAACTGGCGCTGTGGTCGCCCATTCCCAGCACCTACGCGGGCGGTGCGAACTCGCTCGCGGATCTGCAGCTGGTCACGGACCTCGGCCAGGGGCGGGTCGATTTGACGATCGGTTCCGCGCTCGACATCTTCGGCGGCAGTGGCGTCCGCTACGAGGATGCGGTGGCCTTCAACCGGCGCATTTCCGCGCTCCGCTAGCGGTTTTTCCCACCGTTGCCAGCGTGCAACGGTCTGAAGCGGCGCGCGGCTCTGGTCGAGCTGGGCGAAGCTACGCATACTCGGGGCATGACCGAGAAAGCCGCCCTTCCCGTGACTCGTCGCGTGGCGATTGCTGCCGGTATCGCCGGTGCTGCCGTCGGTGCCTCCGCGCTGCCTTCCGTATCGAGCAGCGCCGTGTCGGAGCCGAGCTCGGAGCAAAAACGGACGGCGGGCAGCTCTGAGCGAATGCCGGTCGTGTTCTTGCCGCACGGCGGCGGGCCCTGGCCGTTCGCCGATGTGCGCATCGGCAGCAAAGCCGAACAAGCGGAGCTGGCGGCGTACCTGCGCTCGGTCGCGAACGTGCCCAAAGTTCCGCCCAAGGCGCTGCTCGTGATCTCGGCGCACTGGGAGGAGGCGGTGCCCACGGTAATGACGTCTACCAAACCTCCGCTGCTCTTCGACTACTACGGCTTTCCTCCCGAGTCGTACGAGCTCACCTGGCCAGCCCCCGGTGAGCCCGCGCTCGCCCGCCGCGTGCGTGAGCTGCTGGGCGCCGCAGGTATCGACAGCGCCGAGAACGACGAACGCGGTTTCGATCACGGTACCTTCGTGCCGTTGAAGCTCGCCTATCCAGACGCGAACCTGCCCACGGTGCAGCTATCGCTGAAGCGCGGGCTCGATCCGAAGGAGCACTTGGCGCTGGGCCGGGCGCTCGCACCCCTGCGCGACGAGGGGGTATTCATCATCGGCAGCGGCATGACCTTCCACAATATGCGGGCTTTTGGCCCCCAATCGAGCCAGGTTTCGGAGGCTTTCGACGCTTGGCTGCGCGAATCGCTCCCGCTCCCAGAGCGCGAGCGGAACCAGCGTTTGAGCGATTGGAGCAGCGCTCCTTCGGCACGCCAGGCGCACCCGCGTGAGGAACACCTGCTCCCACTGATGGTAGTCGCCGGTGCCGCCGGCGCAGATCGCGCCGAGCTGCCGTACAACGGCAAGATCTTGGACCTGAGGTTGTCGGCCTACCATTTCGGCTGACGCGGACTCTGGCCGCACAAGCTGGAAAGTTTGCGCTGAGCCGGACGCGCCGAACACTCCACGCTCCACGCTCCGCGCCCCACGACAGAGCATGAGCGCGGTCAGCACGCGCTGCATTTGCGCGAATGCGAGGCAAAACGTGGCTGGCACGTGCACGCGCCGTGCTACGTTTGAGAGTTAGAGGTGTATTGCTTATGAGTTGGAAATCGCTGGTTTGCTTAGCGCTGCTCGCGCTCTCTTGTGGCGGGAACGAAAAGCCGGGTGGACAGGTCAGGCGTCCCGAGCAGTCAGGCAACAACGGGGTGTCTGGTGCTCCCAACCTCGGGGTTCTGCCCTCGGGGGGCGGCGCCGCCAACATTCAGACCTGTGATCCAAACGCGCCCAATTCGCCGTGCGGAGCGAACGCACCTCCGCCCCCGAACTGTGGTGATGGTCTCTTGACCTCGGACGAAGCTTGCGACGACGGCAATACGGTCGGCAGTGACGGCTGCGCCGCCAACTGTCTCGCCGTGGAACGCGGCTATTCCTGTAATCCGCCCGGCAAAGCCTGCCGGCAGATCGCGCGCTGTGGTGACGCAATCGTCGCCGCGAGTGAAGCCTGTGACGACGGGAATATCGCCGACGGCGATGGCTGCTCCGCGCGCTGCCGCCTCGAAATTGGCTACAAATGCGACGGCATGCCGAGCGTGTGCACGCACACGACGTGCGGCGACAAAGTGAAAGAAGGCGCGGAGGGCTGCGACGACGGCAACGCAGTGCCTTTCGATGGCTGCTCCTCCACGTGTCAGGCCGAGCCTGATTGCGCGATGAGCGGCGGCTGCAAATCAGCCTGCGGCGACGGCCTGGTGATCGACGAAGAGTGCGACGACGGCAACGTGCGTGACGGCGACGGCTGCTCCTCGGCGTGTAAGCTGGAAGCCGGCTTCACCTGCACACAAGCCAACACTTGTGAAAAGGTCAACGGCGCATGCGTGCTGCGCGTCCCGGTCGTGTACCGCGATCTCACCGACAAGCATCCGGACGTGGAACCCAGCTGCAAGGGCGCAATGGAAGGCATGGCAGCCACGCCCAAGCTCGTGGCGAACACGCTCACGAACGGCGTACCGACCGCTGCGGCTGGCGCAGCCACGGACGGCTGTATCACTGCGCTCGATACCTGGTACTCGGACAAGGGCGCGCCCGCGATCGTGCGCGACATCGTCTTGTTCGACAACACCAAGGGTGGCTTCGTCAATCGCTACGGCGCCATGGGCGAGCAATGGACGTCGCAGCCCAAGTTCACCAACGGCCGCTTTTGCGGCAACGGCGACACCATGTGCGTGGCGGCGCCGCCGACCTTCTCTGGTTGCAACTTCAACCCGGCCGTCGATACGTGCTTCTTCCCGTGCCCGCCCAGCATCGGCGGCATGACTGATTCGTGCGCAGCCGTGATCGCCACGCCGGGCCAGAAGTACGACGGCACGCCGCTGTTCTTCCCGCTCGACGATCAGAAGAAGAACGAGCCCTGGATCGACGCCAAAGTTCCGACCCAATACGGTTACAACTGGGAGTACGAAGACCAAATCGTACCGAAGCTGGGCGCCATGCACGTCGCGAATGCCAAAGCCCACAACTTCCACTTCACGACGCAGGTCACGTACTGGTTCAAGTACGACGCCAAGGCCACGGCCCGGCTCGACTTCACGGGTGACGACGACGTGTGGGTGTTCGTCAACGATAAGCTGGCGGTCGATCTCGGCGGCGTGCACCAGCCCGTCGACGGCAGCGTCAGCATCAGCACAGCGACCGCGGGGACGTACGGCCTGACCGACGGTCACGTCTACAAGTTGAACATCTTCCACGCCGAGCGAAAGAAGGAGAGCTCCAGCTTCCGCCTCACGCTGGCCGGCTTCAACGCCGCCAGTACGGACTGCACTCCGGTTTGCGGCGATGCCGTGGTGTCAGCCGGCGAAGAGTGCGACGACGGCAAGAACGACGGCGGCTACGGTGAGTGCGGCCCCGGCTGCAAGCTGGGTGAGTTCTGCGGCGACGGCATGAAGCAAGGCACGGAAGACTGCGACGACGGCAACACCTTGGACGGCGACGCGTGCCCGTCTTCGTGCCGTATCTTGGTGGTCAAGTAAGCCGCCACCCCGAGTCAACGCGCGGAGCAGCAGTACGGCGCGCTGCTCCGCGCCGCCCGGGAATCATGAGCTGCGCCTGCCAGCCAGCGATTCTGGGTTGGTTGGCCACGCGGGAACGGGCGCGCTCGCCGGAGAGCAGCGAAACCGGGCCACCTAGCTTCGCCCACCCCGACCGTGCTGCCGCGCCTGCCCCCGCGGGCTACGTACCCGAGACGGCGGAAACCGTGTTGAATTCTCTGGGTTCGCACGGCCGTGCCATGCTTGGCGCGTGTTCCAAGCGTTTCGGGTCTGGGTTAGCCTGCTTGTCGCCATGGATGGTCTCCTCGCGCGAGGGCTGAAACAGTTGAT
>Ga0315912_10002807_pt1 | contig 18037 bp, 16 predicted proteins | sample VfabasoilMG_FD_204469 | JGI IMG/M metagenome (GOLD analysis project Ga0315912, IMG submission 204469) | Garden soil microbial communities collected in Santa Monica, California, United States - V. faba soil | ecosystem: Environmental > Terrestrial > Soil > Garden | place: USA: California...
AGCCCGCGCCGTCGCTCAGCGCCTCGAGCAGCTGTCGTTGGCGCGGCGCGCGCTTGAGCGTCGGAAGCGCTGCGATGCCCGCTTCGGTCGCGAACCAGCGCTCAGTGAGTGCGCGTGATGGCGCTCCTTCACGTGCAAGTTTGGGAAGTGCCGCGGCGATCACCGAGCCGAGCGGGTGGTGGTAGTACTGCGCCGCCCACTCGAGAAGCTGCATCACCTGGCGCTCGATGACGGGCTCCGCATCGATGACCTCGAGCAACGACTTGAGCTTTTCCTTCGGCAGATCCGACGTGGCGGCGACCGAGTGCACGACGCCCACGAGTCGCTGGCGGCCAAAGGGAACCCGCACACGCATGCCCGGCCTTGCTTCGACGACGGAATCGCGCGCGGGCAGGTAGTCGAAGAGGCGTCGCATCGGCGTATCGAGCGCCACGCGCAATACCACCGTTGTCGTCAAGACGTCACGTTCAAGGTTGTCCACAGTGCGTGTGGATAAGTCTGTGGATGGTGTGGGTTGAAACTTACAAAAAGACTGTTTTTTTGCAGTTTCGTGTTTCCCTGATCGAATCGTGACCACATATGCGCGAATTCAAGTGAAACAAACACTTATGAAGTTCGACAGGTTTCGTGGGTCGTGCCGTTGCACAAACATGACACCGGTTCTCCAGGAGTGTTCGTAAGTTCCTGATTCACGGAACCGCAATGTGTTGGCGAGCCCGGTCAACGTTTGGGTCTCGAGTGCGTTACACCCCTCATGACCGCGTTTGTTACGCTCGCCGGCGTTTATAGCACGCCCGTTTTCAACGGCGAGCGGAGTCGGGACCAGGACTTGATGACGACGAGCCGCGCCCTCGATCAGTTCCTTTCGAGCGTCGAGAAGCGCGCGTTCAAGATTGCGCAGCTCGGGTTACGCAACGACGACGACGCGCTCGACGCCGTGCAGGACTCGATGATGAAGCTGGTGCAGTCGTACGCGTCGCGAGCCGCCGAGGAGTGGCGGCCGCTGTTCTATCGCATCCTCGCGAATCGCATTCGCGACATGCAGCGACGACGCACCGTCCGTGGACGCATCATGGCGTGGCTGCCGGTGCGCGACGCCGAAGACGAAGAGGACTTCGATCCGGTCGCGCAGGCACCGAGCCACGATCCCGGACCTGCGAAGCGGCTGGAGCTCGATGAAGCCATCGGGGTGCTCGAAGCCGCCGTGGCCGAGTTGCCACCGCGCCAGCAGCAGGCTTTCCTGCTGCGCAATTTCGAAGGCCTCGACGTGGGCGAGACGGCGAGCGCCATGGGCTGCTCCGAAGGCAGCGTGAAGACGCATTACTTCCGCGCGCTCGAAAGCCTGCGCGCGAGACTGGGCGAAGTGTTCTGAGGAATGTCATGAGCGACGATTTCGAAAAACGCACGCAGGAAGTACTCGAGGAAAGCACCGCGCGCCTCGACGGCCGGACGCGGTCGCGCCTGACGCAGGCGCGCCACGCGGCGTTGGCCGAGCTCGCCCGGCCCGAGCGCCACTGGTGGCGTTCCTACGTTCCTGCGGGCGCTGCGGCGGCCGTGGCGGTGCTCGCGGTGGTCATCTGGTCGGGGCAGGGCGTGGGGCCGGCGCCAACGGCCTTGAGCCCCGTCGACGACCTCGAACTGCTGGCGGATGCGGAGTCCCAGGAATTCGTCGACGACGGTGAAGATCTCGAGTTCTACGAGTGGGCGGCCGGCGAGACGGAATCGTGAGTGATCCCAAGGTCGCGGAACCCGACGCGGATCTGCTCGAGTTCCTCGGCGGCATCGATGAAGTCAACGACGAAGGCGCGGATGAGGACCTGACGGAAGTGCTGGCCCGCGCGGAAATTGCGAAGCCCGAAAAGACTGAAAAGCCTGCGGTCAAGAAACCGCAGGCGCCCGTGAAGGAAGAGAAAAGTGAATGATTTTCGTGTCACACGTCGCGCCGCCCTTGCCGCCTTGTTCGCGGCCGGAATGCATTGCGCGGTGACGGGACGAGCCTTCGCCGAGACCCCGGCCGCGGTCGAGGCGCCGGCTGCGACGCCGTGGGAGTCTCTCAAGCCCGAAGAGCAGAAGGTCCTCGCGCGGCACAGCGAACGCTGGAATTCCATGCCCGCCGAGCAGCAGCAACGCCTGCTGCGCGGCACGCAGCGCTGGCTCGCGATGACACCGGAGCAGAAACAGCGCGCGCAGGCGAGGTTCCAGCGCTGGAAAGAACTCACGCCCGAACAGCGTGAACGCGCGCGCGAGAGTTACCACCGTTTCAAGCAGCTGCCGCCCGAAGAGCAGGCGCGCGTGCGCGACAACCTGCATCGCCTGAAGAAGCTCTCGCCGGAACAGCGTCAGCGCCTGCGCGAGCGCTGGCAGAATGCCACGCCGGAAGAGCGGCAGCGGATGCTGGAACGCCGCCGCCAGCGCATGCAGCGCGCGGGGCGTCCGCCGCCCCAGTAGCTAACTACTGCGCGCTTGGCCCGCTCGGAGGCGTTGGAATCTTCTTCGTCTTGCTGCCCGGGCTTGCCCAGTTGATCACGTAGTACGTGGCCGGCGTATCGCCGATGTTTTTCACCGCGTGCGGCTGCATCGAAGCGTAGAACAGCACGCCTCCGGCCGGCACGACGACTTCCCTGCCATTGACGTGCGCCTGCAGCGTGCCTTCCTTGACGATGACCATCTCCTCGTTCGGATGCGTGTGCGGCGGGTGCGAGGCGGTACGCGGGTTCAGCGTGGTGATGTGCATCTCGAGTTCGTCGAGCGTGCGCGTCGGCTGCTGCACGACTTCGCGGCGCTCGCCGACGTCGGTCTTGTGAGGCTTGAGTTCAGTCCACTGCCATGCGGTGGAGTCCAGCAGCTTGCCCGGCTCATCGGCAAGCGATGCGCAGGCGAGCGTGACGCTGGCTGCGATGGCAGCCACCGCGAAATCTCTCTTGGTGATCATGGACGTTCCTCCGCGAAGGGAAGGCAGACTACCAAGCGCGTTTCTATGGCTACAATACGCGCGGCCTCATACCTTCGGAGTACACGTGGGATCCAAGCTGGAACAAGTCACCGAGAAAGCGTTGTTCGGATCGCGCTGGATACTGGCTCCGATCTTCCTCGGCCTCTCCCTCGCGCTGCTGGCGCTCGGCATCAAGTTCTTCCAGGAGGCATATCACCTCATTGCGGAAGTGCTTTTCAAAGACGAAGCCGATCTCGTGCTCAAAGTGCTCGCGTTGATCGATATCTCGCTGGTCGGGAGTCTCATCGTGATGGTGATGTTCTCGGGCTACGAGAATTTCGTTTCGACGATCGACGCCAAGGGCACGGACACGCTGGGCTGGCTCGGGAAGATGGATTCCGGAACCCTCAAGCTCAAAGTGGCGGTCAGCATCGTCGCGATCTCTTCAATTCACCTGCTGCGCATTTTCATGAAGGTAGAGACGATCGATAACGACAAGATCATGTGGTACGTCATCCTGCACATGACGTTTGTCGTATCCGCGGTTTTGCTCGGTGTGCTCGACAAGATGTCGTTCTCCAAGCACCGCGACCACTAGGCCAGGTACATCACGCAGATGAAAAAGGGCGGCGCCCGCGAGGACGCCGCCCTTGGTTTTTTCGGCGTCAGCCCGCGGCCTTGACCGCGTTCACCAGCTCCGCCACGGCCTTCTGGCCGTCGCCGTACAACATGCGCGTGTTGTCGAGGAAGAACAGACCGTTCTCGATGCCCGAGAAGCCCGCGCCCTGGCCACGCTTGATGACGATCACGTTCTTCGCCTTGTCGGCGTTCAGGATCGGCATGCCGTAGATGGGGCTGCTCTTGTCCGTGCGCGCGACCGGGTTCACGACGTCGTTCGCGCCGATGACCAGCGCGACGTCCGCCGTCTCGAACTCGGCGTTGATCTCTTCGAGATCGGCGATGAGGTCGTAGGGCACGCCGGCTTCGGCCAGCAGCACGTTCATGTGACCGGGCATGCGGCCCGCCACCGGGTGGATGGCGAACTTCACCGTGACGCCGCGATCGATGAGCAGCTGGCACATCTCCCAGACCTTGTGCTGGGCCTGCGCGACGGCCATGCCGTAGCCGGGAACCACGATGACCTTGGACGCGAACGCCATCATGACGCCGACGTCGGAAGCTTCGATGGGCTTCATCGAGCCGGTGACCGCAGTGGCCTGTGCGCCGCCGCCCGAACCGAAGTCCGAGAACAACACGTTGGCCAGCGAGCGGTTCATGGCCTTGGCCATGAGCTGCGTGAGCAGCGTGCCGGCCGAACCGACGACCGTGCCCGCGATGATCATCGCGGCGTTGTCGAGCACGAAGCCTTCGAAGGCCACGGCGAGACCCGTCAGCGCGTTGTACAGCGAGATGACCACGGGCATGTCGGCGCCGCCGATCGGCAGCGTCATCGCGATGCCGAAGATCAGCGCGAGCGCGAAGATCATCGAGACGTGGACCGGGTCGGCGCCGTGATGCAGGACCACGATGACGCCCACGCCCAGCGAGCCCAGGAACAGCGCGCCGTTGACGAACTTCTGTCCGCCGAAGCGCAGCGTCTTGTTGATGACGCCCTGCAGCTTGGCCCAGGCGATCAAACTACCGCTGAACGAGATGGCGCCGATGATGCCGCCGACCACGGCCAGCGTCATGATCAGGGGGCTGTGCGAGACCGCTGCGCCTGCCTGATTGGCGAACGCCGCACGATACAGCTCGACGGCCGCGATGGCTGCCGCCGCGCCGCCGCCCATGCCGTTGTAGAGCGCGATCATCTGCGGCATGTCGGTCATCGCGACCTTCTTGCCGCTCCACCACGCGACGATTGAACCCACGACAATCGCGGCGATGATCAGCTCGTAGTTGGACATCCCCGGGTAGAGGAACGACACGAGCGTGGCCACCACCATGCCGGCGCCGGCCCAGACGATGCCGCTGCGCGCCGTCACCGGCGAGCTCATGCGCTTGAGGCCCAGGATGAACAGGACCGCCGTGAGGAAGTAGCTGATGTCGATCAGCAGCCGCGGCGAGAAGAAGCCGGGCGTCTGCAAAGCTTGCGAATCCATCAGTGACCGCCTCCGCTCTTCTTGCGGGCGCCCGAGGACTTGAACATCTCGAGCATGCGTTCGGTGACGACGTAGCCGCCGACCGCGTTACCGGCGGCGAGCAGCACGCCGACGAAGCCGATGATCTTCTCGAGCGGCGTCACCGCGCCGCCGAGGGCCACCATGGCGCCGACGAGCACGATGCCGTGCACGAAGTTCGAACCCGACATGAGCGGGGTGTGCAGGATCACCGGCACCTTGGCGATGATTTCATAGCCGGTGAAGGCCGCCAGCATGAAGATGTAGAGAGCAACGATTCCAGTCATTTTCCTGTCCCTTAACCTTCCACGGCCTTGCGCGTGGCTTCGTGTTTGATGGCGCCGTCGTGCGTGAGCACGGCGCCGGCGAATACCTCGTCCGCCCAGTCGATTTTCAGATCGCCGGCCTTGTCGATGGCGGGCTTCAGGAAATTGAGCAGGTTGCGGGCGTACATCTCGCTGGCGTTGTAGGCGAGGGTGCCCGCCACGTTGACCGGGCCGATGACCTTGACGCCATTGGCACTGACCACGGTCTCGCCGGCCTTGGTGAGCTCGCAGTTGCCGCCCTGTTCGGCGGCAATGTCGACGATCACCGAACCGGCACGCATGCGTTCGACGGCAGCCTTCGAGATGATGACCGGCGCCTTGCGGCCGGGGACCGAAGCGGTCGAGACCACCGCGTCGGCGGCGGCAATGCGGGCATCCAGCGCCTCCTGCTGCTTGGCCTTCTCTTCGGCGGTGAGCTCGCGGGCGTAGCCGCCGACTCCGTCGGCGCTGACGCCAGTTTCGACGAACTTGGCGCCGAGCGACTTCACCTGTTCTCGAGTGGCGCTACGGACGTCATACGCTTCGACCACGGCGCCCAGGCGCCGGGCGGTGGCGATGGCCTGCAGTCCGGCGACACCGGCGCCGATGATCAACGCCTGGGACGGGCGGATCGTCCCGGCCGCTGTCGTCAGCATGGGCATGAATTTTTCGAGGTTGTTGGCCGCGATCAGGACGGCTTTGTAGCCGGCCAGCGAGGCCTGCGACGACAGGCCGTCCATCGACTGCGCGCGGGAAATGCGGGGAATCAGCTCGACCGCAAAGCTCGTGACCTTGCGGTCGCGCAGCGCCTTGACCTCGGCGTGCTTCGCGTGGGCCTGCAGGAATCCGACTACCACGGCGCCGGGCTTGAGCTGGGCTATCTGCTCCAGGCTGAGCGGCGCGACCGTCAGCAGGACGTCGGCCTGCGACAGCACGGCGGCCTGACTACCCAACCATTCGCCCTTCTTGTAGAGGGCATCCGGAAACTGCGCGCGTATTCCGGCGCCCGGCTCCAGGACCACTCGCGCGCCGGCGGCCACGAATTTGTCGACCACCTCGGGTACGAGGCTGACGCGCGTTTCACCGGGCGCGCTCTCGCGCAGCGCGCCTATCGTAATCGGCATTTGGCTATGACTCCCCTGTGAACTAAGGACCCTGTGGCAGTTCAGCCAAAGGCCTTTTTTTCCCGTGTTAAATGAATGTCTTGCGGCGTTGAATTCTCGCACACGACTGGACTATCTTACATGCCTCATGTTGGGCATCGACCTCGAAAAGGCAGACGACGGGTTCTCCTCGCATCTGCACCTCATCGCGGGCAACGTCAGTCGCGCGCTCTCCCAGCTCGTCCTGAGAACGGACGTGTCGGGAATGCCGCTCGAATGGATCGACTACAAGGAAGCCGCGCGGCTCTATCACCAGGACCAGGTGGCCTATACCTGCGGAAGCCCGCTGTTCAAGCTCTACGGTGGTGTTAGCGCTCGCACCGGTTTCCGTACGGTGCTCGAGGTCAATTCCATCGTCGCCACCGTCGGTCACACGGGCAATCCCGGCAACACGCGCCAGGACTACGTGCCGCCGCTCAACAACCAGACGCTGTTCCGGCGCGACGCGCACTTCTGCCTGTACTGCGCGCAGCGATTCCCGGTGAAGGAACTCTCGCGCGATCACATCCGGCCGTTCAGCCAGGGTGGTCGTGATGTGTGGACGAACGTGGTTGCGGCCTGCCGCCGCTGCAACAACCTCAAGGCGTCGCGCACGCCCGAGCAGGCAAAGATGCAGCTCATCGCGGTGCCGTTCACGCCGACCTACGCGGAATACATTTTCCTGAAAGGCCGGCGCGTGCTCGCCGACCAGATGGAATATCTGCGCGCGCACTTCCCGCGGCATTCACCGCTGCACGCGCGCATCAAGCGCTATCTTAGTTAGGGGCTTGCGCCCCACATCGGAAAACGCCGGCCCTTCTTTGAAAGAAGGGGCCGGCGTCCGATATCCACAAGAGGGTCTGCGAAGATTACTGCGCGCTGACGCGCAGCCAGAAGCGCGCCACGACTTCCGAATTGTCGGGCGAATGTCCGCGCACGATCAGGTCGTAGTCGCCGGCGTCATAACTCGCGGGATTCCGCAGCGTGAATGACAGCTGCGTACGACCCACGGGTGCCTGGCGCGACGAGCGCCACGAGAGCGTGGCGCCATGACGCTTCACGAGATCCATCTCGTATTCCGCGTACTGCGGAGTCTGCGGAGCGCTGCCGCCCGCGCACTCGAGTTCGATGGCGCCATCGGCGCAGGTGAGCACGACCACATCCGGTTCGATCACGAGTTCGCCCGGCGCATCGGTGAGCGACACGCTGACGTCCGGCATGCCGCCGCTGCCGCGGACGCTGCCGAGGCGAACAGTCCGGGTTGATGCCATACGTTGCTCGCCGGCGGCAGCGAAGAGTCGCTTGCCCGGGGCGACGGTGCTCTCGCCGTTCGGAATCGCGAGGCTCATGACGATACCGACCGAGAGGACGGCACTTGCGGCGATCGCGAACTGCCAGCGGCGCTCGCGGCTGCGGTCTACCGGCGCCTGGCGCTTGATCCAGCCTCGGCGTGCCGCGCTCGCGATGCCGCGTCGCAGACGTCGCTCCATCTCGACCTCGAATGCCAATTCGGGGGAGGAGACCAGCCACGCTTCGAACTCGGCCCTTTCGGAACGCGACAGGTCGCCTGCGACATAACGCGGGACCAGCCTGGTCTGTTCTTCGAAGGAATTGCGTTCAAGAGACTTCATGTCTGACTTGTGTCACCAGGAGCCAAAATGTCTCACCCAAAACGTGAATGACATTGCCACAGGCACCAATATTGAGACGACTCTCGGGAAAAGAGCGAGATGTGGCGCACGTCGTTCGATGATGGTGCGCAAACGACTGCGCGCTCGCATCAGTACCCTGTCGAAGTGCTTAGGGGAAAGCCCGAGGTCACGGCAAAGCTGCTGCTTGTCGATGCCGTCTAGATAGAAACGGATGAGCATCTGCCGGTCGCGCTCCGTCGGCAGTTCCTCGAGCAGCTCGGAGACGGCCTGCGCCAGGTGCCGGTCGTCGGAGTCGGGCAGATCGCTCTGCTCCATCTCGAGGTTCTGGGCGAGTTCGTCCACGAGATCCGAATCGACCACGGTCTGCTGGCGAAGCATCTTGCGTGCGGCATTCAGCGCGAGATTGCGCGCCGTGGCCGCGGCGAAAGCGAAAACCTTGCGTGGATCGTCGATGGTCCTGGCGCGCACGCGTTCGACCACGATGTGCAGTGTTTCCTGCGTGAGGTCTTCCTGGTCGATCCAGCGATGGAATGCGCCAAAACGCAGTACCGCGAGCACGCCGGGGCGCAGCGCGGCCAGCATGCGGCTCTCGGCCGCGCGGTCGCCGGTCAGCGCAGCCGCGACGATTTGCTCGATTTCCTCGGCGGAAAGCGCGCTCACGCAGCACCCGGCGAGCGCAGGTAGTTAGTTACAGGCGAGCGCCTCCATGGCGGTGCGGCAGTCCGCGCCCGGATCGACATTCGCGAGTTCTCGTAGGAATTCGACATTGACCCATGGATACCGAGTGGAATTGCTGTTCTTGCTCCTGCAGAACAGCAGTTGTTTTATCTGCTGGGCGTCGCATTTGTTCAGCGGCGGGCTGCCCCAGACGAGCGCTACGGCACCGGAAACATAGGCCGCCGCGCTCGACGCGCCCGCGGACCCCGACATCGCATAGCCTCGGTCGGAATTCTCTGTCGTCGTTACCACGATGTCCACGCCAGGTGCCTGAATTCGGCCGTCCGTCGCATCCTGACGGCCCTTAGGATTGAACAATTCATGGCCACGCATATCCGTTGGCACTGCCGCAACAACCCCTGGCAGGCAGCGGTACTGGGACGGGAAGTACTCCCGGACCGTGTCGTCGCGATCCAGGCTCGTGGCATACCCGGTGACCACCAGGCGCCGTGACGCGGCGACTCCACCGACCGCGGACACGATGGCATCCGAAATCGCGCGGCTGTCGACCGGCCATTTCGCGCTGATATTGATGATTTCCGCCCCGTCTACGACGGCGGCGTCGATGCCGGCGGCAATGGTCGAAATCCTCGCCAGCAGGCCGTGGTCCACGCGGGCAATGACGATCGGCAGCAGTCGGCTGTTCGGCGCCACGCCCGCTACTCCGATGCCATTGTCCATGCGGCCGCCGATCGTTCCGGCCATTTCCGTACCGTGGGGATAACAACGGCCGCTGGTCGCGCAGCGGGCATTGAGTTTTCCACCCTGCGAGTGCGGCGATTCCGGCGCCTTGAGGTGCAGGACGACGTTCCTGGCGAGATCTTCGTGCCGGGCATCGATGCCCGAATCGAGCACCGCGACCATGCGCGGCAGGGAACGCGCCGCGACGCTTGGATCCCAGCCGATTTTCTGGTGACCCCAGAGCTCGTCGAGGCAGGGGTCATTGGGGAAGGTGGCGCGCGCCGCGCGCTGCCAGCATCGCGAATTGCCCTCGATCGCCGGCAGCAGGTCCGTCGACGTCGTGAGGTAGTCGGGTCCGTCGCAATCGGGTTCGGCGTAGGCGACCTGCGGTGAGTTGATGACCGCCGTGAGCCGATCCGTCGGCATGTATTTCGAGAACGACGCGATGACGAATTTGCGCGTGCGCTCGACGTGGTGAAGGTAGCCCGTTTGTTTGAGCCAGAGAATGAACTCGCGCTGCGTGACGCCGTCCGCGGGATACATGATCAGCCGGGGCGGCACTTTCAGGGACGACTGCGAATTCTCCGCCGCGTTCTGATGGCGTATCGAAAACGAGCCTGCCCAGCGAGCGCAGGCGCTGCGCATGTCGAAGCGGTTTTCGCCCAGCGATTCCAGGTAATTGACCACAGCGGTGGGCGCGCGTGCCGTCGCCTCCCATCGACCGCCGTGATCACAGAGATTCGGCGCCGCCGCGTGCGCAAACGACGCCCCGAACGCTGATGCCGCGGCGAACGGCAGCAACGTTGCGAGGAATCGTTGCGCAAGCGGGCGCACATTGCCTCAGCGATTGATGATGATGTTGCCGTCTTCCGTCAGGCGCGCCGGCGAATCCACCAGGATCGTCATGGACTGCTTGCCGTTCTCGCCTTGAACGAGGAACGCGACCATGTCGCTGAGTTCGACCGCGCCTTTCTCCTTCGACGGGCGCATGGCCACGTCATGCGTGCGCAGGCGATGGCAGGACGCGAGCACTTCCGCATTGCCCGTCTTGATGTCGTCGACCGAGCAATACCGTGTGCCGGCGGTGAACGTCATCGTGACGCCGCAGGGCTTGGCGAAGTCCATGCGCCAGGGCTCACTCTGCGCGCTGGTGTTACGCGTGCAGACGTGCACCACGTTCTGGTCCGCGTCGAAGACGAATGTGAGCTTGCCGCCGAGCGGCACGGGGTCCTTGAGAGTGGACGACTGGACTGTGAATTCCTTTCCCAGCCAATCTGCCAACACCTTGTCGGGAAGGGCTTCCTGCGCCGCGGCAATTCCAGCCCCGGTCACCAAGGCTGCCGCCATCATCAATATTCCGAACTTCTTTCTATTGCCAGTCAGTTTGCCGTACATGAGCCACTCCTCGTTCAATGAAACTTATCAGACACAGTAAAACCCAAGGGCGTCACGGGAACCCGCTAGCCCTAACTACAAAGCTTGACCACGCGGCAGTCCCGGTGCCGCCCCGCGTGCGCAACTGCGCGGCGCGCAGCGCGTCCGCCGCACGCCCGGACTCCCGGTACGCGCCGTAGAACTCTTTCATGAACCGCGCGGTCGACGCGTCTTCGATCGGCCACAACGCGGCCACCACCGAGCGCGAGCCGTTGGCGAGAAATCCGTAGGTGAGCCCGAGCACGCCCTCGCCGCGCAACGAACTGCCATCGCCGGTCGCGCACCCGGACAGCACGACGACGTCGGCGCGCAAACCGCTGCGCGCGATGTCGTTCGAAGTCAGGCGGCTGGTGGCGAGCAGCTCGCCGTCGGGCGTGTATTCGCTGAGGTAGAGCGCGGATTGCTCGGGCGAGTCGCGGCGCGCTTCGGCATGTGTGGCGAAATGCAGGACTGCGAGTTCGTCCGACGGCAGCTGCATGACGCGCGCGGCCGTGGCTTCGAATCCGGACAACTGGATGATGCCGTTCGATCCGAAGGCCTTGGTGACCGTGCTTGCCTCGAGTGCCGAGTAGGGCAGCCGCGTCAGCTTGTTCGGGGATGGCGGCGGGGGGCTGCGCAAGGTGCCGGATCCATCGTTGCGGCCGACACTCAGCCGGCGATCGTCGGCGGCGTACACGGGGTCCGAGACGACGGCGACGCGCGTGTTGTGCGTCTTCGCGGGCTGCACCTTGTCCATCGCGAGAGCGAGTGAAGGTGCATATCCCAGCACGAACCGGTCGACGAGCATTGCGCCCGCGGTGCCCGGCACGGGCAGCGACGCGAATGGCAGGCTGTTGAGCGGGCTGTCGACGAGAACCAGCATGCGCGATTCGGGAATCCCGTCGACCAGCTGACCTAACAATATCGAACCGAGGTTGCGTTCACCGGGCGTCCCGCCCGCGCCGCTGCCGCGCGCCGCCACGATCGCGCTGACGCTCTGCTGCAGGCGATCGCGTCCCGGAAGCGTCTTGTGGCGCAATTCGTTGCGCGAAAGCAGCCACGCGTGCGTACTGCGATCACCGACGAAATAGGCGAGCACCACCGTATCCGCCGGCAACTGGCGCTGGACCTGCGCGAGCGATTCGGGAAGCGATGTCTGTCGCGCGGCAACCCCGCCCTGCCGGATGCGGATGGCGTCGAGATCCGCGCGCGTCTCTTCGATCGATTGACGCAGCGAGACCGTTCCTTCGTCGTCGGCATCCTGGCGCTGGATGCGCGCTTCGAGCAGCAGCTGTTGAGACGTCAGCCGCGCGCGCAACTCTTCTTCCTGGGGGTCGCTGGTCCGGACCGCGCCACTCTCGCCCAACGCGAGTTCGTCGCCGAGCGAGCGCGCACGTATTTCGTCGGCCGTGCGGAACGCGCGCCACACGGCATCGGTGTCCGCGCTTGCGAGGTCCGCGGCGATGCGGGCTTCGTAAGGCGCATATCGCGCAGAGAGAAAGCGCGCGCGCCATTCCGGATTCGCCGATTTCACGCGGATCCGGGTGACGATCGCGATGGCCTCGTCGGCGGCGGCGATGGCGCCTGGTACGTCACGCTTGTCGAGCAACGCCTGGGATAGCGCCGTGTTCGTGTCGATGCGATTGAATTCGAGACCGAGCGTCGAGTATTGGCGGTCCGCGGCGCGCAGATCGGAAATCGCGGAATCGGTGCGGCCCTGGGCGAGGCGCAGGTTCGCCCGCTCCTCGAGTGCTTCGGCCTGCACCTGGGCGTTGGCGGATTCCTGCGGCTCGAGCAACTCCGCTTCCGCCTCGGCGAGTTTCCCGGCGATGCGCAACTCGGCCGCGACGCGCACGCGTGTTCGCGCGACGCTATGGCGATCGGCGTCGATCTGCGCTGACTTGCGCAGGTAACCGATGGCCGTGTCGTGCTGGCCCAGCATCGAGGCAGCGTTGGCAGCTGCCCGCAGCGTGCTGGCGAGTCGGCCATTCTCGGCGAGGCGCTCCTGCTCGACGATCGCGGCGCGCAAAGTCTGCAGCGCGCGTTCCGCGTCTCCCATGCGCAGATAGAGCCCGCCCAGCGCGGCCATCTCGAGCGCCCGCTCGCTCTCCTCGCCGATTTCCGTGTAGAGCTTGAGGGCCTCGGTATGCAGCGTCAGCGCGCGGTCGAAGTCACCGAGGGCGATCAGCGAGAAACCGTAGTTCCCGAGAAGCACCGCGTACTGGAAGGACTGGGTTCGCGGATCGAGGAGCGGAAGCAGAGCCTCGTATTCCTTCGCGGCCTGCGCGATGTATCCGCGGAAATTGTGGATCGCGGCGAGATTGCCCAGGGATTTCGCGTGCTCGGCGACATCGTTGTTGGCGCGGGCCATTTCGATGGAACGTTCCAGCAGCTTCGTGCCGGAGTCGTAGTCGGTGGTGCTCACGGCGAGCACCGCGCGCATGTTGGTGGCGTATTGCGCCCGCACGGGCATCGAGTGGCTCTCGAAGTAAGCCGCGGCTTCCGCCAGGCGTCGATCGGCGTTGGAATACAGCGCGCGTTGCTCGGCACGTTGCGTTCCCGCATTCATCGCGCTGGCGAGTTCGATTTCCGCCGCCGAGCGCAACGTCAGGGCGTTGTGCTTGCCCGCTTCGTCGTCCGCGGCCTTGTACGCATCCGCGGCGATTTCCGTGGCGCGTACCGCCGCGGCCCATTGATCGCGCGGACCGTACTGCACGTAGCCCAGCGAGTAGGCCGCCTGCGCGCGCATGGGTTCGTCGTCCGCCGCCTCGAAGTGCGTGACGGCTTCGTGAAGTTTGTCCGCCGCGCGTGTCGCTGCTTCGGGGTTGGCGCGCGCTATTTCTTCCCCCGCCGCCGCGAACGAGGTGAATCCGAGTTTGCGCTCGTCGGCGCGCTCGCCCTCGGCCGGCAGCCAGCGGGAAATGCTGAACGCAACGCGCCCCTGCTTGGTGCGGTGGTCGGTGCTGCGCAACTGCACGTGCACCTCGCCGGGTGCTGAAAGGCTAACTACCTGGTAGATGGCGCCATGGCGCGGCACGTTGTCTTCGAGATCGGTGCGCGTGCCGCCCGTCGTGACGGTCATGTGCAGGTCTATCTCCCGCTCGCGCGCCTCGATGAGATATTCGCCGCGCTGCAGCGTGCGCGTGACGACGGCGGCGGCTTCGCCGTTGAGAATCAGTTCAGTCGAATACTCGCTGGCGAGATCGGGCTTCGATGCATTCGAACACGCGTAGATGGAGAGTACGCCGGCAGCCGCGATGATCACGCAGACGCGCCGCCGCGAAAGCGTTCGTAGATAGATAGCGACGTGATCGCGCACGGACATTTGAAGCGAATCCCACGCGGCGGGCGCTAATGTTGCAGGCGGTTGCATTGTGCCGCAAAAGACGAGCGATTTCGTAGGCAGGGTTTGTAGTAAGCCCTGTCGAAAAATATTTTCTGGAAAGCCTCACGCAGGTGAGAGAAATCACGAAGTCGTGACACTTAATACTAATGGCCAGCGTGAGGGCGTCGGCGCCTACGGGTTTCCGCCCGGCTGATCTCCCTTCCTTGGTAGTTAGTGGCGGTGGTCGGACTCCGTCAGGGCAGGCCGTTCGCGCGCACGACGAAGCTGGACCAGACGGGTGACGCCCGCGTCCCGCGGGTGCGCAGCTGGGCGATGCGCAACGCGTCGGCGGTGCGACCCGAGGCGCGGTAGGCGGTGTAGAACTCCTCCATGAATTTCGCCGTGAGGGCGTCTTCCACGGGCCAGAGGGAAGCGACCACGGTGTGCGAGCCGTTGGCCAGGAATCCGTAGGTCAGGCCCAATACACCTTCGCCACGCAGTTCTCTTCCGTCGCCCGTGGCGCAACCACTCAGCACGACCACGTCCGCTCGCAACCCGCTGCGGGTGATGTCATCCGCCGTCAGCCGATCCGTCGACAGCGGCGAGCCATCGGGCGCGTATTCCGTGAGGAACAGCGCCGACTGTTCTGGCGCGTCCCGGCGCGCGACGGCATGCGTGGCGAAGTGCAGTACGCCCAGGCCGGCGGGCAGGTCCTTGACCCGGCGCGCGGTCGCGTTGAATCCGTCGAGCTCGATGATTTCCGCGCCCGCGAAAGCCTTCACGACGGCGCGCGCCTCGATGGCCGAATAGGGCAGGCGGGCAAGTCCGCCTGTCTGGCTATCCGCGCCGCGGTAGTTTGCCGCGCCGGTGGCTGCGATCGTCAGCCGGCGATCGTCAGGCGTGTAGACCGGGTCGGAGACCACCGCGACACGCGCGTGCTGGGACGGGTGGTGAGCGGCAGGCTGCAGCGCGAGCGCCAGCGAGGGAGCCGTGGAGATCACGTAGCGGTCGATCAGGAGTTCGCGGGGCGCGCCATGTGGCAGCGGCAACGCGGCGAAAGGCAGGCTGTTGAGAGGGCCGTCCGGCAGGATCAGCAGGCGCTTCGCGCCGACTCCATTGAGCAGCCCGCCTAACAAAGGCGAGAACCCGGTATCGGCGCCGACGCGCACGCCGGTGCGTTCCCGCTCCACGAAAGTATTCACCAGGTCCTGCAGTACGCGGCGCCCCGGAAGCACGCTGTGCCGCAGCCCGCCGCGAGTCAGCAGCCAGCCGTGCGATTGCTGGTCGCCGACGAAATAGGCGAGTACCGCCGTGTCCGGCGGCAGGGCGGCCTGCACCTGCTCGAGCGATTCGGCGATGACGAGGGAGTCGCTCGGACGCACGCCATGCTCGCCGACCATTCGCGCGTCGAGTCGCGCTTGTACTTCGTCGATGAGACGCCGCGTCTCGAGGACGTCGGCATCGTTCGCGCCGCCCTTGCGAAGGCGCCGCTCGAGATCCACCTGCAGCGCGGTCATGCGTTCGCGCAGCCGATCGGCATCCGCGTCGCGCGCGATCTTGCCGGGTTGGGCCGAGTGCGCGAGGCGATCGCTCAACGCGCGGGCTCGAATCGCCTCCGCCACGCGGAAAGCTTTCCACGCGGCCGCCGGATCGCTCGGATTTCCACTCGCGAGTTCCACTTCGATGCGCGCTTCGTAGGGCGAATAGCTCGCCGACAGGAAACGCGCGCGAAGCTCCGGGTTGGCGGAATTCACGCGAATCCGGGTCTCGATGCCGATCGCGATGTCGGCCGCGACGCTCGCGCCCGCCACGTCACCGGTGGCCAGCAAGGCGAGCGCAAGCGCGGAGCTGGTGTCGATCCGGTTGAAGTCGAGCTTGAGGCGCGCATAGATCCCATCGGCCTCGCGAAGATCCGAGAGGGCCTCGGCGCTACGCCCCTGGCGATCGCGAAGCCGCGCGCGTTCGGCCAGTGCATCGGCCCGGGCCGATTCGTTCTTCGTGAGCAAGGCCTGCGCGAGCATTTTTTCCGCGCCATGCAGATCCCCGAGTGTTCGCAATTCGCCGGCGATGAGGACACGCGTGCGTTCGATGGTGACGCCGTTCTTGTCCTGCCGCTCGGCGCGACGCAGGTAGTCGAGGGCGGTGTCGTGCTGGCCCAGTTCCGCGGCCGCGTTGCCCGCGAGGCGCAATGCCGACACGAGGCCCGCCGGATCCTGCGCGCGTTCATAGAGCGGAAGCGCGCTTTCGATGTTGGCGAGCGCGCGTTCGACGTTGCCGCTCCGGAACTGGATGGAGGCCAGCGACGCGAGCTCGCGCGCCGTCTGGCTTTCGTCGCCGCGCGCCGAGAACACTTCCAGCGCCTCGGTATGCAGGAGCAGCGCACGATCGAACTCTCCGAGCGTGATCAGGCTGTTTCCGAGATTGCCGATGAGCGTTGCATACAAGTCCGGATCGCGATCGCGCTCGATGAGCGGCAGCACCGCCTCGAACATTTCGACGGACAGCGCCGTGTTGCCGCGCCGAACCGCCGCCGCCGCGAGGTTCTGGATCGCGCGCACCTCGAACGCCTTGTCACCGCGGGCTTTCGCGCGTACGCGGATGGCCCGGTAGACCGGCACGCACGGTTCGTAGTCGCCCAGCAGGTGTTCGCGGATGCAGGCCACGGTCATGGCGTTCATCGCATCGCTGTGCATTTCGTTTGCATCGAAGTAGGCGAGCGCGCCTTTCGTGCGGGCCACCGCGATGTCGAGCAGTGCGCGCTGTTCAGCGCGCGGAACATCCGCGCCCATGCTCGCCGCAATGTTGAATTCGTTGAGGGCGCGCAATACCGCGGCGCGCGCCGCGCCGGCGTGGTCACCTGCCGCGAGGAAGTGCGATTCCGCGAATTCCGCCGAGCGACGTCCGTCCTCGAACTCGTACAGCAGGTTGAATTCGAGATAGGCGCGCTGGTACTCGGCTTCGGCCAGCGCCTGCATGTCGTTCGCCGCCATGAAATGCGCGGCTGCCTGGCGCATGGGCCGGATCGCCGCCCGCCAGGAGGCGCTATCGGCCTTCGCGACCAGTTCGTTGCCCTTGCCGAGAGCCATGTACCCGAGCAGACGTTCGTCGGCCGGCGCATCGGCGGCAGGTCGCGGCCAACGCAGGATCCGCACCGCGGCCGCGCCGCGCCAGGCTCGCTGGTCGACGCTCGTCAGCGAGATGCGTACCGCGGCGGGTTGCCCGAGGCTAACTACCGTGCGATGCAATCCGTGCCGATGGTAGGCGTCGGCGAGTTCGGAATGCCGTTTGCCCACGTCGATGCCGATCCTGAGGTCGATGTCCCGTTCGCGGATCTCGACTAGGTAGATGCCGGCGCCCAGCTGGCGCACGAGGGATTGGGGAGAGGTCCCCTGGATGTTGAGTTCGGTCGAGTATTCGACCAAAGGCTCGGTCTGGAATCCGCCATAGCAGCCCGAAAGGCAAATCACGCCAACGATGCAAATGGCCTGGAGCAGCAACCAAGCGCCCGGATTCTTCTTGTATGTAGCCGCGGCGCTTCTTCGTGCGCGCATTCTGGCGTGTCCCCTGCCGTTCGGGGCCAATGTTTACAGGCACCTGCGCTGCATCGCAATCTCCAACAGAATTTGTAGGCAGGGTTTGTAGTAAGTCCTTGATTGAAAATACTTTGTACTTATGACACCCCGAGGTGAGAGAAACCCTGAAGTCATGACACTACATATCAACCGGGCCAAAAAAGACCGAATCAAACAG
>Ga0315912_10002808_pt1 | contig 18035 bp, 14 predicted proteins | sample VfabasoilMG_FD_204469 | JGI IMG/M metagenome (GOLD analysis project Ga0315912, IMG submission 204469) | Garden soil microbial communities collected in Santa Monica, California, United States - V. faba soil | ecosystem: Environmental > Terrestrial > Soil > Garden | place: USA: California...
CACGTCGGACATCATGCGCAAGCTGATGCGCCTGGTGGTGAGCGACGGTTTCGGCAAACTGGCAGAGGTGCCGGGCTACTACCCGGGCGGCAAGACCGGCACGGCGGAAAAGAAAGTCGCGGGCGCTCGTGGATATTCGAAGTCGGGCGCCAATATCACGGCCTTCACCTCTGTCTTCCCGATGCACAATCCGCGCTACGCCGTGTACATGATGCTGGACGAACCTAAGGCGAACGCGTCCACCCAGGGCTACCGTACGGCCGGCCGCATTGTCGCGCCGGTGGCGGGGAAAGTGATCGAGCGTGTCGGCCCGATGCTCGGCCTCATGCCGGAGATCGCCAACGCCGCGCAGATCAATGCCCTGCTGGCGGTGCCGATGCAGCCCGCCCGTCCGCCCGGGGCGTTGCGCACGCCGCCCGTCTATGTGGCCCCCAAACCGGAAAAGCCGGAGAAGCCGACAGGCGGAAAGCCTGGCCGCAATGGTGCGCCGCCCGTTGCCGCCGCCCCACAGGCGCCTGGGAGCGCTCCTGGCGCTGCATCCTCCCGCCAGGGCGCGCCATTGCCCACGGCAACGCAGCCGGCGCCCGCCCGTCCTCCGGTTCAGCCGGTGGTGCGCGATCTGCGGCACGAGGCGTCGACCCAGCCTACCACCGTTCCGACCCGGCTTGAGGGCACGCCCCTTGCGTCGCGATGAGGTCATGCTGCGCGTTCCCACGGTGAGCGGCCTGTCAGCCCTGCCCGAGATGCTCGACCTGCGCGGCATCACCGCGGACAGCCGCGCGGTTCGGCCGGGCGTGATGTTCGCCGCCTTGCCTGGCGCCCGGCGGGATGGCCGGGACTTCATCGCCGAGGCCGTGGCGCGCGGCGCCCCGGTGGTGCTGGCCCCTGATGGAACTGCCTGGCCAGCCGGCGTGCCTGACCGGCCCTTGGTACTGGACCCCGAGCCGCGACGTGCCCTCGCCTTGCTCGCCGCCACTTTCGCCGGACCGCAGCCGGGGACAATTGTCGCCATCACCGGGACAAACGGGAAGACCAGTTCCTCCGACTTTCTCCGACAAATCTGGGATCTGTCCGGGACTCGGTCGGCCAGCCTTGGGACTCTCGGGCTTGTCGCGTCGGGCTTTCCGAAGGGCGCCGGACTGACGACGCCGGACCCGGTGGCTCTGGCGGAAACGCTGGCCGATCTTGCCCGTGCCGGAGTGGGCCATTTGGCGATGGAGGCGTCCTCCCATGGGCTGGACCAGTTCCGGCTGGATGGCGTGCGCCTCTCCGCCGCCGGGTTCTCCAACCTGACGCGCGATCACCTGGATTACCATGGCACGGAGAACGCCTACCGTGCTGCCAAGTTGCGCCTGTTCGCCCAGCTATTGCCCGTCGGGGCATCGGCGGTGGTGAATGCGGATATGGACCCCGCGACCCTGGCGGCGGTGCGCGGGGTGGCGTCAGCTCGTGGACTGGATCTGCGCCTGGTGGGGGAAGCCGGTACGGCCCTCTGCCTGCAGGCGGCCCGACCATTACCGCATGGCCAGGCGCTGATCGTCTCCCGCGATGATGCTGCGCCGAAAGAGATCGAGATCAATCTTCCCGGGCGATTCCAGGCGGATAATGTGTTGCTGGCGGCTGCGTTGGCCGAGGCGACAGGGGTTGCGGACGCACTGGCGCTGCTGCCCGGACTGGTTGGTGTGCGCGGCCGCATGGAACTTGCCGCCACCTTGCCCAATGGTGCCGCCGCTTATGTGGACTACGCCCACACGCCGGATGCGCTGGAGCGCCTGCTGCTGGCCCTGCGCCCGCACACCGCTGGCCAGCTGGTGGTTGTGTTCGGCGCCGGTGGGGATCGCGACCGTGGCAAGCGCCCGTTGATGGGCACCATCGCGGCCCGCCTGGCGGACCGCACCATCGTCACGGACGACAATCCCCGCAGCGAGCGTCCGAAAGCAATCCGTGCCGCCATCCGCGCCGCCTGCCCGAGTGCGCTGGAGATTGGTGATCGGGCCCAGGCGATCGCGACCGGGCTTTCCCTGCTCGGTCCAGGCGACGTGCTGGCCATCGCCGGCAAGGGACATGAGGCCGGCCAGACAATAGGCGACATTGTCCTGCCCTTCGACGATGTCGCGGTCACCCGACAATTGGCCGGCGTGGCATGAGCGCGCTGTGGACCCGCGCCGCCCTGCTGGAAGCTACCGGCGGTACGATGGCGACACCGTTCGACGCGACGGGCGTTTCCATCGATACGCGTTCCCTGAAGCCTGGAGACCTGTTCGTCGCCCTTGCAGGGGAAAGCCGGGATGGCCACGACTTCGTCGCCGATGCCCTGGCGCGGGGTGCCGCCGGCGCCCTGGTGCACCGGGTGCCGCCCGACAATGCGCCGGATGCGCGGCTGTTGTTGGTGGACGACACCCTGGCCGGACTTGGCCGCATGGGGGGCTACGCCCGTGCACGCTTCACCGGGCGGTTGGTCGCGGTTACCGGCAGCGTCGGCAAGACCACCAGCAAGGAAATGCTACGCGCCATCTTTGAGTCCCACGGCACCGCGCGCGGCGCCACGCATGCCGCCGAAGCCTCCTACAACAACCATTGGGGCGTGCCCCTCACCCTGGCCCGCCTGCCGCAGGATGCCGCCTGGTGCGTGGTGGAAATCGGCATGAACCATGCCGGGGAGATTTCGCCCCTGGCGCGGCTCACCAGGCCGCATGTCGTGCTGATCACCACGGTGGAAAAGGCACATGTCGGCCACCTCGGCAGCCTGGAAGCGATCGCCGACGAAAAATCCTGTATCGCGCATGGGCTGGAGGACGGCGGCGTCGCGGTACTGCCCGCCGACACGCCCATGCTGCCGCGACTGAGCGCGGCGGTGAAACCACACAAGATCATCACGTTCGGCACCGACGCTGCGGCCGACGCGAAACTGTTGGCGGCTGATGTGGATGCCGACAGCACGGCGCTGGAGGCGATTGTCGCCGGCCGTACCGTACGCACGCGCCTCGCCGCGCCGGGCCGGCACATGGCGGTGAACGCGGTCGGCGCCATGGCCGCCGCCGTGGCCCTGGGGGCCGATCCGGTCACCGCTGCCGCCGCGCTGGCCGGCTTCGCCCCGATTTCCGGCCGGGGCGCCCGTCGTACCCTGGCACTGCCGGGTGGCGGCCAGGCGTTGCTTCTGGATGAAAGCTACAACGCCTCCGGCGTCTCGGTGCGCGCTGCGCTGGCGGTGCTCTCCGTGCAACCGGCGCGCCGACGGATCGCCGTGCTTGGGGACATGCTGGAACTCGGCGCCGAGGGGCCTGCCGAGCATGCCGGCCTTGCCGATGCCGTCATCGCCGGCGCGGACCTGCTGTTCGCCTGCGGCCCGTTGATGGCGGGCCTGTTCGCGGCAATACCGGCGCCGCGCCGCGGCGCGCATGCCCCCGATTCCGCGGCCCTCGCGCCCGTCGTCACAGCGGCGCTGCGCGACGGCGACGCGGTGTTGGTGAAGGGCAGCCTGGGCAGTCGCATGCGGAATATCGTCGTCGCACTGGAACACGCCACGCAGCCGACCGCTGCAAGGGCGGTGGCGCCATGATCTACAACCTGCTGCGCCCGTTCGCGGAACACTACGCGGTTGCCAACCTCTTCCGCTATCTCACCTTCCGCTCCGGCGCTGCGTGCATCACCGCGCTGATCGTCTGCTTCATCCTCGGCCCGCGCGTCATCCGCTGGTTGAAGTCCATGCAGGGCGCCGGCCAACCAATCCGGGAGGACGGGCCAGAGTCGCACCTCCTCACCAAGAAGGGCACGCCCACCATGGGCGGCGTGCTCATCCTTTTCGCGCTGGGCATTTCCACATTGCTGTGGGCGGATTTGCGCAACCAGTTCGTCTGGGCGGCGCTGTTCGTCACCTTCGGCTACGGCACGCTGGGCTTCGTGGATGATTTCCTGAAACTGACGAAGCGCAACCCGAAGGGCATGTCCGGCCGCTTCAAGCTGGTGGGCCAGACTGTGATCGGCCTGATCGCGGCGGTGTGGATGATGTGGCTGATGCCGGCCTCCATCGCCACCTACGTGGCGGTGCCGGTGGTGAAGGAAGCGCTGATACCGCTTGGCTTTGCCTTTCCCATTTTCGCGATGCTGGTGCTGATGGGCAGTTCCAACGCCGTCAACCTCACTGACGGGCTGGACGGGCTTGCCATCGTGCCCACCATCATCGCCGCCGGTGTATTTGCGCTAATCGCCTACCTGGTCGGCAACCGCATCTTCGCGGAATACCTGCAATTGCTGCCGGTTGCCGGCACCGGTGAACTGGCTGTGTTCTGCTCGGCACTGATCGGCGCCGGACTCGGCTTCCTTTGGTTCAACGCACCGCCGGCCGCCGTGTTCATGGGCGATACCGGCTCGCTCGCGCTGGGCGGCGCGCTGGGAGCGGTGGCGGTGGCGACCAAGCACGAAATCGTCCTTTCCATCGTTGGCGGGCTGTTCGTGGTGGAGACGGTGTCCGTCATCGTCCAGGTGTTCTGGTTCAAGCGCACCGGCCGGCGTGTGTTCCTGATGGCACCACTGCACCACCATTTCGAGAAGAAGGGCTGGGCGGAACCGACCATCGTCATTCGCTTCTGGATTATCTCCATGGTGCTGGCCCTGGCCGGGCTGGCCACGTTGAAAATCCGATGAGTACGTTCCCGAACAACCTGTTCGCGTGTGAGCGCTTCAGCGTGGTGGGGCTGGGCCGCAACGGCCTGCCCGCCGCCACGGCTCTGGCGGCCATGGGCGCGACCGTCACCGCGTGGGACGACAATGCAGCGGCACGCGATGTCGCGGCAGCGGCCGGGATCACCCTGGCCGACCCCTGCGCCGGAGATCTCGCCCTGGACGCCATGGTGCTGTCGCCCGGCATTCCGCACATCCTGCCGAAGCCCCATCCGGCCGCCGCGCGCGCGCTTGCGGCCGGCGTGCCGATCCTGACCGATGTAGAACTTCTCTACCGCGCTGTCCGCAAAGCCGGCTCCCGCGCCCGGTTCGCCGGCATTACCGGCACCAACGGCAAGTCCACCACCACGGCGCTGCTGGCCCATATCCTCGCCGAGTCCGGCGTACCTATGGCGGCCGGCGCCAACCTGGGCACCGCCGCCCTGTCCTTGCCGCTCCTACCGGATCACGGTGTCTATGTTCTTGAGATGTCGTCTTATATGTTGGAGCGAATCGCAACTGTCCGCTTCGATGTCGCGGTCATGCTGAACTTGAGCGCCGACCATATCGACCGGCACGGCGACATGGCGGGCTACGCGAGGGCGAAGCGCGCCATCTTCGCGCGCCAGTTTGCCGAGGACACGGCGGTGATCGGCATCGACGACGGACTCTCCCGCGCAATGGCGGACGAACTGGCACTTGCGCCGGCACGCCTGGTCCGCGTCTCTGGCGAGGTTTCGTCCGCCGTCACCGGCGCGGGCGGTATCCTTCATGACGCGTTCGGCCCACTGATGGACCTCGGCGCCGCGCCCACGCTGCCCGGTTCCCATAACTGGCAGAACGCCGCCGCCGCCACGGCCATGGCCCAGGCCCTCGGCGTGGCGCGCGGGGACATTGCGCGCCACATCCCCTCCTACCCCGGCCTGCCGCACCGGCAGCAGAAGGTGGCGGAGATCGACGGCATCGCCTTCATCAACGACAGCAAGGCCACCAACGCGGATGCTTCCGCCCGGGCGCTTGGCTGCTACGACAAGCTGGTGTGGATAGCCGGTGGCATGGCCAAGGAGGGCGGCATCGAACCGCTTGCCGCCTACTTCCCCCGCATCGCCCATGCATTGCTGATCGGGCGGGATGCCCCGCAACTGGCGGCGACGCTTACCGCGCGCAATGTGCCACACACGCTGGTGGAAACACTGGAAAACGCCGCGCCCGCTGCGTTGCAGGCAGCGCGCACCACAGGCGCGAACGTCGTGCTGCTCTCTCCGGCCTGTGCCAGCTTCGACCAGTTCAGCGGCTTCGATGCGCGCGGCACCCGCTTCGCCGAACTGGCTGCCAGGTTGGGAGCCAACTGATGGCACAGAACCGCGCCGACAATTCGCTGCTGGGCAAGTGGTTCTGGACGGTGGACCGCTGGACCCTTCTGGCCGTCCTGGCGCTAATCTGCTTCGGCTACGTGATGATGCTGGCGGCCAGCCCCGCCGTGGCCGAGCGCATCGGCGCCGCGTCGCGCGACGTGTTCATCCTCAAGCAGGTCGTGTTCCTCGGTCTGGCCGGCGGGCTCACCGTCGCCGTGTCCATGCTGGATGTGCGCAACATCCGCCGCCTGGCTTTGCTGGGCTGCGCCATGGCCTTGCTGCTCACCGCCGCCACCATGGTGGTGGGCACGGAAATCAAGGGCGCACGGCGCTGGATTTCACTGCCCGGCATGTCCATCCAGCCCAGTGAATTCCTGAAGCCGTGCTTCGCCGTCGTCGCCGCCTGGCTGATCAGCGAGCACCGCCGCCTGCCGCGTTTCCCGGGCTGGTGGATCGCGTTTGGTGTCTATGGTGTCGTCGCCTTCCTGCTGAAGTCGCAGCCGGATGTCGGCATGCTCACCGTGGTATCGGTGGTGCTGTTCATCCAGGTGTTCGTCGCCGGGGTTAACATGTTCCTGGTCGGCGGCCTGGGCGCTCTGGGCGCGGCGGCCGGCGTGGGCGCGTATTTCATGTTCCGCCACGTGCGAGAACGTGTGGACAAGTTCCTCGATCCCTCCGCCGCCGACAGTTTCCAGATCATGCGCGCCAAGGAAGCGTTTGGCGCCGGTGGCCTGTATGGTCGTGGCCCTGGTGAGGGCCATGTGAAGGATGGGCTGCCGGACGCGCACGCCGACTTCGTGTTCGCCGTGACCGGCGAGGAGTTCGGCCTGATCGTCTGCCTCGTCCTGCTGGGCCTGTTCACCTTCATCGTCCTGCGCGGCCTGGTGCGCTTGATGAAGGAACAGGATTTGTTTGTCGTCCTCGCCGCCTCAGGCCTTGTCGCCGGCTTCGGTCTGCAGGCCTTCATCAACATGGCCTCCACCCTCCACCTGATCCCCACCAAGGGCATGACCCTGCCGTTCATCTCCTACGGCGGCTCCTCCGCACTGGCCGTGGCGCTGGGCATGGGCATGCTGCTGGGTCTGACACGCCGCCGGCATGGAGCGATGACGTGAGAGGGCCCGCGGTGCATCCCATCGCCATCGCGGCCGGCGGCACGGGCGGGCACTTCTTCCCGGCGGAAGCGCTGGCGGCGGAACTCATCCGGCGCGGCGAACGCGTGGTGCTGCTCACCGATGCACGCTCCGGCGGCCTGACCTCGCCCACATTCGCCAGCGCTGAGCGTTTTGTGATTTCCGGTGCCGGCATCGCCGGGCGCGGCGTGGTGCGTGCCGGCAAGGCCATCGCCGGCCTCGCCATGGGCGTGGCACAGGCACGGCGCATTCTCGCGCGGCTCAATGTCGCCGCGGTGGTCGGCTTCGGCGGCTATCCCTCCGTGGCGCCCGTCATCGCTTCCCGCCTGCTGGCGCGCCGGCCCGTGGTGGTGCTGCATGAACAGAACGGCGTGCTGGGCCGCGCCAATCGCTTCCTCTCCCGCCACGCGGACCGCATCGCCCTCAGCCTTCCCGGCACCACGTTGGTGCCCGCCGGCGTCGCCACCGATGTCACCGGCAACCCGGTGCGCCCGGCGATCATGCAACTGGCCGACGCGCCCTATCATGCGCCGGAGCATGATATTCGCCTGCTCGTCCTCGGCGGTTCGCTGGGCGCGCGCGTGTTCTCCGACATCGTGCCGCCCGCCCTTGCCCTGTTGCCAGATGCGATGCGCGTGCGCCTCTCCGTGACGCAGCAATGCCGGCAGGAGGACGTGGATCGCGTGCGCGACGCCTACGCCACATCCGGCGTGCAGGCGGAACTGGCGCCGTTCTTCACGGACATTGCCGCCCGCCTTGCCGCCGCGCATCTCGTCATCGCCCGCGCCGGCGCCTCCACCGTGGCGGAACTCGCCGTCGCCGGCCGTCCGTCCGTCCTCGTCCCGCTCCCCGGTGCGATCGACGACCACCAACGCGCCAACGCCGCCGCGCTGGTGGAAGCGCGCGGTGCCAGCATGATCGACCAGAACGATTTCACGCCGCGCGCCCTGGCGGACGCGCTGGAACGCATGTTCGATGAGCCCGGCGACCTGGCCCACACCGCACGCTGCGCCCGCACGATCGCCCGCCCGGATGCCTCGGCACGGCTCGCCGATCTCGTCGAATCCCTCGTGCGTGAAAGGGTGCGGGCATGAGAGCGCTTCCCCTTTCCATTGGCACCATCCACTTCGTCGGCATCGGCGGCATCGGCATGTCCGGCATCGCGGAGGTGCTGCACAACCTCGGCTACGCCGTGCAGGGCAGCGACATCGCGGACAGCGCCAATGTGAAGCGCCTTCGCGAAGCCGGTATTTGCGTGTTCATCGGCCACAAGGCGGAAAACCTGGGAGACGCGCAGGTGGTGGTCGTTTCCACCGCCGTCAAGCGCGATAATCCGGAAGTCGCAGCCGCCCGCGCCCGGCTGGTGCCGGTGGTGCGCCGCGCTGAAATGCTGGCCGAGCTGATGCGCCTGAAATGGTCCATCGCGGTGGGCGGCACGCACGGCAAGACCACCACCACCAGCTTGGTCGCCGCGGTGCTGGAAGCCGCGCATCTGGATCCCACCGTCATCAACGGCGGCATCATCAACGCCTACGGCACCAATACCCGCCTCGGCGCCGGCGAATGGATGGTGGTGGAAGCGGATGAAAGCGACGGCAGCTTCCTGCGCCTGCCCGCCGTCATCGCCGTCGTCACCAACATGGACCCCGAGCACCTGGACCATTGGGGCACGCCGGAAAACATGCTGGCCGGCTACGACCAGTTCGTCGCCAACGTGCCGTTCTACGGATTCGCCGTGCTGTGCATCGACCACCCGGCGGTGCAGCAGATGATCCCGCGTCTGTCGGACCATCGCATCGTCACCTACGGCTTCTCGCCTCAGGCCGATATCCGCGCCGAACGGCTCGTCACGGATCGCATGGGCGCCACCTTCCATGTCAGCGTGACTGACCGCGCCCGTAACCGTAAGCGGGAGATCGGGCCGTTCCGCCTGCCCATGCTGGGCCAGCACAACGTGCAGAACGCGCTCGCCGCCATCGCCATCGCCGTGGAGATGGAGATCGATGACGACACGCTGCGCGAGGCGTTCGCCAATTTCCGTGGCGTCAAGCGGCGCTTCACCAAGACGGGTGAGGCCGGCGGCATCACCGTCATCGATGACTACGGCCACCACCCGGTGGAAATCGCCGCCGTGCTGAAGGCCGCGCGGCAGGCCGGCGCGCGGGATGTGGTGGCGATCGTGCAGCCGCACCGCTACACGCGCCTTGCCTCCCTGTTCGAGGAGTTCTGCGCCTGCATGAACGATGCCGGCACGGTGATCGTGGCGGATGTCTACGCCGCCGGCGAACAGCAGATCCAGGGTGTGAACCGCGACGCGCTGGTGGAAGGCCTGCGCGCGCGCGGCCATCGCTCCGTCGTGCCCCTGCCGGGGCCGGAGCACTTGGCGGAGATGGTGAACGCCATTGCCCAGCCCGGCGATTTCGTCATCTGCCTTGGCGCCGGCAACATCACCCAATGGGCCGCCAGCCTGCCCGGTGAACTCACGGCCCTGCAGTCCAGCACCAACCGCGTGCGCGCCACGCGTCTTACTGGCGGTGGGCGGCCATGACCTCGCCCCTGCCCAACATCCGTGGCCGTGCCCAGGCGGATGCGCCGCTCGCGCCCTTCACCTGGTTCCGTGTCGGCGGTAACGCCGAATGGCTTGTGCGTCCCGCGGATGCGGCCGATCTCGCCACCCTGTCGCGCGGCCTGCCGCATACCGTGCCGGTCCAGGTCATCGGCGCCTGCTCCAATCTGATCGTCCGCGATGGCGGGCTGCCCGGCGTCACCGTCCGCCTCGCGCGTGGCTTCACCACCATCACCGTTGATGGCGAGGGCATCATTGCCGGTGCCGCCGCCCTGGATGTCACCGTGGCCGAGCAGGCCGCTGCTGCCGGCCTTGCCGGCCTCGAATTCCTCTCCGGCGTGCCCGGCAGCATCGGCGGCGCCGTCGCGATGAATGCCGGCGCCTATGGCGGTGACGTGGCCGCGGTACTCGACTGGGCGGAAATTGTCACCCGCACCGGTGAGACTGTCAGATTGTCCAACAACGAGCTTGCCTTCGCCTACCGCCATGCCCGCCTGCCGGCCGGCGGCATCGTCGTGCGGGCCCGCTTCCGCGCCCGGCCTGGCGCGCCCGCCGTCATTGCCGCGCGCATGGCGGAAATCAAGGCGGCGCGGGAAGCCTCCCAGCCAGTGCGCGCTCGCACCGGCGGTTCCACTTTCCGCAACCCGGCGCCGGCGGAGAGTTCCCTGAAGGCCTGGGAGCTGATCGATGCTGCCGGCTGCCGCGGCCTCCGGCGCGGCGGCGCGCAGGTCTCGGAAAAGCACTGCAACTTCCTCATCAACACCGGCAGCGCCACGGCGGCGGACCTGGAAGGCCTGGGCGAGGATGTCCGCGCCCGCGTCCTCGCCGCCACCGGTGTGCGGCTGGAATGGGAAATCAAGCGCATCGGCGTCCCAGTGCCGGCAGCGAGGTCCGGGGCGCCCAACAACTGCGATCCGGAGCTTGTGGCATGAAGCGCGTCGCGGTCCTACTCGGCGGCATCTCGGCGGAACGCGAGGTCTCGCTCTCCTCCGGCAAGCAAGTCGTCATCGCCCTGCGACAGGCCGGTTTCGATGTCACGCCCATTGATGTGGGCGAGGACCTCGGCGCCGTCATCAAGGCGCTGACACCGAAGCCCGATGTCGTCTTTAACGCCCTGCACGGCCGCTTCGGGGAAGACGGTGCCATCCAGGGCGTGCTGGACTGGATGGGCATTCCCTACACCCATTCCGGCGTCCGCGCCTCCGCCCTCGCCATGGACAAGATGGCCGCCAAGGCCGTGTTCACCGCCGCCGGCCTGCCGGTCGCCAAGGGCCGGCTGGTGGATATCGACGAACTGGAAGCCGCCGACCCGCTGCCGCTGCCCTACGTTGTTAAGCCGGTTAACGAAGGCTCATCCGTCGGCGTGGAGATCATCCGCGCGGGGGACAACCGCCGCGTCGCCGTCGCTCGCGCCTGGCGCTTCGGCCGGCAGGCGATGACGGAGGAGTTCATCCCCGGCCGCGAACTCACCGTCGGCGTCATGGGCGAACGTGCCCTGGCCGTCACGGAAATCATCGCCGAGGCCAACACGTTCTACGACTACGAATCGAAATACGCCGATGGCGGCTCCCGCCACGTGATCCCCGCCGGCATGCACCCCACCGCCTATGCCCATGCCATGGACGTCGCCGTCGCCGCGCACCACGCGCTGGGCTGCCGTGGCGCCAGCCGCGCCGATTTCCGTTACGACGATACGTCGGGCGAGCCCGGTCGTCTCGTGCTGCTGGAAGTGAACACCCAGCCTGGTCTCACGCCCACCTCGCTGCTGCCGGAACAGGCCGCGCATTGCGGCATGGACTTCACATCCCTCTGTTCCTGGATGGTGGAGCACGCCGCATGTCGCGCGTAGTCCGCAAGCCGCGCAATTCGGTGCAGGATCGGCCAGGCCGGCTGAAGCTGGTCGTGCGCCGCGTGCGCCGGCACGGCAAGCTCATCATTACCGGCGGCGCGCTGCTCGGCATCCTGCTGCTGGCCGTCGCCGTCGGCCGTTCCTCCATGCCGGGCGGCTTCCTCGCCGGGTTACGGGACGATATCAACCGGGCGTCCGGCCGCGCCGGCCTGCGCGTGGAACGCGTGCTGATCGAAGGCCGTGCCAACACGCCGGAACCGGTGCTGCGCGCAGCCATCGGCGTCAACCGCGGTGAGCCGATCCTGGCGGTGCCGCTGGATGCCACGCGCGGGCGCATCGAAAGCCTCACTTGGGTGCAGTCCGCACGCGTGGAACGCCGCCTGCCGGACACGATCCTGGTCACGCTGACGGAACGGCGCCCGTTCGCCATCTGGCAGTTCCAGGGCAAGTTCCGCCTGGTGGACCGCGCTGGCCAGGTGGTGGACCAGGACCTCGCGGAAGTGAAGGACCTGCCGCTGATCGTTGGTGCCGGCGCACCGGTCGCTGCCGCGCAGTTGCTGGATCTGCTGGGCAAGCACCCGGCGTTGCAATCCCGCTTGGTCGCCGCCGTGCGCGTGGGGGAAAGGCGCTGGAATCTGCGCCTGAACACCGGCGCGGACGTGATGCTGCCCGAAGGCGCCGAGCAGGCCGCCATCGACCGCCTGATGGCGCTGCACCAGGGCCAGGCGCTGCTGGACCGCCCGCTGAAGTCGGTGGACATGCGCCTGCCGGATCGCCTCGTGGTCCGCCCGGTCAACGAACCGAAGCCTGACGACGCCACGCGTGGCGCCGCGCCGCGCAAACCAACCTGAGGGGACGCGCATGAACGACCTTTCCCGCCGCGTCCTGACGCCGCCACCCACTGAACCGGGCGACACGCCGCGCCCGCGCTCCTACCGCACCGGGCCGTTCGGCGTGCTGGACATCGGCTCCACCAAGATTGCCTGCCTGATCGGCCGCACGGAAAGCGATGGCAGCCTGCGCGTGCTCGGCTTCGGCTGGCACCGCGGCCGCGGCGTGCGCGGCGGCGGCATCGTGGACCTGGAGGAGGCGGAACGCGCCATCCGCGCCTGCGTCGGCCAGGCGGAGGATATGGCGGATACCCGCTTGCGGGAAGTCACCGTTAATCTCTCTTGCGGCGCACCGGCATCCCGCCTGTTTAACGTGGAATGGCCGGTCGGCGGCCGCGCCATCGAGGTGGCGGACATCCAAAAGGTCGTGGCCGAGGGCCGCACCCGCGCGGTGCTGGAAGGGCGGGAACTCATTCACGCCATGCCACTCGCCTTCACCGTGGACCAGACGGAAGGCGTGCCGGACCCACGCGGCCTGCATTGCGATGTGCTCACCGCCCGCCTGCACGTGGTAGATGCCGCCACCACGGCGCTGCGGAACCTCACCACCGTGGTCAACCGTTGCGACCTGGAAGTGGCGGAGCTGGTTTCCGCCCCCATGGCAGCGGGCCTGTCCGTACTGGTGGCAGATGAACGCGAACTCGGTGCCACGGTCATCGACATGGGCGGCGGCACAACCGGCATGGCCGTGTTCGCCCAGGGCCAGTTGCTGCACACCGTGCAGCTTCCCGTCGGCGGCGCGCACGTCACGAATGATTTGGCCCGCGTGCTGTCCACCCCCGTCTCCCACGCGGAACGGCTGAAGACGCTCTACGGCAACACGCAAACCAGCCAGGATGACGAACGCGAACTCCTCCCCGTACCGCTGGTGGGGGAGGAGGAGCACCAGATCGCCAAGGTGCCACGCGCGATGGTCATCAACATCATTCGTCCGCGGCTGGAGGAAACCTTCGAACTGGTGAAGGAACAGCTGGACCAGTCGGGCCTCTCCAAGGTCGCCGGCACGCGCGTCGTGCTCACTGGCGGTGCCAGTCAACTGGCCGGCGCGCGGGAACTCGCCGCGCGAATCCTTGGCCGGCAGGTGCGCCTCGGCCGCCCCCAAGGGCTTCGCGGCCTGCCCGAATCGGCGTCCGGCCCCGCCTTCGCCACGGCCTCCGGCCTGCTCGCCTGGTGCGCCGGGCACGGGCAAGTGATGCGGGATGTCGAATTCGATGCAGAAAGGCCGAAAGGACTCTTCCGTCGAATCGCGGACTTCCTGAAAGAAAGACTCTGATGATTCGCCGCCATCCTTCCGTCCTCGCGACCAACGATTCAGCGCTCACCGCCCAAGAGCCGCGTGTCCCGAAAGGGGAACCGTCATGACCCTGAACCTGATGATCCCGCAAACCATGCACACGGATTTCTCGCCGCGTATCACGGTGATCGGCGTGGGCGGCGGCGGCACCAACGCGGTCGACAACATGATCTCCATGAACCTGCAGGGCGTGGAGTTCGTTGTCGCGAACACCGATGCCCAGCAGCTCATCCACTCCAAGGCGGATCGCCGGATCCAACTTGGACCTCACCTCACTGGCGGCCTCGGCGCCGGGGCCAAGCCCTCGGTCGGGCGCGCTGCGGCGGAGGAGGCGGCGGAGGAGCTGGAGCGGCAGCTTGAAGGCTCGCACATGGTGTTCATCACCGCCGGCATGGGCGGCGGCACCGGCACCGGCGCGGCGCCGGTGATTGCCCGCATGGCGAAGGAACGGAACATCCTCACCGTCGGCGTCGTCACCAAGCCCTTCACGTTTGAAGGCGCCCGGCGTGCCCGCGCGGCGGAGGAAGGCATCGCCGAGTTGTCGCAGCACGTCGATACGCTGATCATCATCCCCAACCAGAATATCTTCCGTATGGCCAATGAGAAGACCACGTGGAAGGAAGCCTTCAAGATGGCCGATAACGTCCTGTATATGGGCGTGCGCGGCGTGACGGACCTGATGATGGCGCCGGGCCTGGTGAATCTGGATTTCGCCGACATCCGTACCGTGATGGCGGAAATGGGCAAGGCCATGATGGGCACAGGCGAGGCTGAGGGCGAAGGCCGCGCCATCCGCGCCGCGGAAGCCGCCATCAGCAACCCGCTGCTGGAGGATACCTCCATGGAGGGTGCCCGCGGCCTGCTGATCAACATCACCGGCGGCGAGGACCTGACCCTGTTCGAGGTGGACCAGGCGGCGACCCGTATCAAGGAAGAGGTGGACGATAACGCCAACATCATCTTCGGCTCCGCCGTCGACGAATCGCTGAACGGCTGCATCCGCGTTTCCGTCGTCGCCACCGGCATCCGGTCCGCGCAGGAAGAACGCCTCGCGCCGCCGCTCGTCGTCGTCGGCGGCCGGGCCGAACCCGCCGTCAACGTGCCGATGCCGCCGGTCACTCCGCGCCCCGCCCCGCCGGTCAGCCTTGTCACGCCTGCTCCGGCCCCGGTGGCGGATACCACCGCTTTCCATGGCACGGACTATGCGCCGGTGGCCCCCGCACACGCCCCTGCGGCCGAGCAGGAGGAGGCGGCACCGGTGGCGCGCATGACGCCACCGCCCGTGGTGCCCAGCTTCACGCCGCCGGTTCGTCCGATGGCACCCATGCCACCGGCTCAGCCGATGCGCGCGCGGCAACCCACCCCCGTCGAGACCGAGCCGACTTTGTTCGCCGCCGCGGATGCGCCGCCCGCCCCGCCCGTCCCGGAAGCCGCCCGTCCGCAGCCCCCTGCCGGCAATCTGTTCGCCAAGGTCACGGGCCTGTTCCGCAACAAGTCCGCCGGTACCGCCCATCGCGCGCGGGATGAGAATCCTCCCGCAATGTCTGCCCGCATCCCAGCAGAGGAATCGGAGGTTGAAGCACCGCGCAGCGAACCGCGGCCCGAGCCCCGCGCCACTGTCCGCCAAAGCGGTTCCAGTGAGGAATTGATGGACATTCCCGCCTTCCTGCGTCGGCAGAACTCCTGACCCCGTCCCGAGAGAGAGCGTTCCCGCGCGGGCAGGCCCTTTCAACCGCCCATCTTGCCTGTAACCGCGGGCAATGAATGGTGTATCGCCATAGTCGGGCAGGGCGCCTATGCCTGCAGTCCGACCCAGCAACCCAGGCCTTGGAACGAAGCGTGGCTGACCTGACCTTCCCGGCCGCCGCCTGCCGCCAGACGGTCAAGGCGCCAGTTTGGTGCGCCGGGGTCGCCCTGCATTTGGGCATCGCCGTGCGCATGGATCTGCAGCCCGCCGCGCCCGGCTCCGGCATCATCTTCCGCCGGGCGGACATGTCCGGCGCGGAAATCCGCGCCCGCCACGACCGGGTGGCGGATACGCGCCTGTGCACCCTGCTGGCCGACGCCGCCAATCCCACCTGCCGGGTCGGCACTGTGGAACATTTGCTCGCCGCTTGTGCCGCCCTTGGCCTGGACGATGCGCTGGTCACGGTGGACGGCCCTGAACTGCCGATCCTGGATGGTTCCGCCGCGCCCTTCATGGACCTGATCGCGCAGGCCGGCCTCGCCCCGCATCCCATGCCGCGGCGCGCCATCAAAGTGCTCCGCCCGGTGCGGGTGGAGGAGGGCGCCGGCTTCGCCGAACTCGCCCCCGCTACCGGCGGTTTCAGCCTTGATGTCACCATCGAGTTCCCCGCCGCCGCCATCGGCCGCCAGTCCGCTCGCCATGATCTCGGCGCCGAGGCCTTCCGCCGCGACATCGCCCCCGCCCGCACATTTGCCCTGCTGCAGGAAGTGGAGGCGATGCGCCAGGCCGGCCTCGCCCGCGGCGGCAGCCTCGACAACGCCATCGTGGTGGACGGGGACCACATTCTCAACCAGGGCGGGTTCCGCCTGCCGGACGAATTCGCCCGCCACAAACTGCTCGATGTCGTGGGAGACCTGGCCCTGGCCGGGGCGCCAATCATCGGCCATTACACCGGCCTCCGGCCTGGTCATGCGCTCAACAATCGCCTGCTCCGCGCCCTGTTCGCCGAGCCGGATGCCTGGCGCGAAGCGGGTCCCTTCACTGCCGCCGCATGAGCATTGCCGCCGCGCTCTGCTATCTGTTCGCCATGCCCGGCCAGGGTGCTATAAGGCCGCCGCACAACAGCTCCGGGTCATTCCCAGCGCCATGAACATTTCCCGCCGCCTGCTCAAGCTGCGCCCCGCCGCGACCTGCCTCGCCCTGCTGCTTGCCGGCGCCGGCGTCAGCGGCTGTGACACTATGAAGCAGTGGACCGGACGCGCGACCGAACTGGAGGAGAGGATCGACCCGACCCAGGTGCCGGTCGAGGAACTCTACAATAACGGTGTCGATGCCCTGGGCCAGAAGCGCTACAAGGCCGCCACCCTGATGTTCGACATGGTGGAGCAGACCTATCCCTACTCATCCTGGGCGGTCAGCGCGCAGGTCATGCAGGGCTATACCCAGTACCTGCAGAACAATTACCTGGAAGCCATCGCCACGCTGGAACGCTTCATCCAGCTGCACCCCACGCACCGTGACATCGCCTACGCCTACTACCTGCGGGCGCTCTGCTACTACGAACAGATCGCCGATATCGCCCGCGACCAGACCGCGACGGACCGCGCCATCTCCGCGCTGCAGGAAGTGGTGAACCGTTTCCCGGACAGTTCCTACGCCCGCGATGCCCGCCTGAAGATCGACCTTGGCCGAGACCACCTGGCCGGCAAGGAAATGACGATCGGCCGTTGGTATCAGGGCCAGAACCTGCACGCAGCCGCGATTGGCCGCTTTCAGAAGGTGGTGGACGAATACCAGACCACCAACCATGTCCCGGAAGCCCTGCACCGCCTGACCGAGATCTACCTGCAGCTCGGCCTGCGCGACCAGGCCAAAAAGACCGCGGCCGTGCTGGGCTACAACTACCCCGGCAACGAATGGTATCAGGACAGCTACAACCAGCTGGTCAACGATGGCCTGGTCGCCGATGGCCAGCCGGTGCCGCCGGCACAGAAGCCGGGCCTGTTCCGCCGCACCCTGGATTCCATCTTCTGAGGTTCATCGCTCTCACATGCTGACCGCCCTCTCGATCCGCGACGTGGTGCTGATCGAGCGGCTGGATCTTGCCCTTCATGCCGGCCTGACGGTGCTGACCGGAGAGACGGGCGCGGGAAAATCCATCCTGCTGGACAGCCTGGGCCTGGCGCTGGGCGCGCGCGCCGATGCCGGCCTGATCCGTGCCGGCGCCACCCAGGCCAGCGTCAGCGCCAGCTTCGCCCCGCCCGTCGATCATCCGGCGTTGGCACTGCTAACGGATCAGGGATTCGGGCCGGAGGATGACATCGTCCTCCGTCGCGTCGTCACCAAGGATGGCCGTTCGCGCGCCTTCGTCAACGACCAGCCGGTTGGCGCCGCCCTGCTACGGCAACTGGGCGCGCTGCTGGTGGAAGTGCAGGGCCAGCATGAGCAGATGGGCCTCGCTGATCCGGTTTCCCACGCCGGCCTGCTGGATGCATTTGGCTTGCCCGCCAAGCTGCGCGCCGCCACCGCCGCCGCCTGGAAGGAATGGCGCGAAGCCAACACCGCACTCGCCGCCGCGCGGGAAGCCATCGCCGCCGCCCAG
>Ga0315912_10002809_pt1 | contig 18032 bp, 18 predicted proteins | sample VfabasoilMG_FD_204469 | JGI IMG/M metagenome (GOLD analysis project Ga0315912, IMG submission 204469) | Garden soil microbial communities collected in Santa Monica, California, United States - V. faba soil | ecosystem: Environmental > Terrestrial > Soil > Garden | place: USA: California...
GCGCACGCGTGTGGTTGCGCGCGCCGGCTGTCGGGGTGGAGGCAGGTCAGAGCGGGGAGCGCAGTTCGGCTTCGTGCGCGACCACCGGCACGGGCTTGCGCGCGAACGGGATCAGCATGGGCACGCGCTCGCGGTAGCGGCGGTAGGCATCGCCGAGGTGCGCGACCAGGTCGCGCTCCTCGAAGCGGATCGCGACCAGGATGTAGCCCGTGGTGGCGAGCGCGAACACGAGGTGGGTGACGGTCATCACGGGCGTCGCCCAGAACGCGAACAGCCAGCCCAGGTACAGCGGGTGCCGGATCAGCTTGTACGGGCCGGGCGTGCGGAAGCCGATCGGCCGATAGGGCACGTCGGTCAGGTGCAGCCAGACCTGGCGCAGGCCGAACAGGTCGAAGTGGTTGATCAGGAACGTGGAGAACAGCACCAGGCCCCAGCCGAACGCGCACAGGCCCAGCATGACCAGCCCCGCGACGCCGTCGAGGTTCCACACCTCGCCGCCGAGCGGACGCCAGAACGCGAACAGCGCGATCAGCGCGAGGCTGGAGGCGAGCACGTAGGTGCTGCGCTCGGCCGGCTCGGGCACGTAGCGCGTCCACCAGCGCTTGAACGCCGGGCGCGCCATGACCGAGTGCTGCAGCGCGAAGGCGAGCAGCAGGCCCAGGTCGATCGCGAGGTCGAGGGCGAGGTTGCCGCTCGCGGGGCCGTCGAGCGTGTGCCCCACGAAGGCGTTGCCGACGAAGCCGATGGCGTAGAGGAAAGTGGCGAGGAACAGCGCATAACTGCCCAGGCCGTAGGCGAACACGAGCGCACGCTTGTACATGGTGGAGCATCTCCGGAAGAGGTGACGGGTCCCGTGGCTCCCGTCGCGGATCGCGATGGGCGGGCGTGCTTCGGGAAACGCAGTACGCGGGGAAATCACGACATGACGCCGCAGCGCCTATACTTTTGGCCGCCAGCCATGGACGACCAGACGCCCCCGCCCGCCGGTCCGCAGAGCAGCGACGCGCTGTTCTCGGAGGTCTACGACCGGCTCAAGGCGATCGCCGGCCGCCAGCGGCTGCGCAAGGCGCAGAACACGCTGAGCACCACCGAGATCGTGCACGAGCTGTACCTGCGCATGGGTCCGGACGACGAGCGCCGGTTCGCCGTGCCCGCGCAGTTCTTCGCCTACGCGGCGCGCGCCATGCGGCACCTGCTGATCGACCTCGCACGCCGTCGCCTGCAGGAGAAGGCCGGCGGCGAGTTCCAGCGCGTGCCGCTGAGCGATCCCGCCGTGGGCGCGGTCGCGGTCAGCCCGCTGCAGGCGCTGGAGCTCGACGCCGGGCTGCGCGCACTGGCCGAGGACGACGCGCGCGCCGCCCAGGTCGTGGAACTGCACTACTTCGCCGGCCTGCCGCTGGTGCGCATCGCCGAGCTGCTGGACGTGACCGTGCGCACCATCGATCGCGACTGGCTCTACGCGCGCTCGTTCCTCGCCACGCACGTGGGCCCCGACGCGGGCGGCCTGCGCTGATGCGGCGATCGCCGCGCAGCGCGCACTGACGCCCTCCCATGGCATCGCTGCGACGGCATTTCGACGACCTCATGCTGCTGGCGCCCGAGCAGCGGCAGGACGGGATCGCGCGGCTGGAACTGTCGGAGACCGAACGCGCGCGCCTGCGCTCCATGCTCGAGGCCACCACCGAACGCGTCGCGGGCATCCTCGACGTGCCGCTGGAGCGCGCCATCGCGGGCCTGGGCGAGTCCGACCTGCTCGAACGCCTCGTGGGCACCCAGGTCGGCCGTTACCGCGTGCTCGAGCTGATCGGCGAGGGCGGTTCCTCGTCGGTATTCCGCGCCGAGCGCGCGGCCGGCAGCGGTTCGCAGGTGGTGGCGCTGAAGTTCCTGCGCACGGGCCTGTTCTCCAGCGACGCCGAGCGGCGCTTCCGGCGCGAGCAGGCGATCCTGGCCCAGCTCACGCACCCCAACATCGCGCGCCTGATCGAGGCCGACGTGAGCGAGGCGGGCGTGCCCTACATCGCGCTCGAGTACGTCGACGGCCTGCCGATCACGGTCTCGGCGACGAGCCGCGCGCTCGACCTCGACGAGCGCCTGCGCCTGTTCGCGCGCCTGTGCCGGGTGGTGGACACCGCGCACGCCTCGCTGGTCGTGCACCGGGACCTCAAGCCCTCCAACGTGCTCGTCGACGAGCACGGCGAACTGAAGGTGCTCGACTTCGGCATCGCGAAGCTGCTGGACGAGGACGGGCCCGAGCGCACGCTCTCGCTCGCCTTCACGCCCGAATATGCCGCGCCCGAGCAACTCACTTCGGCGCAGCCCACGGTCGCGCTCGACGTGTTCGCGCTCGGCGTGATGCTGGCGGAACTGCTCACCGGGCAGCGCCTGCGCGGCGGCGTGCGGGCATCGGTCGCCGTGGCTGGCGCCGACAAGGATCCGCCGAACGGCCTGCCCCCGCGGGCGGCGCTCGCGCGCCTGCTGCGCGGCGACCTCGACGCCATCATCGAAACCGCGCTGGCCGAGGAGCCGGGCCGGCGCTATCGCTCGGCCGATGCGCTGGCCCTCGATGTCGAGCGCCATCTCGCCGGCTACGAGGTGCATGCCCGTCCGCCCTCGCGCTGGTATCGCACGCGCAAGTTCGTGGCGCGCCATCGCGCCGCGGTGATGGCGACGTCGCTGCTGCTGGCGGTCGCGCTCGCGAGCCTGGGCACGGCGCTGTGGCAGGGCCAGCAGGCGAAGCGCGCGGCGGAGCGCGCCCAGGCCGAGGCGCTGCGCGCGAACACGGTGCGCGAGTACCTGATCCGGCTGTTCGAGGCGGAGTCCCCGGGCGGGCCGCGCTCGGAGGTGCCCGACACGCTCACCCTGCTCGAACGCGGCGCCGCGAAGGCCGAAAAGGAGCTCGCGGACAATCCCCAGGTGCAGGGCGACCTGCTGCTCGCGATCGGGCGCATCTACGGCCAGATCGGACGGCTGAAGGATGCGCAGCGCACGGTCGAACAGTCGGTGGCGGCCTTGCGCGGCGACCCGCCGGAGAACCCGGTGCGATACGCCGAGGCGCTCGCCCAGAGTGGCGACCTCACGCGCCAGCAGGGTCGCTATCCCGATGCCCTGAAGGCGTTCGACGAGTCCGTCGCGCTGTTGCGCGCGCACGCGCCGGGCTCGTCGCCGCTGGCCCTGGCGCTGCACCAGCGCGCGCTCGCACTGGGCGAGTCCGGCCGGCACGACGAGGCGATCGCCGACTATCGCGAGTCACTCGCCCTGCGCGAAGCGGACCCGAAATCCAGCGCGTACGACCGCCTGCGCACGGTGGGCGCCATGGGCACGGCGTACTGGCGCGCGCGCCGGTACGAGGAGGCCGAACCCCTGCTGCGGCGCGCCGTGGACATGGCGCTGGAGCACCTGGGCGAGAACCACGCCGAAACCACGCGCCGCATGCACAACTTCGCGCAGATGCTGGCCGATACCGAGCGCCTGCGCGAGGCCTCCGGCATGTTCCGCCGCTCGCTCGCGATCCAGCGCAAGGTGTACGAGGCCGCGCCGATCAACATGGGGCCCACGCTCAACAGCCTGGCCGCGCTCGAATTCCGCCTCGGGCATGCGGCGGAGGCCGACGCCTACCTGAAGGAACTCGAGGACCTGATGGCGTCGCAACCCGACAAGGAATCCCTGCGCGCCGTCTCCGTGCAGAACAACCGCGGGCGCATCACCGAACTGCAGGGCGACTTCCCGCGCGCGCTCCGGCTGCAGGAGGAACTGCTGGCGCGGAACGAGCGCGTGTTCGGGCCCGATGCCGTGATCACGATCGAGAACACCATCAACCTCGGGCGCACCGAGTTGCAGCTCGGACGGCTGGAAGGCGCGCGCAGCGCGGCCACGCGCGTGCTGGCATGGGCGAGCGGGCGCAAGCCGCCGAACACCCAGGTGCAGGCGAGCGGGCACTACCTGATGGCCGCGGTGCTCGAGGCCGAGGGCGAGCACGACGCCGCGCGCGACGAGATCGCGAAGGCACTCGCCTTCGATCGCGAACGGCACCTCGCCGATCCGTGGCCCTGGTACGCGCTCGCGGGCCGCATCGCGCTGGGCCAGCGCCGCCCCGACGAGGCGCTCGCGCTCGCCGACGAAGGCCTGGTGCGCGCACGCGCCGTGCTGCCCGGCGAGCACTACCGGATCGGCGAACTGCTGATGGTGCGTGCGCGGATCCTGGCCGTGCAGGGGCAGGCCTCGGCGGCCGCGGACGACCTCGCGCAGGCGCGCGAGCGCATCGAGCGCGCCCTGCCGCCGCACCATCCGCTGCGGCTCGAACTCGACGGGGGACCGGCCGTGCCGCGCGCCTGAGCGCGCGTGCCGGCGAACGTTCTATCGTCGGTACACGGATTCGTATCGGAGGCGGGGATCGCGATGGGCAGACTGGTCGGTGGCAATTCCCCCGGGCGCAGCCGGATCGAATGGCATCGGCTGGAACGCGGCGTGCTCGTGGGCCTGCTGGCGCAAGCCGTGCTGACGATGGCGGCGTTCGTCCTGGGCTGGATCGGCTTCCTGCTGTTCCTGTGCGTGACCATGGTGGAGGTGCTGCTGATCTCGGTCCTCACCAGCCTGCTCTATCCCTCGCGCGGCAGGCGACGCGTGGGCGACGCGATCAAGTCCATTCTCGCCTGCGCCTTCACCGGCGTGTTCATCGTGCCGATGTACCTGGGTGCGGCCGGATCCGGGGGCGATGGCACGTGGTCGGAGCGTCTCGTGGGCGCACTGGGCCTCGCGCCGGGCCCGGTGGCCGTGGCGCTGCTGCTGCTGGTGTTGCGCCTGGGCACGCTGTGGTTCCACGCACGGGACACCGCCGATCCGCGCTACACCTGGGGCCGCGATGCCATGCGCGACGGGGCGGTGCTGATGGTCTCGCTGTTCCTCGCGTGCTTCGGCGCCTTCCTCGCGCTGATGGCCACGATGCCGCTCCACTTCGTGTTCGGCGCCCGCGCCGTCGACGTGTCGTTCGGGTTGATGCTGGTCTCGATCATCACCGGGCTGTCGTGCGTCGCCGGCACCATGACGGAGACGGAACTGCGCGAGATCGTGGGCAATCCGTACCTGGATTAGGTGCCCCTCGCGAGACCGACGGCTGTAGGGCGGAACCCGCAGGGGTTCCGCCGCAAGCTCGCTCCGGATTGCGGCGGAACCCCTTCAGGTTCCACCCTACTTGCTATGAGGACTCGATCACGCGCGCGGTGCCGGAGACGCGGATGGACTCGCCCGCCCGGGCGGGGATCTCCGCACGTAGCCGCGAGCGCATGCCCATGTCCTCGCCCTGCACGACATCGATCGCGCCGCCGTGCGACCAGCCAAGGTCGCGCAGGTAGCCCGCGAACGCGGCGGTGCCGGCTCCGGTGGCCGGGTCCTCGTACACGCCCCCGGAGGCGAACGGGTTGCGCGTGTGGAAGCGGGTGGCGGACTCGGCCCACGCGAGCACGATCGTGACCAGGCCCGCGCGATCCATGAACGCCTTGCCGCGGTCGAGGTCGTAGCGCATGGCGGACAGCCGTTCGCGCGACCCGAGCGCGATCACGAGGTGGTTCGCGCCCGCGTGCGCGAGCGCGACGGGTATGCGCGGATCGAGATCGGATTCCGCGTAGCCGAACAGCGCGAGCGCCTCGGTGCGCAGTTCAGCGTCGACCGCGCGGCTCCACGTGGGGGGCGACTGCAGCGCGGCGGCGATGCGCGCGCCGTCGCGCCGTCCTTCCACGCTGATGCGCGCCTCGTTCAGCACCAGCGCGTACACGCCCTCGCCGTGCTCGCGCGCGAGCACCGCGCCGAGCGCGATGGTGGCGTGGCCGCAGAAGGGCACCTCGCTCTGCGGAGCGAAGTACCGCACGCGCCACGCGCCGTCGCCTGTCGGCGCGGCGAACGCGGTCTCCGAGTAACCGACCTCGGCCGCCACCCGCTGCATGAGCGCCGCCCCGGGCAGCGCATCGAGCAGCGCCACGCCGGCGGGATTGCCGCCGGTGTCGCCGTCGGAGAACGCGGCGATGCGATGCAGGTTCATCGGCCGAATCCCCGGGCGGACGGCCGCCTCACGAGCCCGCCTTCCCGGCCGCATCGGCGGATTCCAGGAACACGTACTCGTGCTGCGCGTCGCGCACGACCAGCGTGCGCTTGCCGTCCTTCGCGCCGACGACGAACTCGAAGCCCTGGATCGTGGCGCCGGTGCTGACGAAGCTCGTGGTGCCGTCGTCGTTGCGGCGCGTCGCCATCGGGCTTTGCCATTCGCCCACGTCGAAATGCACCGCCTTGCCGTCGCGCCGGATGCGCACCTCGCCCAGCGCCGCGTTCTCGTAGCGCGCGGCGAGCGCGTCGGCCGCCGCGGGGTCGGGCGGCATGCTCAGGCGCTCGCGCGCCAGCTTGCGACCGGCCTCGATCTGCCTGACGCTGGTGTCCAGCGCGGCGTCGGCCTCGGACTTGCCGTCGAACAGCACCTCCTGCAGCTTGCGCGCGAACGGGCCGCGCAAGGCGGCGCCGGCGTCGCCGTTGGTGAGGATGACGGCGCCCACGTCGTGCTCGGGCAGCCAGATCATGTCGCTGTGGTAGCCGGCGAGGTCGCCGCCGTGGCGCACCACGGGCGTGCCGGTGCGCCGATCCACGGTCAGGCCCATGCCGTAGTCGATGCGATCGCCCACGGGCACGTTCGCCACGCGGCGCTGCAGCAGGTTCTGCTCCGACACCAGGCGCTTGCCGTCGGGCAGCTTCCCGTTCCTGAGTTCCATCATCACGTAGTAGCTGAGCTCGCGCGCGCTGGTCCATGCGCCGCCGGCCGGGCGCGCCGGTACCACGGCGTAGTTCAGGCCGATCGACGCCTCCACCACCTTGCCGTCGAAGTCCACGTCGTGCGGACGCGCCCAGTTGCCCTGCATGGCCTTGGCGAAGTCGAAGGTGGTGCGGGTCATGCCCAGCGGCGTGAAGACGCGCTCCTGCATCGCGAGGTCGTAGGCGGCGCCCAGTTCGAGCGTCGGATGCTCGATCGCGCCACCGACGAAGCCCGCGGCCGCGACCATCAGGTTGCTGTACTGGAACACCTCGCCGAACGCGCTCGTGGGCTGCATGCCGCCGAGCAGCGTCAGCGCGGTGGCCGGCGTCGACCCGTTGTACTGGAAGATCCACTCCAGGTCCTGTCGCGGCATGCCGGTGCAGGCGCAGACCAGGTGCCTGACCAGCACCTTCTTCGTGGTCGCCTCGTCGCCGAGCTTGAATGCCGGGTACACATCGACCACCGGCTGGTCCCAGCGCAGCTTCCCATCGTCGACGAGGTCGGCGAGCAGCAGCGTGGTGAGCGCCTTGGTGTTGGAGGCAGCGGGAAACAGGGTGTCGGCATCCACGGGCTCGGCATGACCCACGCGCCGCACGCCGCCGCCCACGTACACGAGCTTGCCGTTCTCGATCAGGGAGTACCCCACGCCCGGCACGTCCAGGCGCTTCATGCCGTCCTCCATGAACCGGCGCAGCGCGGCGATGCGGTCGGCATCGAGCTTGTGCGCCTTCCTCCCGGCGAAGGTTTCGGGCGAATAACCCTTGGGCCGGATGCTGCCGAACACGATGCCGGTCGGGCCTCCGCGCTTCTCGGCGGTGGCCGCGCTGCCTTCCACCAGCACCACGGTCCAGGCCTTGCCGGCGCGCCAGGCGCTCGCCTGCACGACCCGCTTCTCGTTCGGGGAGGTTTCGTAGTTGAACAGGCGACGCTCTTCCCAGCCATCGCGGGGCGCCAGGGGCTGCGCGATCCGCAGCGCGCGCTTGAAGTCCGGACGTACGCCCTTCCAGGCTTCCGCGACGGCCTGGTCGGCATCCTTCGCCGCGACGTCCACGAGCACGATCTGGAAATCGGGTTCGGGCGGCGCGAGCGTCACGCGGTTCCCTTCCGTGATCGCGCTCCAACCGGCCGGCACCGTGAACTGCACGCCCGCGGGCGTGGTGCGCGCGCTGTCCTTGTCGACCGTGGCGGCGGCAGGCGCGGTCGCCGGCTCGGCGCCGATGCCCGGTGTCCAGGACAGCGTGGCCACGGCGATGGCGATACACAGTGGGGTCATGCGCATGAGGGACTCCGGGTGAGGTCGGCGCCGATAGTGCCCGAACCCGACCCCCGCGCAGGAGTGCCGTTTCGCAGGGGCACGACGCGGCCCGGGCAACCCGGGGCGCCTGCGGGCTCCGGTTCAGCGGACGTGCCTTACGATGTCCACACCCAGGGAGAGGTTGCATGAACAGTCTGGCGATGGCGCTCGCATGGGTGCTGGCCGGCAGCGCGGAGGTGAAAGCCCCCGATGGTGCGCGCCCCGAATCGCTGCGCAGGCAACTCGTCGGCCTGCCGTACGCGGAAGCGCGCGCGAAGCTCATCGCGCAAGGCTGGCAACCGGCGATGATCAAGCGCGCGGCGCCGGCGGGCGCGGCGAAGGTGATGGTGGAACTCGGCCATGCCGAGGTGGAATCCTGCAGCGAGGGCGAGGTGGTGTGCTCGTTCCTGTTCGGTCGCGAGGACGGCAGTTGCCTGCACGTGACCACCGGCGGTGCCGGCAAGCGCGCGCGCGTGCAGCACCTGGACCGGCGCTGCTTCGACGAGGAGTGAGCCGCCGCATGGCGCGCGCGCATCGGGCCACGCGATAATCCCCGCCTACGATTCCCGCGCACGAGCCCCGCACCCATGAGCGAGTCACCGCCCGACCGACTGTCCGTCAATCCGCGCAGCCCGCATTACGACGAGGCGGCGCTCGCGCGCGGCGTGGGCATCCGCTTCAAGGGCGAGGAGAAGAACAACGTGGAGGAATACTCGGTCAGCGAGGGCTGGATCCGCGTCGCCGCGGGCCGCGCGTTGGACCGTCGCGGCAACCCGATGACGATCAAGCTCTCGGGCGAGGTGGTGGCGTACTACCGGGACGTCGAATAGCGGCCAGTCACGCGCGGCGCGGCTTCGCACGCCTGCCCGACGACGGCGCCGGGGCCGGTCCCTTCAGCGACTTGGGCTTCCCCGACGCGGGCTTGCCAATCCCGGACTGGCGCCTGCGCGCCGGCACCAGCGCCTTGCGCATCGCTGCGGCCAACGCCAGCCGCGCCCACGGCAACATCTCCTCCGCGCTCTCCAGCGCCGACTCCGGCGCCGACCAGTAGCTCATCTCCACGCGCTTCCCGCCGCCCTCGTAGACGAAGGGTTCGCAGCCCGCCGCCCGGAAGCGGGGCTCGGACTCGGCGTCGACCTTGAGGTAGAACCGACCCTCCGCGACCAGGCCCATCATGCGCTCGTCGAGGTAGACGCCGTGGCCGCCGAACATGCGGCGCGCGGTCGCCGCGCCGGCCGGCGCGAGCAGTTCCAGCAAGTACTCGACATAGGCGTCCTGCTTCGCCATGGCCCTGGTCCTCCAAGCGTGGCGCGATTGTAGGGCGCCGCCGGCGTCCTGCCCTGCCGCGCTGCGTCTTGCACTCGAACGACCGTTGGAACATGCTGGCCGGTACGAGAGGACGCAGGATCGGCGCGGGTTCGCGCCGGTTGCGAATGCAAGCGTTCCCGGGCGGCCGGACCGCGATCGGGTTCGGCCAGGGTGATCACCAGCCAATCAGGATGCACGACATGAGCGGAGCTCCACTTCGTCCGGACGAGATCCGAGCACTCGAATCGCTCGGCAAGGGCAAGGTCAAGAAGGACAGCGAAGGCTACGACACCGCGATGCAGAGCCTGGCCTCGCGCGGCATGGCGCAGGAAAAGCGCGGCCAGTACCTGATGACCTCGCGCGGCAAGACCACGCTGCAGCGCCGCACGACTGTCAAGCGCGGATCCCGCTAGCCCCACCGGGTTGCGTGCCCACGTAGGGTGCGTCTCGGACGCACCTTTGCTTCCGCTTTGGAAGGGGTGCGTCGCAAACGCGCCCCCGGATGCCGATAGGAACAGGTGCGTCCGAGACGCACCCTACGGTGTGCCGTTCCCGCGCGCCGGTGGTTTTCCGCACGCCTCGAACAGATCGCGATACCTCGCGACCATGACGGCCTCGTCGTGGTGCTGTTCGGCGCGTGCACGGTTGTAGCGCCCCATCGCGACACGCAATGGCGCGTCGGCGGCGAGTGCGTTCAGGGCCTGCGCATATCCGTCCGCCTGCGCCAGGGGGCACAGCCGCCCGCCGGATCCGTCCTGCACGATCTCCGCCATGGAGGGCACGTCCGAGGTCACGATCGGCAGCCCCGAGGCCATCGCCTCCAGCGCCGACAGGCTCATGCCTTCGCGCACCGTGGGCATCAGCAGCAGGTCCGAATCGCGATACAGCGCAGGCATGCGTTCGGGCGGCACGCGGCCGAGCCATCGGATGCGCGGGTGCCGCAGGGCTTCGTCGCGACCCGACAGGCCGCTGGCGACCACGATCTCGATGCCCGGTGCCAGGCGTTCCGCGATCGGAACCAGCAGGTCCACGCCCTTTCGCCGCGTCGCATTGCCGCTGAACAGCACGCGCACCACGCCCTCGTCGCGCGTCCCTGGCGCACGCGGCTGGAACCGCCCGAGGTCGACGCCGTTCGGGATCACGCGGATCTCGCCCGCGTACCCCAGGTCCTCGCGCACGAGCGCCGCCGTCGCCTCGCCGACCGCCGTCACCACCTCGCAGCGCGCGAGGCCCCGCCGCAGGAACCAGCGCAGGTCGGTTCGATAGTGAAGTCGCTGCAGGAACGTGCTGTGGCGCGCCATCCAGGCGTCGAGAACGTAGTTGTGGAAGGTGCCGACGAGCACGCGACCGCGCCGGGCCGCGAGACTGGCGTAGTCGACGCCGACATGCGCAAGCCGCTCGGGCCCGCTGCACGCGGCGGCGATCAGCGGCGGGCACAGCTGCCGCCAGCGGCTGTACTCGTGCAGGCGATAGCCGGGTATGCCGCGCGCCAGGGCACGATGCACCTGGATCGCGCCGCTGCCGCCGGGTATCGGGCTGAGGATGCCCTCGCGGGTGGCGGCGGTTGGCATGCGGTGCCGGATTCCGGAGGAGGACGGCGCGATTCTGTCACGCCCGACCCGGCGCGGACGGCACGCCGGCGCCGGTTTCTGGCACTATCGCTGCCCTCGACCGGAAGGGGATACCCATGCGCATGCTGCTCGTCAAACTCGGATTCGTCGCGATCGCCGGCCTGGCGCTCGCCACCCCGGCCCAGGCCGCGGACATCGACTGCGAAATGCGCTTCTCGATGCACGGCTGGTCGGCGTTCTACAAGACCGCCTCGGGCGACGGCACCATCACCTGCAACGACGGCAGCCGGATGCGCGTCAAGCTCCGCGCCAAGGGCGGCGGCATCACCTTCGGCAAGTCCAAGATCGAGGGCGGCCGCGGCGAGTTCTCCGGCGTCGCGAACATCAAGGAAGTGCTCGGCTCCTACGCCACGGGCGAGGCGCACGCCGGCGCCACGAAGTCGGCCTCGGCCCAGGTGATGACCAAGGGCACCGTGAACCTCGCGCTCAGCGGCACGGGCAAGGGCTGGGACGTGGGTGTCGCGTTCGGGAAGCTGACCATTTCGCGACCGTGATCCCGCATCCGTGGACCGCGCCCGGGCGCGGTCCACGATTGCCGTGCGGCCACGATTTCGATGGTAGGAGCGCGCTTCAGCGCGCGATCTTTTCAGCGCGCCTCGACGCCGGGCAGGATCGAAAAATCGCGCGCTGAAGCGCGCTCCTACAAGGAGCCCAACCGGGTCGGGTTGATCAATCCCCGACCTGCACCCGGATCCCGCGCAATCGATACGGCGCCTGGGCCTCGAGCTCGAAGCCGAGCGTCACCTGCTCGCCACGCTCGCCCTGGCACACCACTTCCATGCCCTCCCCGGCGCCGGCGCGCGCGCCCTTGAAGGTGAGCGCACCGAGGTTGCCGCGCATCTGGCGATAGCGCTCCAGGCGCTGCTCGAGCGGGGGCGAGTCGGCGTTCGCGGCGGTGTGCTCGGCGAAGAAGCGCGTCATCACGGCCTCGTCGCCGCTGTTGTAGGCCTTCAGGTACGCCGCCACGGTCTTGCCCGGGCCGGTATCTGGCAGCGTGTTCGACAGCGGGGCGGAGGACGCCGGTCCGGCGCCCCCCGGACCGGTCGTGACGATCTTCGAACCCGGCGGCGGTGCGACGCCGAGCACGCCTTCGATCGCGCGCAGCGCCTGCGGCGCTGGGAAGCCCGCGTGGTTGCTCGCCAGGAACACCTGGGTCTGTTCGTTCGGGAAGTTCGCGAACAGGAAGAAGCTCACCCGGTCCGATCCGGCCGCGATGTTCATCGCATCGGGATCGAACACCGTCCGCCGGTGCACGCCGTCCTTGAGCAGCGTGTCGTCGAGCAGTGCGCGATAGAAGCGATGCATCTCGGTGAGGGTGGAGAGATAGCCCCCGTTGCCGCGCAACTGGTACAGGTGTCCGGTGTCGTCGTGCGGCAGGTCCAGCACCGAGCCGATGTCCTTGCCGTCCCGATAGCCGTGCGCGACGCGTGCGCGGTCGAGCTTCGCGGCGTGCGAGCCGGTCTCCACCAGCCCCGCGGGCTGCAGGATGTGCTTGTGCACGTAGGCGTCGTACGGCAGGCCGCTGGTCTTCTCCACGATCGCGGCGAGCAGCGCGTAGCCGGTATTCGAGTAGTTCTGCCGCTCGCCCGGGGCGAAGGCGAGCTTGAGCGCGAACGATTCGCGCAGCAGGTCCGCGCGCGAGAGCGCGCGCGTGTCGCCGCCTTCGAGCCCGAGCGGCAGGCCGGCGCGGTGCGTGAGCAGGTGCTGCACGGTGATCGCTCGCTTGTCCGCGGGCACGCCGTCGAAGAACCGGTCGAGCGTGTCGCTGGTGGCGAGCTTGCCCTGCTCGACGAGCTGGTAGATCGCGACCTTGGTGAAGTCCTTCACGTTCGACCCGATCTGCACCAGGGTGTCGGGCGCGAAGCGCAGGTCGGCGGCCTCGTTCGCCAGACCGTACCCTTTCAGCAGCACGACCTCGCCGCGCTGCACGACCAGGGCGTTGCCGTCGAAGCCGTTGTCTTTGGCCCGGGTCAGCGCGGCGTCGAGCTTCTGGCCGAGATCGCCCTGGACCACGGGCACCGCTTTCGACCCCGCGGCGATGACCGTGGTGGCGGCCAGCATGGCCGCGATGATGAGGACGGACGTGATCCGCATGGGTGCACTACTCCTGGGGTCCAGCCCGTTCGGATGCGCGAGCATGGCGAATGGTCGCAGGCACCGTGACGGGCGGCACGACGGCGCCCCGCTTTCGGGTGGACAATGCCGGTGCCGCGTTTCCGGGGGAGGCAACGCCATGCGCTCGATCGCCATCCAGGCCTGCACCGCGGCGGCGACGCTGATCCTCGCGCTCGTCGCGGGGTCGCCACCCGTGCACGCGACACCCCTGCCCCGCTTCCCGCCCGGCGCCGTGTGGAACCTGGACATCCGCGCGCTCGAACCCGATCCGGCCTCGGCCAGCATGATCGATGCGCTGGAAGGACTCGGCGGCTTCGGCAACGGCCGGTTGCAGATCGACTTCTCGATCCGCGTGGTGAACGCGCCCGAGGGTGCGCCGACGCTGACGCTCGCGCAGCGCGCGGGCTACTACGCACCCGATTGCGACACCGGCGCGATCGCGATTCCGGTGCCCGCCGGCGCCAGCATCGAGGGCAGCGCCGGCATGAGCTGCGGCGGCGGCGAGGATTGCCATTACCTCGTGGTCCAGGGCGGCACCCTGTACGAGGCCTACCAGGCCAACCAGTTGAACCAGACGCTGCAAAGCCTGTGCCTGGTGCGCTGGAACCTCGCGGCGGTGTATCCGCCGGAAGGGCGGGGCGAACACTGCACCAGCGCCGACGCCGCGGGCTTTCCGATCGCGCCGCTGCTGTTCAACGCCGACGAGGTGTACGCGGCCGCGCAGGTGTCCGATGGCGACCTCGGCCATGCGATCCGCTTCGTCCTGCCCAACGCGCGCATGGCCGCGGATCCCGCGCTCGGCGGCGTCTACGGGGGGCGCCTGTACGTGCGTCCCGCGACGCATTCGGGCAGCCCATCGGGCCCGAAGGAAAGCGTGCCGTACGGTGCGCGCCTGCGCCTGCGTGCCGACTTCCCGCTCGCAGGCTACAACGAGCCCGCGCGCGTGATCCTGCGCACGCTGCAACGCTACGGCATGCTGCTCGCCGACGGCGGCACGGTGGCGCTCACCGGCGAGAACGACCGCTACAACACCCACAAGTGGGCGGAGCTGGGCCTGAACGAGCAGACCTTCTACGACAACGACGACCCGAACGCGCTGCCGCCCGTGATCGGCGATTTCGAGGTGATGCCCACCGGCGAGCGCATCGCCGAGACCTACGAATGCGTGCGCGCGCCCGAACCGGTGCCGACGCTGTTCGCCGACGGGTTCGAGTGAAACCGAAGACACTCGCGCGCGCCGTGCGATGACCGATCGACCGGCGCGCGCGCGCGGATCGGCGGTGGACACGGGCGCGCTCGACGTGATCGTCGTGGGCGCCGGCTTCTCGGGCCTGTGCATCGCGCATCGCCTGCTGCGCGCGGGGCTGCGCTTCGTGGTGCTGGAACAGGCCGCGACCCTCGGCGGCACCTGGCGCGACAACCACTACCCCGGCGCGGCCTGCGACGTACCCTCGCGCCTGTACAGCCTGTCGTTCGCGCCGAACCCGGACTGGTCGCGCGCCTATCCCCACCAGCGCGAACTGCAGGCCTATCTCGAACGCGTCGCCGACGAGCATGGATTGCGTCCGCACCTCCGCGTCGACGCGCGCGTGCGCGCCGCACGCTTCGATCCGGCGCGCAACACCTGGCGCGTCGCCGTCGCCGGCGACGACGAGGAGATCGAGGCGCGCGCGCTGGTGCTCGGTACCGGGTTCCTCACGCGTCCGCGGCTGCCCGACATCGAGGGCCTCGCGACGTTCGCAGGCCCCGTCCTGCACACCGCGCGCTGGCGCCACGACGTCCCGCTCGCGGGCAGGCGCGTCGCCGTCATCGGCACCGGCGCGAGTGCGATCCAGGTCGTCCCGGCCATCGCGCCCGAAGTGGCGCGGCTCACCGTCTTCCAGCGCAGCGCGCCCTGGGTGTTGCCCAAGCACGATCCCGCGATCCCGGCCTGGCGCCGGCGCGCCTATCGCCGCTGGCCGCTGCTCGAACGCCTGGTGCGCGGATTCACCTACGCGCGCATGGAGTCGCGCGCGATCGCGTTCACGCGCGCGACCTGGCTGACCCTGCCCTACCAGGCCTGGGCCCGCACGTACCTGCGCCTGATGGTGCGCGATCCGGTCCTTCGACGCCGCCTGACGCCGGACTACCGCATCGGGTGCAAGCGCGCGCTGCCCTCGAGCGATTACCTGGCAACGCTGTGCCGGCCGAACGTGGCGCTGGTGAGCGACGCGATCGAGCGCGTGACGCGCACGAGCATCGTCACCACGGGCGGCGTCGAGCACGCATGCGACGTCATCGTCGCGGCCACCGGATTCAACGCGGCCGAAGCCGGCGCGCCGTTCCCGATCTCGGGCGTGGACGGCGCCGACCTCGACGAGACCTGGCGCGACGGCGCATCGGCCTATCTCGGCACCACGGTGCCCGGCTTCCCGAACCTGTACGTGATGATCGGGCCGAACACGGGCCTGGGGCACAATTCGATGATCTACATGATCGAGTCGCAGGCGAACTACGTGATGTCCGCGCTGGCCGCGGGATCGGCACGACGCGGACGCGCGCCGTATCTCAGGGCCGACGTGCACGCCCGCTACAACGCGCACATCCAGGCCCGCCTGCGTACCTCCGTCTGGAATACGGGGGGCTGCCGCAGCTGGTACCTGACGCGCAATGGCCTGAACACCACGCTGTGGCCCGACTTCACGTTCGTGTACCGGCGCCGCACGCGCCGGTTCGACGCGGAGTCCTACGAGTGGCTGCCCGAGGACGCACCTGAGGCCACGCCCGCCCGAGGCGACTGACGCGTCGCGGATCCCCATCGCGGCGCCTACAATCGTCCGAACCCCCGCGGCGCGCGCCATGTCCCTCCCCGATCCCGTCTCCGACGCCGTGACCATCCGTGCGGGCGTCCCCGACGATGCCGAGGTGCTGGCGGCCTTCGCCGCGCACACCTTCAGCCAGGCCTTCGGCGACCTCAACACGCCCGAGGACCTGCGCGCGCACCTGGCATCGGCCTATGGTCCCGCGCAGCAGCGCAAGGAACTGCTCGACCCGACCATGCGCACCTTGCTGGCCCACGTGGACGGCCGGCTCGTCGGCTTCGCGCAGCTCGCGCGCACGCAGCCCCCGGCGTGCGTGACGGCCGAGGATCCCGTCGCCATGCATCGCTTCTACCTGGATCAATCCGTGCACGGCCGCGGCGTCGCGCAGAGGCTCATGGCTGCGGCTCGCGACGCAGCGCAGGCGTCCGGTGGCCGTCACCTGTGGCTGACCACCTGGGATCGCAACGCGCGCGGGATCGCGTTCTATCGCAAGTGCGGTTTCGTCGACGTGGGCGAGACGGTGTTCGTCGTCGGTCGCGATCCGCAGGTGGATCGCGTGCTGGTCGTACCGCTGGCGCCCATCGCACCGTAGTGGCGTGCTCGGTTCGCGGTTGCCGTTCCTGAGTCGCACGCCGCGCCGCGGAACTCTCCCGGGCATCATCGATCACAGCCTGGACCCACCGAGCGTCCGCCACCGCCGCGGCACCCAGACCGACCGGAGTATCCCCATGACCCGAACCCGATGCCTGCTCATCCTCGCCGTCCTCGCGGCACCGCTGCTGGCGCAGGCGGAGACCTCGCCCTATGCCGCGAACGTGGAGCGCGAGATCAAGGCGCTGTCGTCCGACCAGATCGCCGCCCTGCGCGCAGGGCGCGGCATGGGCTATGCCACGCCGGCGGAACTGAACGGCTATCCGGGTCCGCGCCACGTGCTCGACCTGTCCGAGGAGCTCAAGCTGAGCGATGCGCAGCAGCAGGCGAGCGAGCGCGTGTTCGAGGAGATGAAGCGCGCTGCCGTGCCCCTGGGCGAACAGCTGATCGAGGCGCACCGCGCGCTCGAATCGGCATTCCAGGACCGGCGCGCGAGTGCCGACGGCATCGCTGCGCTGAGCGCGAGGATCGGGGACATCGAGGGTCGCTTGCGTGCCGTGCACCTCTCCGCGCATGTCGCCGAACGGGCCCTGCTCGAACCCGGCCAGATCGCACGCTACGCGGAATTGCGCGGTTACGGCAGCCACGCGCACTGATCAGCTTGCGCTGCCTAGCCATCCAGCGGAGTCGCCGCCCCGCGACTGCGCCGGCAGGATTGCCGGCGCGAACAGCGAAGCTGGCCCGCGGGGCGAGCGACGGGAATGTCGCGAGTAAGGCGCTTGCGACGTGAGGTCCATTCGCGGGATTGTTCGGTTGGCCGTCACCCTCGACGACCCACTTCCTGACTGTCCGCTGACCACGCGCGATTCGCGTTCACCGTCCAGCCAGCGTTTCCGGGTCAAGGTTCCACACGAAGCGGCGGCACCGGGTTCGCCGCGAGTCGGAGACCACGACCATGCCCGAGAACACCCATCGCCCCCTCGACATCGAGACGATCGCCTCCACGGCGCTGCACGAACTGGCGCGCACGCGCGAGTTCTTCCAGATCGCCCGTGGCGCCACGCGGGACCGCGAGTTGGTGCGTGCGTGTGCGCTGTGCGAACGCATCCACGTGGAACTGCTGCACGACCTGCGCCGCGCCGGCCTGGTGGCCGAACAACTGCCCGCGCCGACGCCGGCGCCGGACGAACGGGAACTGGCAGCGGCACTGGACGGCCTGCGCGCGGGCGACGCGAGCCGCGCAGGGCCCGTGGTCCGCGCGCACATCGCACGCACCCTGGAACTGCTCGAGTGCCTGTTCGCGGACTTCCCGTCCATGGCCGTGCGGCGCACCATCAAGCTGCACTTCCGCAACGTCCAGCGCAGCCACGAGATCGCACGCCGGCTGACGCTGCGACAGCACGCGGCCTGATCATCCGCATCGCCTCGAACCCGTAGGAGCGCGCTTCAGCGCGCGATCTTTTCGAGACCCGCAGGATTCCGCGATACCGAAAAGATCGCGC
>Ga0315912_10002810_pt1 | contig 18023 bp, 14 predicted proteins | sample VfabasoilMG_FD_204469 | JGI IMG/M metagenome (GOLD analysis project Ga0315912, IMG submission 204469) | Garden soil microbial communities collected in Santa Monica, California, United States - V. faba soil | ecosystem: Environmental > Terrestrial > Soil > Garden | place: USA: California...
AGGGGGGGATGAGTTTACCGTTATTTTAAGTGACCTCAAGGATTTGAATGCGATTCGAACCACTGCTGAAAAAATATTAAAATCTCTAGATAGTCCGTTTCATATTGAGGATAAAGCAATTCATGTCACTTCTAGTATTGGAGCCACTTCATATCCTCAAGACACTAATGATATAAATGCACTCATAAAACACGCCGATCAAGCAATGTATGAGGCAAAAAAACAAGGACGTAATCGTTTTCAGTTTTTTACCAAATCGATGCAAGAAAATGCCCTCCATCGCCTCAATGTAAGTAATGGTCTGAGAACCGCACTTATTGAAAAGCAATTTAGCTTGTATTACCAACCCATTATCGAATTAAAAAGTGGGAAAATTGTAAAGGCCGAGGCTTTAATACGCTGGAACCATCCACAAAAGGGCATCATCGATCCGCATGACTTTATTCAGATAGCTGAGGAAACCGGCAGCATTCAGGCCATTGGGCATTGGGTCTTTGAGCAGGTACTGGAAGATTATTTTAAGCTTCAAAATTATATAAATCGGCCTAATTTTCAGTTAGGTTTTAACGTATCGCCTAAACAATTTATCGCAGATAGCAAAATAAAGAACTGGCCAAACCTTATGAAAAAACAAGGCATCCCTGAAAATAGCCTAATCGTAGAAATTACTGAGGGCGTGTTGCTTGAATCAAACCAGTTGGTTGATCGCTTGCTAAAAAAATTACACGCGGCAAAAATCCAAATCTCTATTGATGATTTTGGTACAGGCTATTCGTCCTTAAGCTATCTTAAACAATTTGATATCGATTACATCAAACTAGACAAGTCTTTTGTGCATCGTCTTGAATCAGATAATGACAAAATGATTTTATGCCAATCGATTATTGATATGTCACATAAGCTGGGTATTAAAGTCATTGCCGAGGGAATTGAGAACGAGGCTCAGCGGGCACTGTTGCGCGAGTACAAGTGTGATTACGGCCAAGGATATTTGTTTTCCAGACCTAAACCTTTGGATAAACTGATGAAAGAACTAATTTAGCCGGCCAGATTACAGTTAAGCAATTACCTGATTCTTGCCATTGTGTTTAGCTTTATATAAAGCTAAATCCGCTTGATGAAAGAGGCTGTTCACTTCATAGCCATGCTCCAATATGCAAGCATGAATACCCACACTTAGCCTAATTTGAATCTGCTTTCCACCAAAATTAAATGTTGCAGCATTGGCTGCCTCAATTAATCGATTGCCCAGTATTTTAGCGCCATCTGCTGTCGTATTTGGCAAACAAAAAATAAATTCATCGCCACCTACACGACCAGCAATATCACTGGCACGCACCGTGTTAGAAATGACCACACCTAATGTTTTAAGCACTTCATCACCCGCAAAATGCCCATGCGTATCATTTATTTGTTTAAAGCCATCAATGTCTGCCATCATGACGGCAACACTGGTTTTCTCTCGACAAGAAACCGTAAGCTGATGTTCTGCAAGTTCGTAAAAGACTCGGCGACTTAACAGACTCGTTAGCGGATCATAGGTCGCTAAATTTCTTGTTTCTTTTTCTAACTCGCTAATTTTAAAAAGTAACTGAATTATTTGATAGGTAATAATCGGAGCAACTGTAAGCGCTCCTAATGTCGCCACTTTCACATGAATAAGTAATTCTTTATATGAAACATTAAAGAACAGATTGTCTGCAATAACAGTGAACGCGACTGTAAGAACTATCGCAGTGAGTGTAATTAAGGTTACAGACCTAACTCGCCCAAGTTTTAAAATTAGGTCGCTAAAAACTGTCATTTTTATAATTCAATCGTAGTGATGCAATGTGAGGCTTTAATTTAGTGTGTATACAAGTAATGCATCACCTTGTTTGTAACCAAAGATAGAGTTACCCCCACTGGCAACAGCTATATACTGTACACCATCGATGGCATAAGTAATAGGGGGTGCATTCACGCCAAATTCTGATTTGGCCTGCCACAGCAATTCGCCTGTCTGACTGCTATAAGCGTTGAAATGACCATTACCCTCACCCATAAATAGCAAACCGCCGGCAGTAGCGAGCACACCGCCAACCAAGGGCTGTTCAGTTTTATTTTGCCAAACTATTTTGCCAGTTCCCAAATCAATTGCAGAAAGCAAGCCCCAACTTGGGTCATTGGTCGGTTCGCTCGATGCATAATGTATCCCTACTTTACCATCCTTTGCAGGACTTTCGTGCAAGGTATATTTGACTGGCGCATGAATTCCGGCCACAAATACATGCTGAGTGACTTCATCCACGCTGACCGGTGACCAATTCGATCCCCCTAGAATACCAGGATAGACCACTGTACCCGCAAGTGTCGCTTTGCTAAACATATTTTGCTGTGGCACAAAGGCCTCGGATTTTTTGAGTAATTCCCCTGTTGCGCGATCATGGATATAAAACCAGCCCGTTTTGCCAGCTTGACCAACAGCAGGTATAGTTTTTCCATTTACCTTGTAATTAAATAGAACCGGAGGGCTCGCCAGATCGTAGCCCCATAAATCATGCGGCACTTGCTGGTAATGCCATTTATATTTGCCAGTATTTGCATCTAAAGCCACCAGCGAAACCGTATAAAGATTATCTCCAGGGCGCGAAACATCATTCATCTGCGGGGATGGATTGCCAGTGCCGAAATAAAGTGTATCGTTCGCAGAATCAATAGCAGGTGTACTCCAAGCAGACCCGCCTCCAAAGCGTGCTGAATCCGGGTATTTATCCAGATCTGCTTTTTCTGCAGCTACATCACGATTTAGCCTTATACCATCATCAGTGGTATCCGCAAATTTACCTTCCCAGCCATGTGTTGGAATCGTGTCAAATTGCCAAATGCGTTTACCGTTATTCACATCATAAGCCGCCAGAAAGCCAGGTCGTCCATAGCGTCCCGCTACACCAATTACCGCCCCTAATGGCGCATCTTCGCGGGGATTATCAATATGTAAACCATAACCGACACCTGTAATACCGACAATTACCTTACCCTTGTAGACTACTGGCGCCATTGCAATACCGATGCCAGTGCCGCCTGTCACTTTACGTGCAGAATTCGGATCATTCGTGTTAAGTGAATCTTGACCTTCGCTCGTAATTGCCGTTTCTACCACGTCTATATCCCACAGTTTAGTGCCATTACTTGCATCCAATGCAATTAAACGGGCGTCTACTGTTCCAATAAACACTTTGCCCTCACTTACTGCGACCCCTCTATTTGCAGGACCACAACACATTTTCCAATCTTTCCTTCTATCATGATTGTAGCGCCACAATTCTTTACCGGTTTTCGCATCTAACGCTACAACATGATTGAATGGCAGCGAGAAATACATGACGCCATTTTGCACAATAGGTGTAGTTTGAAAACTGCCGATAACGCCAGTATTATGTTTCCATGCCAGATTTAAATCTTTGACGTTTTTGGTGTTGATTTGAGTGATGGGTGAAAAACGCTGACTTGTGTAATCAAGCCCAAAGCTAGGCCAATCTTGGTTTTTTGCGCTATATTCTGTTTTAACATTTTGATGGCAGGCGACTAGACAAGCTAAGATGATGACGATTACACAAGCAATTTTTTTCATTCTTAATAACCTAAAAAGCTAAAATTATTGAAAGTATACAAGTAAGTATAGTTCAGAAGAAGCTTTTTTCAACCATCCTAAGCACTGTAATAGAATATCGTTTATCAGTATTAAAAAGATCACATTCTCCATCATGCATTTCACATCTATAAAATGGATTAATAATAATCCATATTCAATTGATTTTAATGATATTTATTTCTATGAAAATGATGGATTAAAAGAAACCGAGCATGTTTTTATCAACCACAATCAACTTAGCGAGCGTTTTGGAAAATTACGGCAGAAAACATTTACCATTATCGAAACGGGCTTTGGCACTGGACTCAATTTTTTTTGTGTTGCGTTACGCTGGCTAGCGCTAGCCCCTGTTAATGCAAACTTACGCTATGTGAGCATTGAAAGGTATCCACTGGATCCTGATGACATCTCCAGAATAATGCAGTCTTACCCGCAGTTTACCGAAATTTCTGCTGAATTTTTGCAGCAATATGCAAATTTGAAACCAAATCTCAATATATTTAACATAGCTGAAAACCGCATCCAGATTGCTTTGTGGGCAGGTGATATTTTAGATGTGATGCCCAAAATTGATGATGAAGCTGATGCTTGGTTTTTGGATGGATTCGCGCCTGCTAAAAACCCGGAAATGTGGTCTAGCGATGTATTCGAACATGTTGCTCGCCTATCTAAAAAAGATACTACATTTGCCACTTACACTAGCGCCGGTAATGTACGTCGTGGTCTACAGGCATCTGGGTTTAAGGTACAAAAAGTGGCCGGCTTTGGCAAAAAGCGTGAGATGCTTTGTGGCATATATACAGGAAAACTGAAATGACTACCGCTATTATTATCGGTGGCGGGATTGCAGGCTGTAGCACAGCATATGCATTGGCTCAGAAAGGCATTGCTGTCACAGTGATAGAGCGTCATGAAAAAATTGCGCAGGAAGCTTCTGGCAATCCGATAGCCGTGTTGTACCCAAAATTTAGCGTAAAACCAAACATGGCAGATAAGCTTACACAACAAGGGTCTACGTTTACTCAGGAAATATTAAAAAAGTTATCTTCGCAAGTTCCAATATTTGAAGCTTGTGGAATGATTCAATTAGCATTTAATCCGCGCGAAGAAATCAGGCAAAACGCGCTGATGCAACTTGACCAATATCAATCCATATTTAAAGCGATCAATTCTGCTGAAGCCACCAAAATAGCTGGGGTCTCACTTAATATGGGTGGGTTATATCTGCCACAAGCTGGTTGGATAAAACCAGCAGTTTTTTGTGAAGCTCTTACGAACTCAGCTCTAATTAAAAAAATGACCTTAACCAAGGCACTAAAGTTTGATAGAAAACAACATCGATGGCAGGTTTGTATGGATAAGAATCAATCGATTGAAGCGGACATTCTAGTCATTTGTAACGCCAACGACGTGAAACAGTTTAAGCAGTGTGAAAGCGTTGCTATTACACCGGTACGTGGTCAAATCAATTTTTTTCCAGAAAACACAATCAGTAAATCTATCAAAACTATTATCTGCAGTGATCACTTTGTAAGCCCTGCCGTAGATGGTTTTCACTCAACAGGAACAACTTATGCCGCTAATGACTTCAATCCAAATTTGACTGAGGTGGATACCCGCAAAAATATAGATGCTTTATGTAAGATTTCGGAACCACTTTGTGAGGCTATGCAACATGAAAGCATCAATGGTCGAGTTGCTTGGCGTAGCTCACCATTAGACTACATGCCGCTTGCAGGACAATTACTAGATGGAGAATTGATTCATAAGAATCCACCTCGTCATAATGCCAATGCTGCTGATTTACCTTGGATAGAGGGTTTATATATCAACGCCGGACACGGTTCAAAAGGCATGATTACTGCACCTATTTGTGGTGAATTAATAGCCAATCTAGTCGCCAATGGCAAACCCGACCTAGAAGCACCCTTCGCCTCAAAACTCAACCCAAGCCGTTTTTTATTACGCGAACTTGGTCTAAAGCAATTAGCACAGTCGCTATATTAATTTTTCGATTAGAATTGGGTTATGAGTGATATCAATAAACTGCTTGCAAACGCACATCAAGCACAGTTAGAAGGCAAGCCAGAAGAGGCTTTGCAACTCTATCAACAAGCGCTTAGACAGTACCCAAGTGAAACTAATCTACAGATTGCTTGTGGTAATTTATGCGTTGAGCTGCAGCGGTTTGAAGAAGCGGCAGGACATTTTCGAAGAATTCTCGCTTTTAACAAAAGTCCTGAAGCACACAATGCCTTGTGCTATGCGTTGCAAGAGTTAGGCAATAGCGCGCATCAACATGGTAATTACAATTTAGCAGAAGCTTGTTTCGAAGAAATATTACAGCACCAGCCCAATAATGCGGTGTATTGGTACAACTGGGGCAATGCACAACGCGAATTGGGCAAACTGCAAGCTGCATTACAGAGCTATTCCAAGTCTCTTAAACTAGATCCAAACGATGCGGATACGCATAATAATTTGGGTAATGTACAGCGCGAATTAGGACAATTAGATCTAGCGATCGCCAGTTACGAAAAAGCTTTGCAGCTTAAGCCTGATTTACATCATGCATTAGTGCATTTAGTGCATCAGAAACAACATATTTGCGAATGGAAAGAGCTGACTTATAAAATTCAAATCATCCGTGATTGGGTTAATAACCATGCAGAAATTCAAGTGTCGCCTTTTGCATTTTTATCTATGCCCACAACTACAGCACTTGAGCAAAAATCTTGTGCTAGCAATTACGTAAAACAAAACTATACACATCTCATTGCACCTCGCGATTCACTAGGTTTTACACATACCAAGAAAACCAAGAAAAAACTCAAAATTGGTTATTTATCTGCAGACTTCAGACTACACCCCCTCGCCTTTTTAATCACCGGGCTCATCGAGAAGCATGATAGAACAAAGTTTGAAGTGTTTGCCTATTCATATGGCATGAATGACAAAACTCCCGCTCGCACGCGTTTAGAAAAAGCTTTCGATCATTTTATTGATATTAGGAATTTAAATGACATTGATGCAGCAAAGAAAATGTATGCAGATCAAATTGATATTCTGCTGGATCTGACTGGCTTCACACAAAGCAGTCGTACCGGCATTATCGCACTCAACCCTGCTCCTATCAGCATCAACTGGCTAGGCTACCCGGGAACCATGGGGGACTACCTTGGCAGACCCCTGTTTGATTACTTGTTAGCCGATAAGCTAATTGCACCAGACCCTGATTACTTTAGTGAAAAACCGCTATACCTACCTTGCTATCAACCTAATAGCCCGCGTGCAATGGGAAATGATACGCAGAAAACCACACACCACTTGCCTGAAGATGCTTTTGTGTTCTGCAGTTTTAACCAAACCTTTAAAATCACTGCCGAAGTATTCGAAATATGGATGCGTTTACTCAAGCAAACACCAAATAGCGTGCTATGGCTACTGGAATGCAATGCTTGGGCTAAGACGAATTTGCAACTTGAAGCGAATGACCGTGGAATTGATAAAAACAGACTCATTTTTGCCCCAAGGGTATCCATTGAAGCGCATATGGAGCGACATCAACATGCAGATTTGTTTTTAGACACACTACCCTATAATGCCCATACCACTGCTAGCGACGCTTTATCTACTGGGCTACCGCTACTAACCTGCATGGGCGAGACATTTCCTGCGCGAGTCGCAGCAAGCTTGTTACAACAGATTGGTTTGCCTGAGTTAATTTGCGACTCACTACAGCAATATGAAGAAAAAGCGCTTTTCTTAGCTTCGCATCCAAATGAATTAGCACGCATAAAACAACAATTATTGACGCAAAAGACGCAATCAGATTTATTTAAGCCTGAAGTATTTGCACAACAACTTGAAGCACGATTCACACAAATATGGCAGACATATTTGGCTGTGTAATCAGCCACATTTTGCCACGCTTATGATAAAGTGCGCTAAATTTGTTAGATTAATCATTAGGAATTAAATATGGCAGCTTTCGACATTACCCCAGTGCTTAAATTTATGACGGATAAAGGTGGCTCTGACCTATTTTTTAGCACTGGCGCAGCAATTCATTTAAGCGTTGAGGGTGAGACGATGCCTATCAATAATCAAATTCTTGCACCGGGCATGGTGAAAGAAATCGCTTATTCTCTGATGAGTGAAGCTCAGATAAAAGAATTTGAAGCAGCGCTTGAATGCAATTTTGCGATTAGCAAAAAAGATGTTGGCCGCTTCCGCGTTAATATATTTCGTCAGCGCGGTGAAGTTGGGATGGTAATACGACATATCAAAACCGAAATCCCCAACTTTGAAGCATTGGGCTTACCACTCATATTACGTGACATCATTATGCGGAAACGTGGTCTGGTATTGGTTGTAGGCGCAACAGGTTCTGGCAAATCAACCACGCTAGCCTCTATGATTGATTACCGGAATGAAAATCATACCGGCCATATCGTGACGATTGAAGATCCGATAGAATTTGTTTATAGCCACAAGAAATCTGTAGTCGATCAGCGTGAAGTGGGTATAGACACTCACTCATTTGATAATGCGCTGAAGAATGCCATGCGTCAGGCACCAAATGTGATTCTAATTGGTGAGATACGCGATATGGATGGCATGAAACAAGCGCTTGCTTATGCAGAAACAGGCCATTTATGTTTAGCCACTTTGCATGCCAATAACGCTAACCAGGCGCTTGAGCGCATTATCTCTTTCTTTCCGCCGGAGGCTAAACATGGCTTGTTACTTGGCGTTTCAATTAACCTAGTGGGGATTATTTCGCAACGGTTGATTCCAGGGAAGGTGCAAAAACGCGTCGCCGCGGTAGAAGTGATGATAAACACGCCTTATATGTCTGAGCTTATCCAGAAACAAAAACTGGGTGAGATGAAAGAGATCATGGCCGACAATAACGACATTGGTATGAACACGTTTGATCAATCACTGTTCAGATTATTCGCTAACGGCAAGATTGAAGAAGAAGATGCCTTGGCAAACGCTGACTCACGTAACGATTTGTCACTCAAAATGCGGTTTGCCGCAGAAGGCGCGCGCGGCGTCGCAGGTTAAATAATTAACCTGTTTCGCTCGTTGCCGCTACAAATGCAGCCGCAATAATCAACCCGCCACCCACCCATTCATTGGGCGTCATGACCTCGCCAGCCAAGGTATAAGAGGCAATTGCCGCCACGACAAGTTCAAATAAAAATATGACAGAGGCGCGATTTGCGGCAATATTTGTTACGCCGTATTGCGTCGCCAACGTGCCAAATACCAATACAAGCGAAATAAGCGTCAAAATACCCCAATCTTTTGCGTTAAAAAAACTCGGTACAGGTAATGACTCATTAAAAATTGGGATGCAAATCAATGACATGACAATAACGCCAAGCCAAACTGCATATGATTTCGTAAGTACACTCAACTGCTCAGTTTTACGTGTAATCACATTAGCTATTCCAAACGCCATACCAGAAGACAGAGCAAACCAATCTGATTCACTTCTGGGAATTGGCAAGAAACCGGATTCTCCACTGACGTCGTAGAGCATAATCGACGCTCCCAATAACGCAATAAAGATCACCGCTATGCCTTTTAGATTGGTCCGCTCTTTTAACCAAAAGTGCGCTAGAATCAATGTCCACAGTGGTGAAAGATAAAAAAGCAAAATCACGCGCATGACATGACCATCTAGTACTGCCAGCACATAACTTAAGTTTGCCCATCCAGCGAACATACTTAACCAGATGATGCTTTTAGGTAACGCTAAGACATTACGCCAATCCTTTGTAAATAACACACCGGCAATGGCGATTGCGATGAGATAGCTGTAAAAACTTAGGGCAATCCCGGAAACGCCAGCTTCCTCAATGATTCGATAGGGATACCACACTACGCCCCAAAAGCACGCGCCAAAAAGCAATCCGAATACTGCAAAGGTGTTTTTATTATTGCCGTTGCTCACTATAATGCTCACTTATGAAAACATACCTAAATCCAAGCCTCAATTTGCTACAGCCCTACCCGTTTCAGCGTTTACGCGATTTATTCAAAGGCACTACGCCAAATTCTGCTTATTCGGCGATTAATCTATCGATTGGTGAGCCCAAACACGCAACACCACAGCTCATTAAAGACGCACTGGTAAACAATCTCGATGGCTTAGCCAATTATCCCACGACTCTGGGCAGTTTAGCACTTCGTGAAGCCATTTCTGCCTGGATTTCGCGACGCTATAATATTCCTGCATTAAATCCGGAAAGTGCAATTCTACCGATCAATGGCAGTCGCGAAGCGCTGTTTGTCTTCGCACAAGTCATTATTGATAAAACCAAACATGATCCGATTGTGATCTCGCCCAACCCGTTTTACCAGATTTACGAAGGTGCGGCATTTTTAGCGGGTGCTACACCCTACTTTATCAATACCTTGCCTGAGAACGACCATGCAATGGACTTTTCAAGTGTACCGGCGGATATATTAAATCGTACGCAATTGGTTTATGTATGCAGTCCGGGAAACCCCTCCGGCAAAGTCATGAGTCTTGAACAATGGAAAACACTTTTTGCACTCTCAGATAAATATGGATTTGTGATCGCAGCGGACGAATGTTATTCTGAGATCTACTTTGATACTCCCTCATTGGGGGCTCTGCAGGCCGCGTCCTTATTGGGTCGCAGCTATGCCAATTTAATCGTTTTCAGCTCGCTTTCCAAACGTTCCAATGTACCCGGCATGCGCTCCGGCTTTGTGGCGGGAGATGAAAAGATCATCGAAAAATTCACGCTCTACCGTACCTATCACGGATGTGCGATGAGTCCCACCGTGCAAGCTGCAAGCTTGACTGCATGGAATGATGAATTGCATGTGATTGAAAATCGCAGGCTTTATGCCGAAAAATTTAATACTGTGACGCCACAATTACAGAAGATACTGGATGTCGACATGCCGGAAGCGGCCTTTTATTTATGGGCCAAAACCCCTATCCCAGATACGAAATATGCCCTTAAACTCTACCGCGACTTTAATGTGACCGTGCTACCAGGCAGCTATCTGGCGCGTGAGGCACATGGGGTCAACCCAGGGCAGAATTTTATACGCCTTGCTCTCGTTGCACCGCTGCAAGAATGCATGGAAGCCGTAAACAGAATCAAGCTTTTAAGCTGATAAATTACTTTAAACATAATTCTTATATAGTTGATTTAATATATTTATTATTTAATTTAATCGCCAAAGAACTCATTCCGATTAGCGCGATTCCGATAATCACCAATGCAATCGGCCAACCCACGGTATTAGCAAAATGCTTGGCGGTAAAATAGCCAATATAGATCAACATGGATAGCGTGCCGATCAGCAATAATGTTCTGCTGCGCACATAAGTACTCAAAAATATCAATAATGCGCACAACCCCAGATAAACCAGCTCGAATGGCGTATTTTCAAGCGCCTCGAATACAGACCACAATAAAATAAATGCACCGACAAAATACCAGAATGGCGCAATGGCAATGTGGCGCGACTGATTAAGTGCATAAGCGATGCATAGCAGCGAAACACCCATCACGGTGCCGATTAGCTTTTCGTTCATATCCAAAACATCGAATAGATTCGCGAAGAAAATGCAGCCGAAGAGAATCGCGCTGAAAGCAAGCACGGTGCGCTCTTTCACCCAAAATGTAGCGCCTTGCTGAATCAACATATAGAGAGACATGAACATCAAACCATGCCGCGCATCGCCGCCGGAAGAATATTCTTGCAACATCACTAAAATACCCGAGGGCTGCAATAAAGACGACATTAAAAATAATGGTGTTGCAGCACGCTCGTATTTTTTTTCAGCAAGACATACCAAGCCCATGGTAAATGCTACCAAACCTACACCTAAGGTCACTATCACGCGTGCCGCTGAGCTAAAATCATTCCAGTACATAGAGATAAAAACGCCAATTCCGGCAAATACAAAAATACCACCGATGTAACCAAATAATTTTGAGAGCACGCCTGAAGATGGCTTGGCTGCTTGAGCTGGAGACATATTCAGTGCATTGGCGATGTCCTCCAGACTAATATGATTGTTTTTGGCGAGTGAAATAATGTCCTGCAACGCGTCTTCTTTAAGTGACATGCCAAGCTCCCGTCTTATTGTTTGATTATCCAGCCGATAAATTGCAACTGGCCTGTATAGTAATCAGGCTGTGCGTTAGGTATCTTGTAACCCGTGTTGCCTTTTTTAAGACGATAGCCACTGTTGTGATAGCCCCCGCCAAATAATCCGCCCAGCAAGCCTCCACCTCCATAACTAGGTGAATCCAGCACAAAGCCATCAGGCGAGGTATTGTTGGTATCGACCGTTAAATCTTTAGTTTCTTCCAGAATCACTTCACCACTCTTTGCAGCTCCGCCAATTTTGGCTTCATCTAATTTAATCTCGCGCACGGTTTCAGTTTTGCCGTCATAAGCCATTAATCTTTTTGAATAATAGTTATTATTTTTGTCATCATTTTTCTTGGCAGTCACCATTAACTTTTTATCTTTTACTTTAAAATCAATGACATATTCAGGCTTGTTTTGATAATCATATTTTACCGTGCTAAACAACATCTCATACTGTGGTGGCACACCCATCGATTTTGGGATTACCGTTGCCACAAAAAAAAGTACGATCAGCAAAACTGGCAACGCAAGTCCAATCACCAATACCAAGTTTTCTTTAATCCAGTTTTTCATCGCGTCATCCTTTTATAAACTGAGCAATTTTGGCTAATACTAATTCATTTAGCTCAGGATTCAAACAATCCACCTCCACCACATCATCCATGCCACGCAGCCAAGTGAGTTGCCGTTTGGCAAGCTGGCGCGTGGCAAAAATGCCTCTGTCGCGTAATTCTGCTAAATCATACTTTCCTGCAAGATGTTCTAGCGCTTGCCTGTAGCCAACACAGCGCATGGAAGTTGATTCTGCAGTTAAACTTGGATATATGGCAATCAACGCTCTTACTTCATCAACAAAGCCTGCTTTTAGCATTTGTTCAAATCGCGCTGCAATCCGCTCGTGCAGAACTTTACGGTCACTCGGCACTAAAGAGATTTTCAAAATTCTGTAAGGTAAAACATCAGAAGTTTGTTTGGCGAAAAGTGCGCTCATGGTTTCGCCAGTGATTTCATAAACCTCCAACGCGCGTTGGATGCGTTGCATGTCGTTAGGCATTAAGCGTGCCGCAGTTTCCGTATCGATGCTTGCAAGTTTTTTATGCATGGCTGGCCACCCTATTTGCGCAGCTTCTGCATCGAGTTTTGCCCGCACTTGGAGATTCGCCTCAGGCAAACCACTTAAACCGCCCTGCAGAGCCTTAAAATACAACATCGTACCACCCACCAGCAACGGAATCTTGCCACGTGCAGTGATTTCCGCCATCAAACGCAGCGCATCACTTCTAAAATTCGCAGCAGAATAAGCCTCGGTCGGTGAAATCATATCTATTAGATGATGCGGCGCGGTTTCTAGCATGGCTGCATCCGGCTTGGCCGTACCGATGTTCATGTCTTTAAACACCAGCGCAGAATCCACACTGATGATTTCAACCGACAGTTTTGAGAAGCAATGAACCGCCGCGCCGGTCTTGCCACTGGCAGTAGGGCCCATAAGGAAAATAGCCTTCAATCACTTCCCTCGCATAAACATCTTATCCAAATCACTCATACTCACCTGGAACCACGTAGGCCGGCCGTGATTGCACTGCCCGCTGCGCTCTGTCGCTTCCATATCGCGCAACAAAGCATTCATTTCTGGGATTGTTAAGCTACGGTTCGCACGCACAGCAGCATGGCAAGCCATCGTGCCCAATAACTCGTTACGACGCTCGGTAAGCGCCCTGCTGGCGCCATATTCACGCAAATCACGCAACACATCTCTTGCAAGCGTTACCGCATCGGCATTTTGTAACATGGTGGGCACTGCGCGCACGGCCAACGTGTTGGGCGAAAGCACGGCAATATCAAAACCCAATTGCCGCAAATTATCTGCGCCGCTGGTGATTTCCTCATTCACTGTCGCAACTTCCAGTCTATCCGCATTGAAGCTCACGGGAATCAACAAGGGTTGCATGGGTACGCTTTTACTGTCTAGGGCATTTTTAAGCTTTTCGTACATAATGCGTTCATGCGCGGCATGCATATCCACCACCACCAAGCCTGATTTATTTTGCGCCAATACATACACACCATGAATCTGTGCAACGGCAAACCCTAGCGGAAAATCTTCAGTTCCATCATTTTGAAATTCATCCGCATAGCAGACAGGGCTGGCAAATTCTCGATTATTAGCATCGCCATACCCCGCATGGATATTGGTCTGCAGAGCACCCTCTCTAAACATGGTAGCGTAAAAGTTTTGCGGCTGATTCGCCGTCAAATTGATTTGCGACTGATAACTTGGATATGAAGTATTGCTATTGCCTGCAAAAGGATTGTATTGCGCCTGACTTGCCGTTACTGCATTGGAAAACCCTGTAGGGCTTGCTAACGCCTTGTGCAGCGAATGAAAGATAAAACTGTGAATCGCCTGACCATTTCTAAAACGTACCTCGGTTTTAGCCGGATGCACGTTCACATCAACCAGATTGGGGTCTAACTCCAAAAACAGCACAAATGCAGGATGACGATCATGATGCAACACGTCCTGATAAGCTTGGCGTATAGCATGCGCAATGAGTTTATCACGCACAAAACGGCCGTTTACATACATATATTGCGTATCGCGGCTATTGCGATTGAATGTAGGCTTGGCAGCAAAACCCCATAAGCGCAAACCTGCTGACGATTCATCCAAGGCGATAGATTCTGCTGCAAACTCAGCACCCAGTACTTCTGCGAAGCGTTTTTGCGGCTCGCTAACTGAAAACCGACTAAGCGCTCTACCATTGTGCTGCAGCATAAAGGCGACATCTGGTCGCGATAGCGCGGCACGCGTGAAAGCTTCTTCACAGTGCCCAAATTCCGTGGCTTCGGTTTTTAGAAATTTACGGCGTGCGGGCGTATTGAAATAAAGGTCGTTCACTTCAATAATCGTACCTGTATCTAAAGCAGCCGGTTCGATAGAGGAAATTTCGCTACCATTCGAGGCAATGCGCCAAGCATGTTTGGTTTCGCTTGCACGGCTACTAAGCTGAGTACGGGAGACTGAGGCAATACTTGCGAGCGCCTCGCCGCGGAATCCCAAACTAGCAACGGCTTCTAAATCTTCCAAAGTGCTGATCTTGCTCGTCGCATGTCGAGTCAGCGCCATCGCCAAATCGTCTTGTGCTATTCCCCTGCCATTATCTGTCACTTTTAACTGTTTAACGCCGCCTTGTAAAAGTGAGACCTGAATGTCGCTTGCTCCCGCATCCAGGCTATTTTCCAGCAGTTCTTTCAATGCGGACGCAGGACGTTCCACCACCTCACCCGCGGCGATTTGGCTAATGAGTTGATCCGGAAGCAGGAAAATATGTGCCATGCACTAAAATAACTATTCCGGCTTGGGAATAATCACAATACGATTGCGACCGGTGAGTTTTGCCTGATATAACGCTTTATCAGCGCGATCAATCACCTTATCTACCGTGTCATGAAGTGCGTGCTGGGTAATGCCAAATGATGAGGTAACCGAGATAATCTCATCTTCAAACATGTATGTTTGCTTTTCAATCGCCTTACGTAGACGCTCAACCAATGCTTCGGCAGAAGCTAATTCTGTCATGGGTAACATAATCAAAAACTCTTCACCGCCGTAGCGCGCAAAGATGTCACCCTGCCTAAGCTCTCGCCTTAAAATTTGCGCCAGTGTTCTTAGCACTTCGTCCCCGGCGATATGGCCATATACATCATTTACATTTTTAAAATGATCTACATCCATCACAACCAAACAACAATCAAGCTGATGCCTTCTGATCTCTGGCAACTTTTCTTCCATCCGCTCTAAGATATAGCGGCGATTATGTAACCCTGTCAGCTCGTCAAAGCTAGCTAATATCTGCAGCTGCTTTTGCACATCTTGCAGTTCTACATTTCGCTTAATAAAGTCTTGATTGGTCTTTTCTACTTTATCGTTCAGGGCGCGCAACTCATCGATGTAGGTCGCATTTAACAGCCTGTGTTCGATTTGTCCTAAAATGTATTTATTGGTCATCCAGCCGAAGAATAAGCACGAAGTCACCAGGCCAATCAGACCAAAAAACCACCAGCGAAAGTATTCAAAATTTGAAAGAAAATGTAGCGCAGTTAAGAAACTTATCGAGCAGACAAAACCTACCAACCCTCGCACCGAAGCTGACATGCTGGATGCGGAAAATGCAATCACAATACCGACCACAGCAGCGACACGATAATCATCTGGCTGCGGATGTTTTGCATCTAACAAAAAGAGGAACGCAGAGCCCCAGGCGAATCCAGCAAGAATATGTAGAAAATATTGACGATTCCTGAAAAAACTAATCTGATAGGCGGGCAGATCCCGCTTAAACTGAAACGAAGTGTAGAGAGTGTAGGCATCAACAGAAAGCACTATTAACACCCAGATAAGAATATTTCTGGTTTCAGCGATTTGATAAAAACTAAACGCTAAGAAAAATACCAGCAAAAAAGCACTATAGACACCCATGCGGGATTGCTGAAGATAAGTATTCACAACCTCGAAGTCTATTTCGTCCTGCATGTTGTGATTATTAGCAATTAGCATATCAGCTAATTATACTGCTAATTGTCGGCAATTTTGGTTTTGGCTAATGCAGGATTTGTCGCAAAATATTTTTTGATGCCCGATAAAATAGAGGCTGCCAGCTTGTCCTGATGTTCGTCATTATTTAGCCTTCGCTCTTCTTCCGGATTGCTGATAAAGGCGGTTTCCACCAGTATCGATGGTATATCCGGAGATTTTAATACGGCAAAAGCAGCTTGTTCTACGTGTTTTTTATGTAACGTATTTATTTCACCAACCTGCCCTAGTACTGCTTTGCCAAGCTTGAGACTATCATTAATCGTCGCCGCTTGTGATAGATCGAGCAAGGTTCTCGCCAGCACTGGGTCTTTGTTATCCAGACTCACGCCTCCAATCAAGTCTGACTCATTTTCTTTTTTCGCTAAATAACGCGCACTAGCACTCGTTGCACCACGCTCAGAAAGCGCAAACACCGATGATCCTCGTGAAGATGGATTGGTAAAGGCATCTGCGTGAATTGAGACGAACAAATCAGCCTTAAGCTTACGCGCTTTGACTACCCGGCCATGTAGCGGGATAAAATAATCGCCATCTCTCGTAAGAACTGCGCGCATATTTGGCTCAGCGTCTATTTGCGCTTTTAGTTTTTTAGCGATTGCCAATGTAATATCTTTTTCGCGACTACCCTTTGCACCACGCGCACCTGGATCTTCACCCCCATGCCCTGCATCAAGGGCAATTGTAATCATGCGCTCACCCTCTTTATCGGGCAGCGCTTTATCTATTGTTAAGGGAGGAAGCTCTGTAGTGCTGTTTTCAGCAGGAGGAACCACAATCGGCTCCTCAGCCGCATCAGGTAGCTGCTCTAGGGGAGTTTCTGGCAGACTCGGGTCAGCTGTATTCTCACGCTTCTCCAGCATTGCCATCAAGGGGTCTTGCAAAGGGTAAATATCAAGCACTAAGCGGTGTTTATAATCGCCGGCAGGAGGCAAGGCGAACAAGTTCGATTTCACCTCGCCTTTCAAGTCAACCACCACCCGCACTACATTAGCTTTGTATTTGGCTGCGCGTACTTGTTTAATGTAGGGGTCGCTCGACAAAATCTTGCTGGTCAATGCTCTCAGCGCGTCATTGATCTCTGCATCCTCAATATCTAACACCAAACGATCAGGATTTTTTAAAACTAGTAATTGATATTTAAACGATGCATTGGCTTCAAATGCGAGGCGGGTATAGTCTTGCGCAGGCCAGACACGTGCAGCGGTAATGTTGTTAACGGCCAGCGCGGGAAAGCTTTGGCAAAGTAACGCGCAAATAAATACAAACTTAATTAATAAAAATCTAAACATCAATTCCTAAATATCAAAGCATCAGGTTTCTTTATTACAAAGGACTTCAAGTTTTCGTCCTTTGGAAATATGATTCAGTTTAACGTCAAAGTCCGGTTTAGGTAATAAATTTTCTGCTTTTTCCGGCCATTCAACAAGACAGATGGCTTTGTCGTTAAAATATTCCCTAAAGCCCGCTTCTTCCCATTCTTCTATATCATTAAATCTATATAAATCAAAATGATACAAATTATAACTATAAACTACATAAGGTTCTACCAAAGTGTAAGTTGGGCTTTTTACTTTGCCTTCATAACCTAAACCTTGCAAAATACCACGCACAAACGTCGTTTTACCGGCC
>Ga0315912_10002811_pt1 | contig 18022 bp, 12 predicted proteins | sample VfabasoilMG_FD_204469 | JGI IMG/M metagenome (GOLD analysis project Ga0315912, IMG submission 204469) | Garden soil microbial communities collected in Santa Monica, California, United States - V. faba soil | ecosystem: Environmental > Terrestrial > Soil > Garden | place: USA: California...
TTGCCGCGCAGCTGACCCAGACCGACGACGAGATCGGCCGCGTGATCGACGCGCTCAAGCGCACCGGCATGTACGACAACACGCTGATCCTGGTCACGTCCGACAACGGCGCCAGCGGCGAGGGTGGGCTGGAGGGAAGCCACAACGAAGTGCTGGTGGTGAACGGCATCGGCACCACGCCTCACGAGGAGAACATGAAGTTCTACGAGGCGTGGGGCACGGCCGAAACCGACAATCACTACGACGCGGGCTGGGCGATGGCCGGCAACACGCCCTTCAAGTACTTCAAGCAGACGCAACACAACGGCGGTAACGCCGATCCGTTGATCGTCTCCTGGCCGAAGGGCATCAAGGCGAGAGGCGAGATCCGGAAGCAGTACCACCACATCATCGATATCGCGCCCACCATCCTTGACGCCTGCGGTGTTCACGCCCCCGACGTGGTGGACGGCGTGAAGCAGATGCCGTTCGACGGTGTGAGCATGAGGTACTCGTTCGACGATGCGAAGGCGCCATCCACGCGCCAGACCCAGTACTACGAGATGTTCGGCAATCGCGCCATGTACGACCGCGGCTGGAAGGCGGTGACCATCCATGGCAATCGCATGCCGTGGATCTTCTCGGGATCCTTCGACTTCTCCAAGGACGTGTGGGAACTCTACGACCTCAAGAAGGACCCCACCGAGTCCAACGATCTTGCCAAGTCGAATCCGGCCAAGCTGGAAGAGCTGAAGGCTCTGTTCGAGGACGCCGCCCAGAAGTACAACGTCTACCCGATGTATGACGACATGGGGATGAGGGCGGCCAACGTCAGCAAGGTCTACGTCGGCAGCAAGACTGCTTTCACCTACTACCCGCCCGGCGCGGAGTTCATCTCGGAAGCCATCTCGCCGCCGGTCAAGAACCGGAGTCACACGATCACGGCGACCATGACCACCGGCGATCGGACCGAGGGCGTGATCGTGGGAGCGGGTGGCTACTACTCCGGCTACACGCTGTACGTGAAGGACAACATCCTCACCTACACCTACAACTACATGGACGAGAAGTACTACACCATCAGGTCCGAGAAACCTCTCACGGCGGGCAAGCACGCGGTGAAGCTGGTGTACGAGAAACAGCCGGACAACACGGGCAAGGTCGCGCTCTTCTTGGACGGCGCGCAAGTGGGACAGGGCACGGTGGACCGGGTGGTGTTGGGCAAGTACTCCGTCTCCGAGACGTTCGATGTCGGCGCGGACAACGGCGGCTCGGTGGATCGGCGTGCGTATGCTTCGCCGTTCAAGTTCAACGGGCAGCTGGAACGAGTGGACTTCGAATTGCAGCCGCTGGCGGCCGGCGCGAACTAGCGCGCCGCGGTGTCGCCCCCGGGCGATCGGATGATGGCGAACGGACTCGCTGTCGCGGCTACCGGATCGCGACCGCCTCGGCCGCGGGCCGGAGCTTCACCTCGGCCTTCTGGCGTTCGAGCATGAGTACCGTCACGTCGGGGTCCACGACGAATCGGTCCGGCTCGAACGCGCAGGCGATGGTCACGGTGCGCGACTCCTTCGGGCCGAGTGTCATCGTGCCGCGAGCGTCCTGGTAACGCTCGGGGTTCTTCTTCGTTCCCGGGAAGCGCACGCCGCGCACGGCCGCCACCTCGAACGGCATCGTCGCCGACCCGGTATTGCGCACAGTCGCGGTCACGGTCCAGCCGGAGCCGGAGCGAGCCAGCTTGGCCTCGTCGATCTTGTACTCGGGGACGGCGACCTCGAGGAACCACTGCTTGGCGAACTCGTCGAATGCGGCCGCGTCGCTCGCGTGGCGCCGCATGATGGCGAGGTAGTCCTCGATCGCCGCGTGGTCGCGCGAGTCGCGGAACGCCGCCATGTACTCGTGGATCGCGGCGAAGCTGGCTTCGGGTCCCAGGAAGCGATGCAGCATCCACAGCGCCCAGCCGCCCTTGTCGTAGATGATGCGGCCGTCCGCGGGCAGCGTGCCGTCCACCTTGTTGAGCGGCCGCTCGGAGTCGCGCACGCGGATGCGTCCGTAGCGATCCTCGATCTGGCGGCAGAACGCGATGCGCTGCTCGAGTCCGCGCGCCTGCTCGCACAGTAATATCGTCGAGAAGTGCGCCATGCCCTCCGACATCACGTCGGTGCCCGGGCCGTCACCCGCCATCGCCATGTTCGGCCACCACTGGTGCGCCGCCTCATGCGCGGTGATCCAGAACGCCGCGTTGGCGTCGGGCTGGCTCTTGGACAGGAACCCGATGTTCTCCGAGAACGAGATGTTGCCCGGGGGGGCTTGCGCATACGTCGGCAGCCCCGCGAATTCCGAGACCCGCAGCGTCTTCCACGGCAACGGCGCGAACCACTCTCCGTACCAGCGGCGAGCGGCGCTCAAGGCGTCCAGCATCTCGTCCACGTTGTAGGTGTGACGGCGGTCGTGGTAGACGGCCACGCCCTCGCGTTCGCGGACCTTCCACTGGCCCGCGATGACGTTGAAGATGCGCACCGGGCTGTCGGTGCGCCACTCCGTGCGGCGGCGACCGTCGGTCACGACGTCCGAGACCTTCTCGCCCGTGGCGTTGACCTGGAGTGACGCCGGAACGGTCACCACCAGGTGGCAGTCGTACCAGGAGCCCGCCATCGGCAGGCCGGCGGGCGTCACGCCCTCGTACCAGTGCTCCGACCACTCGCGCGGGTCGGTGTCGTTCTTGTCGCGCTCGACGCCGATCCCGGTGCTGAAGCCCAGCTGGGGCGCCAGCGTGGGGCTGCCGAGCGACGTCAGCACGATGCTCGACGGCAACACGAACTCCATCTCGGAGCCGCCGTTCTTCGACAGGCCCTGCGGCTGCTGCCCGGAGTAGGCGAATCCCAGCCGCGTCTTCTCGCCGGCGGCGAGCGGGGCGCGCAGCTTCACGACATGCAGCCCGGCCCGGTTCTCGGTGACGAGCGAGTCGCCTTCGAGCGTCCAGCGCAGGTCTTTCCAACGCGGGTTCGCCGTCACGACGAAACGCTCCATCGGTGCGCCGGTGTGGTTGACCACGTCGTACCAGCCCTTCACCGCGAGACCGGTGCGAGCAGGGTCGAGGTCGATCTCCAGGTCCACGCCCGCGAGTTCGGGCCCGGGCACGCGCTTCCATGTCTCGATGTTCTTCTTCCAGTAATCGCGCGCCTGCTTCTTGGCGACCGCGCCCTGGTAGCCGTCGTGCACGCGGAAGGCCAGCACGGTCCCCAGCACGAGCGGCAGCAGCAGCAGCGGTGCCAATGGCACCGCTGCTTCAAGAAGTGCGCCCGGCCGCATCGCATGCACGAGCCGCGTGGCGTCCCGCTCGCGCCGCTCGAAGAGCCGTACGGCGAGCGTGGTGAGCAGCACCGCGACGGCGAGCCACAACGCACGGTTCAAGAGCAGCGGGAGCCGGTCGTACTCGAACGGTGCGATGTCCGTCCAGCGCACCGCACTCCACAGGTCCCAGTTCCAGACCCAGTTCATCTTGTCGCGCGCCTGCGCCCAGCCCGAGCCGATCATGACGGCGAGGCCGATCGTGTAGGTGACGTAGCGATTGCCCGAGATGGCCTGCACCGCGCTGATGAACGCGGTCCAGACGAGGAACGTGGGCACCAGCAGCAGGCCCCACACCAGCGCGAACGGCACCAGGTCGAGCCCCACCTTGCCCTGCACGGCGAGGATGACGATGCAGCCGGCCAGGCACGCGCCGACGATGCTCACGCCGAGCACGGCGTTGGCGAGCGCTTTGCCCGCGAGCAGCGCCGCGGTGCGCAGCGGCGTGGAATAGGCGATGGCACCGAAGCCCGTGCTGCGCTCGCGCTGCAGCGCCTCGGTCGTGTAGAACAGGATCATCATGCACACGAGCAGCGTGAGCGTGTTCATCATGCCCACGGCCAGCATGCCGGCCGTGTTCAAGAGCCGGGTGTCGAATGCCCCGACGTTGTACTCGTTCAGGAGCACCTGGATCAGGATCAGCGGCACGAACAGGTAGAGCCCCGGGTGGCGCAGGATGCCGTGCACCTCGGCGCGCATCACCTCGAGTGCGCCGCCCACGAACCCGGGCACGCCGGAACTCATGTCGAGTGTGGCCAGCCCCGCGCTGGTCCCGGGCGCGGCGGCCGCGACGGCGGTCGGCTGCGTCGCGGAGGCGGCGCGAGCGCGTGTCGCGCGCGACACCCTGGCTCCGCGCAGCGTGGCCGCGAACCGGCGCGAGAGCAGCGAGACCGCGCCCAGCCCCAGCAGCACGCACATCATGCGCTGCGCGACGATCAACAGGTCGAGGCCGACGCTCGAGCGGTTGTAGAACTCCACCCCCTTGTCCACGTCGAGCCAGACCTCCTTCAGCCAGCGCAGCCCGGTCAGGTCGGCGAACTGGAGCATCTGGTTCACCTGCCACGGCAGCCACACCGGCGACCATTCCCAGAGGAAGAACGCTCCCAGCATGACCACGGCGATGGGGAGGAAGAACACCAGCACCGGCTTGCGCGTGAGCCCGCCGATCGCGAAGCAGGCGCCCGAGAACAGCACCAGCGTGGGCAGCGCGAACAGCAGCGCTGGTCGCAGGTAGCTCTCGAGCCGGAACGCCCCGATGTACTCGGCGTTGCTGCCGTGCGGCAGCAGGTGGTTGCAGCTCATGAGCAGGCCGACGTTCACCGCCAGCACGGCCACGAGCGGCACCAGCACGCCCAGGAACTTGCCCCACACGTATTCGGCCGGTGTGAGCGGGGTCGAGTGGAGAAGCTCGCCGACCTTGGCCTCGTCGTCGCGGATCATGGACATGCCCGCGGCCACCGAGACGAAGAACACGTAGATCAGCGAGGTGAGGAAGATCATCAACTGCGTGAGCGCGAACTCCGAGTTGATGTATGCCTTGGTCCCGCCCACGCGCGCGTCGCCCGAGGAGATGGACGCGTTGCCGTTGCTGATGGACCACACCATGAACCCGAGCAGCAGCAGCAGCACCCACAAAAGCGGCCGGCGGGCGTGGAACCGGATCTCCTGTGAAAAGAGCTCGCGGACGCGCGCGCCGTTCACGGCCGCGCCCCTGCGGCGGCTGGCGTGGGCTCCGAGGTGGCATCGATCAGTTCCGCACCCGGGAGTTCACCCAGCCGCATGAGTACCAAGTAGGCGTCTTCGAGCGACGGTTCCACCGAGAGGAACCCGGCGGGAGGGGAGCCTTCGGGCTCGTAGAGCCGCACGCGATGCCGGCCTTCGACCAACAGCGTCTGCGTGACCGCTCGCGTGGCGCGCAGGTTCGCCATGTCGGCGGGGGCGACCACACCCTCGAAGATGCGGCTCTGGAGCGCGGCGCGCGCAGCGCGCGGCGTGGTGCGCGCGACCAGCCGGCCGCCGCGGATCACCGCGAACTGCGGGCAGAGCACGGCGACGTCCTCGACGATGTGCGTCGAGAGCAGCACGGTGCGGTCCTCGGCGAGTTCGGTGAGCAGGTGGTAGAAGCGCAGCCGCTCTTCGGGGTCGAGGCCGGCCGTCGGCTCGTCCACGATCACCAGCTGCGGGTCCCCGGCGATGGCCTGGGCGATGCCGAGCCGCTGCCGCATGCCGCCCGAGTAGCTCTTGACCGAGCGTTTGGCGGCGAACGACAGGTTCACGCGCTCCAGCAGTTCGCCCGTCAGGGCGCGCAGGCCGCGCGAGGAGCGCACGCCCTTCAGGACCAGCAGGTGGTGCAGCATCTGCTCGCCGGTCAGGTGGGGGTAGAAGCCGAAGTCCTGCGGCAGGTAGCCGAGCGTGCGGCGCACCACCGACGGGTCGGCAAGCACGTCCTCGCCGTCCAGGTGCACGCTGCCCGAGGTGGGTTCGAGCAGCCCGGCGACGATGCGCATGAGCGTGGACTTCCCGGCGCCATTGGGGCCCAGCAGGCCGAACATGCCCACTGGGACGTCCAGGTCCACACCCTGAAGGGCGGCGACCGGGCCGGGGTAGACCTTCACGAGAGCACGGATCGAGAGCATGGCAGAACCTCCGGGGGCCGGGCGGGGCCGGGGAATGGGGACGGCCAGCTTACGCCCGGAAGCAGGGCGCGGTTGCACCGAGGCCGGGCCAGGGTGGGACCCCGGCCGCCGCGGCCCGCCCCGGAACCGCGTCTTTGGCGGGCCGTCCACGCTCGCGTATCTTCCCCGCCTCATGCGACCCCTCCACGTGCGCCCCCTCCTCATGCGACTTCCCCAGACCGTGCGCGCCCTCGTCCTCGCCCTGCTGCTCGCCCTCGCCGCCTCACCGGCGCTGGCCACCTGGCATGCGAACGAGGAGATCCCGGTCGAGAGCCCGGTCTACCGGCTCATCGAAGACCTGGCCTCGAGCTACTCCGTCCCGCAGGCGCTGCTCCACCTCCGTCCGTGGACGCGAGCGCAGCTGGGCCAGTTCCTCGATCAGATCGAGGCCACGTCCGCGCTCGCCTCCAAGGATCCCGCGCTGCAGCGACTGCGCCGCGAACTGGAGCCGGGCGGTGGCGTCGAGGGCCTGGAGCCGATGTTCTCGGGCGAACAGGCGGACGCTTCGTACGAAGTGTCGCCCTACCTGAGAGCGAGCTACACCGAATCGCGAGCACGCAGCACGATCACACGTGACAACCGCGTGGGCCTGCAGGCCTCGTTCGCGTTCGGCGAGCACGGATTGATCTTCGCCGATGGCTACCTGGGCAACGTGACGCCGGGGCCGCACGGCACGCCCGATGGTGCGGGCTCTTACACCTCCAGCGCATCCGACCTCACAACGTGGTACGACCGCATGTACCTGACGTGGCAATCGCGCGGCTTCATGGTGCGCGCCGGCCACACGTGGCTCGAGTGGGGCCCCGGCATGTCGGGCACGCTCGGCCTCTCCGACGGCGCTCCAGCCCTGGACCTGGTCGAAGCCGGCGTGCAGTTGCCGGGCGAGGCGCGCCTCCAGTGGTTCGTGTCGGTGCTGGACCCCGCGGCCCAGACCTACCTCGCCGGCCACCGGCTCGAGGTCCGCGCGGGCCCCAGCGTGGAGATGGGTTTCACCGAGTACGCGCGCTTCGACGGCTCCGGCAGCGTGCCGCTCTACATGATCCCCGTCGTGCCGTTCGCGCTGCTCGACCGCCGCATCCGCGGGGCGAGTGACCTGCCGTCCGATTCACTCGACGTGGTCGCGCAGAACAACGTCATGTACACCGCCGACTTCTCGTGGACGTGGCGGCCGGGCACAAGGTTCTACGGTGAGTTCCTGTTGGATGACGCCAGCAAGAGCAATTCGCGCCCGCTCGCCATCGGCTGGCAGGCCGGTATGCACCTGCGGCGATACATGGGCCGCGCGGCCTGGTCGCTTCGCGCCGACTACACGCGCGTCTACCAGTACGTCTACTCCGTCCATCACCACCACGACTTCGCGCACGCCGGTTTCCCGACCGGCTTCCCGCTGGGCCCCGACTGCGACCAGTTCGCCGCGCGGCTCGACTGGCGGCCCTCGCCCGCTTGGAGTTGGGGACTCGACTGGCTCGTCGCGCGCGACGGTGCGCAGCAACTCGGCGACGCCTGGCAGCCCGGTGACCCCGTGCCGGCCCGCATGGTGCTGGCGTCCCCGTTCGAGCGTGAGCAGCGCCTGATGTTCACGTCCGACTGGTCCCCGTCGCCGAGCGTGACATTGTCCGCAGCCGTCGGGTTCTCGAAGGTCCTGTCGCTGGACCACGTGGAGTTCCACGACACCGACGGCGCGAACGGGCGCATCCAGGCCGCACTACGCTGGTGACGGCCGCATGAACCGCGCGCAGGGCACCACGCTCGCGTTCGCGGTGCTCGCCGCAGCGGTCACGCTCGGCACGGCGTTCATCGCCCAACGAGGTGTCGAGCGCGCGTTCGAACGCAACACGGAAGAGCGCCTCCGCCAACTCGCCGAGCTGGCCGCCTCGCAGCTCTCGGCCGCCGACCTGGCCGACGTGCGCACGCTCGGCGCCGAAGGGACGGGACTGCTGAACATCCAGGCCCAACTCGACGGCCTCCAAGCCGCCACCGGCCTCACCGACGTGGCGGTTCTCGACGATTCGGCGCGCGTGGTCTACGACGTGAGAGCCGGGCTCGTCGAACCGGGTGCCGCCAGTGCGTACGACTCGCTCGCGAGCAGCGCGATGGCGAGTGCCCGTGCGGGCCACACCGTGGCCCTGCCCGCGTTCCGGCGCTCCGCGCGCGAGGCGCGTGCGGCCGCCGCACCGGTGCCGGGTGTTCCGGGTTTCGTGCTCGTGACCGAGGGGGCACCCACGTGGGGCGCGCAGCTCTCGCGGCTGCGGCGCGACCTGGGACTGCTGGCGGCGGTGAGTGTGCTGGCGATCGCCGCGCTCGCCGCACTCGTGCTTCGCGCCAATGCGTCACAGTGGGCGCTGGAACGCCGGCTCTCGCGCAGCGAGAACCTGGCGGCCATGGGCCGCATGACGGCCACGCTGGCGCACGAGATCAAGAACCCGCTCGCCATCATCCGCGGTTCGGCGAAGCGGCTCGGCAAGCTCTCACCCGACGCACTCCCCATGGCCGACTCCGTGGTCGAGGAGGTGGACCGGCTCTCGGGCACGGTCAACCGCTACCTGCAGTTCGCACGCGGCGGCCCGGCGGAGCCCGGTACGCACGGCGACGCGGCCGCAACGCTGGCGGCCACGGTGGACCTCTTGGCGCCCGAGTTCCGGCTCAGAGGCTGCACGCTCGAACGCGAGGGCGAGAGCACGGGGGCCGTGCCGCTGGATGACGCCTCGTTGAAGCAGGTGTGGCTCAACCTGCTCCAGAACGCGCTCGAATCACTCCCAGAGGGGGGCAGGGCGCGTGCGGCCTGCACGCGCGAGGGCGCTCGCGTGCGTGTGGTCATCTCCGATGACGGTCCGGGTATCCCCGCCGCGGTCCTGGCCCGGTTGGGCGAGCCGTTCTACACCACTCGCGCGCAGGGCACGGGGCTGGGGCTGCACCTGTCGCGCCAGCTCGTCACCGGGGCGGGGGGCCGATTGGCGGTCGAAAGCCACGAGGGGCGGGGTACTTCGGTGACCGTGGAACTGCCTGCGGTCTGAGGCCGCACGCGCCGATAACCCCCGGGACACCGTGACGCCGACCGGAGTCGTTTTCGTGCCGTGGCGTTCCGCAGGTAGACTCATGTAGTCATCGACTCACCGGCGTCGTCCCCTGGAGGAGTCCCCGTCGTGATCCGTCCTCGTCTCTCTCGCATCCTGCTCACCGCGCTGTTCGCCGCGCTGGCCGCCGCCGGTTCGGGATGCTCCACGGAGTTCCGCATCCAGGTCGAGTCCGCGCCCGCACCGAACAACAACTGCTGGCGGATGTCCGTGGACAACCAGAACACGTCCGAGGACGACCGCTGCCAGAGCACGTCGTACCGCGTGGTCGGGAACTTCAAGTGCGTGCGCGTGCAGAACCTGAGCGACTTCGGCTACGTCCGCGTGCGCATCAACAACGGCCCGTGGTCCGAGTCCACGCTCCCGTTGGGGAGTGTGCAGTCCTGCAAGTGAGCCGGCCGACCCGGTGAGCGCGCCGCGGCTTCGCGTCCTGGTCGTGGATGACGAGCTCAAGAACGCCGAGCTCGTGGCCGCCGAACTGGCAGACGCCGGTTTCGCCGCCTCGCATGTGGGAAGCGGTGCCGAGGCGGTGGCGCGGCTCGAGCGCGGCGGAATCGACGCGCTGGTGACCGACCTGCGCATGAAGCCCCCGGACGGCATGGCGCTGCTGGCCGAGACCCGCCGCCGCTGGCCCGAGATCGCCGTCGTGCTGATGACCGCCTACGGCGCGCTCGGCACCGCGCGCGAAGCGCTCAAACTCGGGGCGCAGGACTACGTCGAGAAGGAGGGCGACTACGCCGACGTCATCGCCCGCGTGTTACGCGAAGTGGCGGAACGGCGCGAGCTGGAGCGCGCGAACCAGCAGCTCTCGGCGAGTGTCGAACACTTGCGCCGCGACGCCCTGCCGGTGGTGGGTGATTCCCCCGCCACACGCGCGGCCGTCGAGCTGGCGCGCAAGGTGGCGGCCACCGACAGCACGGTGCTGCTGCGCGGCGAGAGCGGGACCGGCAAGGACCTGTTCGCGCGCACCATCCACGCCCTGTCGCGCCGTTCGGGCGGGCCGTGGGTCAAGGTCAACTGTGGCGCGCTGCCCGAGGCCCTGCTCGAATCGGAGTTGTTCGGCCACGAGAAGGGCGCCTTCACTGGCGCCGTGCGCCAGAAGCCGGGCCGGTTCGAGGACGCCCACGGCGGCACGCTGTTCCTGGACGAGATCGGCGAGCTGCCGCCGTCACTGCAAGTGAAGCTACTGCAGGCCATCGAGGAGAAGACGTTCACGCGCGTCGGCGGGAACAAGCCGATCACGGTGGATGCTCGGATCCTCGCCGCCACCAACCGCGCGCTCGAGGACATGGTGAAGGCCCGCACGTTCCGCGAGGATCTGTTCTTCCGGCTCAACGTGTTCCCCATCACGCTGCCGCCTCTGCGCGACCGCCCCGGAGACGTGCCACGGCTCGCCGAGTACGTGCTGCGCCGTCACGGTGCGCCGAGCGACAAGCTCACGCCGGCCGCCGCGCGTGCGCTCGAGGGCTACGCGTTCCCCGGGAACGTCCGCGAGCTCGAACACACGATCGAGCGCGCGCTCATCCTCGCCGGCGCCGATCCGGTCACGCCCGAACACCTGTCGTTCGCGCAGCCCGAGTCGCGCACGACCGCCTCGTGGGTGCCGCACATCCCGCCCGAGGGCTTGTCACTCGAAGCGCTCGAGCGCGAACTGATCCTCCAGGCGCTCGAACGCGCCGCCGGCAACAAGAGCGCGGCCGCGAGGCTGCTGGGACTCACGCGCCGCACGCTGTACTCGCGCATGGAGAAGCACGGGCTGCGCACGCCGGGCGAACCCGACGAGGGCGAGCCCGAAAGCGACTAGTTCCGCGCCCGCACGAATGCGCGAGCCGCTCGCGCGCCGCGGACCACCCCTCGGCGGCTGGTGTATGCTCGCACATCCATGAACTACCTCCGCGGGCTCCTGTTCGACAACCTCGGACTCAAGTTCACGGCGCTGCTGCTCGCGGTGCTCGTGTACATGAACGTCTACACCGACCGGCCCATGACCATGCTGCTGTCGTTCCCGGTCGAGTATGTGGAGTTGGCCGACTCCCTCGTGGTCTCGGGCCCCGCGCCCGCCATGGTGCAGGCGCGGCTGCAGGGCACGGGCAAGCAACTGATCTTCATGAAGGTGAAGGAACCGCGCATGAAGCTCTCGCTCGCCGGTGCCAGCCGCGGGCGCTTCGAGCGCGCGCTCGCGGCCTCGGACCTGCCGCTGCCCGCCGACGGTTCGATGGCGGTCGAGGACCTGGTGGGCCCGCGCGTGGTGAGCCTCGAGATCGACCGGCGCGCCTACCGCGACCTGCCCGTGCGTCCGCACGTGACCGGGCAGCCCGCTCCGGGCTTCGAGTGGAGCGGCCTGGCGATGGCGGAGCCTGCGCACGTGCGCGTGACCGGGCCCGAGCAGGTGCTGCTGGGGCTCGACACGCTGGACCTGGCCCCGCTGCGGATCGACGGCAAGCGCGACACGCTGAGCGCGCTCGTGCTCCCGATCGGATTGCCCGAGGGCTGCGTGGCCGAGCCGGCCGTGGTACAGGTCCGCCTGCGCTTCGACCGCCGAATGCACTGACGCGCCACACGCGCGGAATCGCCGTCGCACTCGCCCCCGCAGCCAGGCCGCGGGAGCGAGTGGCGGCTGGAGCTCGTCAGGCCTTTCGGCGCTTCGGCATCTCGAAGTCTTCTGGTTTGTCATCGGGCGTCTTCTTGGCCGCTTCCAGCGCCCGGCCCAGGAACGCCGCGTGCTCGGCGTCGCGCGGCTTCTTCTTGAGTTCCTCGATCGCGCGCACGTGCGCCTCGCGTAGCGCTTCGTGCGGTGGCACGGCCACCTCGGGCTTCACGCCCACGCCCTCCCAGTTGGTCTTCGTGATCGGGTTCACGGCGCGACCCGTGGCGATGAACGCCGCCAAGTGGTCGGAGAGCCGCACCATCCCGCCCGGGTTCGCCGCGCCGGCCGTCGTCGCGCCGACCAGCGTGCCGAGTTCGTGCGTCTGGATGTCGTAGCTGAACTCCTCGGCCGCCGAGCCCGTGAGTGAGCTGGTGAGCACGTAGATCGGCTTGCCCGCAAACCGCGGCCCAGGCACGAAGGGCGACGTGTGGTACTGCACCCAGCGGTCGCCCTCGCGCTGGTAGAAGTCGTTGAAGTGGAGCCTGCGTCCCGGCTCGACCAGGTAACTCAGCAGCGTCTGGATCATGCCCGGGGATCCGCCGCCGTTCCTGCGCAGGTCCACGATCAGCGCATCGCAGTTGCCGAGGAAGTTCATGGCGGCGACGGCCGTTGCCTGGGCTTCAGGGGCACCGGAGAACATCCGCAGGTCCAGGTAGCCCACGTTGCCGGGGAGCCGCCGCACCTGGTCGAACCCGAAGTTGCGCTGCCGCTCGAATGCGAGCTGGCGCTGGCGCTCGGCCTCGTTGGGTGTTTCGTCGTCGTCCCCGTGCACGCCGCGTGCGCCATTCGGTGGCAAGGGTTCGAGCCGGTAGTGCACGCGCATGTGCAGGTCGCGCGTCGCCGCCTGCATGTGCGCCGTGAGCGAGTCCGCGAACTCGCGCGTGCCGGTGATGCGGTCGTACTCCTTGCGTGCGGCGCGACGCCGGAGTTGCTTCGCGAGCTCCGCTCCCTTGTCCGGGAACACGTAGCGGTCGCGCACGGCCACCGCGAGCGATTCGATCGCGGCCGAGCGCGTGGCCGCATCGAGCGGCGTGTCGGCCTCGTCTGGGGCGCCGGGCGCGAACTGCGCGCGCGCGGGCACGGCGAGCGCCAGGAAAAGCCCGGCCAGTGGCAGGAGGGAGCAGCGCTTCATCGAGACCTCCGAGTGAGGGTCGTGCGTCGCGGACAAGTTGGAGTGCTCGATGCTGACCCCTCGGACAGCGGCTCGCCCTGCCGCGGCTTCCGAGGCGGCGAGGAGCGAGGCGGGCGCGGCGGATGCGCGCACGAGCGCGGCGCGGCGGCCGGTCGGGGGGCGTCGGTCGCAGCCGGCGAGAACCTCACCTCATCGTGAGGACGCGTCGTGGCGTGCGACTACGTTCGCTCGTGCGTGACCCCGAACGCTCGCGCGGCAGGAATCGACACTGGCACGAGACCTGTTCTTGACACCCACGGAGACCCGCTCCTAAATTTCCCCACGAGGTCGCGCGCCATCCGCCACCCGGCACGCTCGACGCCCCTCACGCCCCGCCAACGGGCCCGGCGTCCCTCGCCCCGAATCCCATCACTCCAGGTTGTCCACCGGGATCCACTCCCGGTCCCGCACGCTCACATCCCACCCGAGGATCCCGCCGCCACGCCGCCCGGGCCACCGGGCCGTACTTCGCCCATTCCGAAGGCCACGGGGAACCCCGCCCCGACCGCCGGCCCGAGGAACGCTGGGGGACGCCCCTCGGGCGCCACTCCGCGACAACCCCGCCCTTGCCACGAGGCGAGACACCATGGAAGAGATCACCGAGACCGTCACGCCCTCCGCGGACATGCTCGACCTGCAGCAGCTCAAAGCCCGCACGATGGCCGAGCTGCTCACCCTCGCGAACGGTCTGGAGATCCCCGGCACCAGTGGACTGCGCAAGCAGGAACTGATCTTCAAGCTGCTCGAGGCGCAGACCGAGAAGAGCGGGCTCATCTTCGCCGAGGGCGTGCTCGAGATCCTGCCCGAGGGCTACGGGTTCCTGCGCTCGCCCACGTACAACTACCTGCCGGGCCCCGACGACATCTACGTGTCGCCGTCGCAGATCAAGCGCTTCGACCTTCACACCGGAGACACGGTGAGCGGCCAGGTGCGGCCGCCCAAGGAGGGCGAGCGCTATTTCGCGTTGCTGCGCGTCGAGGCGATCAACCTGGAGAGCCCCGAGACCTCGAAGGGCAAGATCCTGTTCGACAACCTCACCCCGTTCTATCCGATCGAGAAGCTGAACCTCGAGACCAAGGACCGCTGCCTCGAGACCCGCATCGTGGACCTCGTCTCGCCCATCGGGAAGGGCCAGCGCGCGCTCATCACCTCGCCGCCCAAGGCCGGCAAGACCGTGCTCATGACCAAGCTGGCGAACGCCATCGCCGAGAACCACCCGGAAGTCATCCTCATCGTGCTGCTGATCGACGAGCGGCCGGAGGAGGTCACCGACATGGCACGCACGGTGCGCGGCGAGGTGGTCTCGAGCACGTTCGACGAACCCGCCGAGCGGCACGTGCAGGTGGCCGAGATGGTGATCGAGAAGGCCAAGCGCCTGGTCGAGCACGGCCGCGACGTGATCATCCTGCTCGACTCCATCACGCGCCTGGCGCGCGCCTACAACACCGTCGTGCCGCACTCCGGCAAGATCCTGTCGGGCGGCGTGGACGCCAACGCGCTGCAGCGGCCCAAGCGGTTCTTCGGCAGCGCCCGCAACATCGAGGCCGGCGGCTCGCTCACGATCATCGCCACCGCGCTCATCGAGACCGGCTCGCGCATGGACGAGGTGATCTTCGAGGAGTTCAAGGGCACCGGTAACTCGGAGCTGGTGCTGGACCGCAAGATCGCCGACAAGCGCATCTTCCCGGCCATCGACATCAATCGCTCCGGAACGCGCAAGGAGGAGCTGCTGATGCCCGGCGACGTGCTGTCGCGCGTGTGGATCCTGCGCAAGTTCCTCACCGAGCTGAACTCCGTCGAGGCGATGGAGTTCCTGATCGGCAAGATGAGCGACTCCAAGACGAATAAGAAGTTCCTGGAGAACATGAACTCGTAGATCCGCATTCCCCGCCCAGGGAGGCTGCGATGAGTGCGTCCGCGGACTGGAGTTTCTTCGCCGACAGCTACGACACCGAGCGGCTCAAGACGTTGTCGGTGTGGTCCGCGTTCCTCGAGGACGACCTTCGCTTCCGCTGCGCGGACCGAGCGCGCACGCCGCTCGAGCACTTCGTGCACCAGTGCGCGTCCGAAGACGGCTGGATGCGCAACATGCTCGGCATCGAGTCCACGCTGCCCACGCTACCGGCAGAAGAATCGCGGTTGGCGTTCATGCGCCACTACGCGGCCGCCTCCGGCGAGCGGGCCGCGGCGCTGCGGGGCAAGGGCGCGGACTGGTGGACGAGCTCGACGAAGTTCTTCGACGTCGAGCGTTCGCGCGCGTGGGTGTTCGTCCGCCGGATCGCGCACAGCGCGCACCACCGCGGCCAACTCACCGTGTTGTTGCGGCTGCTCGGGCGGCCGGTCTACTCCACCTATGGTCCGTCGGCCGACACCGGGGGGCTGCTCGCGAACGGCGCGACCACGGTCTATCGCTACGACTCCATCGAGCGACTGCTCGAGGCCGAAGCCCGCGGCGGGGTGTGGCCGCCGCTGCCGGGGCCCGGCGTGAAGCCGGTCACCGAGCGGCCGTAGCTCCGCGGCTCCCCGCCGCGACGCCATCCGCGTGCGCGGCATCACGTACGCCCGGCGTGGTCCGCGAGCCACGAGCGTCAGGGACCTGTGAGCCCCGGCCGGATTTGGACAAACGAGCCGAGACTCGGGCATACTCCTCGGCCTACTTTCACTCAGGCGGAGCGCTCGGATCCACCCCGCTTCCCGTCGCCGCGTAGCGGCGCCGGGCCGGGCCCCGGGGAACGCCGCCGTGGCGGAGAAGCCTCAGATGAAGTCTGGAATCCATCCGGTCTACGAGACGCGAACGTTTCACTGTTACGGCTGCGGCGAGGAGTGGTCCACCCGCACCACGCTCAAGCCCGCCTCCTCGGACGGCAAGGTGCACCTGGACATCTGCTCCAAGTGCCATCCGTTCTTCACCGGCAAGCAGAAGCTGCTCGACAAGGCCGGTCGCGTGGATCGTTTCCGCAAGCGGTACGCCAAGGTCACGCCCACGGACGCGACCGACAAGTAGCGGCACTCCACCGGCTCCCGGGGTGGGCGCGCTCGCGCCCGCATCGGGAGCCGTGTGTTTTCCCCCCGGAGGCTCCATGCCGTTCCTGCCGCTTGGCGGTCAGGCCGTGATCGAGGGCGTGATGATGCGCTCACCCACGCAGGTCGCCGTGGCCGTGCGACGGCCCGACGGCACGCTCGCGTTCCTCGAAAAGCACTTCGAATCCATCACGCGCCGCATCAAGCCGCTCGGCTGGCCGGTCCTGCGCGGCGCGGTCTCGCTCTTCGAAACACTGGCGCTGGGCGTGAGCGCGCTCAACTTCAGCGCCGACGAGTCGTCGCGTGAGACCGACGCGAAGCCGGGGGCCAAGCCCGGCGTCGGCTTCCAGGTGGTGCAGGCGATCACGATGGTGGTCTCGCTCGGCCTGGGCCTGTTGCTGTTCGTCGTGCTGCCCGCGCGGCTCACCGGCTGGCTCGGGTTCCACGACCGTGTCGGCTTCGGCCTGGTGGACGGTGCGTTCCGACTGATCGCGTTCGTCTCCTACCTGTGGCTCATCAGCCAGTGGAAGGAGATGGCGCGCGTGCTCGGGTATCACGGCGCCGAGCACAAGGCCATCCACGCGCTGGAAGCCGGCGCCCCGCTCACACCCGAGAGCGTGCAGACGTTCCCGCGGCTCCACCCGCGCTGCGGCACCACGTTCCTGTTCCTCGTGGTGGTGGTGAGCATCGTGGTGTTCACGTTCATCGGGAAGCCCGCGAACCTGGGCCAGCACCTGCTGCGCATCGCGTGCATGCCGCTGATCGCCGGCATCGCGTTCGAGTTCATCCGGCTTTCGGGCAAGTACTTCGGCAACCCGGTCGTGCGCGCGCTGGCCTGGCCCGGCATGCAGTTCCAGCGGCTCACCACCCGCGAGCCCGACTTGGAGATGTGCGCGGTGGCGATCGCCTCGCTCGAGAAGGTCATGCACGACCCCGCGCTCGAGGCCGCTCGCCGCGCGGGCGGGATCAAGGAAGTGAGCTTCGTGCAATGAGTCAGCGGACGATTCGCAAGGACTTCGTCTCCTTCGCAGAGCGTTCGGGGAGGGTGCGGCCGGAGGCCGCACACATCTGATGGACCAGACCATGATGCAGGCGCTGCAGCGCGTGGAGTCGCGCTTCGCCGAGCTCGAGCGGTTGCTCGCCGAGCCCGACGTGGCACGCGACCCCAAGAAGCTGCGCGACCTGTCGCGTGAGCGCTCGCGCCTGTCGAAGACCGTCGAGACCGCGGGTGAGTTCCGCCGACTGCAGAAGACGCTCGCCGAGGACCGCGAGGCGGTCGCCTCGGCCGACGCGGATCTCGCCGAGATGGCGCGCGCCGAGCTGGCCGAGCTGGAGCCGCGCGAGGCGGCGCTCACCGAAGAGCTGAAGAAGCTGCTGCTCCCGCGCGACCCGGACGACGACAAGAACGTCATCGTCGAGATCCGCGGCGGCGTGGGCGGCGAGGAAGCCGCGCTGTTCGCCGCCGACCTCTACCGCATGTACAGCAAGCTCGCCGAGAACAAGCGCTGGAAGCAGGAGGTGATCTCGGTCACCGAGGCCGAAGCCGGCGGCTACAAGGAGCTCATCTTCACGCTCGAAGGCGACGGCGTGTACCGCGAGATGAAGTTCGAGTCGGGCGTGCACCGCGTGCAGCGCGTGCCGGCCACCGAAGCCTCGGGCCGCATCCATACCTCGGCGGCCACCGTCGCCGTGCTGCCCGAGGTCGAGGAGGTGGACGTCGAAGTGGCCGAGAAGGACCTGCGCGTGGATGTCTACCGCGCCGGCGGCCCCGGCGGGCAGGGGGTCAACACCACCGATTCCGCCGTGCGCATCACGCACCTGCCCACCGGGCTGGTGGTGACGTGTCAGGACGAGCGCTCCCAGATCAAGAACCGCGCGAAGGCCATGAAGGTGCTGCGTGCGCGGCTCTATGACCTCAAGTTGCAGGAGCAGCAGCAGAAGCAAGCGGCGGCGCGCAAGTCGCAGGTCTCGAGCGGCGACCGCAGTGCCAAGATCCGCACCTACAACTTCCCGCAGAGCCGCGTGACCGACCATCGCATCGGGCTCACGCTGCACTCGCTCCCCGACTTCATGGAAGGCGACATCGCCGCCATGACGGGAGCAC
>Ga0315912_10002812_pt1 | contig 18017 bp, 16 predicted proteins | sample VfabasoilMG_FD_204469 | JGI IMG/M metagenome (GOLD analysis project Ga0315912, IMG submission 204469) | Garden soil microbial communities collected in Santa Monica, California, United States - V. faba soil | ecosystem: Environmental > Terrestrial > Soil > Garden | place: USA: California...
GTCATCGGGAAGGACGCCGTGTACGTCTACGACCTCGAGACCAAGACCTCGCGACCGCTCCCGGGCTGCGTGCACGGCCATGGGGTCCTGCTCAGTGCCGACGGCCGGACGCTGGTCATCGTGCGCGACATCTACGACGGCGACGTCTGGCTGGGCGAATCGCGCTGAGCCGGCACGCTATCCTGGCGGCATGTTCGACCGCCACGACGCGCTGCAGCTCTTCGAATTCGACCGTTGGGCCAACTCCAGGATCGGAAGCTCCCTCGCGGGGCTCGCGCCGGCCGAGCGCATCTTCGCGCACATCGTCGGCGCCTCGGAGCTCTGGTTCGAGCGCGTCGCGGGCGGCCAGTACAAGAAGCTCCCGGTCTGGCCCGAGGGCCAGCCGCTGACCGAGATCCGAGCGCGCTTCGACGCGATCGCTGAGCGCTGGCGCGCGCGCCTCGAGCAGGCCGACGCGAAGGAGCTCGCGCGGCAGGTCGAGTTCACGAACTCGGCCGGAGAGCCGTGCGCCGACCGGCTCGACGACATCCTGCGCCACGTCGTGAACCACGGCGCGCACCATCGCGGCCAGATCGCGAGCCTCTTGCGCGCGGCCGGACGCACGCCCGAGACGCTCGACTTCATCGTCTGGCGCCGCAAACACCCCTCGAGCGCGCGCGAGCCGGCCGCCTGGAAGCACTTCGTGATCGAGTCGACCTACCTCGCGGGCCTGGAGAAGATCGACGAACTGCTCGTGGCGCACCGCACGCACCTCGAGACGGGCTTCCAGTCCGGGATGCTGCTCGCCTCCGGCCCGCAGGAGCCGCGCACGGGCGGGATGATCCTCGCGCGCGCGAAGGAGCGGGCCGAGGTCGAGGAGTTCCTGGCGCGCGACCCGTTCTCGCTGGCCGGGATCTCGAGCTACCGCGTGGTCGAGTTCGTGCCGGTCAAGCAGTCGCCGAGCTTTGCCGGCTGGTCGCTCGGTGTATAACGTCGCCCATGCGCCACCTCGCCGCCCTCCTGCTCCTCGGTCTCTCCTCCTCCTGCTTCATGTCGCGCTCGACGACCAACGAGCCGCTTCAGCGCGCGAAGCTCGAGCAGCTCCATCCGGGCACGAGCACGGCCAAGGACGTGGTCGAGCTGCTCGGCGCGCCGAACGAGGTCATCCAGCTCGGCACGCGCTCGGCCTACCGCTACGACTTCACCAACCTGAAGCGCGCGGGCTTCACGGTCATCCTGTTCACCGCACTGAACGAGGACCTGCGCGCCGACCGCGCCTGGCTGTTCTTCGATGCGAAAGAGGTCCTGACGCACATGGGCAGCACGTACGAGGCGGCCAAGACCGAGTACGCATTGCCCTGGGAAGAGACGCATGGCAAGTAGACTGGTGATTCTCGCCGCGCTCGCGTGCAGCGGTTGCATCACCGGCAGCTACACCCGGTCGCAGTCCTACGAGCCCGTCGCGCACGCGCAGCTCGCCACGCTCGAGCCGGGCAAGGCGACGCTGGCCGACGCGCTGGCGTCGCTCGGCGCGCCGCTCTTCGTCTGGGAATGGATGGGCGATGGGGCCGCCCTCGCCTGGGGTTGGGGCGACGAGGCGGGTTGGGGCCTCTCCTTGAGCGTGCCGGTGGGCGACAACAGCGCGACCGTGTTCGCCTTCGATACGAAGGCGCTCGATCTGCCCGGAGCGGTGCTGTTCTTCGACGCGGACGGACTCCTGCTCGAGGCGCGCGAGGGCAAGCTCTCCGACATCCGCGCGGAGACGATCCGCCGGCGGCCCGCGCCGCCGCCCGAGGAGTCCCCGTGAGCGTCACGCGCGCCACTTGTCCGCTCGACTGTCCCGATGCGTGCGGCGTGCTGGTGCACAGCGACGCGCAGGGGCGCTTCGAGAAGGTCACGGGCAACCCCGAGCACGGCTGGTCGGCCGGGCACCTGTGCTCGAAGACGATGGCCTACGGCGAGATCGTCAACGGCGAGCAGCGCCTCCTGCGCCCGCTCGTGCGCCGCGGCGGCAAGAAGAGCGCAGCGCTCGAGCCCGCGAGCTGGGACGAGGCGTTGGCGCGCATCGTCGAGCGCGTCAAGCCGCTCGCGGGCCGCGACGTGCTCGCGCTGTGGTACGCCGGCACGATGGGCCTGGTGCAGCGCAAGTTCCCGCTGCGCGTGATGAACGCGCTGGGCGCGACGCTGCACGACGGCGGCGTGTGCGATGCGACCGGGACCGCGGGCATGGAATGCGTGCTCGGCCGCTGCCTCGGGCCGGATCTCGAGACCGAGCTCGAGGCCTGCGATCTCCTGCTGCTCTGGGGCTGCGAGATGGCGCGCACGAACCAGCACCTGCAGCCGCGCGTGAAGCGCCTGCTCGAACGCGGCGTGCCGGTCGTCGCGATCGACATCTGGCGCAGCGACACGATCCGCAGGCTCGAGGGCTGGGGCGGGAAGGGCATCATCGTCAAGCCCGGCAGCGACGCGATGCTCGCGCTGGCGCTGACGCGCATCGCGTTCGAGCTCGGGATGGCCGACCGCGAGTTCCTGGCGCGCGAGTGCCACGGCGCGGCGGAGTTCGAGGCGCACGTGACGCGCGCGCACGACCTCGAGCAGTGCCAGGCCGCGACCGGCGTCGATGCGCAGGCCGTCGCGGCGCTCGCCCTGCTCCTGCGCGGCGCGAAGCGGCCGATCATCAAGACCGGCGTGGGCTTCGCGCGGCGGCGCAACGGCGGGATGAGCATGCGCGCGGTGTGCTCGCTGGCCGCGGTGCTCGGCCACGCCGAGCGCGTGCACTTCGAGAGCTTCTCGCACTTCGGCCTGCCGGAGGAGTGGATCACGCGCCCGGACCTGCGGCCCAAGGCCGCGAGCGACGCGAACGTGCCGCAGGTGCAGGTCGGGCGCATGCTCGACGAGGGCCGCTTCCGCGCCGCGTTCGTCTGGTGCCACAACCCGGCCGTCGTGCTGCCGGATTCGATCCGCGTGCGCCGCGGGCTCGCGCGCGAGGACGTCTTCACGGTCGTGCACGAGCACGTCATGACCGAGACGGCCGAGCTGGCCGACGTCGTGCTGCCCGCGACGACCTTCGTCGAGCACGAGGACATCTACCGCAGCTACGGCCATCGGCGGCTGCAGTGGACGCGCCCGGGCGCGCAGGCGCGCGGCGAGACGCGCAGCAACGTCGAGACTTTCCGCGCGATCGCCCAGGCGCTCGGCTTGCCGCGCGCGAGCTGGGAGCAGGATGCGCACGAGCTCGTCGAGGGCTTCCTCGCCGCCAGCGGAGAGCGCGTGAACGCGGACGAGCTCGCCGCGCTGCGCGAGGGCAAGCCGGTCAAGCTGCACGACCGGGTGTTCGAAGGTTGGGGCACGCCGAGCGGCAAGATCGAGCTCTGGAGCGAGAGCGCGCGCATCCGCGGCCAGCCGGTGATGGCGACCTACGTTCCCGACGACGGCGCGGGCGAGAGCGGTGCGTTCCAGCTGATCCCCGCGCCTTCGGTCGCGACGCACAACAGCACCTTCCTCTACAGCGGCAGGCACCTCGCGAAGGCCGGCAAGCCGGTCTGCCACGTCAACCCCGCGGATCTCGCGCGCCTCAAGGCCGCGGACGGTACGCGCCTCGTGCTCTCGAACGCGCATGGGAAGCTCACGCTCGCCGCGAGCTCCGACGAGAACGTGCCGCCCGGCTGCATCCGCGTCGACGGCGTGCTCAGCGGCCGCGACCTGCCCGAGGGCGTCGGCATCAACGCGCTGGTCAACCCGGCGCTCTCCGATCTGGGCGACGGCAACGTGCTCTACAGCACGAGGGTGGACGTGCTCGTCTCCGCCAATTCAAGTCCCTGACTCAAGAGCGCCGATTCAAGTTGCATGTGCCCCGCCCTGCTCCCCGCACTGCTGCTGCTCGCCGTCGCGGGTGACGCGCCCCGCCCTCGTGAGGTCCTCGTCGATCAGGCGCTCGTCGCCCATCTGCGAACGCTCGAAGACTTGGCCGGGCGGTTCGAGTCGGCGGACGGTGTATCTCTGTCGGCGATGGCGCAATGGCAGTCCTCGCCGCCCGAGCTCCTCGCGCACGTACTGGAACTCTGCGCACCTTTCTACTCGGAGTTCGATGCACTCTGGAGCGACCCAGTCTCGCGTGAGCACATGCAGCGGGGCCTTCTGCTTCGCTCCGACGCACCGAGATTGATGGGCACGCGCGCGTGTCTCAACCTGCTTGCGGCGCGGGCGATCCACGACGGCCGTGATCTCGGCGACCGCGCTGCCTGTCAGCGGGACTTCGAGCAGGCGCTGGCGTACGCGCACTCGCTCGGCACCGACGACATTGGGTTCATGCTGGGTTGGATGGGCGAGGGGATCCTCGCCAGTGCCCTGCGCCGGTTGGCCTGTGAGACCGCTGGCCCCGACATCCGCATCGGACCACTGTTCGGTTCCATGGAGGTCCCGTTCGGACTCGAACGTGCGATCCCGACGGCACGCGAGCAGTACGTGCGCAAGTCGCAAGAGACTCGCGAGCTTCTCCTGTTCGCAGCTCGTTGAGCGAATACGCGTCGGTCGTTACCGTCGGGGCATGGATCTCGCCCTGAAGGACAAGGTCGTCCTCGTCACCGGCGCGTCGGGCGGCATCGGCGCGGCGCTGGCCGAGGCCTTCGCGGCCGAGGGCGCGCAGCTGGTGCTGCACGCCGGTTCGAAGTTCGCCGAGCTCGATCGAGCCTGGGGCAAGCGCGCGCTGGTCGTGCAAGCCGAGATCTCCGATTGCGCGAGCGTCGAGCGCATGTTCGCGGCCGCGGCGGCGCACTACGGCCGCGTCGACAGCGTAATCGCCAACGCCGGCCGCTGGACGCCCGAGTTCGCGCTCGTGCACCAGGCGAGCGAGGCGCGCATCCGCTCGATCCTCGAGACGAACCTCCTCGGCACGCTGTGGACCGCGCGCGCGTTCCTCGGGACGCTCGCGAAGACCGGTCCGCGCGCCGACGGCCACGGCGCGAGCCTGGTGCTGATCGGCTCGACGGCCGGGCGCTTCGGCGAGAAGGGCCACGCCGAGTACGCGGTCTCGAAGGCCGGCCTGTACGGCATCCTGCACTCGATCAAGAACGAGATCGTCGCGCTCGATCCCTTCGGACGCGTCAACATGATCGAACCGGGCTGGACCGTGACGAGGATGGCGCGGCCCGCGCTCGAACAGCCGGGCGTGATCGCTGCGGTCGTGCGCACGATGCCGCTGCGCCAGCTGGCGCGGGCCGAGGACATCGCGCGCGCGGCCCTGTTCCTCTCGTCGCCGGGCGCGGCGCGCCACGTCTCGGGCCAGGTGCTCACGGTCGCCGGCGGCATGGAAGGCCGCGTGCAGTGGGAGACGCGCGAGGTCGACGAGGCCGCCGTGCGCGCGCGCCTGTCGCAATGAGGATCCTGGTCAGCGGCGCCTCGGGCTTCCTCGGCTCGGCGCTCCTCCCCGCGCTGCGCACGCGCGGGCACGAGGTGCGGGGCGTCGGCAGGAGCGGCGCGGAGCACGACTGGTCGCCGCAGAGCCTCGAGCAGGGCGTCGCCTGGTGCGAGGCGCTCTTCTCGCTGGCGGGCGAGAACATCCTCGGCAAGCGCTGGAACGCAGTGCAGAAGCAGCGCCTGTGGTCTTCGCGCTTCGAGACGACGCGCGCGCTGGCGCAATGCGCGGCGCGGCACAAGCCGCGCGTCTTCGTCGGCGCCTCCGCGATCGGCTACTACGGTCCGCACGGCGACGAGGAGCTCGACGAGCGCGCGAGTCGCGGCGGCGACTTCCTGGCGCAGCTGTGCGGCGACTGGGAGGAGGCGCTCGCGCCGGCCGCGGCCGCCGGCGTGCGCTGCGTCAGCCCGCGGATCGGCGTCGTGCTCGGCCGCGGCGGGGGAGTCTTCGCGCGCCTGCTGCCGATCTTTCGTCTCGGTCTCGGCGGTCCGGTGGGGCACGGCCGCCAGTGGTTCTCTTGGATCCACCTCGACGACCTCGTCGCGCTGCTCGTCTGGCTGCTCGAGAACGAGCTCGCGCGCGGCGTCTACAACGCGACCGCGCCCGGGCCGGTGACGAGCAGGGAGTTCGCGCGCACGTTCGGGCGCGTGCTGGGCCGGCCGGCGATCCTGCCCGTGCCGGCGGCTGCGCTGCGCCTGCGCTTCGGCGAGGGCGCCTCCGTGATGCTCACGGGTCAGCGCGTGCTCCCGAAGCGCGCACTGGCCGAGGGCTTCCGCTTCGCGCAGCCCGGGCTCGAAGGCGCGCTCGCCGATCTCACCGCGCGCGCCTGAGCTTCCAGGCCAGCACGCCCGCGACGAGCAGCGCGAGCGCGATCAGCGCGGGAGTCAGCGAAGCCGGCGAGCCCTCGAGCGGCTCGTAGCGCAGAAAGCGCTCGAGCGCCGCGCGGTCGCCGACTTCGAATGCTGCTCCCGGCCCACGTCCATCCGCCGAGGGTCGCAGGAAGAGGCGCGGATCGTGGAAGTTCAGCTTGCCATCGGCGCTCGAGAGCGCGTCTCCTGCGTGCACGGACCCATGCGGGTACCACTCGAGCAGGTAGCCGAAGAGCGGCTCGTAGCAGTAGAGCTGCGACTCTCCGCGCACCAGCGCGTCGTTACGCTGCAGCGTGAGGGTGATCCGGCCGTCGATGGCCGGGGCCGCGACGACACTCCGGATCGGCGGCGGGTCGGCGCGCGTCTGCCAGGCCTGCACGATCGCGCGCGGGTCATAGGGCTGTCGCGCGTAGAAGCTGCGGTCCTCGACGAGCAGCAGCAGGGCTGCGAGCGCGCTCGCCAGCAGCGCGGGTCCGGCGGGCAAGCGCGCCGGCCGCAGGCGTTCACATGCGAGCGCGGCCAGCACCGCGACGAAGGGCACGTAGGCGAAGAACCAGCGCACGAAGCTGCTCGAGCTCTTCAGGATCGGAATCGTCTTCAGGAACGCGGTCCACTGCGCGCCATGCAGATTGAATGCGAAGGGCACGGCCAGGAGCAGCAGCAGCAGCAGCAGCGGAACCGCCTTCGGGCGTGCGAGGCCGCGCGTCAGCGCCAACGCGATCACGACCAGCGGCACGAGGCTCAGGCCGAACTCCCACTCGTGCCGCTCGAGAGTGAACTGCGATCCCACGAAACCCTGGTTGCCGAGCTCCGTCGGCGGCGCGAGGAACAGCGCGGAGAAGAGGATGCGCGCCAGCACCCACACGTCGCGCGCGCCCGGCAGCGGATAGCCCGCGCGCGGGAAGCTCGACAGGAAGGCCAGCGATCCCTGGAGCTTCTCCAGGCACAGCACCAGTGCCACGAGCCCCGCGAGCGCAAGGCGCGGCAGGCAGCCCTGAGTGCTCCGCCCCGCGAGCGCCGCCAGGCAGGCGATCGCGCCGACCGCGAGCAGCAGCGGCGGCAGGCCGTGGACATTGCCCGACTGGAACGTGTACGTCAGGCACAGGCCCGCGCAGAGGCCGTCGAACAGCACGCGCAAGCGTCGCGCTTGCGCTTCCTGCGGCAGCGGGCGCAGGAGCAGGAAGGCCAGCAGCGGCGCGAGCGCGGAGGAGTGGAAGCCCAGGTGCCCGACCAGCACGCGCGCGGCGAGGAAGCCGTTGAGCGCAAAGAGCGTCGCGCCGAAGAGCGCCGAACTCTCCGCGAGCGCGAACACGCGCCGCAGCAGCAGCCACATGCCCACGAAAGCCAGCGCCAGGCTCGCGAGGAGCGTGCACTGCACCGCGTGCACGGGATCCATGACGAAGCTCAGCCACTGCGGCAGAGACAGGTAGCTGCTCGCGGGGTTCGCGTAGTACGGCAGCCCTGCGCCGAACGCAGGCGTGTACCAGGGCAACACGCTGGGTCCGTTGCGGGCCCAGAAGTAGTCGCCCGCGAGCAGGTGCGGCAAGACCAGGGAGTAGTCGTGGCCCAGCTTCCCGCCTGGACCGGGCAGGTAGCGCAGGTACACGCCGCCCGCGAGCGCGAGTACGAGCAGCAGGCCGACCCAGAACAGGTACGGCTTGCGCTGCATCACGACTCCTCCCCGAGCGCGCGCGCGTAGGCCTCCCAGGTCTGCGCGGCGCACGCCTGCCAGGTGAGCTGGGCCGCGCGCGCGCGGCCGCGCCGCGCGAGCTCGCCCGCCCGCCCGCCATCGGAGAAGAGCTCCAGCGTCTCGCGCGCGAGCGCCTCGACGTCCTCTGGATCGAGCAGGAGCGCGCCGGCGCCGAGCACCTCGGGCAGCGAACCGCGCGTGGCGGAGATCGTCGGCAGGCCGCGCGCCATGGCCTCGAGCGGCGGCAGCCCGAAGCCTTCGTCGAGGCTCGTGAACCAGAACAGCCCCGCGCGCGCGTGCAGGGCGCCGAGCTCTCCCTCCGGCACGTAGCGCAGCCACTCGACGTTCGCACGCGCCGGCGAGCCGGCCAGCGCCTGCTCGAAGTCCTCGGAGCCGTGCCCGGCGGGGCCGGCGACGATCCAGCGCGCCGCGCGGCGGGCGCGCACGACGATCTCGAAGGCGCGCAGCATGCGCACGTGGTTCTTGCGCCGGTCGACGCGTGCGACGGTCAGGATCGTCTCCCCGGCATCGCGTGCGCGCGGCAGCGCAGGCTCGCGCAGCGCGTGGTCGCAGCCGAGCAGCGTCACCACGACCTGCTCGGGGTCGATCCCGAAGGCCAGCACGAGCTCGTCCTTGACGAACTCGCTGGGCACGAGCACCAGGCGCGAGCGCTCGATCTGCCGCCGCGCGGAGGCCGTCATGCTCGCCGCCGCCGCGCGCGAGAGGAAGCCGTTGTCGCGCGTGTAGATGCAGTCGAAGATCGTGGACACCTCGCGCGCCTTGCGCACGGGCAGCAGGCTGGGTTGCGTGTGGTGCCAGAGCTCGGCGCCGCCGCAGAAATCCTCCGCGCCGCGGCCGGTCAGCGCCGCGAAGCGCGGGAACCAGCGCGAGGGAAAGCGCAGGCGCGAGTAGTGCGCGCCGGCGCCGCGGATCCCGAGCTCGGCGCGGCTGGCGCGGCGCGGCGCGAGCGTCCATCCGAAGAGTCCGAGCTCCGGTCCGTGCCCGAGCTCGACCAGCGCGCGCACGAGCTCGCGCGTGTAGCGGCCGATGCCCTCGCGGTTGACGAGCGCCGGCCGGTAGTCGAGCGCGATCCTCATGCCCCGAGCAGCGCGGCGCGCAGCGCCCCCGATGCGAACCAGCTCGCCGCGAATGCGATCGGCACCGCGGCCCAGAGCAGCGGGCGCTCGCGCAGCATCCCGTGCGCGCCGGCGCGCCGCAGGGCCAGCAGCGCACCCGCGACCACCGCCGCCTCGGTCAGCGCGGTGGCCATGCCGGCGCCCTCGCTCGCGAAGCGCGGCACGAGCAGCGTGTTGGCGATCAGGTTGACCCCGAGCGCGCAGAGCGCGATGACCAGGATCGAGCGCGCGCGGCCGCAGGCGACCAGCGCGGTCATCAGGCCCGCGCCGGCGTACACGCAGGCGCTCGCGACGAGCAGCCAGCGCAGGCTGGGCGCCGCGGCGCGGAACGGTTCGCCGAAGAGCGCCAGGATCTCGCCCGCCCACGGTGCGGCCAGACCCGCGCCCAGCGCCGCGAGCGCGAAGAGCCGCGGCACGAAGCCCGCCAGCGCGTGTCCGAGCTCGCCGCGCGCATGGGCGCGCGCCAGCCAGGGCAGCGCCGCCTGCCCGGAGTAGATCGCGACCATGATCGAGTACGACATCACGCGCACGCCGATGTTGTAGCGGCCGAGCTCCTCCGTGCCGCAGATCGAGCGCACGAAGAGGTTGTCGACGTAGAAGTAGGCCTGCTGGCACAGGCTCGCGACGCCGAGCGGCGCGGCGGCGAGGAAGAATTCGCGCAGCGGGAGCGCGCGCGCGCGGCGCTGCGGCAGGTGCGCGCGGCAGGCGACGTAGAGCATCACGTTGGCCAGCGCGCTGCCCGCCGCGACGGCGCAGATGTAGCGCGCGGGCTCGGTCTCGCCCGCCGCGCGCAGCGCCAGCACGAACGCCAGCGAGAACGCGGCCGCGATCGCGCGCAGCGTCACCGGGATGCCCCAGGCGATGCGGTTCCTCAGCAGCAGCGTCGAGAGCTCGAGCACGTGCGTGACGGGGTACAGGCTCGCGAGCAGGATCCAGCCCGCGCCCGGCTCGTCGAAGGCGAGCGCGGCAGCGCCGGTGAGCACGACGCCCAGGAGACCCATGATCAGGCGCTGCGCGCGCGCCGCGGCGAGCACCTCGGGCAGCGCCTCGGCGTCGTGCGCCGTGCGCTGGACGGCGATCTGGCCCGAGCCGAAGTCGGCCAGCGTGTCGAGCACGACGAAGATCGCGAGATAGAAGGTGTAGCGGCCGAAGGCGTCCGGAGCGAGCTGCCGCGCGAGCAGCCAGAGCGTCAGCAGCGTGCAGGCCGAGCCCCAGATGCGGCCCAGCACCAGGAGCCGGGTTCCGCTCCAGACGCGCGCCGGGACGGAGCTCGTCTCGCGGACCTCGATTCGCATGGCGGGATTCTACGACGCACGCGCACTGGATCGCTTCCCCGCAGGCAGGATAGGATCGGTGTCATGTACGCACGCAAGCGGCTCGACATCTCCTGGGCGGACCTCGCCAGCGGGATGCTCTACGCCCTCTTCCGGCGCGACGAGCGTTCGCCGAGACGCGAGGTCGAGTCGTGGTTCGGTCCCGGAGCCGTGGCCTTCCTCTCGGTGCGCAGCGGGCTCGACCTGTACCTGCGGCTCAAGGCGCTGCCGCGCGGCAGCGAGGTGCTGGTCTCGGCGCTGACGATCCCCGACATGTGCAAGGTGCTCGAGGAGCACGGGCTCGTGCCCGTGCCGGTCGACCTCGACCCGCGCACGCTGGCGCCGCTCGAGGAGCGGCTGCGCGCGCTCTGCGGACCGAAGACCAAGGCCATCCTGGTCGCGCACCTCTTCGGCACGCGCATCGACCTCGGGCCCTGCGCGCGTCTGGCGCGCGAGCGCGGCCTGCTCTTGCTCGAGGACAGCGCCCAGGCCTTCACCGGCCAGGACTACAAGGGCGACGCGCGCGCAGACGTGACGATGTTCAGCTTCGGCCCGATCAAGACGATCGCGGCGCTGGCCGGCGGCGTGCTGGTCGTGCGCGATGCGGCGCTGTGCGAGCGCCTGCAGGCGGAACAGGCGCGCTACCCGCTGCAGAGCTCGCGCGCCTACTTCGCGCGCATGTGGAAGTACGCGTTCCTGAAGGGCCTGACCCTGCGTCTGCCCTACGCGCTCTTCGTGCGCTTCTGCGCGCTGCGCGGGCGCAGCGTCGACGACGTGATCCAGGGCACCGTGCGCGGCTTCAAGGGCGGCGACTTCTTCGAGAAGATCCGCCACCGCCCGTCGGCGGCGCTGCTGGCGCTGATCGCGCGCCGGCTGCGGGGCGCCGACGGGACGCGCATCGCCGCGCGCGTGCGCGCCGCGCTGCTGCTGCGCGGATTGCTGGGAACGAGTTGCGAGCTGCCCGGCGGCGACGCGCCTTTCCACAGCTACTGGGTCTTCACGCTCGCGAGCGGCAAGCCGGACGAGCTGATCGAGCGCCTGCGCCAGGCCGGATTCGACGCCACGCAGGCCGCCACGCTGCGGCCGGTGCCCGTCCCGGCCGGCCGGCCCGAATCCGAGCCGCGCGCCGCGCGGGAAATTCTCTCGCGCACCGTCTACGTCCCGCTCTACCCGGAAATGCCCGCGCGGGCGATCGAACGCCTGGCGCGGGTGCTGCTCGAGGCGGGCCGGCGCGATCCGCAGCCGCACGCAGCCGGCCTCGAACTCTCGCACACTTCCTAGGCGCAGAACGGAAGCCTTTTCCGTCCACGGGCCCGCCTTTCCTTCCGGGTCCGGCGACTCGCGCGCAGCCAGCCGCGCAACTTGGGAAATCGGCGGAGTCTTCAATTCCCGCGCGCCGACTTTCCGAAAGAAGGATTTGCACCCGGACGGGCAGGACGGGGAATGGATGCTCGCAGCGCAACGACAATTCCGTGCAACAGGACGGCGCTCCGCGTTCACCTTGATCGAGGTCACGATCGTGATCGCGATCCTGAGCGTGGCGGTCGGTCTGTTCGCACAGACGATGGTCGCTTCGGCGCGCATCGACCCGGTCTCCGAGGAGACGCGCATCGCGGCTGAGGCGGCGCGCATGCAGCTCGAGGACATGCGCGCCCTGGACTTCGCGCACATCTTCGCCACCTACAACGCCAATCCCGCGGACGATCCCGCCGGCGCGGGCAGCGCGCCCGGGGCCTGGTTCGCCGTCCCCGGGCTCGTGCCGGTCAGCGGCGCACCGGGCGTGGGCCGCGTGGTCTTCCCGACCGTCGGCGGGGCGCTGAGCGAGTCCGTCGTCGACGTGACGCTCGGGATGCCGCACGACCTCGACGGCGACGGTGTGATCGACAACGACGACCACTCGACGAACGCGATCATCCTCCCGGTGCGCGTCGAGCTCGAATGGGCCTCGCGCTCCGGGCGCCAGGGCAAGCGCAAGCTCACCTTCTACGACATGTTCGCCAACCTATGAGCCCGCGCCGGATTCGCAGCAGGAGCAGGGGATTCACGGCGATCGAGATGACCGTGTCCGTGGCGCTTGCCGGGCTGATCCTGGGCAACGTGCTGATGGTGCTGGCCGACACGCGCGAGCGCATGGCGATCCAGGACGTGACCAAGGACGTCGACGCCGAGGCGCGCCGCTCGCTCGACCGCATCGCGGTGCAGATCATGGGCGCGGTGCGCCAGCAGCTCTACACGCAGGTCAGCGCGCCGCTCTCGGCCGACTCGATCAACTACACCAGCGTCATCGGCGTGCAGAACGGCGTGCCCGTGGTCAGCCCGCTGCAGCGCATCGCGATGACCACCGAGCCGACGTCCGCGGTGAGCTGGTTCCAGAACCCCGGAGGCGAGAACCAGAAGCACATCGTCTGGACTCGCGACCTGCGCGGCTACTGCCAGGGCGAGATTCCCAACGGGATCGACGACAACCACAACGGACTGGTGGACGAGAAGGGGCTCTCCTTCGAGGTCGACGGCCCGATGGTGCGCATCACGCTCACCATCGAGCGGCCGGGCCCGGACGGAAAACCGGTCGTCAAAGCACTCGAGACGCGCGTGACCTGCCGCAACTAGGACGAGGCATGGAATGAAATCGATGATCTCTCGCGAAGGCACTGACTCGCGCTCCACGCGGCGCGGCAGTGTCCTGATTCCCGCCCTGCTGGCGGTGCTCCTGACCTCCGGTCTGTGCGTCTGCTACCTGCAGCTCTCGCTCTCGAAGTCCCGCGAATCGCAGGTCTCGGTCGACGCCAAGAGCGCGTTCTACGTGGCCGAAGCCGGATTGGCCGAGGCCTACTACGGCCTGGCACGCGGGATGCAGGGCGCCGTCGCCAGCGAGAGCGTGCCGGCGCGCTTCGGCAACGGCGTCTATTGGGTCACGTGCGAGGATCTCGGCGATCGCGTGACGCTGCGCAGCACGGGTCTCACGCGCAAGGGCCGCGCCGCGGTCTCGGCGACGCTGCGCAAGGGGACGCTCTCCGTCGCGAGCCTGGGCATGTACGGGAACCAGAGCGTCGATCTGCGCAAGGGCTCGCGCGTCGACGCCTACGACTCGACTGTGGGACCCTACGAGTCCCCGAAGGTCGCTTCTCCCGGGGGCGGTTCGGCCCTCGACGCGCGTGTCGGTTGCAACGGGAGCATCAATCTGGCCGGCGGTTCGGAGTACAGCCCGGGCGCGACGATCGTGGGCGATGCGAACCCGGGACCGTCCGGCACGGTCGTGATCGGGATGGAAGCGATTGTGACCGGCTCGACTGCTCCGGCCACCCAGACGACGACGCTGCCGACGCTGCACATTGAGCTGCCAGAGGAAGAGCCGCTCGAACCGACGGCGGGTACTCCGGTGCACCTCCCGGCCGGCAGCTACGCCTGGTCGAAGATGCACCTCGGACCCAACTCGCTCGTGCACATCACCGGTCCGGCCGACGTGGTGCTCGACGAGCTCGTGCTCGACCACGGCTCGCGCCTGGAGATCGACGGCAGCCTGGGCGCCGTGGAGATCAGCGTGCGCTCGTACGTCAACATGGTCGCAGGCTCGGTCTTCACGACCCTGAGCCAGGGGACGGACCGCGCCTCCCTGCTGACCTCGGCGAGCCTGTCCGTCGATCGCGACAGGGACGGGATCGCCGACCCGCCCGTGACGCTCGCGGCCACGGGGCCGTTCTACGGCCTGATCTACGCGCCGCGCGCGCCGGTCGTCTTGCCGGCGAGCTTCACGGTCTACGGCTCGGTGGTCGCCGATCGCATCACGCTGGGCAACAACGCCAGGCTGCACTTCGACCGTGCGCTGCTCAACTCGACGGTCGGCGGCACGCTGCCCGAGTTCCTCTGCTGGCGCGTCGTCGAGCTGCCGCCCTCGCGCCTGGTCGACTTCGGCTTCGACCCGCTGACCGTGCTCAAGGTCAACAGCGTCGTGCCGGTCGCACCGCAGGATGCCCACTACGTCAAGGGCGTCGCCCCCGACACCAGCTTGCGCACCTGGTTGGCCCCGGTGACCGAGATCCTGTGGTGATCGCCCGCACCATCACGGCCGCGCTCGTCTTGCTCATGCCCGCGCATGCGGGCGCGGGCGACGGCGCGGCGGAGATCCTGCGCCGGCTCGACCCGCAGACGCCGGGAGCTCTCGAGCGCGCCTCGCGCGCGCTCGCGGCGCTCGGTCCGTCCGCGATGGGCGAGCTCTTCGCGCTCGTCAGCCCGGCGGCGGTCGGCCCGCAGGACGAGCTGCTCGCGCGCTCGTTCCGGCTGCAGCCCAAGTCCGAATTGCACGCGTTCCTGAGCGGCTTCACCAGCGTGGCGCTCAGGCCCGAGCGCCTCAAGCCCGCGCTGCTCGTCTTGCGCGAGGCCGGCTCGGGACACGAGCTCGCGCGCTGCCTCGAACTGGCCGGCCCGGACGTGGAGGCGCTGCAGGCGGAGCTCGTCGCGGCCCTGACCGCAATCTGCGCGCGCGATCCGGCTGCTTGCGATCGCGCGCTGGCCTTGGCGTGCAAGGCGCAGGCCGGCGAGGCCGAGTCGCTCGTCCGCGGGCTGGCCGAGGCGCACAGCGGTCCCGCCGCGCTGGCGCTCGCGCGCCTGGCGGAGGAGCGGCCGCAGCTCTCCAACATGGCGCTCTCCAGTCTGCTGGCCGAGGCCGAGCGCCTGCCGCGCCCGCTGGACGTCGACTTGCAGGGAGCGCTGCGCGACCAGCTCGCGCGCGAGGATCACCCCGCCGCCCAGCAGTTGCTGCTGCTCGCGGGCCGGCTCGAGGACGACGAGAGCGTCCCGCTTCTGATCAAGCGCCTGGGCGGCGCGCGCACGGAGCAGCGCGAGAACGCGCTCTGGTCGCTGCGCCGGATCACCGGCCTGGGCCTGGGTCCGGATGCGAGCGCCTGGTCGGACTGGTTCGAGGACGAGCTGCGCTGGTGGAGGGAGCGCGCTCCGGCCGTGATGCAGCTCCTGCGCGCCGCCGAGGCGGCTGGCCAGCGGCTCGCGCTGGGCGAGCTCGGCCAGCGCTACTGGCGCCGCCAGCAGGTCAGCGACGAGCTCGCCGAGTACCTCGCGCAGGCGCCCAGCGCGGGCGCGCGCATGGCCTGCGGAGTGCTGGCTCGCCTGGGTCGCGAGTCGGCGATTCCGGCGCTGCAGGCGCGCCTCGAGGACGCGGACCGGGAGGTGCGGGAGAGCGCGCGCACGGCCCTCGCCAGCCTGACAGGGAAGAAGATTCCGTCCCGCGCGGTGGCCCTGGCGGGCGCATCGAGCGGCGCGGTTCCGCGCTAGCGAGATAGACCTCAAGCGCGGCCAGCCACCGTCCGAACTCAGCTTCGGACCCAGCCGAGGAGAACAGGACGAACGCATGGCCAGGTACAAGCGCCGGACGACGATCATCCGCCCCAAGCTCCAGATGAAGCTCACGCTCACCTTCGTGGGCCTGACGCTCCTGGCGCTGATGCTGCAGTTCATGGTCTTCCTGCGAGCCATGACGAGCATCGCGGTCTCGCTGCCCTCGGATCACGACGTGCTGATGGACGCTGTTCCCGAAGTGCTCGTGCAGTCGCTGCTCCTGACCTTCTGCGTCGTCGTCCCGCTGATCTTCCTGGTCGGCGTGCTGCTGACCTTCCGCATCGCCGGACCGGTCTACCGCTTCGAGGCCTTCCTCAAGCAGATCCTGCGCGGCGAGAACCCCGGCGAGTGCCACCTGCGCAAGGGCGACGAGCTGAACGAGCTCTGCGGGCTGATCAACCAGGTCACGCAACCCCTGCGCGAGAAGCTGCCCCAGCCGGAGTCCAAGCAGGCTGCCGCCGGCGATCGCAAGGCCGCCTGAGCGACCGCCATGGCGCGGCTCGACGATCTGCCGCTGCGTGCCAAGGTCGTCCTGATCCTTTCGGCCGTGGTGTTGGCCTACGGCGCGCTGGACGCGCTGGTGCAGCGCTTCGTGGTCTACGACAGCTTCGTGCAGCTCGAGCAACGCGAGGCGGTGCGCGACATGCAGCGCGTGCGCGACGCGATCGAGAACGAGGTGCGCCACCTCGAACAGCGCGCCTCCGACTGGGCGCTCTCGAGCGAGGCCGGCAGCTTCGTCACGGGCCAGGACCCCGACCCCGCGCACGCGAGCATCGACGAGCACACGCTCGAGCGCGAGAAGCTCGACCTGCTGGTCCTGTGCCAGCCCTCCGGCAAGGTGCTCTGGAACCGCGCGCTCGCCGGCTGCGAGGATCCCGGCGCGCAGGCGATCGAGTTCCGCGACTTCCCCAACGAGAGCCTGGCGCTCTCGCATCCGCTGCTGCTCAAGCTCGACCCGACACGGCCGGCCACGCCGGCCAGCGGACTGATCGAGACCGAGCACGGACATCTGCTGGTGTGCGCGCGCTGGATGCTCGATGCGCGCGGCGCGGGAGAGCCGCGCGGGCTGGTCGTGATCGGCCGGCTGCTGACGCGCGCCTGGCAGAAGGCCCTGGCGCGGCAGACGGGCGTCGAATTCACGCTCTCGGCCGTGCTCGAGGCGCACGAGCACGAGACCGACCGCGAGGCCTTCGACGCCGCGACCGCCAGCGACGCGCCGGTCGTGCGCGTGCGCGACGGCGAGCGGCTGCGCACGCTGGCGCGCATGACCGACATCAGCGAGGCCCCGGCGCTGCTGATCGAGACATCCACGCGTCGCTCGATCAGCGCCAGCGGGGGCAGCGCCTTGCGCTACGCGCTGGTCTCGACCGTGGCCGCCGGCGTGCTGATGATGCTGACGCTGCTCTTCCTGCTCTCGCGCACGGTGCTGCGGCCGCTGGCGCAGCTCACCACGCATGCGCTCGAGATCGGGCGCAGCGAGGAGCTCACGCGCAAGCTCGAGCTGCGGCGCAAGGACGAGATCGGGATCCTCTCGGGCGAGTTCGACCGCATGCTCGAGAAGCTCGCGCAGTCGCGCGCGCAGGTCGTGCGCGCCGCGCGCGCCGCGGGCATGTCCGAGCTGGCGACGGGCGTCTTGCACAACGTCGGCAACGTGCTCAACAGCGTCAATGTCTCGGCCAGCCTGCTGACGCAGGGCGCCAAGAGTTCGGGCGCGGGCGACCTGAAGCGCGTGGTCGAGGCCATCCGCGGCTCGACGGGCGACCTGGCCAGCTTCCTGCAGCGCGATCCGCGCGGGGCGCACCTCGATCCGCTGCTCGAGCAGCTCTCCAGCCAGCTCGAACGCGAGAACTCCGAGCGCGAACGCGAACTGGGCACGCTCTCGCGCGGCATCGAGCACATCAAGGAGCTGATCCACGCGCAGCAGGGACTGGCCGGGCGCGCGGGCTTCCTGGAGGAAGTCGATCCGCGCGAGCTGATCGAGTCGGCGCTCGGGCTGACGGCCAACGCCTCCGAAGGCCTGCAGCCCGAGATCGTGCGCGAGTTCCAGGACATCCCGCCCGTTCCGCTCGATCGCCACCGCCTGATGGAGGTGCTGGTGAACGTGATCCAGAACGCGCGCCAGGCCCTGTGCGCGCCGGGACTCGCCCAGCGCCGGCTGGTGCTGCGCTGCGTCAGCGACGCGCCCGACGAGCTGCGCATCGAGGTCGAGGACAGCGGCCCGGGTATCGCGCCCGAGGACCAGGCGCGGATCTTCACGCACGGCTTCAC
>Ga0315912_10002813_pt1 | contig 18016 bp, 12 predicted proteins | sample VfabasoilMG_FD_204469 | JGI IMG/M metagenome (GOLD analysis project Ga0315912, IMG submission 204469) | Garden soil microbial communities collected in Santa Monica, California, United States - V. faba soil | ecosystem: Environmental > Terrestrial > Soil > Garden | place: USA: California...
TCCGTCGGCAGTGCATCGAGCGGCTGGGCGCATTCGACAGCGCACTGCGCATGGGCATCGATTGGGACCTGTGGTTGCGCGTCAGCGCGCACTACGAGTTCGACTTCGTGGAGCAAGCCACCTACGCCTACCGGATCTGGTCCGGACAAATGTCGAAGAACTGGCGTGGCCGCTACTCGAGCGCGTTTCGAATCATGGAGAAGTTCGTCACCGAACATCCCGACGCGATCTCGGCGAACCTGCGCCGCAAGGCGTTTGCCGATACCTATGCCAATCGCGCCCGCGCCCGCCGGCACGAGCATCCGATGGGAGCGGTAGGCGACGGCGCCCGCGCGGTGCTGCTCGACCCCTTGCGACCCTATTCCTGGAAGACGTTAGGCCGCGTGATGAAGGATGCGGTGGCCCCGCCGGCCCCCGCCAGCGGCAAACGCTATCACCTGCTCAAGCGTGCCCTCGCACCCACGGTCGCTGCGATCACTTCGAATCGCCCGCGTCTCCTTATGTATCACCGTTTCAGCGAGCAGCCCCACAAGCGGGCGCTTGCTGCAGCCGACTTCCGCAAGCAGATGCAGTTGCTGAAAGAGCGCTGCGACGTAATGACCCTGGCCGAGTTCATGAGCCGCGATCCGGCGAGCAAGGGAAAGCCCGCCGCCGTCATCACCGTGGACGACGGCTACGCCGACTTTTTCGAAATCGCATTTCCGATACTCCAGGAACTGGGCCTGCGCGCCACCGTGTTCGTGGTCACGGGTTTTGTCGACCGCCGCCTCTTCCTGTGGCCCGATCACATCCGCGCGCTGCTGGAAGCCTGCCCGTCGCAGACCCTGAAGATCGACGGGTTCTGGCAGGGACAGCAGATCAGCCTGCGCAATGCCGAGGAGCGCGAAGCGGCATGGCATCAACTCGCGGACCAGCTGGTTTTCACGACCTCCGACAAGCGCGAACGCGCCGTGGCCGACCTGGCCACCGCCGTCGGCTTGCCGGTCGATTCCCTGGACATGAGCCGCTACCGCGCGATGACCTGGGCTCAGCTGCGACAGATGAGCGACGCGGGATTCGAGATAGCCGACCACTCCGCGACACATCCGTGGCTGGCGACCATGTCAGATGCGCAGGTCCATGAGGACCTCGGAAGCAGCAAGGCGCAGTTGGAAAAGATGCTGGGCACCCGCGTACGCAGCTTTGCCTATCCGAACGGCACGAAACGCGACTATGACCAGAGGCTGATCGGGTTGCTGCGGCACCTCGGCTATGAGAACGCCGTGCTCTCGATTCCCGCGCCGGTCAGTCGCGAGCGCCGCTTCGAGATCGGACGTTTTTCCGGTGACTGCTCACTGGACGAATTCGGAAGCATCGTCGACGGCTTCGGGGTTCTGCGCCACTCCATCTAGGCGGCGCGCGCCATCAGCCAACGCGTGGTTGCCAGAGAACCTGTTTCTGTCCTCGCAGGAAGCGCACGAATGCGACCGCCGAGGCCCAGTTCAACAATGCGAAATAGAAGCTGTAACGGTTCAGCGCGTGACTGGCGAGGCTGCCGGGGCCCCGCAGGGCCAGCACGACCATAAGCAGGTAGACAACCTGCGCGACCGCACCGACGACGTACAGCGGGCCGACGCCTAACAGGAACCAGTTGAGCACGAGCGCCGCCGAGAGTGGCAGGAAACTCAGATAGCGCAGCACCTTGTGCGACCACAATTGCCACGCGAAGACGGCGTTGAAGAACGGGTTGAGCAGGCCACGCTTGTCCCACAGCGCCCACAACGCACGCAACGCGACACGGACTCTCATCCGGTATTCCGAGGACTCACTAGTCAGCGTGTCTTCCGTCAGGATCGCCTCGGGCTCGAAAACCGCGCGGTAGCCTTGCTCGACCACGCTCAACGGCAGCACGAAATCCGGAAGCTGGTCCGCGCGCATGGGCTTGTAGAGCGCCCGGCGCACTGCATCGACGCCGCCATCCACGCCTACCAGCGAGCCCAGCCGGGTTTCCGCCCCACGCAGGGCGTTCTCGTAGCGCATGAAGGCGCTGCAGCCATCCCCGACCAGTGAACCATCCGGATTCACGTACAGCATTCGGCCGGTGACGTACCCGACACGCTCATCCGCGAAATTGCGAACCAGCCTGCGCACGGTGTCGGCGCGATAGATCGAATTCGCGTCGGAGAACACGATGATCTCGCCACGCGCCTGTGCCATCGCCAGGTTGAGCCCCGCCGTCTTGCCCTGCCGCGGAACCTGGCGAAGCAGCCTGACGCGGCTATCGGCTTCTGCGATGCGCGTGACGATCTCGTCAGTGCCGTCGGTCGATTCATCGGACACGACGATGACGTCGATGAGATGCGCGGGATAGTCCTGTTCGAGCTTGTTGCGAACCGTCGCGGCGATGTGCCGCGCCTCGTTGTATGCAGCGGTGATCACGGTCACGCGCGGCAGGTAATCATCCGAGGCCGCGACCCGGCGCTCGATCAGCTTGCCCAGCGCGATGACCAGCAGTGGATAGATGACGTACGGATACAGGCCGAGAAACAGCAGCGACCAGAACACCCATTCGAGCAGCGACACGGGCTACTCTCCTCAGGCGGCCAGCAGGCCGATATCGCTCAACACATTGCGCACCGTGGTGAAGCGGAATTCCGTCACTAGGGCGCGCAGGCGGTCCTGGGTCTTGTGCAGATTCGTGTAGTGACGGAAGCGCGAGCGCCAGCCGACCTTGACTCGCGGCTGCTCGGGGTCGACTTCCCAGGGGTGCAGATAGAAGATGAATGCGCGCTTTCGATCGTGATTGATCTGCCGCAGGCCCATGCGGGTGAGCCAGTAGGGCAACAAGCGGAAATAGCCGCCACCGGCGACTGGCACGGAAACACCGGCGAACGTCGCGATGGATGGCGGAAATTCCACGAGCTGCTGACCGGATGGCGTACGCATCGTCGCCGGGTACCGGGGCGCGTCCGGGATGCCATAGATGTCGTGGCGGATCGGGAACACGCTCGAGTCGTACTCGAAACCCGCGGCATGAATGATGTCGAGCGCCCAGAGAGACTGTCGCGTCACCGACCAGCTCGCGGCGCGATAACCGGACACCGGCGCGCCCGTGAGATCCTCGAGCAGCGCCTTCGAATCACGCGTTTCGCGTTCGAACTCCGCCGGTGACTGTTCATAGATGAGTTGGTGGCTCATGCCGTGGCAACCCACCTCATGGCCCGCCGCGTGAATCTCGCGCACCAGTTTCGGACTGCGCTGCGCCACCCAGCCGAGCATGAAGAACGTGGCCTTGATGTCGAACTCGGCGAACAGGTCCATCAGCCGATGCGTGTTCGCCTCGGCACGGTACTCATGCTTGGACCAGTCATCGCGCGAGATCGATTCGGCGAGCGCCGCTACGTGGAAGTAGTCTTCCACGTCGACGGTCATCGCATTTCGCAGTGGTCCCTCGCTCATTGACTTTGCACGGGCGCCCAAACCACGAACATCGAGGCCTGATTCTCGGTGTATTCAGAGGCAGCGTTGCTGCTTTCGTAATCGATGTGGTCGAAGTCAAATCGCAGCGAAACGGTACGGCCGAGGGCCCAGCGAAGCGAGGCGCCGGCGCGTGTCTCGTCACTCTCGAAATTCGACTCGTCGATATCCTGTTGCTCGAAGCCGCAGTAGACGCTCGCCTCAAGCCGCGCCGAGAAGTGGCGCGTGAAATACAGTCGCCCAGCGAGCACGTCGCGATCGGTGCCGGTTCCGCTCATGTAGTGCTCACGCCGGTACTGCAGGCTCACGCCGGCCCCGGTGCGGTTGCGATCGAAATCATAGCCGAGCGTTGCAAAACGGTTCTCGAAAGGGGCGCTCGTGCCGACGACGCTCGAGGTGGTGTGGCTCACACCAAGTGCATCCTGCCCCGACCGGAAAACGTCGCCAGAGCTGGAGAATTCCGTGCCCAAGCTTGCCGACATTGAGGCAGCAGTCGAAATCCGCCGCTCCATCAATACGCGCGCCAGTAGGCCACCGTTATCACCGTCGTCGGTGTTGAGGGTCGTGTAGCCGCCGTCTATGGTCAGTTCGGTGCGCGTGTTTTCCAGTCGGTAGCGCACGAAGGCCTGGTTCCGGTCGTAGTCGTGGTTGATCTCGTCCTTGAAGTCGATGCTGTTTGCTTCGCCAATCAACCCGATAGTCGCCGAGCCCGAGGTTTGCCGCGTCAGGTCAATGGTTACCATCTTCTGCTGACTGTCGACTACGCTCAATTCGTAATCGACGTCGGAAAAACGACCCGAAACCTGGAGCGAGGTGCCGGCGCCGAACTGCAGGATGAAGTCCGGTCCGGTGGAGAAATAATTGATGTTCTCGCGGTTTTCCGGCGTCGTCGGGGCGAAGGCATCGGCAGTCACCTGTCCGAAGTTCTCCTGGAAGTCCCAGAGAAACCGTTCGGGCACGATCCCGATGCTGATCTGGGCATCGGCCCCGCCGACGACGTTGTCATCGAAGGTTTCATCCGTGTAATGCTCGTACATCGCATTCACGTCAATGTTGGAATCGAAACGGCGGGTCGTGTTGCGGTATTGAAGCTGCGCGCCAGCGCGGGCAATCGTCCCGTCTCCTTCGCCGTAGGGCACTCGCCCGATGTTGTCGGACAAGCTACCGCCACCCTCCAGAGATAAATCGAATTGGCTTCCTGTGTGTTGCGCTTCGCCGGCCTCATCGGCATCTGATGGCGCTTGCGCGAAGCCGCACACCGGCAACGACACCAGCAGCAGCATCAGCGTACGCGGAGATTTCATGTCCAGACCCTCGTTCCAGCAGTCAGTCAAATGCCTCACGCGCTGGTGGCTTCCCCATAACCGTAGTAGTAGGTGGGCGACGTGGTGCTGCACTGGTTGAGTACCAGGCTGACCGACTTGCCTTCGCCTATGTGGGAAATGGCGTCGAGCACCGCCTGTTGCGGCGTGATGTCGGCGCGCACGACTACGACGACCTGCCCTACCGAGTGCGCGAGCGCGCGCGACTCGGTGGTCAGCAGCAGCGGCGGCGAATCGATGATGACGATGCGTTTCGGGTCGGCGTCGACGAGACGACGAATCGTCTCTTCCATGCGGCGACTGGCAAGCAGTTCGGTTGCAGTCTCGGAACGCTGGCCGGCTGGCAGCAGGCTCAGGTTCGTGCGGTCGGTGGGCAGGATCGCCGATTCGGCGTCCATGCTCTCGTCACGCAACACGTCGAGCAGGCCGATTTCCTTCTCCACGCCGAAGATGCGGCTGATGTGCGGCTTGGGTACATCCGCGTCGACCAGCAACACCGACACGTCGCGTTCCATCGAAATGCTGATTGCGAGATTGATCGCCGTGAAGGTCTTGCCCTCGCCGGCCATGGCGCTCGCCATCATGATGGCCTGCCCGCGCTCGATCTTCTGCGCGCCGCGACCGATCGCCGCCGCGATCAGCGGCCGTTTGACCTGACGATACTGGTCAGTCAATTCGCGCATCTGGTGTTCCGGGGCCAAAAGCCCAGCAGCACACAATGCGTTCTGGTCGATATGTACGACCTTGTCCGGGTTGTACCGATGGGTCGGATCCACCGGCGGCAACGCGCGATGGCTGCCGGTGCGCTCGAGCACTTCGCCGACTACGGTCGGGCCGTGTGCTGTGCGCGGCGCGCCCGCAGGGGGCGTCGCCGGATCGCCAGCGCCGCGTGCCGCGTCGCGCATTTTCTTGATGGCTGTCTCTACAAGACTCATGCGCCCCCCATCGAAAGCAAACGCTGCATCAGGCGCGTGCCGGCTGATTCGAACATCACGACGCAGGCAAAAATCAGGACCAGTCCGGCTGCGACACCGCCGAACGCAAGTCGCCGCGTGCGGCTCTCCATGCGTTTGCGGTCGAGCCAGGTCATGCTGATGGCGCCGATGACCGGCAGCCCGGTGACATCCGCCAGCGAGCGCATGTTGTTGAACACCGGGCGCAGCTGGTGCAGTAGATAGGCCAGCCCGCCGCCGACACCGAGGCCGGCAAACAGCACCATCGCAAGCAGAGCAACGCGCTTGGGCGCGACCGGCGAGAAGGCCGCCGCCGGTGGATCGACGACTTCGAATTTTACGACGCCGGTCTCATCGGCCTTCTCGGAAAGGCGCGCCTTCTGCAGGCGGTTGACGAGCTCGCGGTATCCCTCACGAGTCACTTCGTAGTCGCGGTTGAGCTTGGCGTATTCGGCCTCGACCTGCGGCACAGTGTTGACCAGCGCGCGCAGCTCCTGCGCCTTCTGGTTGTGCTGGGCGATCTGTCCGCGCAGCGCGGCGATTTCGACCTCGGCTTGGTTCAAGGCGAGCTGAATGCTCTGGTAGACAGGATTGGCAGCGGCACCTGAGCTCGCGGCCACCGATGCATCGCCACGCTTGAGCGCGGCGATCTCGGCCTCGCGGCGCGACTTGAGCTGATCGAGGGTCTCGCGTATCGCGATGACATCGGGATGTTTGTCTGTGAACCGCAGCAGCAGTTCATCTAGCCGCGCCTGCGTTTCGAGGATGCGCGACGACGTGTCGCTGCCAGCGCTGGCCGCGGCGCCGCCACCAGAGACACCTGCGTAGGGAATTTCACCGCGCAGCTGGCGCTGCAGCTCATCGCGTCGGCGCAATGCGACGCTCAGCTGTGATTCCGCCGCGGTCGCCCCATCGATTTCGCCGCGCAGCCGGCTGAAGTAGTCGCCAGTCTGTTCCCCGGGAACCAGGCCGACATTCTTTTTCTTGAACTCGGCCAGCCGGGCTTCGGCTTCGGACAGTTTCGTCTCGTAGTCCGCGATCTGGACCATGAGAAAGCGCTGCGCGTCTTCGGAGCCTTCGCGATTGCCGCCGAGCGTGTCTTCGACGAAAGAATTGAGGAGGTTATCCACCACCTGGATGCTCTTGTCGCGACTGGTGTTGCGGTAAGCAATGACGTAAAGCCCGCCGCCCTCGCGTTCGGAGTTACCGCCACCCTCGATGGTGATTCTCTCGCGCAATTGATCGACCATCGCCGCCATTTGCTGGGGTGTTTGAGCGTGCGCGTCGAGGCCGGTTTCGTGTGCCACGCGTTCGAGCTGTGGACGACCGAGCATGGCTTGGCGAACTAGGCGCAGCTGCGAATGGATGTCGGCCTCGACGGTGAGTTTGTCGAGCAGCGGCTTGAGGATGGTGCGCGTGTCGACGTAAACCTTCGCCGACGCCTCGTACATGTTGGGCATCGCGAACACCACCATCCAGCCCGCGACACAGACCACCCACGCGGCAATCATCGCGACCCAGCGAAAGCGCCACGCGCCCCGCAACTCAGTGATGATTTGGTTTACGGCCTGGCTCATATTCGCTCTAGAGAAACGATTCAGGGATGACGAGCACGTCGCCCGGTTTCAGCGGGATGTTGGTGCGCATATCACCCTTGTTCACGATGTTGTTGATCTTCACGGGGATCTCGCGCGGCTTGCCGTTCTCGGTGCGGATCAGCTTGGCGCGATTGCCGGAAGCGAACGGTGCGAGGCCACCCACGGCGAGCACGACGTCGATGACCGTCATGCCTTCGCGATAGGGAAGTGCCTGCGGTTTATTGACCTGGCCAATGACCTTGATCTGGCTAAATGTGCTCGCCGCCTGTGTGACGATCACATTCACCTGCGGGGATCGCACGTAGGCCGCCAGCACGCTTTCGATGTCACGCGCCAGTGCTGAAGGATTTTTCCCGACCGCGACCATGTCCTCGACCAACGGCGTGGAGACCTTGCCGTCCGGGCGAACCGGAACGGTGGTCGTGAGTTCCGGATTGCGCCAGACAAAAACCTGGATGACGTCGCCGGGGCCGATGATGTAGTCGTTCGGCACCCCCGCTGCGGGCGTCGCGGGCTGCGAATTCGCCGGGGTCGCGGTGGCAGGCGCTGGCGCTCCCTGCGCAAACGCGGTTTCCCCCGCGACTGCCAGAACGAAGCCGAGGAGCAATAAAGCCCTAAATTTCATCGAGTTAACTGCGTGCACGCCGATGATCTTATCAACGACGCATGCCCGCCGGTGGTGTGATCGAGGCCCTCACCTTCAATAACGTGACGCAGGCACATCACTTCTTCAGACCTTCGAGCAGCCCTTTCGCGGCAGCCAGACCGGAAAACTCGGGTTCTTCCTCGATCAGGTCCGTCAGCACCTGCCGTGCGCGGTCGGCGTCACCGCTGCGCGCCAGCGCCGACGCCAGGTGATAACGATTGTCCGCGTTGACGAGTCCGCCGGCCTCCCAGGCGGACTTGAGGACCTTGAGCCCCTCTGCCAGCTGCCCGCCTTCGACCAGCAGCCAGCCGTAGGTGTCGGCCACGCTGGGGTTTTGCGGCGCGCCCTTCCACGCTCGTTGTGCCAGCGCCAGCGCCCGCCCATCCTTTTCCAGGTAGTACAGCCAGGAGAGATTGTTCAATACCGGAATGCTGTTCGGGACCGCGACGGCGAGGCGTTCGAATTCGGCGATCGACTCGCGCGATTTGCCTTGCCGGCGAAGCAGATCCGCCAGGAGCCCGCGCGTCTGCACGTCATCGGGATGAGCGACCAGCCATTGCCGAAGAGAATCCGGTTCCTTGCCCAATCCACCTTGTTCTCGAACGCGCGCCAGCGCAGCGGCCGTGGCGGCATCGGGCGCGCGCGCCCACAGTCGCTCGAGAGGCGCCTGGGCTTCGGCATACTTGCCTTTCGCGAGCAGCGCTTCGGATTGCAACGAGAGAGCCGTGGCATCGTCCGCATTGCGCGCGAGCAGCAACCCGGCGAGGCGCAGCGCCTCGTCGTAATTGCGCTCGCTCATTTCCAGGCGCGCGAGCGACTCGGTGGCGCGCGACGACTCCTTGTCGGCAGCCATGGCCTTCGCCAACGACAATCTCGCAAGCCCAGGCTGACCCAGGATGCTCTGCACCGCGGCAGTTCGCAGCCAGTGTTCCTCGCCCTGCCCGCCATCCTTCGCGAGTGCACGGACTGCATCCTGGGCCAACTGCAGGTTGCGCGCGTCCGGACGTTTGGCGGCCAACCCGGAGATCTGTTGCAGCGCCTGCTCAGGATTGCCCGATGCCAGCAATGCGCCCGCGAGTACCAATCGCAGACTTTCGAGCGCGGGTTTTTGATTGATCACGCCACGCAGCGCGGCGACCGCCGCCTCGTTCTTTCCTTCGGCAAGATCGATATGCGCCTGGAGAATCGTGACCAGCACTCCGTGGGGTGCGATCTGCAACATCTGCGCGTGAGTGGTGCGCGCCGCGGCGACATCGCCACGCTTCAACTGGAGTTGCGCCAGTGCCGCCAGCATGTTGAGTTGCTGCGGCACCGACAGCTGCCGGCGGGCATGCGAGGCCGCGCTCGCCCAGGAACTCTCCGCCTCGGTATTCATGCCTAACAACTGTTGAAGGCGGCCGCGCGCGACCCAGCCGTCGGCGGACTGCGGATCGCGAGCGACCGTGCGGTCGAGCATGCGCAAGGCCGCGCTCGTATTACCAAGGTGGGCGAAACACTCGGCGATCACGACGTCGGCCGCGACCGCGGACGCCGCTTGCATCGCCCTGAGCCTGCGTGCTTCTTCGATCGCCTCGGTACAGCGTTCGAGTCCCGCGAGAGCACGGGCGCGCAACTCGCTGCGCCGTGAATCGGGCAACTTCGAATCGCCGCCTTCCACCTGCGTCAGAAGCGCCTGGTATTTACCCGCCTGCAGCTGCAACTCGGCGCGCAGATCCGCGATCACGGCGGCGTCGGTGCCGCCCGCCGCGGCGCGTGTCAGCGCTTCGTTTGCCGACTCCGCGACTCCGAGCTTGAGACTGGCGCGCGCCAGCGCGAGTTGCGCACGCGCGTTGTCCGGCTGCTTCGCCAGCACGTTCTTTATCTCGACCAGGGCCTCGTTGTACGAGCCCTCGGCCAGGAGACTTTCGGCGCGGGCCAGTCGCTCGTCCGGACTGGTCATCACGTCGCATCCGGCGCTCGCCAGCATGACCATCACACCGAGCGCCGCCAGAAATCCTGAAGAGATCCGCATCACCATGAACCCCCACTCTGCGACAGAAAACGGTTCAACGCCGCGGTTGCGGCCGCGCAATCCGGCCGGCATGGCGAGCGCAGTACATGCACGCTCGAAGGCTCCGAACGCAGCGTAACGAGCGTAAGCCAGCTGTACCACAGCTGGGCCTGCGTCGGACTGGCAAACGTCCGATCGCCGACGCGATATTCGACCCACAACAGGGCCTCGCCCGCTTCCGCCGCGACGCGCTGCGCCGAATAGGCATGCCCGCCTTCGCTCACTGGCCGCGCTTCCAGTACTTCGGCCTCACCCTGTGGCCGGTTGGCGTAGCCGCCTAACTTCTTGCGTGCCTTCTGGTCCCGGTACCAGGCCACGTACAACTCCACGTCCTGGGTGTTGCTGGCAAAACGCCAGCGCTGTTCGAGATCGGCCCCGACCTGCACGGGTTGCCATGCGCGCTCGTCTGCCGGCGCGTATTGCCACCCGGCCGACTCGACGGGCAGCGGCCGAACCAGTTGCGGTACTTCTCCGGTGCTGCGTGCCGCAACGACCGGGTTGAGCATGGTGGGCAGCGCGGCTATCGCCAACGCAAGGACGGCAGGCACCGTCGCAACGCCTGTCAGGGCCGGCTCGCCCAGGCCCGGAGGATCCGTTTTCCTCGCGCGCTCCGGAAAGCGACGCTGGTAGAGAAACAGCGCGAACACCGCGATCAGGAACAGGCCCCACCCATACCAGTAGTGAGACACGCGCACGAAGTAGTGCTGCATGTGGGTTAAGTGACCCAGTACGATGATGCTGAATACCCGGATCCAGTTGGTCAGCACCGCGAGCAGCAAGGCCACTACTACCCAGCGCACACGCAGGCGCCAGGAATCGCCACGAAGCTCTCCCGACAGGGCGGCGATGGCCAGGCCCACGATGATGAAATGCAGGCCGCTGCATCCGAACTCGATTGCAAAGGTGCCTGACGGTATGTGCACGGTGTCGCCGCTGAAGTAGGCCGGAATCCCGACCACCCGCAACATGAGGCGCACCGCGTAAATAGTGCCCAGTTGAGCGAACGAACCCAGGTAATCCCAAACCGGAATCGCGAAATACAAAAAGCCGAGCGGAAACGCTGCGCGCCGTGCGGCCGCGACTCCCAGCGAAACACGAACGACACACCACATCAGTGGCGGCAGCAGCAACAGGTATCCAATCTCGATGCCGGCGCGAAAGGCGAGCTGCCAGCCGAGCACCATCAAACACAACATCCCCACGAAGAGGCCGCGACCCCCTCGCCGCTTCACTTCGCCGCCCGCGACTCCTGGACTCGAGTCGTCTCGCCAAAGCAGCCACAGCGACAGCGCCGCCACCAGAAATCCATGGGTGTAGGTGGTGGCATCCGTGTCCATCCAGTACACCCACAGCGATTGCACGGCGGGCCAATACAGCGCCAGCACCATGCCGATCACCAGCATGAGGATGATTCGTCCTCGCACGCTCATTCCCGGGCGCTGTCCCGGCAATCGTATTTGTCCATCAGGTCGTACAGCGTGGGACGCGTGATGCCTAACAACTCCGCCGCCTGGGAGACGTTGCCCGACGCCATCGCGAGCGCCTGCAGGATGGCCTGGCGCTCCGCCTGGGACCGCACTGCCTTGAGATTGAGAAAGGCGAACTGGCCGGTATTTCCGCCCAGCCCGAGATCCTCGGGGGTGATTTCCATGCCGCTCGCCATGAGGCACGCGGCCTTGACCTTGTTCTCGAGCTCGCGAACGTTTCCGGGCCAGCTGTGCCGCTGGAGAGCCACCAGCGCTTCCTCGGAATACGCACGCGGCGCCCGGTGCCGCGTCGCGGCGAAACGCCGCAGAAATACTTGCGCCAGCACGATCGCGTCACCAGGCCGATCGCGAAGCGGCGGCAGCTTGATGGTGACTTCGCTGATTCGATAGTAGAGATCGCTGCGGAATTTCTGCGTTTCGATCAGCGCCGACAGGTCCTGGTTGGTCGCGCAGACGACGCGCACGTCCACGGGAATTTCCTGGCGACCGCCGACACGCTCGATCACGCGGTCCTGCAGGAAGCGCAGCAGCTTCGCCTGCAAGGACAAGGGCATGTCGCCGATTTCGTCGAGGAACAGCGTACCGCCTTCGGCCCCTTCCACCTTGCCCGCGGTTTGTTTCACCGCACCGGTGAATGCGCCGCGCTCATAGCCAAACAGCTCGCTCTCCAGCAGTTGCTCGGGAATCGCCGCGCAGTTGATCGCGACGAAGCGCTTGTCGTGGCGCTCGCCGCGCGCGTGGATTGCGCGCGCGACCAGCTCCTTGCCGGTGCCGCTTTCGCCGAGCAGCAGCACGGACACGTCGCTCGGGGCGACCTTCTCGATTACGCGGCAGACTTTCTGCATCGGCTCTTCGGTCGCGATGATGCCTTCGAGGGGACTCGTGGCCTGCACCTCGCGCAGCCGCTGGTTTTCGGCCTCGAGCTCCGCGATGCGAAAAGCCCGCTGCACGATCAACTTGAGTACGTCCGTGTCGAGCGGCTTGGAATAGAAGTCCCACGCGCCCGCGCCGACCGCACGCAGCGCGCTTTCGCGATCCGCATGGCCTGTGACGACGATGATCTTGGCCTTCGGCGCGAGCTGCAGCAGCTCCTTGAGCGTGGCCATGCCCTCGCTGACGCCGGTTGGATCCGGCGGCAGGCCGAGATCCTGGAGCACCACGGGCGGCTCGAACCGCCGCATCAGGGCTATCGCCTCGGCACGCGAAGTCGCCTGGAGCACTTCGTACGAATCGAAGCACCACTTGAGCTGCTTTTGCAGTCCAACGTCGTCTTCGACTATCAGGAGTTTTGGTTGCTCGTCTCGCACAACACCAACCTAATTGAAAAGTTAGTTCCGCTGCCGGGCACACTTTGCACTTCCACGTCGCCGCCCAGCGAGCGAATGTATTCGCGCGTCTGGTAGGCGCCGATTCCCATCCCTTTCGCCCCCTTGGTGGTATCGAAGGGCTTGAACAGGCGATTTCTGACAAATTCTTCGTCCATCCCCAGACCTTCGTCGATGACCTGTAGATGGACCATGCCTTCGCCCGCCTTGAGGCTGACCCGGACCCTGCCCGGGTCACGCGTCGCATCCTGGGCATTGCGGATCACGTGATCGATCACGGCTCCCAACCGGTCGGGATCGGCATGAACCGGCAGCCGGGCACCGGCACCCTCGAAAAGCACCGCCGGCTGGCGCGCCTCGCTCCGCTGGACGGCCGACTGCGCGATCGCGGCGAGATCAACCACGCGCGCGGTCCCGTGAACTTCGCGACTTTGCAATTGCTCGATCAGGCCGGTCATGCGTTCGACGGAATTGCGAATCGTGCCGATCGCGTCGTCCACGAACACCGGGTTGTTTCGGTGGCGCTCCGCATTGGCCAGCAACAACTGCAACTGCGCAACGCAGTTCTTCAGGTCGTGCATGACGAAGGCCGCGAATCGGTTGTAGGCATCGAACTGCCGGCTCTGTGCAAGGCTCTCGTCGGCCTGGCGCTGCGCGAGCTGCACCGCGACGTTGCGGCCCACGGTCTTGAGCAGATCGCGATCTTCGAAGTTCATCGTGAACGGCTCGGGCGGCGCGCGCAAAACCAGGAACCCGAGCAGCAGATTCCCGATGAGCAACGGCACGATCACTCGCCACGGTCCCGTTGGCGGCAACCAGGCCGGCAACCGCATGTCGCCGTAGCGCGCCGGATGTTCGGCATATTCGCGCACATCCACCACCCACTGACGCTGCTGCAGAAAGCGTGGAAGTGCATCGTCGCCATGCAGCGTGGCGTAACCAAGTGGCGCGGTGTGTGCCGACGGCCAGCTGGCCTGCAGATTGAAGTTGCCGGTCTCTTCATCGCGCAGCACGAGAAATCCGCCGGGGCTTCCGAAAATTTCCGCGACCGCGCGAATCGACGTGGCACGGATGTCCGGATCGTCCGCCGACGACAACGTCTGCACGAAGCGCAGCCAGACGATCCGGTAGTCGTACTTGTTGCGATAGAAATGAGTGGCGATGAAGACGCGCAGCCGGCGTAACGGAGATTCCGCGATCAGCAGCGAAACCAGGATGGCGGCTGCACCGAGCAGGAACAGCACCTGCAGTGCATTTCCCCAGTAGCCGCCCCGCTCGCGGACGTAGTACCCACCAAGGGCCATCAGGCACAGGTACATCCCGACGGCGATGAACGCCGAGGAATAGAACACCACGTGGCGAGAGATGAAAACGCGCGCCGGCACGGCCGGTACGCGCAGGACTGCTATGCCAAGTGGAATCAGCAGTATTCCGACGATTGCGCCGCGCAGTGCCCAGGCACCCGCGTCGAGTGCACCCAGCAGATAGGCCTGGGAGAACAGGAAGAGGTCATAGGCGAACATTCCACCGACCACGGCGGCGCAGAGGCGCAACGCTCGCCCTCCTTCTTCCGGAGCGGCGCGAATCGCCTGCTCGGTCGACACGAGCCCGACGAAGGCCAGTAACAATCCCGAAGTCCGGAAGACCGAGGGCAGCGACAGGTCCAGCCATCGGGCGATCAGCGGACCGAATACCGCAAGCGTGATCAGACCCGCGCAGAGGGCGATTCCGCCTCGAATCAGCCAGCGCGGAAACCTGCCCGGCGCCAGCGCACTAAGAAAGAGGAACAACGCGCCGCATCGCAGCCCTTCCAGCACGAGCGCCACCCAGCCGGGCGCATTGCCAATCGCCATGGCCGCCGCATGCACGCCCGCCCAAATGGCGGTGACCGCGCAAGCGAGCGCACCGCGACTCGCACGTTCGTTGTTGCGAACCGCGAAGAGCAGCCGGACGAAGACGACGAGTGCGATTCCCGCCGTTGTTACATAAGCAGCGACAGCCAACATGCGCGCGGCAGTCTCAACCAATCTCTTAGCGGGGAGTGATTGGTGGGCTGCACCATGGCGGGGAGCGTGAACCGAGTCACACAGAAGTTGCGGAAATTGCGTCGAAGGTTTTTACAAGGAATCCGCCGCGCGCGATGACTTTGCCTTGTTTGAAAACGTGGAGCCAAGAGAATCAATACGTTGCGCGCACTGGCACGAGGTGTGCATCTTCTTTCCACGTCGAATAACCAATTTTTCTGGGAAAGCGCATGAAACTGACAACTAATAAATGGACTACCGGCCTTGCTCTGATCGGCGTCGCGGCCTCGAGCGGTGCTTTCGCAGGACCGATGACTTGGGTCGACAACTACGATTTCACGCCTGATCGCCTCATCTCGACGTTCGAGTCTGTCGTGTACACGCACGACATCACCGACAACGGCTTCGTCGTTGGAGTCGATGATGCGACCAGCTACTCGTTGTCGTTCAACCTGTATGACGACCGCGATTGGGATCTGGAAGTCGCGCTGTTCAGCCAGCCTGGCTACCTGATCGACTCGGCCTTCTTCAACCTCACCGGTGCGGAAGGCGGCGGCTGGTCACTCGCAGGGTTGTGGCAGCTCGACACCAGCGGACATCTCACGGTGGCGATTTCGTCACTGGTCGGAGACTTCTATCTCGGTGACTCGACGCTGACGGTCCATGGCTACCAGAACAGCGTTCCGGAACCCGGCACGTTGGCCCTGTTCGGCGCGGCGTTGCTCGGCTTCGGCCTGATGCGTCGCAAGCCCAGCGCGGTCTGATCGATTCCCTCTCGCAGGGGATGACAACGGCGGCCGAAAGGCCGCCGTTTTTTTTTGCCCCCTCGCCTCGTGCCCTGGCCGGGCAAGCCCGCCTCGATCGTCCATCCGTGCATGTGGATATCGGACGGGTGCAGGCCGTACCAGATCTTCACCACCGCACGCTGGTTGGTAACCACCGAGGGTAACCACGGCAGCGTGTGGCCGGCAGTGCCGGGCCTTACGGCGTGCTCTTCGCAATGCGGGAAGTGGATGTCGACGGAGGCACCCCCACGTCGTGAGAAGCCTCAGGCGCTCAGCGTCTGGCGGTCAGCGCTTAGCGGTCAGCGGTCAGCGGTCAGCGGGAGATTAGCGAGCGCCCTTTCCGAAGAGAATCACTTCGACCGTCTGAAGCAGGATCAGGATGTCGAAGACCAGGCTGTGATTCTTGACGTAGTACAGGTCGTACTGGAGCTTCTCCGTCGCGTCCTGCTCTGAAGCGCCGTAGGGGTAACAGAGCTGCGCCCAGCCGGTGATGCCCGGTTTCACTGCGTGTCGCACGTCGTAATAAGGAATGCTTTCGTTGAGCTGCTTCACGAACTCCGGCCGCTCGGGCCGGGGACCGACGAAGCTCATGCGACCCGCCAGTACGTTGAACAGCTGTGGAAGCTCGTCGATGCGGACCTTGCGAATGAATCGGCCCACGCGCGTCACGCGATCGTCATTGGTGGTCGCCCAGCGTGCACGGCCATCTTTTTCGGCGTCGACACGCATGCTGCGGAATTTGAGTACGCGAAACACACGCCCACCGAAACCCACGCGCGGCTGGCCGTAGAGCACGGGCGCCCTGATGCCCTCTTCGATCTTGATGGCCAGCACGGTGATCGCCATGACCGGCAGCGCCAGCAACAGCAACGCGAAACTCGCCGTCACGTCGAAAGCCGTTTCCGTATAGCGCCGCATGACGTCACGCCGGAAGCCGGCGCCGAAGATCATCCAGCTCGGAATGAGGATGTCGAGATAGACCTTGCCGGTCTCGCGCTCCAGGAACGATGCCAGCTCGATGACTTCGATGCCTGCCAGGCGGCAGTCGAGCAGATCCTTGAGTGGGTATTGCTGGCGACGGTCGTCCATCGCAACCACGATCTCATCGATCTCGAGGTCCGCGGCGGTAGTCACCATCGGCACCGCCCTGCTCACCAGCCGGTCTTCAGGGATGACGCGCTCGTCATTGGGCGAAGGAACGAACCCGATCACCTTGAAGCCGCGTTGATCGCTGCGGCGACGCAAAGCGAGGATGCGTTGCGCATTGTTTCCTGATCCGTAGACCAGTATTCGCCGTTTCAGGATGTCTTCGTCGATGAGTCCGTGTGCGACAAGTCTGACGATAGTTAGCGAAAACAATCCGATGGCGACGAAACCGAAGATTTCAGTCCAGGTTGGGCGGTGACCTTGAGATACGTAGAGCAGCAAGCCGCCTAACAGCGCACCGGCCGTCACGCTCACGCCAATACGCAGGACCACGCCCACGGTGCGATCTCGCAGGCGGCGGCTGAAGAGCCCCATCGCAATGGCCGCGACCATGACGCACGCGGCCAGCACGGACGCCTGCAGCCACAGGATTCCCTCATCGGTCGCGCCAAACCAGCGGAACGCCAATACACAACAGCCAAAAATAACCGTGGATTCGAGAACCCAGAGCAATACAAGGCCGAGCTGCCAATAGTGGCCAAACATTCGGATTCGCATCGGCGCGAATTCTAGGTGCCGGCTTGCTAGTAAGGGGTGCCCCGCAACGGGGGTTTCGCTGCAAATGAGCGTTCTGTCGCAAACGCCGTTGGATGGCGTCCCCAAGGGGATTCGAACCCCTGTCGCCGCCGTGAAAGGGCAGTGTCCTGGGCCTCTAGACGATGGGGACGCAGGAATGAAAAAACTTTATCAATTGGTGGAGCCAGACGGGATCGAACCGTCGACCTCTTGCATGCCATGCAAGCGCTCTCCCAGCTGAGCTATGGCCCCACGCGAGGCGCGGCAAGTTACGGTCACGTCTCAAGTATGTCAAGCAAACAAAAGCGATTGCATCACATCGCTGCGGTTTGACGTGCCGCTACCCGTTCACCTTATTCCGGGCTTCCGAGTTCCCCCGTGTCTGCCGCTGGTGACACGTTGAAATAAGTCCTTCTCCACGTTCTACTGCCTCTCGAGCAAAGGGCAAACCCGTCGTGAGGCGGGGACGCAAAGCTTCCGGTCTGAGGCGCCAAAGTGGCGACAGATAGCGGAGTTGCCGGCAGGAACCATGCGCGAACACGCGCCACTTGCCGTCAATCCGCAATCGTCTTCGCGATGCGCTTCGGTATTTAGATAAGGCTTCGGATAGGACCGAAAATGCGCAATTGCGGCAGACATATTGTGTTA